>Ga0163144_10014467_pt1 | contig 16373 bp, 13 predicted proteins | sample OliLak19BULKMAT1_FD_123175 | JGI IMG/M metagenome (GOLD analysis project Ga0163144, IMG submission 123175) | Freshwater microbial mat bacterial communities from Lake Vanda, McMurdo Dry Valleys, Antarctica - Oligotrophic Lake LV.19.BULKMAT1 | ecosystem: Environmental > Aquatic > Freshwater >... | reverse complement strand
TCGCGAAACGTGCGTCTCGAATACGTTCCCGAGCGCTCGAAGCGCGAGTCGGCGCTTTTCCACGCCGAGTTCCGGCGAACTCAGCACGCCTTCAAGGAAGTCCAACCTGTCGATGGCGGGTACTGCGGAGCCGCTAAGAAGCGGTCTGAACAGTTGATTCCATACCCCTGTGGAGTTGTTCGCGTACTTCTCATTCTCTGCCTCTGCCAAGTCCAGAAGGAGCGTCGCCGCGCCTTCAAAGGTCGATGGCAACCAGACCAGGCGTTCCAGGGTGGCAACGACGGCACGGCGTCCACCGTTCAGCTTGCGCAGGTCCTCGACGCCTGCTGCCCCGAGAAGTTGTTCGAGCGCTGCGAGCCCTGCGCCGGGGTGTGCCGAGGCAAGATAGAGCAGCAGTTCGGCGCGCTCCTTTGAGTTGAGGTCCTCGAGGTTGGAAAACACCTTGGCCGAACCAAGGAGTTCTGCGACGACCCTTGATGTTCGCTCGTCCTGTCCCAGGCTCCCAAGACGTCTTAGGAAGCGTCTCCTCAGTTCGACATCGGGGAGCGAATCGTAGAAATGTACTAAGTCACTCGCTTGTGCGCCCCATTGCTCAGCGGCGAGTACAATCGCCAGAATCTCTGGCGTGACGCGGCGGCGACGTCCAACGGATTCGACAATCTCTCCCGCGCGGGCCCGCTCAATCATGCGCTTAGCAGACCGGAGTTCGATGCCGAGGAACTGTGCCACGGAGGCTAACTCGCCTTCGAGGCCATCCTCCACACCCACCTCGGTGAAAAGGGACAATGCCGAGAGAGCAAGCCTGAGCTGGCCGTCAGGATCATCACCGATCAGCGCCTCAAGGAACTGCTTGATGTCTTCGCTCGCTGCTGCCACTGCTGGTGGGTGGTGCGCTGGCCGGCCGTGGAAGTAACGCCCGAGCATGATGGCCGCTTTCACGAATCCGGACGCAAGCCTGGTGACGAGCATCTGTGTTTCCAATTGCATCCCCGGGAACACAGCCTCGATCACCTTCTTCATGTCGTCGAACGACATGCGCTCAAGATTGTAGATCCCCTCGTCTGCCAGCGGGATGCTGCTATCGGGTCCAATCGTCACCAAGTAGATGGTGGGAGCATCGAAAGAAAGGGCCTGCTCGATGAGCGACCGACTCTCGCTGTCACAGTTGTCCACGATCACGATGGCTGAGGCTCCGGGTGTCCTTCGGAGCCAAGCGAGCAATCCTTGTGGCACGTGATTGGGATTGCTGGCGTAGATCACGCGGCCACGAATCTCGTCGGGCCTTGTGGCTTCAAGCACGGCGCGTGTCTTGCCTATCCCGGAGAGACCCGTGAGCCGCAGCCTGCGGGAGCCGTGATGCACGCCCCGCAACTCGTCGCTAACGCCACCGATCACGCGAACTTGATCAGCCGTAGGAATGAATGCGCCCCGATGAAGTTGCGCACCTGCCCATTCTTCGTGATTCATGAGTTCTGCGCCTGCGTGACTAAACTGGGGCCGAAGGAGGAGAGCAGGAAGCCTCGAAGCCCAAACCGCAAGGGTTGGAGACGCAATCAGTCGGCCGGTGCCGGTCGCGCTGATTGCCCTGAGCCCCTCGGCAATCGCTTGCTCACGTTTGGCTAGTTTCGTTCCCGGATCGCACCCAATCACCAGGACGTAGTTTGCGCCCCCTTGGAGGAGGGCTTGGAGCGCGGCATGCTTCGGGTCAGTGAGTTCGTTCTTGATCGCGCTCGGGGTCAGGTCATAGGCCTTGAACTGCCACACGGACCCACCTAGGGGAATCCACTCAGAGGCCGCCGTTACGTCCGTGATCTTGGCGTCAATACCCTCGTCCGGCGCTTTCTCATTCGCGGAGAGCGTCAGCGCCGAGAGCGGAATCGCGCATCGGATTGCTTCCTCACGCAGCATGAAGTTGACGGTGTCAACCAGGCCGCGTTCGTCCAAGCGATCAATGTCGCTGCTGGATACCTCGAGGGGTGTTCGTGTCGAAGACATTGATGCTGGCCGTCTTCCGCCAGGCTTCTTGCTGGTCATGGGCTTGCGATTCCTTGCACCCGGTTAAGTGGTGGTGCATGCAAGTGAACGCTACGCCGGAGTTCTGGGAGCGTCAATAGCTCGGCAGATACGAAGTAGCATGGTGTTCGGTGTGCTTCCCCCAATACTTAGAGCCGTGTGGTGAGCGCGTCGGCTGCTACGGGGTCCGCCATCAGCGGTGCGACGCCTGGTGGCTGGTGAGGAACTTCGCGAGCGATGATCGGGGCTCATCTGGCGGAACACTTGTTCCGCGCTCCCAGCGATAGAACGTTGCGCGTCCGACGCCAAGACACGCGCCGAGCCCCGCCTGGGTGAGCCCGAGTTCGAGCCGGCGCTGCCGCAGGCGGTTGCCGAGGTTCTTCGGCCGTCCGTTGGTCAGGTCGTTCGGCGGTCGCCGGCGCCAGCGGGTCCGGTCAAAGCGAACTGCGCGTGAAGATCGCTTCGGCGGTACGTGGCCCCGATCTCGAGCAAGGGCGCGCCTGATTGGTCTGCACTTTGCGTTGTCCCTTCCTCAAGCGAGGACTGCAGCACCCCAGGCAGGTCAACCTCCGCGCGAACGTCGAACCCGAGGGCAGCGAGCTGCTTCATGACTGTCGAATAGCCGCCGCTGAAGTCGCCAGCCTGAAGCGGACCCAGCTCCGGGAACTGGTAACCGTACGCCACGCCCGCAATCGCCTTGGAATCGTACGTGCGACCGTCCTGGAACAGGACGTAGTGCTTTGCGGGCCCAAAGCTGTACCTCTTGAGGAATGCGGCCGCACCGAGGGCATCGTGCTTGCGCATTGCCGAGAGGACTGCGTCGCGGCTCGAAAGATCACCCAGCGACATCGACGCAACCCTCTCTCTCTGCTGTCGGGACCACCGGGATACCGTCCAGCAGGCAGCGGGAGTCCCCGCGTCGCCTCGCCATCCAGCCAAGCTCGCGACGCGAAAGACGGCGACCGGCGCCGGGATTCCGACGCGGGCGTCGGCAGGTGACCGAATTTCTCAGCCGATTGGGATTCGTGATCTTGCCCGAATGGAAGACGCCCGAGGCGATGATTCGGCTTACGCCGGGGGGTAGCTACGAAGGGCCGGCGAGAACCGGCCGATCGAGTTTGATGCCGATTCGTGGAAAGTCATTTCGCTCGTGATGCTTCTGCCACGTAACTTCACTCAGTTCACAGCATGCTCGGTGCTTGGCTCAGCCGCCAGCCGCTTGAGCGCATTTCTCACCGCCCGTGGGGGATGATTCGGGCGCTTGAGCCGTGCAACGCGACGTGCGTCGGAGGAATCGTCCGCCTTGATCGTGTACCTGTGAGTTACGGCAACAAATCTTGTGGAGTCACCAATCTGGCCACAGCTGTGCAAGCTGTCGAGTTGAGCCAGCTTAAATGCGTCGCGTCCATTTCCCACGATCCCGAACCAAGGATCCTCAACCACCCATAGGTGTTTGCGGTTCACGATACGACAACCGGCAAACGCTGGGCCAAAGCTGTACCACACGGTATCGAGCTCCGCCCCGCCTGGAAGCCTGCCAATCGTAATCGGCCGCTCACACATCGCGCTGACTCCCGTCGGGTCAGCTGAGCCTACCCTGAGGCCCTCCTCGCCGGCCCAGGTTTGGCCAGCGAGGAGCATGCAACCGAGCACAGCGAACCTTCTACCTCGTTCGCCAAACCCTCGGATCATCGATAGCAGCACTTCAAACAGCCCCATGTCACGGTCCCGCTGCAGCTGCAGCCACATCCGCTTGGTGGTAGTACTGGCGGCGGATCCTCCCCGTGACCATCGAATCGCTCCGCGTGACGCCCACTTGGTTCCGGGAAATCACTCAAATTCGGGGCTGTGCCCGTGAAACTCTGGGCCGGGATAGTCCTCCACGTCGATGACCATCGCACGACCTGATCACTGGGCATCGTCAACTTCTCGGCTTCATCGACCGTAATGAAGCTGCGCTCCCCAGTGACGGGGTCATCAACAATGATACTTGAGAAACGCACCAAGAGTCTCTGTGGATCGTTCGGAATGCGATAGACAACGACACCGCGGGCTCCCCAAACCGCATCTCCACGATTCGATACCGTCGATGCCGGCGGCTGAGTTGGTCCACTTCTTGAGCATCCGAGAGTGAGCGCAGCACCCAACAGCACGACAGCAAGAAGTCCGACCCCGATTCGCCTCGACATCGCGCGACCTCCTTCTAGAGTGAGTTAACCCAGTCACCGGACTACAACAATGCGATTTTTAAATGTTTCGCCGTCTACGCGCAATCGGACGAAATAAACTCCCGGTCCAACTCTTTCCCCGGTGTCGGTCAAGGCGTCCCAAGTCTGCGTATGGCGGCCAGGATCCATCTGGCCAAACCTCATCGCGCGAACGCGTCGGCCTGTCACATCACAGACCGAGAGTTCAACCAAAGATCTCCGTGCCAAATCGAACTGGATTCGAGCACCTACGCTCGTTGGGCTTGGAAAGGGCTGGCCGAGTGCAGTTAAGGCTGGCACCTGAGGTTCAACGCCCACGACATCCCCCGGGTTCGCTTGAGCGGCTGGATCGCCCTCCAGAGTGAACTGGTACACATGATCGTAGGCGCTGGGATCCTCGACCATCGCCGATCGCAGTCCATTCACGAGCACTTCGCCCCACGTGTAGTCATTGGCGGCCTTACGTATCAACAGGTGCTTGCCGATGAAGAAGTCCCAATACTGAATCGTGTTGCGCATTGGGGCGATAATGACCGAGGCTCCCTTGTTGCTTTCGCGGCAGAGCAGCTGCTCGCTGAGTGCGCTAACCCCCGACGGGTCACAGCTGCTCGCGACTGGTTGGTCCGTCGCGTTCACACCGCAAGACAGGGCCAGGAGCGCTGGGTAGTTACCACTGGCGCTCAAATCACCTACTGAGAATCCGTTGGTAGTGGCGCACGTTTCCCAGAAGCCGACAAGCTCGAGCCAGTTGCTTCCGTTGCCCATGGCCAACATCATGCCTGGCCCCGCATTCCACGCGTTGATCGCAGCCTGGCGCTGTGGTGCGAGGCAGCAGCCCATTGCCGAGTAGTGGATGAGCTGCTGGTTCGGCGAGACATCCCAGTTCATGTACAGCGAGTCCGCAAGATGCTTGACCCAGTAACCGTCATTCCCGGCTACATCTTGGTCTTCAACCAGCATCGCAGAATCGCGGTACTTCAGCCTGCCGTTCACGTCCGTATCGTGCTGGATGACCTTGCTTACGTAGTTTGAAACGAGCACCGGGTTCCAGGCTGGTACGCGCCCAACGGCGATGTCAGCGAGACTGTCGCCATCCATGTCCATCAGAGGCAACATCCCGCGGATGTAGGGCTCCCACCTCCCCAACTCCGCATTTGGAAGCCCGAAGTCGCCGATCCTGCCGGCAGCATAATTGAACGCCTCTCCGGCCCTGTGGTCGGCGAAGATGCAGACCCATCGTGGTTTCACTGACCACGTTGACCACGCTTCTTGCAGTGCGGTTCGAATCGCGGTCGGCGTTGCGCTCCCATACGAGCTAACCAGGTCATCAATGGTCCAAATGCACGCCGAACGCCCCTGACTGATCCGGTAGTTTCGTAGCGGCGTCACCTGAGAGACGGCAGTCGAGGGGACGATCGCAATCCATTCCTTGTTCTGCAGCGCGGGATTCGACTGGATCGGGCCAGCAAGCGCGACAGTTGAACTTGAAAATACCAGCGCGAGCATTAAGGCCGCGGCTTCGCTTGGTCGGCGCATACGTCAACGCCCCTGTAGGAGCCACGCCTGAGACTCGGCGAAGGAACGCGTGCCGTGCTGGATCACCCTGCCGTTCGTTTCCTGCTCCATGAGCCGGTAATAGCCGGCGCCGGTCCCGCCCGCGTCCGCAAACTCGTACTCTGCACCCGACGTTTGTCCGCCGAGCGCCTGGATGTCGGGCGAAATCTGCACAAACGGGCCAGCTGGGGTCTCCGACCGCCAGATCGAGAACGTGGCCGTCCTATCCTCGATCAGCGTGGCCCAGCGAACAATCGGGGACGGACCCGAGGGGTCAATATCGAAGCGGGTAATCTGGGAGGCCGGATCGTCCTTGAGCTTTACCGAGACCCACGGGTGATAGCCAACATTAAGACCCTCCTGATAGACCCGTAGTTTCGATGCCACATGCGCCGGATTTGTGGAACTCGCCTCGTGGGAGAAGAACTGATCGTCGGCGCGAACCGTGTCAGAGAAGAGGATGATGTGGTGGGCTGCAGGATTGTCGACGTCGACGCAGAATGCGTCGGCGCGCGACACGTACTCGCGCGATGTGAGGCCGAGTGCGATGTTACCGGTATTGCGCGTGAATGAAAAGACAGTGAAGCGGGGTTTCACCGACCAGGCTGCAGAAACGAACTGGGAGCAATCGATGCCAGTGGTGTGCTGGTATACACATTCGGGGGCGGAGGCAAGCAGAGTCGCCGAATTGCCCGCACCTCGCGCCGGAGAGCCATACAGATGTCCGACAATCTGTTGCGGTGTATAGGCCGGCCCGCCGCGGAAAGAGTATGGAAGGCCCGTGTAAGATCCGATCGCAAGCTTGGAGAGCCCTGCCCCGCCTAGGCCAGGAAGGTAACAGTCGATCGCTGGGTAGACGTTGGCGGACGTCACCTCGTACGAAATCAGCAGGTAGGTATCGGCCTTCTGAATCGCCTCGGTCCTTGACAGGGCCGTCGAGCGATTAACCGCCGCGACCAACATTGACGCAACAGCACCGAAGCAGAGGAGAACCGCGTCGGCTTTGAGGTGGTTGCGCATGAACTAGTCCTCCACTGACCAATGTGACAGCTGAAGGCCAGAGGCCGTTATCCCGGCCTCCACGACCCCGCCGGTCGGCGCGACGAACATGGACCCCTTACCCAGCATCAACTTGGCATTCCGCCTTCTTGGCAATGGGGCCGAGGCCACCACCCTTCCTGCGCCGTCGTAGCACTGAAGCACATAGGCGTCCCCACGCGTCCAGACGACTTGGTAGCTCCTTCCACTGGCATCCGTTCCTAGAAATCTGCCGGGCGGAAGCTTCGAGACAACTCCCTCTGCGAGCCCATGCCGTGACGCCACGCGTGTCTTGGCGGCGAGTCGAACGCGATCCGGCTTGCGAAGTAGCCTCCCGGCCTGCGCAACGACCAGGGCCTCCCCGTGATCCCTCGCCGCATCAAAGACAGCGATGGAACCTTCGGGCTCGCGGACAATTCGCGCTGACTGTGAGACCTGGGAATGACGGCCACCTATGTCGGCCCAGCCGATCGATTGGTCGTCGAGCGGTTCCGCCAGCTGCCAAGCGGGCTCAGCGGGACCTCGCGCATAGATGAGAAACCTGTCAGAAAGGGTCGTCTTATCCGCGAGCAGGTAGACGGTGCCGTCGGGACCAACACAGCCGTCATAGGGTGCTTCGTTCTCGGCAGTGCGCGGCGGGCCGGGAATCGAGAGGACGCTGGCTCCGCCACTGAGAGCGCCGGTGATCTTCTTCAGCGCGTTCCCGGGCAAGTCGAAGAAGTAGATTGACCCGGCCTGATCGACGAACGCAAAACCCGAGCACGCGTCGGTCTCACAATCCTCGCACTCGGCTGCTGAAATCTGCTTGTCCGTGTTCCCGTAGCTGATCGATCCGAGTGAGTGCTCCCGAATAATAGAGGCGGAAGCGCAGGGCCCCCAGCCGAGGCTCACCATGCTGGCCACGAGGAACAGAGCACTCCCAGGACTGCGATTCATCGGTTTTTCTCCCACTCTGCCCGAAATACAATCCTAGGCACCAAAGCACGGTGGAATCAGCCATTCCGTTGAATCCCATAGCGAAAGCCAGTAGTTCGTGCAGTAAAGCATCGCAGACCATGGCCGGCAAGCAGTTTTTCCTCTCGCCGGACGGAAAACTAATGCAGCCGAACAATGGCGGCGCCGCGTCGTCGCCCCGGTCAGGAGATGTGGGAGCCGAGTTACGGCGTGTATCTCATGGATCTGACTTAAGCCATTTGCCGCCACGTAAACCCTGCCTTGCGAATCTACGCCGAGACCCAAGATCCCGCCGATGTTGCCGACGTCCCATCCTCCGAGTTGTGCCCCAGTCTCGCTGTAGCGGCTACTACGCGTGGCGCGAGCGCCCGGAGTCGGAGCACGCCCAGCAGGATCACCACCTGCGTGTGCGGGTACGCGCATCGTTCGACGCCAGCCGACAACGCTGTGGCAGTCCTCGCGTGTGGGAAGACTTGATCGAGGATGGCATCCACGTCAGCCGCAAGCGGGTCGTGCGCCTGATGCAGTGGAGTAGCCCCGGTTTTGTGGACGGTTGAGGGCTGCGGATGGTCGGCTGCCGTGCGAGGCGCTGCTTCCCCTCGCCGGCCCCCGACTCGGACCCAGATAACAGCATGATGCTCGCTCTGCGAGCCTCCTTAGAAAGCCATGTTCGTTCGACTTCGCCTGCAGGCCCGCTTCGTATCGCTTCTCGAACTCGATTGGTGAGAGGTATCCGATCGAGGAATGCCGCGCGGCGTGTTGTTCCAGCCCTCGATGAAGTTGGACACGCGGGCCTCGCCACGATCTGCGTGGGGAACCGATGCTAGTTGCGCAGCTCGCACTCCAGAGTCGCGAGGAACGACTCACATGGCTCACCAGTTCATGACCCACCCTCCCCTACGGCGAGGTGGCCGGGCCGAGTGAGGCCTCTCCAGCGGGACGACGGGTGCTTCCGCGGCCAAGGCAAGGGTAGGCATTGCGAATTTGGCTGCACGCTCTGCTAGTCGGCGAATGAGTTGTTGCCCAAGAATGTGGAGTGCCGCCAACGCGTAGACCTCAAGGTCGAGCGCCTCATTTCGCTCGCGGAGCTTGATCCACTCTCTCACGGCCCCTCTTCCTTTCACGTACTTTCGGATCGCCTTCTCGGCTGTCAGCTGGGCGAGATACTCCTCGTCCACCCAATCAGGCAAGTGAACGAATCCGGGACCCACGGAATCGATCTTCAGTCGAGAGAACACAACGTCCTTGCCTGTGTCGACACAGAGGACGAAGAGCGGGACTCGATATCGATTCTGCTTGGAAGGGCGCTCGACGAGAGGGCGACCGGTGAGCGAGCCTCCCTTGACCGGGAACACTCGCCTGCCGACACGGGCTTTCGTGTATCGGTAGACATGCTCAGTATGCGCGCCCCCTGAATCGACGACCGTGCACGCGACGCGAAGCTTCTGCCCGCTGACGTGGTGGAATTCCTGCCCCAAGAACCGGTCGAGTTCGAACCACACAGCATCAGTGGCGGGGTCTCCATGTAGTTGCGTGAATGCGATCAGCCAAGACTCTTCGCCGGCCCCAAATCCCTTCACGACGGCTTCGAGCCGATCCCCTTGAACGTCGACGGCTGCGACGAGTACGCCAACCCCAACCGGAACCTCGGCCTCGAAGTGCTCGAGCCTCGCGCGGAGCGAATCCGGCGCCACAGAGTCCCCGCGCTCTTCCCAGGTCTCACCAAGCACGGTGTTAACCCAGGTCTTGAGGCGGAAAGGATCCTCTTTCGCTTGGACGAATTCCTCGGCGCAGCGGGCCCACGACTTCCAGCCGAGAGGCGAGTAGAGTGCCGACACGTGAAACCCAGCGGTTCGTCCACCGCCCGGCACGGTAGGGCGCCACTCGCCCTTGGCGAGCATCTCAGGCTTGTGGCGCTCCTCCACTTTTGCTCCGCATCCCCCGCAGACCATTCGTGCGGAAGCCGGCTCTCCTTCCTCCCACTCGATGCGGTGATGGCTGACATCGCGCCAGGTGAGGAAGTCGAAATACCCGCAGTGCGGACATGGGAGGAAGTAACGTCGCTGGTCACTTCCCAAGTACTCGCGTTCAATCCGCGACAGGCCCTTGATGGTTGGCGTGCTCGTGAGCAGAACCTTCCGCCTCGAAAACGTGGCGGTCCGCTTCTCAGCCAGCGCCACCGGGTCTCCCTGGCCATCGACATCACCCGGATACTCGTCCACCTCGTCCATGAACAGGAATCGAATGGGCATCGACCTGAGACCGGCGCTGGAGTTCGCTCCGGTGATGATCAAGAGTCCTCCGTCGAACTCCTTCACCTGAACGGTGTTCCCGCTGTCCCTCGCGCGGGACTCCGCGACACGCTCCCGAAGTGCCGGAGTCGCCGCAATCATCGGGGCAATCCGCTGCTTGGAGACTCGCTTGGCGATCTCCACCGTCGGCTGGACCATCAACATGGGACCAGGGCTGCGATGGATCACGTAGCCAATCCAGTTGTTTCCGCACTCGGTCTTCCCCACCTGGGCGCCCGACATGAAGACGATGCGCTCCACCGCGCTTGACGGCGACAGCGCATCCATGACCGCCCGCAGGTAGGGCGCGCGATCGGTTCGCCAACGCCCAGGCTCGGCAGAAGCAGTACTGCTCAGATACCGGTGTGTATCGGCCCAGGTGCTGACCGAGAGCGGTAGTTCTGGAGCCAGCCCGAGACCGAATGCGGTCGTGCAGAGCTCGCCAGCGGAGCGACTCACGAGTGCTGCTCGTCCCGTTCGAGCACTCGCAGTGTCGGCGCGAGGGAGAGCTCTGCCAAGCAAGCGATTATGTCATCACTGAGGAGCTTGTGGATCACCGCCGCCTCGCTCTGGCCGACGAGGACTGGAGCGAGCCGGTCCGGCATTGCAAGTATCGCGTCGCGCATCCTCCGCCCCAGCGCGAACACTTGAGCTCGGACGTCGTCGGCGTCGACTAACTTGCCGCTCCGCTGTTCGAACTCGAGCTTCGCCAACCGCGCCAGATACGCCTCGCGTGCCGCCCGGGAGTCCGCATAGCTAGCGGCGAGCCGGCTCGCTGTTCCGGCAGCGGGTACGCGCTGCGAGTCGTCCCCCAAGCTGTTCTCGCTCCGAGAGGCGGGCGGTCTTGCGACAGGTCTTGATCGACCGGGTGAGCCGATCACAGAGTTTCGGGGTTTCGAGAGATTCGTAGAGGACGCCCACTGCTCATCCGCGACCACTGGGTCAATCGTGCCGTCGGAAGCCCCGGTGATCCGACCCGTCGCAAGCGCCTTACGCACCGCCGTATGAGATACCCCCCGATGCCGGGCATAGCCGCGGATTGAGAGCTGAGGCATGGCTATTTCTCCAACTCGTTTGCAGCATGCCTGCCATGAGGCGCGTCCGATTGAGCGCGAGTCGCCTTGCGGCCGGTCAGGTTTTCCCAACGGGCCACAATGACATCGACGAACCGCTCGTCGAGCTCGACGAGACAGGCCCTGAGCCCTAGGGATTCGCATGCGATGAGCGTCGTACCCGATCCGCCGAATGGATCGAGCACAAGATCCCCGCGACGCGTCGAGTTGGCGAGCATGCGCTTGACCAGTGGAACCGGCTTCATGGTCGGGTGATCGGGATTCGCGGCGGGTTTGTTTTCCAGAAACACCGTACCGCGGACGGGCTCGATCGTGAGGTCGTCCCCCCGGACGATCAACGTCGTCTCGCCGAGTGAGATCTGCCATTCACGTTCGCCGACACGGGCGAACGGGGGCTCGCCAAGTTCCTGGATGGTTGTCTTGTCGCGAGCACCGAACCAGCGATGAGCGGCCCCGGGCTTCCAACCGTAGAGAATGGGCTCGTGCTGCCAGTGATAGTCGGCGCGGGAGAGCACCAGGGCGTTCTTGCGCCAGATCAAGCATGACGCCAGCTTGAATCCAGCTTCGATGAAGCACCGCCGGAACGTATTCCCGCCAGTATCGGAGTGGGCGACATAGATCGCTCCGCCGGTCCGAAGCGTCGCGTAGACGGCCTTCATCGCTCGGCCCAGAAACTTCGCGAAATCGGCGTCGGACAGCGAATCGTTCTGGATTGCCCCGGCGGCACCTTCGTATGCGACGTTATAGGGTGGGTCCGTCCAGACAGCATCGACGACCTCACCGCCCAGGGCAAGATCCAGATCCGCCGGGGATGTGGAATCGCCACAGAGCACACGATGCTCACCGAGCAGCCAGAGGTCCCCGCGCCGTGTGATCGGGACCTCGGGCGTCGCAGGGAGCGGCCCTTCAGGCTCGTCCACATCGGGCTGGACGCTGGCGAGGATCTCTTCCAACTCCTCGTCCGTGAATCCAGTGATCCGCAGGTCGAAGCCCTGCGCCTCGAGGTCGGGAAGTTCGGCGGCAAGGATCTCGTTCGACCAGCCAGCGTTCAGCGCGATCTTGTTATCGGCGATGATGAATGCGCGGCGTTGCAGTGGCGTCAGGTGCGATTCCTCCACGACCGGAACGGACTTGAGCCCGAGCTTGAGCGCTGCGAGGTACCGCCCATTGCCGGCGACGATCTCGTGGGTCTGCCCGTTCACCATGATCGGCCAGAGAAAGCCGAACTCGCTGATGCTGGCGGCGATCTCGGCAATCTGGGCATCCGAGTGCGTACGCGGATTCCGCGCCAGGGGGACAAGACCATCCGCGCGCCAGAGTTCGATGTTGGTCGCGATCACCGGCACGATAGACAGGGCTTCACGCAAGGCGCGCCTCGCCTCATTGCCGACCAACCGGGCCGCGGAGCATCCGGTCGCAGGGCGAGGCACGGACCGGGACGAGCTTGGGCTTCTGGCCTTGCCGCTGGAAGTGGACACCGGAAACCTCCTGGGGTGGAAACTTGCACCAAGTTCCTGTCGCTAGAGAGGATGCGCGGTCGCCGTCACCCGCGACGAACCCCGCTGGAAGGACCCGTGAATCCTGGGAGGCCGTTCTCCATTTGGGGAGAGCGGCTTGATACTGGTAGCATCTGCGTGGTACGGAGCAGTGTCGCCGCCATACCGCTTTGGGAGGCGGCAGCGAGGGTCCGACCGGATGGAGACCTGATCCACTCGAGCAGGAGGCGGGGCGAGTAGGGCGGCAGTAGAATCCCCCGTGGCGTCCACCCCCGCCTCACAGTCCCGGCCCTTTCCCTCGGCGCATTTCCGACGCAATCGCTGCTCTCTGAGCGACCGCGGCTTGCGCCGCCATGCAGCGGTGTACGAGGACGGATTGCGGTTTCCTGATGCCACCGGACTGCAGCTCCTCACGCATCGTCCCGGCGACTGCGAACACGTCGATCTCAGGAAAGCGCGCAGAGGTCTGTTCCAGGAAGTCTTCCGAGAGTCCGGTCGACCTGGGTGCTTGCCTAGCCCTATTGATTCGGTCCATCTCTCTCGCCACAACTGTGCGAGCTGACTCAGGCCCGCCTTTCCCCTTGTCGGCGCCGTTGACGTTGGGTCGTAGGGGCGACTCCTTGTGCCGCGCGCCGACGCCTCCATGCTCGGAGCCCAAGTGGGAGGGGCTGGGGGTGGGGTCACTTTTCGAAGTGGTAAAAGAAGATGAAGCGGCAGAAGAAGGGGTTCCGGGCCCAGGCTCCGACTGGTGTTCCGACCGCGGCGCCATGCGTCCTCGTGAATCCCTTGGGCCCTCGCTACTTCGGCGCCCCCCTTTCTGCGCCTGACGGAATCGCGCGCGTTGGGCTTTCCATTGCTCCACCGTGCGCTTCTGAATCCAAGTTCCGTCCGCGCGGATCTTGAACAAACGCGAGAGCGGCTCCCGATGGTCCGTCCAGGTCTCGATCGTGCAGCCAGCCCAGCGCATGACCTCGTCTTCGCTGCAGACGCCGGGATGATCGGTCTGATGCGACATCGCCAGGACTTGAATGAAGCGTCCGCGATCGTCGTACGTCATTCGCTGAACCTCAGGGTCGACGATCCAGTCGGCCCAGTAGAACTGCGATGAGGGTGCTCGGTAATTGCGCGACATGGCGTGGCTCTCCTTGTCCAAGAGGGGTCGTGACTCGGGTTGCTGCGCTGCGCCTCGCCTCCTGCAGCTCGAGTCCCTAAGGGAATCTCGCTCCGACTCCCCCGCTCGGCAGCGGACGGGAGAATCGCCAGCGCGCAGGTAGGCGCCGTGCCTGCCGCTGTGGGCGGCCTCGCGGCTCGGTCCGGGTGCACACGGCGAGCTCGCGGCGAATCGCCCTGTCGGGCGATATGTGGGCGTTGTGCGAGCAGCTCGCGGTCGCTCACGCGAATGCTTCGGATTCCCGCTGCGCGCGGTGGATTGTGCTTCTTCTGTGCTAGAATCACCGACAACCATACGTCTCTAAAGGCTCAATTAGGCGTCATCGTGTTCCGGTATGGTGGCCACATATGGCCAGTTGTGGCCGATGTTGCCCCGTGGTGTCGGCCGCTCGTGCCAACTCAAAATCCGGAGTTGCGCAAGCAACGTGGGGGTTCGACCCCCCCCTCCGGCACCAACCTTCCAACGAGTTACACCGTTCAGTCGCGCCTGCCGACGCTCGATTTCTGCGCCGACTGTGCGGGAACTGTGCGGGAACTCCCGTGGAATGCTGCGCGGCGAGCCACGCCTTCCGCGAGGTCCGCCTCCGAGACGATGGCGTACCGGCGGTAGATGCTCTCGGTCTTGTGTCCCGTCAGCAACATCGCGACCGAACGCGGCACACCAGCACGCTCAAGTTCGCGCACCGCCGTCCGACGCAGGTCGTGCACCAATCTGCCGGGACAACCGGCAGAGGCACACGCGATCTTCCATGCCTCGCGGAAATTGGAGATCGGCTTACCGCGACGATGGAACACCGACGTGATGAGCCTTCCCGTCTCTCGCTCGACCGCGGTTGTGATCTGCCGCTGACGCTCGAGGAGCACGGTTAGCTCGGGGGAAGCCGAGAACGGGAAGACCCGTCCTTCGTTGTTCTTGGTCGTGCCCGGCTCCAGGCGCACGACGCTTGCATTGAAGTCCACCTGCCTCCAGGTGAGCGACTTCACCTCGCCCACTCGCCAACCCGTGAGATAGGTGAACAGCACCAACAACCTCAGCTCCTCCGGCAGGTGGTGGAGCACCCTGGCCAGCTCGTCCGGCTCGAAGAATCCTTGCCGGGCGTTCTGTACCCGGATCGAGGGGAAGCTGGGTCGGACAGACACCTTCTCCGCTCGGTGTCCTAGGGTGAACATCCGCTTGAGGGCTGCCAGTTCGTTCATGATGGTCGCAGCCTTGGCTGGCCGCGGGCCCTGCTGCCGGGCTCGGATATAACTGTTCACCCGATCCGGAGTGACATCCCTTGCCAGCACTCCCCCAAAGAAGCCTTGCAGGTGCCGGATGGAGAGACTGGCCCTGTCGGCCGACTTCCTACCATTGACCACATAGTCATCGATCAACATGGCCGCGAGATCCTCGAACGTCGTGCGCTCCACCTGCAAACCCGCGAACCGGCCGGAGCCGATCTCGCCCAACCGCCGCTTGAGCAGTTCTGCGGCGACCTGTTTGCTGGTCGACTCACTGGATTCCCGCATCTGCTGACCGCGGTGCCAGTACTCGATCTGCCACTTCGTGCTGCCCTTCCTCTTGAAAACCCTGCCAAGACCACGGGTCATTCTGCCCCCCTTCGAGGCGGACGCCTGGCGTCCGCCTGACCGTGGTTGTCCCGCAGGATTCCCGCATCCGGAATCGTGCCTCCGCTCGCGCTTACTCGCAACTCAGTGCCTCTTGAGCCATCGATCGAGCCCCTGCTCAGAGATCAGCAGTGTCTTCCTGCTTGGCCGCGTGACGAAGGTCCACCGCTTCGACTGCTTGTAGACCCACTGGCGCGTGCGGTGTAGACGCTCAGCCACCTGACCTGGTGTTAGCCATGATTGCTCCGACACGATCCGGTGCTCGACCGGTGGGTGCTGCTCGGCAAGTGAAGACGTCGGGATGTGCCCCACGAGCTCCTCTGTCGCGCTGAGCAGCATCCGCACAGCTTGCCTTGCCTCCGACGCTGACGAGCCCGCATCAGAAGCTAGGAAGGCCCTCAGAGCACTTCCGACGGCCTGGAGCTCGGGACTCACTCCTCGCCTGCTTCCAGTTCTCCAACGCTCGGGCCACGGACAACGAAACTGTGGCATGCCCGGCATACGACGCTGTCTACAGCCACGATCAACGCGGAGCTGTCACAGGAGGGGCAGCGCCCGAGGGTTTGACCGTCCACCCGCTCGGCACCGACGTGATCAACGGAATCCAGCGAGGCACTAATCACCGCGTCTGGAGCGGCCTTTTGAACTGACGGTTCCCGTTGGGGGCTTGAACAGCGGGTAACGGAATCCGATGATGGGTCAGGGCCGAAAACAACGGGCAAACACATGGGTGGATTTCCGTCGGCTGACTGCAGATCATCCGTGGTCTGCATCGGCAGCAACTCCTTTGGCCGACCCCGAGCACCGTCTAGCTGCTGCATCCGCCAGTGAGACGATTCACCCCGCTCAATCAGCCGCCTAGCAGCAGCTTGGCTCAGGCCCAGCCCAATCAGATACGGGACGGCATCCCTGTCCTTAAGCATCGGGGTCCCGCTCTCACTTCTTCGCCTCACCTCCGCTTCTAACTTC
>Ga0163144_10014466_pt1 | contig 16375 bp, 16 predicted proteins | sample OliLak19BULKMAT1_FD_123175 | JGI IMG/M metagenome (GOLD analysis project Ga0163144, IMG submission 123175) | Freshwater microbial mat bacterial communities from Lake Vanda, McMurdo Dry Valleys, Antarctica - Oligotrophic Lake LV.19.BULKMAT1 | ecosystem: Environmental > Aquatic > Freshwater >... | reverse complement strand
TGGTTTAAAATGTTGATATTCAGTTGATTATAATTTAAAATATTTATTAAAAAACCTTAAAATCAATTTTTAAAATCATTTATTTTTTATAAATCACTGATTTTCAGTATATTAACTAAAATGCTAAATATTTGTTAAAAATAATTTTAAATTGCAAATAATTGATTATCAGTTATTTAAAAAATAATGAGTACCTGAGTAGTTACAAATTAAATAAATAAATCACACGCATTATGAATTGGGGATATCGCATTGCCATACTTTACATAGGATTTGTAGCATTTATGCTCATTTTAGTAGCTGGAAGCCATAGCATTTCTGTAGATTTGGTGGCGAAGGACTATTATAAGCAAGAACTTGCCTACGAAGACCAGATAAACCGCATCAAAAATACAGCACACTTGGACAGTCGTCCAACGATAAGCAACGACACGACCGCCCGCATGATAACCTTGCAAATGCCTACACAAATAACAGGCGATGTATGGTTTTTCCGTGCCAATAATCCAAAGTTGGACTTCAAAATCCCGTTGCAAATAGATGAGGCAGGCAAGCAATTCTTGCCTACCCAAAACCTGCAACGCGGCACATGGCGTTTGAAAATCAACTGGAAGCAGGCAGGCAAGGAGTATTATTTGGAGCAGAAAATCAAAGTGAAATAAAAAAATCGGTTGCCAATATGCGACAGCATAGTAACAGCCGATTTTCACTCACTCACCCAATCACTCACTCATTTTTTACTCTTTCTCTATGGGTTTATAAGGTTTGAATATGGAGAATTTATGATTTTCTACGGCTTTTTGAAAGAAGCTCCAGTCATTTTCAAAGAAAGCATTTACTTTGTCAATACCTTTCAAGTAATGCGTATTGGCTTCGCTTACAATATTTTGCAAAGTGCTATTGGGCGCGTCCATATTGGGCGCAAGGTTTAAATAACCATAACAGGCACCTATTTTTGCCATTATGTGTGTTTCACTGCGTTGAATACCTTTCTGCTCCTGCTTACCCATGAAGATTTCACGCACAACACGCAAAGAATCCAATATGCGTTGTCCCATTTCCTTAAGATTTTGGGTAGGTTCATCGAGTTCTTTTTGCCCTTGTGCAGGCTTGAGGTCAGCCAATACCAAGTCCACTACTTTTTTGCTTTCATCAAGACGTTTAACAGCAATGCCCACGTTTTCGGCTTGTTTTTCCATGCGTTTGGCTATGTCAAAATGTGCTTTTAGGTTTGCTTCGTTGGCGGGTTCGCGAGGGTCAGGCAATATGCGCAAAGTGGTTGAGTCTTTATCTGCTCCATACGTATAACGGAGCGTGTAAGTACCCATCATGGCAGGCAATCTTCCCCCACGTTCATCAGCATCTGGTTTAGGTTCAGGCGCACCGGGGAAGGCGATACCTTTGCGCTCAAGTCCCCAAAAGACGCGGTTTACGCCTATTTTGGGTGTAAATTTTAAAGTGCGGATAATTTTTTTGTCGCTATCCATTATTTCCAGTATAACTTTCAGTGTATCTCCGCCTTTTTTGGTTGTTGTAACCTTTTCGTTTTTGTCTTTGCTTTCGTCCTTATCTGTTTCGTTTTTGTCATCTTTTTTGTCGTCTTTTTTTGGTTCAGGGAATTTAGCGTCCTTTATTGCAAAAGAGAGCATTGCACCCAAGTTACGGTTTTCGCCTACAAAAGTAGTACTACCGGGGAAACGCATGCCAGCACCTTGTTTCAGGTTGGTTATCCAAACGGCATCAGGTGGCGCGAAAGCGTGGATGGGTTTGTCCAATATTTTTGTGCCTTTTTGGGCAAGCTCACGCAAAGGGCGAATATCATCAAGCACCCACGCGCTTCTGCCAAAAGTACCCATCACGAGGTCATGCTCACGCGATTGGATAGCTAAATCCATAGTCGAAACACGGGGATAGCCTGCGTTCCAAAGTGTCCATGTCATACCATAATCAATGCTAAAATACAGTCCTTGGTCTGTGCCACAGAAAAGCAATTTAGGCTCAATCAAATCTTGCACTACAGAAAGTGTATAACCATCCATGCTATTTTGGTCAGCTATGCGTTTCCATGTTTTACCAAAATCTTGAGTGTGATAGAGGTATGGCGTTACGTCTTCGCGTCTGTAATTGTTGGCTACTACAAATGCCTCGCCTGCCTGATGCACTGAGGGGACGATTTGTGGAATCCAACTTCCTGCCGGCAAGCCTTTTAGTCCTGCGTTTAGGTTTGTCCATGTCTTGCCTGCATCTTTTGTAAGTTGCAAATTGCCGTCATCAGTACTTACCCAGAGTACGTCTTTTTGTTTAGGGCTTGGGGCAATGCAAAGAATGGTACAATGGTTTTCTGCGCCTGTAGCGTCCATTGTCAGTCCGCCACTTTCGCCTTGTTTCAGTTTTTCTTTGTCGTTGGTAGTAAGGTCGGGGGAAATGATAGTCCAATTCTCACCTTTGTCGGTGCTTTTATGTACGAATTGGCTACAATAATATATTGTAGATTTGTCAAAAGGGTCTTGGCCGAGTCCCGCGTTCCAGTTGTAGCGCAGGTAAGTTTCGTTGTTGCTGGTAGGGCGCAGCAACTTGCCTGCCCCCGTTTTGAGGTCATAACGTGTGAGATAACCTTGTTGCGACATAGCATAACCATAGCGAGCATCGGTAAGGTCGGGTATTACATCAAAGCCGTCACCAAAACAAAGTTCTTCAAAATAACTATTGCGAATACCGCCAAAACGCCATACATATGCAGGACCTCTCCATGAACCATTGTCTTGCATACCACCGTAGATATTGTAAGGTGTTTCATTATCCACGTTGATGTGGTAGTATTGGGCTACAGGCAAGTTCTCTACAAAACGCCATGTTTTGCCCTTGTCGCGTGTTATCGCCATACCGCCATCATTGCCGTCTATCATAAAGTTGGAGTCTGTTGGGTGAATCCACCAAGCATGATGGTCAGGGTGAATAGCGTCATCGCCTGAGTAGGGTAGGATAACGCGCCATGTCTTGCCTGCGTCTTCACTCATGGATACCATAGAATAGAGTGTGAAAATGCGGTTTTCATTCGAAGGATCGACATAAATATCCGAATAGTAGAAAGGTCTGTCACCAAAACCGCCTGTATCATTTATCTTTTCCCATTTAAAACCGCCGTCATTCGAACGATAAAAAGCGTTTTTCTTTGCTTCGATGGTAGCATACATGACATCAGGTTTATGGCGACAGATAGCCAGACCAATACGTCCCAATTCGCCTTCAGGCAAGCCGTTTTCTTTTGGTGTTTGTTTTGTCCAATTCTCACCTCCATCAAGTGTAATATACAAACCAGAGCCTTCGCCTCCCGATTTGAAAAACCAAGGTTGGCGGCGATGCTCCCACATGGTTGCGAACAATTTGTTGGGGTTTTCGGGGTCAATGACCATATCGGCTACGCCTGTACGCTCATTGTTGTAGAGGACTTTTCGCCACGTCTTGCCTGCATCTGTGGTTTTAAAAACGCCTCTTTCCTGCGAGTCGCCCCAAGGAGAGCCTATCGCGCCTACCCAGACAATATCGGGGTTGGTAGGGTGAATGATAATGCGGTGAATGTTGCGGGTCTTTTCGAGTCCCATACATTGCCAAGTACGTCCGCCATCTATGGTTTTATAGATACCGAAACCGCTGTTTAGGCTATTGCGCGGGTTTCCTTCGCCTGTGCCTACCCACACGAGGTCGGGGTTGGGTTGATAAATAGAAACTGCCCCTATAGAAAGGGTCTTTTCTTTATCAAAAATAGGCTTCCAAGCCATTCCGCCACTTTCCGACTTCCATAACCCGCCAGAAGCCGTACCAACATACATCAAATTAGTGTTGTTTATGACGACATCAATCGCGGTAACACGCCCACTCATACCTGCGGGACCCACATTGCGCGGTTTCATGGTTTGGAATTTGCTCATGTCCACTTTTTGGGCATAAGTCATGAGGCTAAAAGGGAATAAAAAGAGGAGGCAAAGCCAATAACTTCTCTTGAAACAGATTTGATTTTGTTTTTTCATGGTTAAAATTGTATTTTAACCACAAAGAAACAAAATTATTTGGTTTTTTAATAAAATAGCGTGTGATTAAAACCCCATACTTGGCAAATAGTACTTGTTGGCATATTTGGGCTATATTTCTATAAAGTTTTTGAGTACCATTTGCCCTGCTTCAGCACTTTTTTCAGGGTGGAACTGCACTGCCCAAAAGTTGTCTTTTTGTAATGCAGGTGTAAAAGGCAAACTGTACGCGCTTGTGCCAATACTATACGGGCTTTCCTCCACATAATAACTATGCACAAAATAGAAATAGGGTTCAGCTTCTAAGCCTTTCCAAAGTTTGTTTTCAGGTAGTTGTACGGTATTCCAACCCATGTGAGGCACTTTAAGTGTTTTAGGAAATAGGCGCACTTTTTCAGGAATAATGCCCAAACAAGGCGTATCGCTTTCTTCTGAATGGCTACACAATAACTGCATACCCAAACAAATACCCAAAAAAGGCTGTTTCAATGTAGGAATAAAGATGTCTAATCCTTTTTGGCGAAGGTGGCGCATAGCAGTGCTTGCCTCCCCTACTCCGGGGAAAATAACTTTATCGGCAGTAGCCAAAATGTGTGCGTCATCTGTCAAAACAGGTTCTATGCCTATTCTATTCAAGGCATAAATAACAGATTGGGTATTTCCTGCGGGATAATCAATGAGGGCTACTAACAACGGCGTAAAAATAAAAGTAATAGACTTCTTGCGAAAATGTTTCTTAAGACCTCACACCCTGTCCTCTCTCCAAATTGGAGGGCGGAAAAAGGGCTTTCGCAAGAAGCCTAAGGAAAATACCCTTGTTTCCGTCGTTGTTTTACAAAAAAGGAAACAAGGGTTGGTTTGAAAGCGAGTTATGTTATACTTCTTGCAAAGGTGTTTCTTAAGACCTCCCAGCCCAGTGCTGTTAAGTTCTCCAAAAACCTCCCTTCAATTTGGAGGGAGGAGCATATTATTTGGTTTTCGTTCTTTTTAAAGGGAGAGGGGGCAAGACAATAGGTTAAATATTTGGCAACTTGCCTGCCCGAAATCAGAACTTAACAGCTCCGCCTCACAGCTATCCTCTCTCCAATTTGGAGAGAGGAAAGGACTTTCGCAAGAAGTGTATTAAACATTTGCAAGGGTTTCGCGGATATGAGCAGGGATGTTGTGGCTTGTCATACGCTCTGTCATGAGAATCATATTCTTGATAGCCAATCCATTAGAGATGCCGTGCCCTATCACTACATTGCCGTTGATACCTAAGATGGGACTGCCGCCAATACTTTCAAAGTTGAAATTATCGAAGAATGCATCTTTAAAACGTTTTTGGTGCAGTATTTCATAATATGACTCTGCCATTTTGATTACGATATTGCCTACGAAACCATCGCAAACAATCACGTCTGCTTTTTCATTGAAGAGGTCGCGTCCTTCAATGTTGCCTACGAAGTTGATTTTGCTATTTTCGCTCATCAACTTGTGCGCACTTTGGCTTATGAGGTTGCCTTTTGTGGGTTCTTCACCAAGATTGAGCAGTGCGACTTTTGGCTTCGCGATACCAAAATAATATTGGCAAAAGATAGCGCCTATTTCGCCAAACTGTAGCAAGTGTTCAGGTTTGCAATCTGTATTTGCGCCTACATCAAGGATAATGCCCATACGCCCATCAAGTTTTGGTACAAAACTAATGATAGCGGGACGCGAAATACCTGCAATGGCTTGGACACTAAACATAGCGGCTACCATCATCGCGCCTGTATTGCCTGCGCTACAAAAAGCCTGTACTTCTCCGCTTTTGAGCATCTTGTAACCTACCGAGATGCTTGAGTCGGGTTTTGCAGGCAAGGTCTTTACAGGGTGTTCGTGCATACCGATTACTTGTGTCGCATGCACAATTTCGATATTGGACGGTATCATGTCGGCACTTGAAAAAAAGCGTTTGATAGGCTCTTCTTGTCCTACCAAGACAAGAATAGTATCAGACGCGACAGCCGAAGCCGCCAATAATGCACCTTCAATAACAGCATTGGGAGCATTATCGCCTCCCATGGCATCTACAGCAATTTTCATAGAATCAAATTTTAGGCTTTATTTTTTATACAATGTTTGTTTAGGTGCTTCCTTTATTTCTTCAGGCTTTTTATTGAGCGTGATTTTGTGTCGGCTTTCGTTCATTATCCAGTAGGAAAGAGAGTCTGCCCATTGGTTATAGCCTGTTACTGTGGGGTGAATTTTGTCACCTGCACGGGGGATTTTCATCAATTTGGAAGGGAAAAACCTATCATCGCCTACTTTTTTTGCTATGAGGTCAGTCAATCCAAAATCCTCTTTCCAATTGGGCGGGCATATCCATACGAATTTGGTGCTATCCAGTTGCTTAACAATATTAGTCAAATACTTGTCATATTCTTCTAAGTATTTGGTAAACAAGTCATTAGAGCCGAGCGAGATTATCACAAAAGTTGGCTTTAGTTGCTTAATGGTTTCGCGCAATCGTCCCAAACTGTCCTTGCCTACCCACGATATGATGCTCGCGCTTGTTTTGGCTATGACCGTCAATTTGTGCTGATTATGTTGTGTATATTGTTGCAAAGGGTATCGCAGGCCTTCCGCCATGGAGTCGCCAATGAATAAAATATGTTGGCTACTTGTATCCAAAGGCTCGGCAACAGCTTTGTTTTTGTCTTTTATAAATTCCGCTTCTTGTGGAATGGTATTGCGGGGCAGTGTGTCTTGCCTGTTATTTGTTTGGGCTGTTTCTGGCTTGTTATCATTATTCGCAAGCCACAGTGAGTAAGTTATCAGCAGTCCCACGACTACTATAATGCCCACTGCTATACGTACAAACCTCAATTCATCTCTTTTCATGTGCGATTGTTAAAAACCGCTTGCAAGTTAATGATTTTTTTAGAAAAAAAAATGGTTAGGCATTCACCTAACCATTTGGCACGCTTTTTTTAGTTCCTTGTAAATAGTGGGGTTTAGTTTCAGTGCTAACTAAAAGATGTCTTTACTACTTCCATAAAATCAGTGGCAAATTTCATTATATTTAGTTCATAGTCAAAATTATCCTTTGAAAAATGATGTGTTGTTATGTTTTCTAAAATATCAGCTAAATTATTTGGTTGATCAGGATGAAAGAAAAACTTATTTTGATAAGTTTCCAGTTGTTCTATATGAACTTTGATATCAGAGGCAATAATAGGCTGATTCATCGCTTTGGCATCTTCTACTACTGTACTCCAGCCTTCAAAAAGAGATGGCTGGATAGTGGCTATAGCATTATTCATAAGTTGCAATTGGTCTTGCCTATCAATAAAGCCTAAAAATCTGATGTGTTCTTGCAGTTGATTATCTATGACAAATTTCTTTAAATTCTCTGCATAATCAGGATATCGAAAATCATATTCCTTACCTGTAAATACTATTTGAAAATCTATTTGTTTTTTACTAATTGCCAATACAGCATCAAGAATTGTTTGATGATTTTTATGTTTCCAAAATTGATTGGGTGATATAAAATAGGGTTCTGTTATAGCATACTTTTCTTTTAGTAATCCGATATCTAAATGTTGATATGGCAAATGTATTGTAGCAAAATTGACTACAGAAACTTCATTTTTAGCAAAAGGATATATTGTTGAAAAATTTTGGGCAACATCTCGACTACTGAATATAAGAGGATATTGTTTTTTTATGATTTCAAGTTGATGTTCGCGTCGAATAGCAATAACCGTTTCTGAAAAAAAAGTTTTCATGTAATGCTCTTGAAAGTCAGGTATCCAACATATTTTATGCAATATATTTCCTAAACTCTCTTGTAAATCATACGGAAAAACAACATCTACAATTCCTTTTTTATGTCTTTTTTTTATGATTTTTTTTTGAAGTAGAATATTCGATATTTTATTTATAATTTTAGAAATTAAACCATATTTAAAATCCATTTTTTTAAATGCAAGATAAGGGTAGCCTATAGCTTCTATCATTAGTTTATCTGTAGATTTAGCCAAAAAAACAATAAGCATTGGTTTTTCGGCATCAGGCAATGTTTTGAGTGCGTATATGAGATTTAGGATATAGTAAGTACCGCCTATCCAGTTTTCATTATTGGCAAAGACCAAGCCTAAGGTAGTTTTTTGAGCCATTCTATATATTTTTGTAAACCTTGAATAATTGTATATTGGGGTTCGAAGCCCATTTGTTGAAGTTGTTGAATAGAGGCTTGCCAATTATTAGGGTCACCTATTTTAACCTTGCCTGAAAACGAAAAATTGATTGCTGGATCAAGCAAATTATAAAAAGTTGTTACTACTTCTTTAATCTTTGTTTCTACACCTGATGCAACATTAACACATTCGCCTTCAAAATTACTTTTATTTATTACTAAATCTAAAACTTGTAGCAAGTCATCAATAAAAATAAAATCTCTTGACTCTTTACCCGTTCCAAACAGTTCAATGTGTTGATTTTCTAAACTTTTTTGATACAAATCCCAAAAAATCTGTTTTTTTAATCCCATACCATACGCCGAAAATACGCGCAAGCTACACGTATGAATACCAAAAAATTTATGATATTCTGTTAGTAAATGTTCGCTTTGCAGTTTGTGAAAGCCATAAGGAGATAAAGGGCTTACTCTTGCTGTTTCTATAACAGGTAATTGTTTAGGGTTTCCATATACAGCGGCACTCGAAAAATTAATAAACCCACATTTGGGGTTATATTGTCGAATGGCGATTAACATTTTATGGACGTTTTGTACATTCAATTCGAAGTCTTTGGCGGGATTTTCAAACGAAAGTCCCACATTGGCAGAACCAGAAGCGTTGATACAAAAATCATATTTTTCTTGTTGGAATAATACATCAAAATTTGTATTTTGCGCTTCTAATCTTGTATGTGTAGGCAAGGTAGGCAAAGCAAGACTCGCTGTCCAAATGTTCGCACCTTTTTTGGTAAAATATGCTACACAATTTGAACCTATAAAGCCATCAGAGCCTATGATAAGTATTTTCATTTTTTGATGGCTATATAAGAATACATACGACCTTTAACAGTTCGTTCATCTAATGGATGTCCAATTTTTTGATTGAGATAAAAATTATACAAATTACTTAAAAAAGGAATATTAGCTAAGAAGCCTATCTTATTCTTCAGACTTTTCTTTCGAAGTGAATATGTATTTTTGGGTAATTCTTTTATATCTTTTTCTGTCAATGGGAAATAATTAATAATACTATCAAAATATTTCAATTCTTCCTTAATTTTTAATCCTGCATTTTGCATCGCATTTTTATATTGTTCAGGAGTGAAAGCATTTTCACCACCATAAAATTTTTGTAATGGGTGATGTTCTAAAAAAAGTTTTTTGTCCATCTTATCAAAGATTACGTGGTCTCTAATAGTTATCAATAAACCATTTTTTTTTAAAACTCTGCCTATTTCTTGTAAAAATTTATCTAAATTATAAGCATGATGCATAGCTTGTCGTACATAAACTATGTCAAAATTTTCATTCTCAAAACCTATTTCTTCAGCAAATGCTTGATGAATAATAATATTTTTGAGTTTATAATGCTCTACTAAATGGCGAATTGCGCCAGCACCTATTGTTTCGCTGCTATCTGGTTCTACTACGGTAACGTTATAATCCTTTAAAGCAAAAGCTATTGAGCTTATACCGTTGCCAGCCCCTATATCTAAAATAGAGGTGGCATTGGGTGCATATTGTTCAATATATTTAAGTGTGAGCAAAAACTCAGCATCATTTGAAAACCTTTCTACATTGAGTGGCAAATCAGTTTCGAAATAAGCATACCTAATTAAATCTTTGTATTCGGGCTGTGTTCGAATATATTGTATAGTTTCTTCCCAAGTCATGTTAGTTACCTTTCGTTTTCTGGTATAATTTTGATGATTTTTGCTGGATTACCAGCTACAATAGCCCAATCAGGAATGTCTTTTGTAACAACACTACCTGCGCCAATTATGCTTCCTTCTCCAATAGTTATACCTTTTAAAATAATACTATTAAATCCAATCCAAACTTTATTCTTAATAATTATTTTAGCAGATTTTACATTTGTCCAATCTTTGTAAACACCTATTTTGGCTTCATCAAGTCCACGTTTCCAATCTTTAACATCATCTTTACGTTCGCTCCATTTTGTAGAGTGTGAATTATTATCAACAACTGTACACCCCCATGAAAACATTACATTATCTCCAATTTCTATACTGTCTATGCAAATAAAAGTTCCTCCGCCTATAAAAGTATTGTCACCAATTTTAATAAAACCCGAATTTTTTTCAAAAATAAAATTGCCTTGCACAACCGAATTATTCCCAATTGTTAAATATATTTTTTCTTTTTCAGCTTTTCGTAACTGAATATTTAATCCACTAATAATACTTTGATTTCCAGTTTTTATAAACGACTTATAAACTTCTGTAGAACTTTTAACAGATTTAAAAAATATTTTTTTTATAATTTTTTTTAGTATATACATGCTTTAATATTTTTTTTAATTTTAATGTAATTCGTGTTAAAAAAGAGGTTTTATAAGTATAACATTTTTCAAATACATACAAGTCAGCTTCCTTAATTTGTTTTATATGTTCAGGATGTTTAATAGGGAATGATAAGGATACTCCTACAATACTATTGATATGGTTACTTTCAAAAGTATGAGTAGCTTCTAAATTCACGCCTATATTAGTTACGAGATTCACATTGGGAATAATACCAACACCTTTATTTTTCCAAACGCTATACATCCATTGCAAATCCCAAACATGGCTTATATGTTTATTTGCATTGCTAAATTCATTTATCCAGTATTTTTTTTCTTTTTTAGAATAAAATAAATATTTATATTTTACTAAATTATTTAGAAAATATTGGTAAGTTGTCATTTCAAAATCCATGTATTTCCAAGCTCTTTTCCAAGTTGCCCATCCCCAATTATGCGTATATTTTGAAAAATAATAGCTATTATTAGTTCTGCTTTTCCCAAATTGAAAATTATTACCCGATATATGCATTATCTGTTCATTATCTTTATAATAATCCAATAACTCCTCGCAAAAAGTAAAAAAACTCAAATCGGGTAAGCAATCATCTTCGAGTATAATTCCTTGCTCTACATTATCAAAAAACCAAGTAATAGCTTCGCTTACACCTTTGCCACACCCCAAGTTTTCTTCTCTGAAAAGTGTTTTTACCTCACAATCCCAGTCTATGCTGTTTAAAACATATTGTCTTACTGCTTGTACTTTTTCTGCTTCTCCTTCCTTGCCTGCCCGCGCGCCGTCTGCCCCAATGAATAGTTGTTTGGGTTGAATCTCGCGTATTTTAGCAAAAACTTGCTTGGTAGTATCCAAACGATTGAAGACTAAAAAAAGGACAGGTGTATTGAGCATAAGTAATTGGTTTTTTGGGAAATAATTATTCTACAGGAGTTAAACCTAAAGCCGCTAACTGTTCCATTAGTTTTTGGATCTTGATTTCGTTATGTTCTTTTTCGGCACGTTCTTTTTCAGCTTCAGCTTTCGCTTGCTGTTTTTCAGTACGTTCTTTTTCAGCTTCAGCTTTCGCTTGCTGTTTTTCAGTACGTTCTTTTTCAGCTTCATCTTTCGCATGACTTGCTTCAGCTTCGGCTTCAGCTTTGGCGTTTGCAAGTATTTCGTTTTCTTGCGCGAGTGTCCCGTTTTCTTGCGCGAGTGCTACATTTCGTTCTGCTCCAGTGAGTATCATATCGCCCTCTCTGTCGCACCAACGCGCCCAAGGTGCTTCGGCATCTTCAAACAATCCTTGCCATATTTTTATGCCCAGCGTTATTTCAGGTATATAAAAATGGTCATTTTCAAATGGTTTATACTTATTTGTCGTAAAGTCAAGTTCGAACACTTGCAGGTCTGTTTTGTACAGTTCATGATAGGGGTCATGAATGATGTAATACTTAACGCCTATAGTGGCATAAATATTAAATTTTTCAGTACGCTCGCCTCCTATTTTGTTTGATACTATTTCGACTACCAAGTCGGGGGATTTCCCCATGAGCCAAGTAAAATAACACTTGTCTTTTTTATCAAACCAAGTAGTAGGTACTTTGGCATCAAAACTGATGAACATATCAGGGACTACAGGATATTGCCTTGAAGGGTGATAAATGGCTACATTGGCACACGCCATGAATCGTTTATCTGTCCACTCATTGGCGCGGAGCGGGTCTATGAGCAAACGCTGTTGTTTTTCAGAGAAAAGATTATCCACAGGTGTATCGTCTTCGGTTACAAAATTATCGTAATTTATCTTTTCTATTTCGTAATATATAGTATGGGCGTAGACTGCCTTGTCCACCGTTTCGTGGACGAGTTCGTGTTCGTCTTTTAATCCTAGTTGCTCAATAAGATATCCCATTTTTGAACTGAATACGCAATAATAATAAGGTTTATTTCAATAATGTATTTCGAGTTATTTTTTCCTGACAAGCATCATGAGTTCTTTTTGCACGTGCCAATCTTTGGCGAGTTTGAGCATAGCTGTAGCTTCCATTTCAGTAACATAGCCTTTGGCGTTATTTGCTTCCCAGACCATGCCGAGGTATTGGAGGCGTGTTTCCTTGTCCAAATTGCCTACAATGTCGTTAAGAAACTCTCTTGCGCGTTCAAAGGCGGTGTAATAGTCCAATGCGATGAAGTCATTAGCCCATTTCAATTCTTCCCAAGCATCAAACTTTTGGGCGGTACTGTCGAGTATTTCTTTCTCCTCGTTATCCAATCCATGATAATGGAAGATGACGGATTTCAGTAGGAGAATAGCTTTTTTTTGTTCGCTTGTCATTGTCATGGACGCAGTGTGCGATTGTTTTTGTGGGTGCAAAGATAGTATTTTTTTTTATTCTAACCAAAAAAAAGCATGTTACCAACGCTTTATTTTATTTTCATTAGGCAAATATTAAGCCCAAATAGATTTTGAGGTGCTTTTGAAAAAAAAATAAAATTATCTGCAACCTCTTTCCTCTTTTCGCATCTTATAGATATTAACCCACTGATGACGCCTGCATGCCAAAATTTACAACTGAATCCGACCTAATAAAAGCCTGTAGGCAAGGTAACCGCCTTGCGCAACGCGAACTCTATGAGCGATACTCCCGCAAAATGTTTGCAGTGTGTTTGCGGTATGTGCGCCAAAGGACAGAAGCTGAAGACCTGTTGGCAGATGGTTTTATGAAAGTATTTAACAATATCGAAAACTTTAAAGAATCAGGTAGTTTGGAAGGCTGGATAAGGCGTATCGTAGTCAATGAATGTTTAGGACATTTGCGCAAACAACGCCTGATGTATGTAGAAAATTTAGCAGAAGAATTTATAGATGTAAGCGAAAATACTGACCACACCAACCAAATGCAGGCAGATGAACTTATGCAACTCATACAAGACTTGCCTACCAGCTACCGTACTATTTTTAACTTGTATGCCATAGAAGGATATTCACACAAAGAAATAGGCGAAATGCTCAATATCAACGAGAACACCTCCAAATCACAACTTTCAAGGGCGAGAGCCTTGCTACAAAAGAAAATCATCAACGAAACTAAACAGCCTTTGTACTGCGATGGAACAGCCCGAATTTGATAAATTATTTCATGATGCTTTGCATCCGCATGAAGTCATGCCAAGCGATAACGTTTGGGCGAAACTTTCGCAACAGCTTGATGAACAGGCTGATAAAAAAACACGCGTTATACCATTGTTTTGGTACATGCGTATAGCCGCGTCTTTGTTGTTGGTAGCAAGTGCTTTGTATTGGTACGCAGGCAAGTCCCATACAAAAGACAACTATGCAGCAAAAAAACCAACCCAACAAAAAATATACAAGCAAGCCGAATCAGTAGAACGCCTTGCTATTACTGAACCTGAGCCAAAGCCAAAGCCTAAACAAACCACACTGCCAGCTAAAACCCAACCTCAAACAACCCCTAAAGCAATACCTAAAAATGAGAAGCCCCAACCCAAAATTTTCAAACCTGCGCCTACCCGTACCGAACTCATGGCTATAGATATAAAGCACACACAGCCTAAAATTATTCCCTATGATGAAGAAGAACAACAAGCAGGCAGGTTTACAGAAGCATACATCATCATCAACCCTACTCTGCAACCACAAAAACAACAAACTAAACAGCCCTTTTTAAAAACACTTTTTGCCAACAAAAATAAGGTGCTAAAACCCAGACGGAGAATTAAATTTTTGGGCATACAAACAGACAAAGCATTCGCATTTTTGAAAAATTAACCATAATAATTAACCATTGAAAAAATCATGAAAAAAACTATTTTAATACTCGTAAGCTGGATATTTTTTATATCCTTCAGTTTCGCACAAGACACCATACAAATAGTCTTGGACAAAGAAACAAAACTACACATAACAAGTCCCGACCGAGCCTCTTTGCTTAAGCTCAACTACCTTGACATCAACTATCTCGTGCGCGAAGCCATACGCAAGAAAAATGGGCAAACAAACACTGAAAATGAGGAAGATAATAATAACAATAACGCAAACAATAAGCATTATCGCCTTGCCTACCATCTCAACAATAACTTTGAAGAACGCGCTGAACGTAGGCAAGAGTGCGATTCACTCCGAAGGGCGCGAGGTTGGGACAGCCACAATGAATGGGGACTCAGTGCTGGATTTGGTAGTTTTTTAGAAAAAGGAAAATCGCCCAGTAATACCAATAAACCATACGGTTTGAACTCATCAGGGTCAAGGTATATCTCGTTAGCAAGTAATTATGTGTTTACTTTCAATAATAGCCCCATCAATATCAGCATAGGTGGCGAGCTGAGTGTTTACAACTTTATGTTCCAAAATAACCGATACATTACACGCAACACAAAAGGCGATAGCGTTACTTTCAGAAACTACAATGATGATTTTCAACGCAACTTGAACCGTAGTAAACTAACAAGCGTGTATTTAAATATCCCCTTGCAATTTCGATTGGCATTGCTTAAAAATTTAAATAAAACAAAAGTATTGGAATTAGATTTTGGAGGCTATGTAGGCTATAGATTAACAAGTCATTCGAGCATAAGGATTTCAGGAGAGCGCAACAGACAACGTACCGAAAATGATTTTTTACTTAATAACTGGCGTTATGGCGTTGAAGCAGGTGTATCTGTGCATGGCGTACGTTTATTTGGCAAATACGATTTGAGTTCCATGTTTGCAAATCCACAATTACCCAATTTGAATATATTAACATTGGGCATTAAAATAATCACTATGTAGCACAAGAAACACGCTTTGAGGCGTGTTTTTTTGTGTATTAGGCAGGCAAGTTAGGGACTATGTAAAAAAAAATATACCCAAAAACGCTTCTTTTGTACACGTGTACAAAACAGGCTGAAAGTCTGTTCTACAGGTTTAGACTTCGTTTTTTGTGGCACGGACTTTCAGTCTGTAAATGGGTACATTATTTTTTAGCGCGTCCCTTGCCTGCCTACCCCGAATTAGTCAATTGTAGATTTTGACAAAGTTTTAAAACCTCAATCTTTTTCCAGCATATTGCCATCTTGCATTTCCAAAGTTCTATCGCTCATAGCAGCAAGTGCCTGATTATGAGTGACGATTATGAAAGTTTGCTTCATTTCTTCGCGCAATTTAAAAAACAACTTATGCAATTCTTGTGCATTGTGTGAGTCCAAATTGCCACTTGGTTCATCAGCAAAAATAATGTCAGGTTGATTTACAAGTGCGCGTGCTATGGCAGTACGTTGTTGCTCACCTCCTGAAAGTTGGGAAGGCAAGTGCTTCAAGCGGTCTTTCAAACCCAAATAGTCTAATAACTCTTTGGCACGTTTTTGGGCTTTGCTTTCAGGTATTTTGCCCAGGTAGGCAGGCAAGCAAACGTTTTCTAAAGCACTAAATTCAGGCAGTAAGTTATGAAATTGAAACACAAACCCTATCCGTTTGTTGCGAAATTGGGCGAGTGCGTTGGCATTTAAGGTCAAGATATTGGTTTCTCCTATTATGAGCGAACCTTTATCAGGTCTATCGAGTGTGCCTAATATATGGAGCAGTGTACTCTTGCCTGCCCCTGACGCACCTACAATGGCTACAATCTCGCCTGCCTTTATGGTCAGGCTTACCCCTTTGAGTACATGGATATTTTGGTAAGATTTGGTGATATTGGTTGCTTCGAGCATGTTATACGCCTTTTAGTTCTTTGATGATGCGGTCTTTTTCTTGGAGTTGTTCTTGGAGTTCAGTTTGAAGGCGTTGTAAGCGATTGTTTGCTTTAGATTCTACTTCTCGGATACGATTCACTACATCT
>Ga0163144_10014462_pt1 | contig 16379 bp, 11 predicted proteins | sample OliLak19BULKMAT1_FD_123175 | JGI IMG/M metagenome (GOLD analysis project Ga0163144, IMG submission 123175) | Freshwater microbial mat bacterial communities from Lake Vanda, McMurdo Dry Valleys, Antarctica - Oligotrophic Lake LV.19.BULKMAT1 | ecosystem: Environmental > Aquatic > Freshwater >... | reverse complement strand
GGGACGTTCGACGAACCACTGAGTACGTTGATCCATCGGATGAAATACAACCGCCGCTGGTCGGTCGGCGAGCGGCTCGCCGACGAGTTGCTCACGCGCGAGGACGCGCGGTTGGTGTTGTCGATGGCGGACTGTCTGGTCCCCGTCCCGCTCCACGCCCGCAGGCAGATTTCGCGCGGATACAATCAGGCGGACGTCATCGCGCGTCACCTCTGCTTTCGTTTTCGCTCGAAAAAGTTGCGCGTCGAGCGGCCCCTTGTCCGGCTGCGTCATACGCAGACGCAAACCCTCCTGCGCTCGCGCGAGAAGCGCGAAGAGAATTTAAAAGACGCCTTCGGCCTGATCGACGCCGACTGCGTCGCGGGGAAACACGTCGTGCTGATCGACGACGTGATGACGACTGGCGCCACGCTCGGCGCTGCCGCCCGCGCCATCATCCCCGCCAAGCCCGCGAGTCTGTGTACGATCGTTGTCGCAGTCGCCGACCCGAAGGGGCGGGCATTTGAGGTGCTTTAAATCGTCAGTGAAAGTCGCGACTTTCGCTGCGCAGGCCGTGCAGCATGTCGCTCAGATCGAAGAGACGTTTTGCCATCACGTGAACGACCTTACCTTGTTTTTCGACATACCCGTCCGCTTGAAGCAGGCCCGCGTACCGGGCGGCAGGCCGGTAGCGCTCGTAGACGTCGGGGCGGATGATGAGATTGACGATGCCGGTTTCGTCCTCGAGCGTGACGAAGACGATACCACTGGCCGTCCCGGGGCGCTGGCGCACCAGCACCAGACCGGCGACTTTCACCCAGCGCCGCGACGACAGGGCGTTCATCTGTCGTGCCGATACGATCCGTAACTTTTGCAATGCTGGTCGCACGAGCGACATCGGGTGTTGCTTGAGCGACAGCCCCGTGACCGCGTAGTCGGTCATGACTTCCTGACCGGTGGACATGGCCGGCAGATACGGCGCCGCCGGCGCGGGCGTTAAGTCTTCGTGGTCATGGTCGTCGATCGGATCGTCGAGGGCGTCGAACAACGGTGCGTCGTCGTCGCGCAGGGAAAGGGCCTCCCACGACGCCTGACGGCGCGAAAGCCCGAGCGACGCGAACGCGTCGGCCTCGGCGAGGCGTTTGACGGACGCCGTCGACACGCCGGTGCGCCGGTGGAAGCGGGGGATCGAGTCGAACAGGCCCGCCCGCGCCCGCTCGGCGGTGATGCGGGCGGCATCGACCTCTCGCATTCCTTTGATGAGCCGCAAGCCGAGCCGTAGCGCCGGGCCGCCTTGGCCCCATGCCTCCTTGGGCAGGCCGCGCGTGTCTTGCGTTTGATCGTTGTGATTCCCCGACTCCAGCGTGCAATCCCACGAACTGAAATTAACGTCCACTTCGCGTACGCACACGCCGTGCTCGCGTGCGTCGCGCACGAGTTGCGCGGGGGCGTAGAACCCCATCGGCTGGCTGTTCAAAATCGCCGCCCCGAAGGCCGCGGGGTGGTGTCGTTTGATCCAGGCGCTGGCGTACACCAGGATCGCGAACGACGCGCTGTGCGATTCGGGGAATCCGTATTCGCCGAACCCTTTGAGCTGTTCGAACGTCTGGTCCGCGAAGCGTTCGGTGTAGCCGTTACGGATCATGCCGGTCATGATCTTTTCACGAAACTCGAGGATGCGTCCGTTCTTCCTCCACGCCGCCATCGCGCGGCGGAGCTTGTCGGCTTCCTCGGCACTGAACCCCGCGCCGACCATCGCGACTTTCATCGCCTGCTCCTGAAACAACGGCACGCCCAGCGTGCGGCTGAGCACTTCGCGCAGCGCCTCGCTCGGATACTCGACTTTCTCTTGGCCGTTGCGTCGGCGCAAATACGGGTGAACCATTTTCCCCTGAATCGGCCCCGGTCGGACGATCGCGACCTCAATGACCAGGTCGTAAAACTTCCGCGGGCGCAGGCGCGGGAGCATGGACATTTGCGCGCGCGACTCGATCTGAAACACGCCGACAGTGTCGGCATCACAAATCATGTCGTAAACGTCCGGGCATTCGCGGGGAATGGTGTGCAGTTCATAGCGCCGGCCGGCGTATGCATGAATTAGCTTCATCGCCTTGGAGATCGCCGTTAGCATGCCCAGTGCCAGGCAGTCGACTTTGAGCAGGCCGACGGTGTCGATGTCATCTTTGTCCCATTCAATGACGGTGCGGTCGGTCATGGCGGCGTTTTCGATGGGGACCATCTCGCAGAGCGAACCGCGCGTCATGACCATTCCACCGACGTGTTGACCGAGGTGGCGTGGGAAGCCGAGGAGTTGTGTGGAAAGTTCGAGCACGCGTCGCACCGTGGCGTCGGCGGGGTCGAGGCCGGCGTCCCGGACCTGCTGGTCGCTCAGCACGCCGCGGTGCCACCAGTCGAGGCGCTTGGCCATCGAGTCGACCATGTCCAGGCTCAGGCCCATCGCCTTGCCCACGTCGCGCACCGCCGAGCGACCACGGTAGCTGATGATTTCGGCGCACAGGCCGGCGCGCTCCCGGCCGTACTTGTTGTAGAGATACTGGATGACTTCCTCGCGTCGCTCGTGCTCGAAGTCGATATCGATGTCCGGCGGTTCGTTGCGGGCGCGAGAGACGAAACGCTCGAATAGGATGTCGATCTGGTCGGGATCGACCGACGTCACGCCGAGGCAATAGCAGACCGCGCTGTTGGCCGCCGACCCACGGCCTTGGCACAGGATGTCACGACTCCGTGCGAAGAGGACCAAGTCGTAAACCGTCAGAAAATACGGCTCGATCTTTAATTCTTCGATCAAGATCAGCTCGTGACGAATCTGCTTGGTGACTTTGTCCGGAACGCCAGCCGGGTATCGTGCCACGGCACCGGCGGAGGTGAGGGAGGTGAGGTACCCGATCGGCGTCATGCCCTCGGGCACAAGTTCGTGCGGGTACTCGTATTTCAGGTCGTCGAGCGAGAACGTACATTCACCGGCGATCCGAATCCCGCGCTCGATCGCCTCGGGGACGTCCGCGAAAATGCGGTGCATCGTGTCGGGTGGCTTGAGGTGTCGCTCGGCGTGGGGTGAAAGTGCGTGTCCGGCCTCGTCGATCGTGCAGCCGCGTTTCACGCAGGCCAGCACGTCGTGCAGGGGCCGGCGCGACGGGTCGTGGTAGTAGACCTCGTTGGTCGCGAGCAAAGGCACGCCGGTCTGGCGAGATAAAAATTGCATGTGTAGTAAATGCGACTGATCGTCCGGCCCGAACGGCCGCGCCACCGCGAGCGATACTCGATCGCCCATCGCGCGGCGGAGCGAATGCAACGCCTGCTCTGCTTCGTGAAAGTCGTGCGTGAGAGAAAGCAGCGGGCGAGGAATGTCAGGATCGTACCGGGGAGGGGAATTGGTGAATCGGCCTAAGCGTTCATGGTCGGTCTCGTCGCCGCGCGTGTCTCGGCAAGGGAGCGGGAGGAGTGCGGCGTGCATGCCCGCGGAGTGGACGATGACGTCATTCAGGTCCAAGGCGCACTCTCCTTTTTGGACGCGTCGCTTGCCGAGGGTGAGCAGGCGACACAGCCGGCCGTACGCGGCGCGGTCGGTGGGCCAGAGCAATAGATCGTCGCAGTCGACTAAGGTCAGGCGTGCGCCGACGATCAGTTTCATGCCGCACTGCTTGGCCGCCTCGTGGGCGCGGACCACGCCCGCAAGTGTGTTGAAGTCGGTCACGGCCAGGGCGCGGTACCCCAGCTCGGCGGCGCGAAAAATCAGTTCGTCAGGGTGCGAAGCCCCACGCAAGAATGAGTAATTCGTCGTACAACACAACTCCGCATACGCGTGCTCGCACGACTCCACACGCGTGGACGTTTCGGTGGGCGGCGGGCGAAGTTTTGGGTTGGGATGGTCGGGCATGAAGTGATTTTCAATCGAACGTCCCGTGGACGTACCACGCGTGCGTCTGGTTGACCCGAAAGACCCAGAAACGCTTGCCCTGCTCGTCCTCGACGTCGAAATAGTCGCGGGTTTTGTTCCGACCTTTCCACCAGGGGCCGCAGAGGCGCTCGGGGCCGACGACATGGACGAGGGTGTGTGCGCCTCCGCCTTCCCACGCGAACCAGACGGGCCGGCCGTCACGGTCGTGCGACGGGGAGACGATGGCGCGCGCCGGGAGCGGCGAGGGAAACAGCCGAAGCGGCCGGTGTCGACGCTGCGGCGCGACGCGCGGGCCGGTGGGTTTGTGGAAGGGGGACAACCCGTTTTCCGTCACGCGCGACCACGCCAAATCGGGAGACGTGCTTGGCGGGGCACCGGGAGTCGTGACGTGCGGTGTCCACTCGACCGCGAACTCCGGAAGGTGGGATTCGATCAGGCGTGGTCGCTCGACCGCACGTTCGCCGAGCCGGGCGTGCAGTTGGTCGACCAGGTCGACGACCGCGTCGGCATCTTGCGAAGTGGTGGCGCGGGCGTCCGGCGTGAAGGTCGTCTGGCGGTCGACGATGATTTGCGAGGCGGGCACGCTCAGGCGTAACGCGACGTAGCCCGCGTCGGTGAGCACGCGTTCCATCGCGCAGCGGAGGAGGTTGAACAAATTCTTCGCGTCACGGCTGGGCCGGGAGACGCGGACGTTCAGGTCGATCTTGGGCGCGTAAGCGCGGACGAATTCGAGGAGCAATTCGCGTGCGCCCAAGCCCCGCCGGGCGAGTTCGACGACGACCTGTTCGATCAGACCTTGGATTGCGATCCAAAGCGTCTCGAGGTCGTCCACGACGCCGTCGAACTCGACGCCCGCGGCGATCGGTTCGACGTGGTCGAGCGGGACGAGCGGCTCTTCACGCCGGCCCGTCGCCTGATCCAGGCGCAACAGCAAGAGCGCACCGAATCTCACCGGAACTTTTTCGCGCGGAAGCGCGAGCACGTGACCGATCGTGAACAGCCCCAGATGATGCAGCGCCGCGATCGTGGCAAGATCAAGGCGCAAGGCGTAGACCGGCAACGGAAGCAGCACGTCGAGCAGCTGCGAGCCCGACGCACACGTATCGAGCGGCCGCGCGTACGTCGCGCCAGCGGATTCACAACGGTCGGCGTGGGTGACGATCGTGTGGGCCGGACCACAAAGCGAAAGTGCCCACGCCGCCCCGGGCGTGGGCGCGACGGCGAGCTTCGCGTGGTAACGCAGACGACGCAGCGCCGACGCGACACGGTCGACGATCGGCTTGATTCCGCCGAAATATCGGTCGCAGCCGGTCAGGTCGAGAAAAAGATAATATTCGCCCGGCGCACCGACCGATCGGTTCGACTCCACGTCGTGCCGGGTTGCGCCGGCCTCGCGCGGGAGCGCGACGACCGGCGTGTACTGCTTCATCCAACGTCCCATGGCCTCCAGCGCCTTGGCCTGACGCGACGGGTCGTGTTCGACGGCTTGGACGTCCGCGCACAGCGCCCGCGCCTGCGCCAGCGTCATGCCGACCCGAATGCCCCCGGCGGTCGCCTCTTGCGACGACGCGACCACTTGCTGCCGGTTCCCGGACGTGCGGATGAGGACCAGGGGGAGGACGATCTTCGCCTCACCCAACACGGACAGGGACGGCGCGTATTCGGTCTGCGATTCCCCGGATACTTGGTGGTTACGCCGTTCGTGACGCCGCTGTCGTCGAAGCCGGTCGATCGGAAAGTCGATCAACTGTACGCACAAGACCTGTCTCACGACTGACCTCCAGAAGGATGGTGTGTCCGACGTGCCCTCCGTGGCCGTGAATCAGTTGCAACTTCCATTTTTGCACGGTTCGATCCCCTCGTGCCGGCTCGACGAGCCAGCGCGTGACGGCGGCGTAGATGTCGCTGCCCCGCCCGGTCGGACGCAGGACGACCCCGACCCCGCCCCCGGCCTCGGCGGCGAGTTGGAGTTTGCGCGCCTCGACACGTGAAAGCCGGTCGAACCGCGCGACCACCGTCGTGACCGCGCGACAGCGCAAGCACTCGGCGACCGCCCAGAGCTCCTGCTCGCGCGACGACGGACGCAGCACGTACAACCGGCCCGGGTCAACGCCGCGCCCCGCCAATGCGGGCGGATACAGCGTGCGTGACGGGTCTGAGAAAAACAGACACGACGTCTGGTGCGCCTGATGAAGCAACAGCGCCGGCGTGAGTGGCGGGCCGTGCGCGGGATGAAAAAGCAATTCATGAATCGCGCCCCGGGCCAGCTTCCCGCCCGGCGCGAGCGCGTCGAGGCCGGGCAGACCGGTGGAAAATCCACATTCGTTTCCGACCGACTCCGCCTGCGCACCGAACACAGAAATGATCCCGTTCCCGACCAACGGGTCCGCGCGGCCCGCGCCCGTGGACGAAACCTGAAGCTTTCCGGAATGAGAATGGACCCAACGCATAACTCCTTTAAGTTAGTAAAAAGTTAGGGTAATCGAAGTCGTGGTTTGGTGTCAACGAAAATCGGTCGAGATGGGTTCAGTGGTGACTAAACGGCGTGGGGCGGATCAAGACGTGAAGGACTTTGACGTGTCGACTTGTCGTCGCGTGCGTGGGCGCTACGATAGGGCCAATGGATAGTGGCGTACGAGGTCGGGCGACGTTGTGGCTGCGCGCGGAGCGCGCGAGGGGCGTGGACGCGGTGCCGTTGCAGGCTTGTGAGTTGGTCGAAGACACTGCGCCGGTCCAGCCGGTCGTGGTGTCCCGGCCGGTGACGACGCCTCGGGCGCAGGTCGCGCCGGTTCGAGTGGCGACGTCAGGCGATCAAGGTAATGACGTGAGAAAGACCAGTAAAATCGACCCGACCGGCGTGTTGCTGACGTCGGGCGTGCCGTTCACGAGCGCCGTGTTATCGACTGATCGAAAGATTCATGAACTCCGGCAGCTCGACGCGAATTCCGTCAAAGGGTGTACGCGCTGCCCGTTGTGTCAGACGCGCACGAACACCGTTTTTGGTGAAGGGGACGCGGAGGCAAAGATTTTCTTCGTCGGCGAAGGCCCGGGAGAAAATGAAGACCTCACCGGCAGGCCGTTCGTCGGGCGGGCGGGGCAACTGCTGGATAAGATGATTGTGGGGATGGGGCTGACGCGGGAGCAGGTGTACATCGGGAACATTGTGAAATGCCGTCCGCCGGACAATCGGGTGCCCCAGCCGGAGGAGGCGGGGACGTGCATGCCGTACTTGGATCGACAGATCGAACTGGTGCGTCCGCAGGTCATTGTGACGCTCGGTTTATCGTCCGCAAAATATTTGCTAGGCGATCCGAAACTTGCGATGGGAAAAATTCGCGGACAGTGGACACAATGGCGCGGCATCAAACTCATGCCAACCTTCCATCCTTCCTACGTCTTGCGTGTCTACACGCCCGAGGTACGAGGGATGGTATGGGGCGACTTGCAGCAGGTGATGGAAGCGATCGGGCTACGCAAACGCGCGGACACTTGACGCGCGCATCGAAGCGTGAATTCGTGTTCGCGAAGTCCGTCCAAAAAAATATTTAGTGCATTTTCTTCCACGCCTGCCGAGCGAAAAATGAATTCGTATCCCGTTAAGTTGGCAGAGTGGATTTTGCTCGTTACAGTCCGTCGTCACGAAATGGATTCACGCTCTGACGAAATGGATTCACGCTCTCACGAAGTGAATTCACGTTCGTGAGGACGCGAAGTGGCGATGGTTCGATGTGAACGGAGACGTGATCATGTGGCATGAACCTTGCACGATGACGAACGACGGACGCAAGACGCGTCGCAAGAGTCAGCGGCCGTAGTGGACGGATCGAATCCTGACACGGATGTCACAGACAGAAGTAAATGTTGGACGATGTTGTGTGTGACGTTACGCTGTTGTAAACGAATTCGCATTTTTTGAGAGATGCCGGCGATCGGAGGGTGTAACACCTCGTTTGAGCCGCCGGTGTAACAGAGCTATAAAAATCTGGCCGGGAGAGCGTGCATGGTTTGTCCCTGCGCCCTTCCGGCTTGCAAAGAAGTCACAAGCCATGCTCACTGCAAATCCGCCGTCCCAACGCGAGGCGATCGTTCATCGTCGCGCCCATGAGGCCTCCGCATTGGACCCTTCGGTGTGGAACCAGATTCTCCAGAGCGTGCGCCAGCAGCACCCGAGCCTCAACCGGACGTGGTTCGACCAGATGGTCCCGCGACAGTTGACCAACGGCGTGATTCAGGTGACGGTGTCGACACCGGCGCAACTCAACTTTTGCCAGAGCCAGTGCCAGCAGCCGTTCACGTCGGCGGCGCAGATGGCGACGGGTCGGCTGGTCGTGGTGAGTTTTCATTGTGACAATCTTCCGCGCGGCGGGGTGTTCAATGAAGGGGACCAGCCACTGCCGCTCAATCCCGATTACGTGTTCGAAAACTTCGTGACCGGCCCGTGCAATCGCTTGCCGCACGCCGCGTCCATCGCGGTCGCGGAGCAACCGGGCAATGCTTACAACCCGCTGTTCATCCACGGCGGGGTGGGGCTTGGCAAGACGCACCTGCTTCAAGCGATCTGTCAGAAAGTTCTCGAAAAGAACAACGACGCCCGCATCCTGTATCTAAGTTGCGACAGCTTCATCAATCAGTTCATTAACTCCGTTGAAACGGGGGACATGAACCATTTCCGCCAGCGCTACCGGAACGTCGACGTGTTGGTGATCGACGACATTCACTTCCTGCGCGGCCGGGACCGCACGCAGGAGGAATTTTTTCACACGTTCAACACGCTGTACCAGAATCACAAGCAGATTATTTTGAGCGCCGACTGCCCGCCGTCGGAAATTCCGGAATTGGAAGACCGACTGATCTCGAGGTTCAACTGGGGCTTGGTGGCACGGATTGAAAAGCCGTGCTACGAGACGCGCGTCGCGATTTTGAAGAAAAAGGCCAAGATGCGCGGGCTGGAGTTAGCGGACGACGTCATCTGCTACATCGCCGCCAAGGTGGAGAACAACACGCGCGAACTCGAAGGCGCGATCACGAAAATTCAGGGCATGGGCCTGCTGAACGGCGGGAAAATCGACCTCGAAGTCGCCAAGTCCGCGCTCGGTGACACTGTCACGCCCGAGCAAAAGCGCATCACTGTCCAGATGATTTTCGACGCAGTGACCAAGTACTACAATGTGCGTCTCAGCGACCTGCAGAGCAAAAAGCGGCACAAGTCCATCGCGTTCCCGAGGCAGGTCTGCATGTTCCTTGCCCGGCGCCACACGCGCTACAGCCTTGAAGAAATCGGCGGGTATTTCGGCGGGCGCGACCACACGACCGTGCTCCACGCCGTTCGGACGGTCAGCCAAGACTGCAAAGACGACCAGGAAATTGCCAACCAGCTCGCGACGCTGGAACATCAGCTCGTCGCTTAAAACTCACCCGCGCCCCGCGTAAAACGCACGCACACCCCGCGTCAAATTGCGCTCGTCATGTCAGTTCGTCCCGGCGAGCCTTCCCCGCGGCTTGCCCAACGGATTTTTTAGAAACTCATTCTGGCATGGGCGGCAAATCGTGTGCTCGAACCGTCGATGAACCTGGTCCTGCAATTCTTCGGTCGACATCGATTTCAAGTGTTCCAAAAGCTCGTGCATCTTCCCCCCAGCTGATTCGGCTTCAAGCTCTTCAAACGACATCTGCGGAACCGAAGGGTCGGCAAAAACGTCAATCCGAACAACATAATGTGCGTGCGGCGCGATGGGATGCCCACAAATGTCACAATTCATCGGGTCGATTATATCTTCCGTGCGAATCGACGCGACGCATGACGGCGACGCCAGCGTCACTTGACGATCTGACTGAGTTTGAAGATCGGCAGGATGATGCTCATCGCAATAAAACCGACGACACTGCCCATGATTACGATCATGATCGGCTCGATCATGGCGGTGACGCCTTTGATGACGGCCTTGAGCTCCCGGCTGTAGTACTCACTGACTTCGTCGAGCACCTCGCCGAGTTTGCCCGACTCTTCACCCGCGCTGATCATCTGCACGACGCTACGCGGGAGGAGTGGATTTTGTTGAAGCTGCGACGTGATCTTTTTCCCCTGCTTGACTGCGGCATAAACCGAGCGCCACATCCGACGGTATAGCGCATTGCCGCTGATCTCGGCAGTGATCGCGATCGTGTCGAGAATCGGTACGCCGGCGTTGATGAGCTGCCCCATCGTGTGCAGACTGCGGCTGATGTAGAGCGCGCGGAATAGCTTCTTGAACAACGGAACCTTGAGCTTCATCCGGTCGAACGCGACTCGCCCCGCGTCGGTCTTGAGCACCAGCACCGTTCCCCACACCACGGCGACCAAGCCGGCCAGCAACACGTACCAGTAGTTGGTCATGAAAGTGCTCAGCGCGAGCAACATTTTCGTCGGCGCGGGTAACGCCGCTTCCTTGCCCTTGAAGATTGTCATGAAGCGCGGAAGCACGAACGTAAGCAGGAACACGGTCGTACCGACGGCCATCGTACCGATGATGCCGGGGTAGATCATCGCGCCTTTGACCATGCTCGATGTTTCGATCTGCTGCGACAAATAGGTCGCGATCTTGTCGAGCATCTTGGCAAATCCGCCGGACAGTTCCGACGCTTTCACCATGTTGATGTAGAGCGGGCTGAACGTCTTGGGGTAACGCAGGAGTGCGTCGGAAAACTGCTTCCCGCTTTCGACGTCCTTCTTTATCTGCTGAAGCATCGCGCGGAACTTAGGGTTCTCCACTTGGTCGGCGATGCCCTCGATGGCGGCGCGGATGCTGATGCCCGCGCGGATCATCACCGCAAGCTGACTGGTAAAGTTTTGGACGTCTTTCGCGCCCGGCCCGAAGGACAGGTCGAAAGAGAATCCCTTTTTTCGCCCGGCGTCTTCGGTAGGCGTGAGCGAAAGGATGTATTCACCACGGTTGCGCAGCGTCTCCGACGCCGCCGCCAGTGTCGCGGCGCTCAGCACGCCGGCACTGACCTTGCCTGCGGAGTTTTTCGCTTCGTACCGATAAGCCGGCATGGGGGAATGAGTTGCCAGTGGTCAGTTGCCAGTTGCCAGAGATTCCGATTGACGACCGCTGCGCTTCACTGGCGACTGGCAACTGACCGCTGGCAACTCCCTTTCAGGCAACCAGTGCCCGTTCCAATTTCTCCGGATGCGCCGCCTGCGCGACCGCGTCTTCCTTGCTGATGTATCCGTTCACGAACAACTGCTTGATGCTGCTGTCCAGCGTCTGCATGCCGAGCGCACGCGACGTTTCGATGATGTTCGGGATCTCAAAAATTCGATTCTCGCGGACGCAGTTACGCACTGCCGGCGTGCAGAGCATGATCTCCAGCGCGGGGATCATGCCGGGCTGGTCGGTGCGTTTGAACAGCGTCTGGCTGATGACCGCCTGCAGCGTGTTGGCGAGCATCGAGCGGATCTGGTTTTGCTGGTCGGACGGGTAGATGTCGATGATGCGCTCGATCGTCTGCGGCGCATTGACGGTGTGCAGCGTGCTGAAGACCAGGTGCCCCGTCTCCGCGGCCGTGATGGCGGCGGCAGTGGTTTCGAGGTCGCGCATTTCACCGACCAGAATCACGTCCGGGTCCTGACGCAGCGCGTGCCGCAGGCCGCTGCTGAAGGTCGGGACGTCGGTGCCGATTTCACGCTGTTCGATGCAGCTTTTCGCACCGACGAACGCGTATTCGATCGGGTCTTCGATGGTGATGATGTGCCCGGCCTCGCGCCGGTTGATCGAGTCTACCATCGCCGCCAGCGTCGTACTTTTTCCGCTACCGGTCGGACCAGTGACCAGCACAAGCCCGCGTGGCAGGTACGTCAGCTTCTGCACGATGTCGGGCAGGAAGAGCTGATCGATCTGTCGGACCTTGTCGTTGATCGTACGAATGCTGATGCCGACGCTGTTGCGCTGAAAGTGGGCGTTGACCCGAAACCGGCTGCACGCTGGAATCGAGTACGAGAAGTCCGAGTCGCGGTGCAGCTCGAACTCGGCCCAGCGCTTATCGTTCATCATCTCGCGGGCCAGCTTCATCGAGCCTTCGAGGGAAACGACCGGGAAGTCGCTGTTCTGAATGACGGTGTTGATCCGGAACAGCGGGGGACGCCCGGCACAGACATGCACGTCCGATGCCTTGGCCAGAACCGCCGCCCGTAAAATTTCGTCGATTTGTGCCATGGGAGAATAGTTGTCAGTTGTCAGTTGTCAGTTGTCAGTTGGGAGGTGCCTCGGGCCGATTTTTACTGGCCACTGGCAACTCACAACTGGCAACGCTTCACAAGTTACGCCGCGCTCTCGGTCACTCTTAGGATTTCATCGACCGTTGTCAGGCCCTTCATGACCTTCTTAAATCCGTCCTCGCGCAGCGACACCAGACCGCGCTCGCGGCAAAGTTTGCGGAACTGCGTGACATCGGGGTTGGCGGTGACCAAGTCGCGCAGGCTGTCGTCCATGACCAATAATTCGTAGATCCCCAGTCGTCCGGAGTAGCCCGTCTTCCGACATTTATCGCACCCGCGCCCGTGGGAGGCTTGGCCTTCGTTGAAGCCTTGCATTGTCAAAAATTCCTTCATTTCGTCCGACGGGTGATACGTTTCACGACAATGCTGGCAGATTTTTCGGACGAGGCGCTGCGCCAAAACCGCATTCAAGGCGGCGCTGATCAGGTACGGCTCGACACCGATATTAATCAGACGCGTGATGCTGCTCGGCGCGTCGTTGGTGTGCAACGTGCTGAGCACCAGGTGCCCCGTGAGCGCCGCCTGCACGGCCGTGCTGGCGGTCTCGGCGTCACGAATCTCACCGAGCATGACCACGTCGGGGTCTTGGCGCAATAGCGCCTTGAGAGCCTTCGCGAACGTCATGCCGATCTTATCGTGGACCTGCGTCTGGTTGACCGTGCTCAGGTGATACTCGACCGGGTCTTCGACGGTGCTGATGTTCAGTTTTCCCGCGTCCATTTGGCGCAGCGATGAATAAAGCGTGGTCGTCTTTCCGCTCCCGGTCGGGCCCGTGACGAGCACGATTCCGTGCGGCTGATCGATGGCATTTTTCCAGATCGTCAGTTCGTTTTCGCCGAAACCAAGGTCGTCGAGACTGACGTTGATGCTTCGATTGTCGAGGATGCGCATCACGCACTTCTCGCCGTACGCGGTGGGCAAGGTGCTCATGCGCAGGTCAATCTTGCGGCTGTGGACGACGGCACGAATGCGGCCGTCCTGGGGCAGCCGTCGCTCGGAAATGTCCAAATTCGCCATGATTTTCAGTCGACTGATGACGGCGGCGTGCATGGTGTGAGGAGGGTTCATCGCCTCAAACAGGATGCCGTCGATTCGATAGCGAATCTTGAGCGCCTTTTCCTTCGGCTCGATGTGAATGTCGCTGGCGCCTTGTTTGACGGCGTCGAAGATCAGGTAGTTGACGAAACGGATGACGGGCGATTCCGCGCTGGCCTTCTCAAGATCAGCGACGTCGTCGTCGGCGGTGTCCTTGACCACCTGTACGTCGTCGTCGGCCATGTCCTTGATGATGTCGTCGACTTTCACGTCACTGTTACCCGACGAGATCAGCTCGACCACACGGTTGATGTCCGCCGGCGTGGTGACGACGACGCGCACGTCTCGCTTGGTCTTCTGGCGAAGTTCGTCGACCAGGAAGACGTTGTTCGGATCGGACATGCCGACGACTAGCACGTCGCTTTCGAATCGAATCGGCAGGACGCTGTGTTTGCGGATGTAGTCGACGCTCAGCATCTCGAACGCCCGCGGGTCGACCGACGCCTTGTCGGGGATTTCAAAGGGGAGGCCGAGCGTTTCGGCCAGCGCCGAGAGAACGTGCGCTTCGGTGACCGCGCCCATCGTCACCAGAATCTGTGCGATCGTTCGGCCGGGCGTTTGCGAACGGACGTGCTGGGCCTGCTCCAACTGCTCCGGCGTGACGCGGCCGTGGTCGACGAGCAATTGGTCGATGGTTTTTCGCATCGACACGGAGGCGTCGGGAGTCCAAAGCGAGCCGTCCGCGGGCGCGGGATCGAAAAGCGCGTCGACCGGGTCGGTCACGTCGACTGGTTCATCTGATATCGATTGCGTGGGATGTGCTCTTCGACCGAACATCGCGATTCCTTCGCAAGAAGCAGACGCGCTACTCGTGCGTCATGCTGATTTCGTACCGGAACACGTCGCGGCGGACGACGACGGATTTGGGGTTGATGCGTTCGACGACGAACGTACCCACGGCGTCCCCTTCGCCGTACAGTTTGCCGTCGATCAGGCACGAGCGCCGGGCAGTGCCGAAGGTGACCGACTGCAACCCCAGAGCCTGCACCGCGGCAGTCGCGGCGGTGCGGTCGGCATCGCGCTTTCGCTTGAGCGTCGCCGCATTCTCGTCGGTCTTGGCGACCATGCTGTTCACGCGGAACGGGTTGGTCGTCAGGTCGCTCAGCGGCACCTGCGTCGCGCTCGGTTGTAACTGGAACTGCTTCACGACCTCTTCAGTGTCGCGCAACATCGTCTGCATCAACTTAAGGTTTTTGCCCTTGTCGTTCAGAAATTGATTGATCGTCTGCCCCGCCGCGACGGTCTCGGTGCTCGCCGACGCGGTTCCGGGGCCGGCGCGCATCATCATGAAGTACGTCGCGCCCACTGCCGCCAGGACCATGCCGGTCATCACCAGAGTACTGCTGCTCACCCTAGGTTTCTCTTCGCCGGTGACGAACTCCGTCTCCTGTGCAGCGAGCGTGGCGTTGAGGTCCGTGGACGAATCTGCGGGGCTGTCTTCGTGTTCATTTGCGCTCATGGTCCACTCCACTTCCGTCGTTTAAACGATCCGTTACGCGACTGCGTTTAGGCGCCTTTCAATCGTCCGCCGACGCGGTCGATTGGGCGTCGGGTTCGAAGAAGATGCTCAGTGTCAGTTGCGCCTGCATTTCGCCGTCGCGTTCGTCGATCTTCTTCAGGCTCATGTTCGTCACCTTCGTGAGGCGTGGCAGCTTTTCGAGCTGAAGCAGGAACGCGTAAAACCCGTTGAAGTCGCCGCTAAGGCTCATTTGAATCGGTTGCTCGGAGTAGTTCGCGTTGCGCTCGGCCTTGAGGGTTTTGACGGTCTGAGTCTGAAGGCTGTTCGCCTCGGCCATCTGCCAGACTTCCTTCAGAATCTTGTCGACCTCTTTTTCGGCAGGCAGCTTCGACTCGAAGAACTCTATAGCCTTTTTCAAGTCGTCGACCTTACGGTTCAAATCCTCCACGCCCGCCGTCGCGAGCATGAGGTTGGTCAAGGCGGTTTGTCGCAGCGTGATCTCGGTCTTGAGTTGCTCGCGCCGTAGGTTCGCCTTCTGGAAGACGAAGAAGTACGCGCAGCCGAGCAGGCCGAGCATGACTGCGAAATAGATGAACTCGCGTGCGCTGAATTTCATACCGTTCTCCGGCTCGACTCGCCCGCTCCCTTACTCAACTCCACCGCTCACTTGTTCAACTCCGCCGCCCACTTGCCTAACTCGACCGCCGCCGTCGCCTTCTGCTTCTGTACGTCGACAGCGGTGACGCGCGTGTCGCCGTTCAGAAGAAGTTCCAATACAAAACGACGTTGCGGAAGTGATGTGGTCGGCGCGTCGGGGCCACTCGCTCCGTTCCGCTTGAACTGATCACTGACGAGCAGATTAACTTCCTTGAAAACGGGACTGTCGCCGAGGCGCTTGATGAATGCCGCCACTTCGATATCGGTCGGCGCGGAGCCGGTGACCTTCATTGAGACGTCCATGAGCTTCGGCTCGGGCAAATCGGGCAGCGCCGATGCGGAGTTTTTCTTGGCCGCTTCGGCCTTCTTGCGGGCGTCCATCGCGGTCTGGGATTTTGTTTCCTTGACGGTGACGCGTTTGCGGCTCTCCAAAGTGAAATCGATCAGCGACACGCCACCGGGCAGGGCGTTGGTGATGTCGGCGAGCAGATAACTTCGCGGGACTTTTTCGAGAAGCGACGCGGTCAGTTCGGCCTGGTGTGCCATGCGACGCTGTTTCTCCTGCATATGGCGCACCTGCTCGATGCGCTTGGCGGCTTCGGTGTAGCGTCGTTCGACGTCGGCGTGCTGGTGCTCGACGTCGCGCAGCGCCCGCTGCGTCAAAGCGAAGGCGCTGGCAATCCCCCCGATGACGGCGACGAACAGCAGTGCGCAAATCGCGTTCGTGCGACGCTGCCGCTTCGTGGCCAGATAGTCGTCGGGGAGGAAGCTGAGTTGAGCGGGCGATTCCATGTCGTCTCCTGAACAGGCACATGCGGAGAATTACGCAGTCACCTCGACGCCGACAGTTCCCATGCTCAAACCGATCGCAACCACCCAGTTCGGCTGCGGCCGCCTACGGTCGATGCCCGATTCGATCGCGATGTCGCTGGTGCGCGCCATGCGGACCATCGGGTCGCCCACCTGTGCGGCCAGATGCATCGAGCGCGCGACGGACTGGCAGAGCGAGCGATGGC
>Ga0163144_10014461_pt1 | contig 16379 bp, 15 predicted proteins | sample OliLak19BULKMAT1_FD_123175 | JGI IMG/M metagenome (GOLD analysis project Ga0163144, IMG submission 123175) | Freshwater microbial mat bacterial communities from Lake Vanda, McMurdo Dry Valleys, Antarctica - Oligotrophic Lake LV.19.BULKMAT1 | ecosystem: Environmental > Aquatic > Freshwater >... | reverse complement strand
GGCCTTTCAGGCCTTTGCGCATCATCAATTCGCTCACCGGGGCCTTCGACCCCGGCAGAGGATGTGCCAGCCCTTCAGGCTTAAATCCGTTTGGTAATGACCCTAATCAGCCCACGACAAGGAACAAAAACAGACTCTAGAGAATTTATGGAATTCCGCTCAAACTGCTATTTGTCGCACAGCCCAGGCGGAGGGGCGGAGGGTGGCACGCTCAGAGCGATAGCGATGGGAGTGGGGAGCTTGGCAAATGGAACTAGCGACTCACACGCCCTTCGTGCCTCAGGGCGTGCCACCCGTATTGAAACCCTTTGATTTGATTGCTCCGAAAGCTGTACGACCTCCGAGGCCAGTGGAGCCAGGGAATTGCGTTAAGTCCCCGCCATTCGAGACAAACTCGTAGGGGGCCAGCCAGCCGTTTTGGTTGGGGCACCACAGCAGCCTTATCTACGGAACAGAGACCCATTGGACTGCGTCGACGATCACATGGCCGTCCGTTCCCTTGTTTCCAATCTCGACATAACCTTTCTTTCCTTGATCGAACTTAAACATACCAAGTCGAAATAGTTCGCCTTCAGGCAACTTCATTTTTTGATTTACCAGAACTGTTTTGTCCCCCTCTGCGCTGTGGATCAAAACCGGCACATTCGTCGCTCGGTTGTTCGCCGCTGAATACAAAATCGATACGCGGTAACTTCCTTGCATAGGAAGCTCTGGCGTAAATCGGGCTTTTTGTGCACCCTTTTCTGCATTTCCGTCATGTGAGTATCCTACACCAAGAAACGGTGCAATAGACTGTCCCACTTCACTGAAACCGGTCCGCTCCGCCTCGGGATCGTCCATTACAATTCCGCCCAGCTTTTGTTTCGTAAGGGGCACGATTGAGGAAACAGGCGTCGACTCAAAGTCCAGTACTTGTCCGTCTTTGAGCAGTTGGGCCTTTAGTCGTTTTGCATCGATTGCTTGGACACTGGTTTGTTCGGAGATCGCATGCACAGCTGCCGTCGCAGCGCTTTGCCCCATCACCATAAAGACAGGTTCCATTCGAATACTGCCATAAGAGATATGGCTCGCAGCCAAGCATATCGGCACCAGTAAATTCGTACACTCCTCAGCCTTTGGCCGTATGCTGCGATAGCTGATCGGGTAAGGTCGAGTTGCGATCTGAATGTCACCCTCGTTTCTCGCGAAGCCATCTGCCGAGACATATCGCTGTGTATTGTGGCTGTCCATGTTGTAAGCCCCCATGCCAACACTGTCTGTGACGATCTCCAAACGCTTGCAGTTTTTTTCGCTCATGACATATTCCGAAACCATGCGGCGAGCTTCACGAACATACAACTGCCTGGGCCAGTTGTTGTTGTCGACAAACTCGTCTTTGGTCAATGCGATGCGAGTGAATTCGCGACGCACGCTCTCCGGCACACGCAGATGATTGGCCAATGACCACATCAAACCTTGTGTGTATCGTTCGTGCTCCTTCCAGATTTTTTCACGGACCACGTAATCGCCATCGGGATACTCGTAATTCATTCCGATGTTGTCGGTGCTGAACGCGAAATTGTTATTCGTGTCGGTTTTGCGATTGGGCATCCAAATGGGGTTCCACGGTACCCGATTGTCTCCGGCCTCGAAGTTTCGGAACAACAGTTCAAATTGACTCTCGTCGTATCCGTCTGGCTTTGGCCAGGGGCGGCGGTTTTCCGGTTTGTCGGTGGTGCAAAGTCGAAAGTTATAGGCCTGAATCCTATGATCGCCATCACCATCCTTGCCAGTTGGCATCGGTGTCACACCGGCCAGGAGGCCACTTGTCGGATCGCCTTTTCGAACGAACGGGTCGACCTGCTTGACGAACTGATGATGGACTGTTCCCTTCATCTGCAAACCGTTAATCGTCTCGCCGTACTTATCATTCGCTTCACGACCAACGTGATAGCTGACCCCAGCCTTTGCCATGAGATCGCCCTCATAGGTCGCATCGATGAAAACGGTCGCTTCATAGGTGCGACCGCTCTCCATGACGATCTGAGTGATTTTGGCACCGTCTTTGCGAACCCCATTCTTGAGATCCAATCGCTGACTAAACACGACAGGAATCTTGGCCTCAGCAATCATGTCGCCAAAAATTTTTGTCGCAACACTAGGCTCAAACATCCACATCGACAGTTCGTTTTTGTCGCGGTTCTTGAAATACGCTTCACGCGTTTCCTGTGTCCATCGTTCTGGCTCCAAGTAATGCTTGTAGATACGTTGGTAGAACTCTAGGGAAAGGCCCCCAATTGCACGTTTGTTTCCAATGTCCGTCGCGCCCAGTCCGCCAGTAGTCAGTCCGCCAAGGAAACGAGTAGGCTCAATCAAGACGACCGTTTTGCCCATTCGCGAGCACTGCACCGCGGCAGTCACACCGCCGCTGGTTCCCCCATAGACGACCACATCGAATCGTTCGGCTTGTACCATCTGAGCGGGAAACAAAACAAAGCTGCAGGCAGCGATAAAGAGAGGAGCCAGTGGTTTCATAGGGGCACAAATCAGTTGCCGACGGCACTCGGTAAAAAAGTTTTCCAGGATACATAACGCGGATCGCTAAGTGTAATCGCCATTCCTGGATTGGTGTGTGGACGAATTGGAGTTGTCAGCAATTTCATGGACGCTTGGGCGGGCGTCCGCCCTCCCTTTTTGCTATTGCATGAGGTGCACGAGCAAACCACGTTTTCCCATGTGGTTCTGCCCCCCTGGGATCGTGGCACGACGTGGTCGAGACTTAATTGGCTCATCGGGCGGGTCTGGCCGCAATACTGGCAACGGTAACCATCGCGCGCAAAGAGGGTCTTGCGGTTGAAGCGAACTGTGGACTTCGGTACCCGGTCGTAAAGCACCAACCGGACAATGCGGGGCACCTGAAGCTCCCGCGTCGGGGTGCGAATGAAGTCCTCTCCATTCTGCTTTTCCAAAGCATGAATGTCGGACAACTCGCACCAATTTTCAAAGTCGTAATTTGCGTACTGGTCGTCTTCGATCACGATGACTTCTGCACAACCTCGATAAAGCAACGTCATGGCTCTGCGAACATCAATGACCCGCACCGCCATATAAAAACGATTCAATACTAATACACTGCAGTCTAACGCAGAGCTGTCGCTCATCCTGACTCCTCCCGGTGGGTGATCGCTCATAAAACCGAAACACTGAAGGCCATCCGCGTCCCTAGCATAACCAATTTTCGCGCTGTCCGCCAACATCCACGAAAGATCTTCACGAAATCCCATTGACTGGATTGGGATGCGTCATCCGTTGAGAACCTTTGAAAATACGGTCGCATCGACGTTGCCACCGCAGAGAGTCACCCCCACAACCTTTTTTGCAAGCAAACCTCGCTCCTGCATCGCAGCCGCAAAAGCCGCAGCGCCAGCACCTTCTGCCACGTTGTGGGTGTCTGCGTACAAGTTTCGCATCGCCTCGGCGACCTCGCTATCTGTTACTTTTACCACATGATCAATATGCGGAACGAGTATATCAAGGGCAGCTTGGTCAGGGATACGGCAAGCCATGCCATCAGCCAGAACGGTTGTCACCGGTGAGGAAATGACTCGGCCCGCCGCAATCGAATCGGCGTAACTCGTCGCGTGAGCACTGACCACGCCTACAATTTTCACTTGATGTCCTAAAGCCAACTTGGCCGTAATTGCAGCGGTGGCACCCGAGCCCATTCCAATAGGGACATAGGCAACGTCCATATTGGGAACTGCTTTGAAAAACTCCCACCAGTAAGTCGCAACACCGCGAACAAGATCGGTATGAAAACTGGGCACCATGTGCGCGCCTTTCTCCTCGGCAAACCGCTTTGCGAACTCGCGAGCATCCTGAAAATCTTCGCCCTGCTCCAAAAGGGTAACACCCAGCGATCGCATGGCAGCATTCTTTTCGACCGAGTTACCATGGGGCACAATGATCGTACAACGAACACCGTAAGCCCGGGCGGCCCAGCCGATACTTTGACCATGATTGCCGCGCGTTGCGCTGACGACATGCGCGGGCAGTTCCCCGCGATCCTTTAGAGCTGCAAAATAAGTCAATCCGCCCCGAATCTTGAACGCTCCGACGGGCGTATGGTTTTCATGCTTGATCCAACAGTCGGTTCCTAAACGCTGGCTCGCTAGCGACCAACGATACTGTGGCGTCGCTTGGAATTCGCTGTATACGATCCGGGCAGCGGCTTCGATATCTTGGAGTTTCCACATACTGTAAATCGTCCGGTATTTTAGATCGTCACGGAAACGATTGGGACAATCGTTTTACACTCTCTCAGTCGTTACATCATCAAATCGTCGAGATCATCTAGATTGATCGGTGGCTTTTTGTTTTGGCCTCCGTAGAACTTCGTGATGTCGATTCCTTGACGCTGCTCTTCTTCCAGGAACTTCAATCGCTGCTCCAATCGCTCAATCCGTCGATGCAATTGCGGTATCATCTCAATCGATGTGTCCTGAATGATGCGTCTGGGTACCACAGGATAGCCAAGATGCCGATGCATGGCCGCGAACAAGAAAAGCGGCTCCTTGCGACGGTTGGCAAACGCAATTTTCCCCTCGCGTTCGCCAAAAAGGATCGGATACTCCGCTTCGGCGTGTTCTCCCAAATGCCGCTTTCGATAGTGAACAAAATCTTCGCTTCGACCATAGATCAAGTCGGCAATTTCAACGATTCCCAGTTGATTGCGAACGATCAAGATCCAGTCTCGCCATTCAGGGGAGTACAGTGGATCGTCACTCATCGCCTTAAGGCCTTGGTCGTAGTTGAGTCGGTTGCGGCAAAGGACTTCGAACTGGTAAAAGAAGAATCCCTGCCGGTTCTCGGATTTAGCCCGATACTCCGCCTCAAATCGTAGAATGCTCAGCGCGGTTTGAAAATCGAATCGACCGCAGTCCAGCTCGGATTGCTCAACGATAAACGTCTGAAATGGGGTGAAATAATGCTTCAGCCGTTTCATTCCCTCGGCGAGTATTCCACAGTGCTTGAGCTCAGTACTAAGAAATCCAATCGCCATAGGCAATTTGGTTGTGGCCAGCACTTCAAAGCGACATTGCTCCAAGAGGTCTTGGAGCGTCATGTCCTGTCCTAAACGTTCCGCGAGAACTCGAAAAAGATAGGCTTGTTCGATAAATTCTTCGCGTGGCAGCATACGTTAGTGGGCTGCTGTTGGCACGACCCACACCTTGAGCTCGGTCGTAATTTCTTGGTGCATCTGAATCTTGACCGTGTAAAGACCAAGTTCCTTCAAAACACCTTCGAGTCTGACTTGATCAGCCGAAATTTGATAGCCGTTGGCCTTCAAGGCTGCGACGATTTCAGAAGCGCCAACGCTGCCGTACAAGTGACCTTCGTCATTTGCGTTCGCTTCCACGTTGATCGATTGCTTAGAAATCTGATCTGCGAGGGTACGCAGCGAAACCAATCGTTGCTTTTCGATATCGAGAAGTTTGACTCGATGCTTTTCGACCATTCGTTTATGGTGATCGGTTGCAACAATGGCCAAGCCCTCAGGGATCAAGAAGTTGTTGGCGTAACCAGGCTTTACTTCGACGACTTGACCTGATTTACCGAGGTACTCCACGTTTTGGATGAGCATCAATTGAATGCCGCCATTAGGTCCTTTTGGCAATCGTGGGTACTGCGGAACTCGCTTCTTTTTAGTAGGTGCCATTTTTAAAACTTCGATCCGAAAAAAGTCATCGTGTTGATGGTGATTGATTATTGTTAAAAGGGCATGTCTTCGTTGATATAGACATCTTCCCCAACCTCGGAGACATGCATCTCGGAGTTTCCTCCAGTGTGCATCGCTCCTGGCCCGTCATGTGCAGAATCCACAAATCGTGAGTTCCCTGAACTCGCCGTTTTCACTTGCGGTTTGCCTTCGCCGTTTTTACCGTCGCCGTTTTTACTGTCGCTTCGCCCACCGAGCAATTGCATTCGGTCGACGATTACGTGTAGCTTACTTCTCTTTTGACCGTCTTTTTCCCAGGTATCTTGCTTAAGTCGTCCCTCGACAAAAATGGGTGACCCTTTGGCGAGATACTCGCTGACCACTTCCGCGGTCCTACCGAAAAATGTCACATCGACAAAGGAAGTCTCATCGATCCATTCGCCGCTTGCATTCTTGCGACGATCATTGACTGCAATCGCATTTTGGCAAACAGCCATTCGGCTATTCGTGTAACGCAACTCGATATCTCGAACTAAATTGCCGAGTAAAATCACTCGATTGTAGCTAGCCATGAACTGTTTCCTTCAACACGGTGAAAGCAATTGAGCTGCTTGAACGTCCTATTCGTCGTCAGCTTCGACATCTTCTTCATCGTCGACACCCACGCCAACGCCTACAGCTTGTTTCTCTAGTACAACATCGATTGGCACAACAACCTTTTCCTGGGCGTGTGCAACCAAAGCGTCGATCAGTCTTGGATCGATTCGTGTGAACATAAACCGAAGCAAGCTTTCTTTCAGCTGGCAAGCTCGGTTCAATTCCTTTAGCTTGAGGGTATCCAGCTTGAAATAGGCAAGCCAGTACGTTCCCTTTTGATGTCCTTTGATTTGGTAGGCGAGTCGTTGCTCGGCCCAGAGTCGGCTGACCAATATTTCGCCGCCAAGATCGCCGATCATGGACTCAACCGAACCAGCAACTCCGCTTGCATCGCGTGCATAGTGATTGCTATCGAAAAGGAACAAGCACTCGTAAATTCCGGTAACCAACGTATGAACTCCTGAAAACTGATCCAAATACTGGTGAATGAACCTGGGTTGTACTGTTTACTATGTTTTGTTTTTTGAAGGTGGCGTATCGCGGTTGAAACCGTTCATCGCCACATCAATACCATCGTTTAACCAACTTACAACCGCGTCGATGGCTTTCGAAAGCCCATCCTCTACGATCGCTCGCTCGGAAGCCGAAAACTTGCTCAGCACATAATCGGATGTCTCCCAATGCTGCGGTGTCGGATCGATTCCGATCCTCAACCGCGGGACATCCGGTGTCCCCAGGGATTGAATTATGTCGCTGAGGCCCTTTTGACCGCCGCTTGACCCCGACTTGCGGATTCTGAGTTTACCAAGCGGTAACGCCAAATCATCGCAAATCACTAAAATATTTTGAGTTTCAATTTTGTAGAATCGCGCGAACTGCGAAACGCAACGTCCGCTACAATTCATAAATGTCAGTGGCCAAACCAAGCAGACATCTCGCTGCCCAATTCGCCCTTTTGTAAACTGCCCTTCGAATTTGGCCTGCAATCCGGCATTGCCCAATCTCGAAAGCAAGCCATTCAGACAGTCAAATCCAATATTATGCCGGGTTCGTTCGTACTTCGCACCTGGATTCCCGAGTCCAACAACCATGGCCATTCCGGAGTTCGCCATGGAACCGACAGGGGAGCTTAAACCGCTCATTACGAGGCAGCGTCAGCTGCTTTTTCTTTGCGAATCAATTCTGGTTCTGCGGATACGTCCGCTCCATCCGCTGCAGCTTCGCCAGATGCCGCTGCAACTTGTACAATCACAACGGAGCCAGGGGTGACAGCGACGGAACCTTCAGGAAGCGTCAGTTCGCTCACGTGAATCGACTGACCAATCCTCATTGAACCAATTTCGCAGACCAAATATTCGGGAATCTTCATCGCCGAGCATCGGACTTGAATCTCATGGGTCATAAACCGCAATTGGCCGCTGGCAACTTCGCCATGAAGACGAATCGGCAGAACCACTTCGACTTCTTCTGTCTGGGACACGCGAGCGAAATCCACATGGATAATATGGTCTCCCATGTTGCTCCACTGGACCGAGCGGAGCAAAGCTGTGTCAGCCACGCCACCAGTCAGCGTAACCAGCTTGGTCCCGTGCCTGATCAAGCTATTGACTGTTTCCAGCGAGACGGTTAGGCAGACGTTTTCCTGTCCATGGCCATAAAGGATGGCTGGAATAAGTCCTTTTTCGCGAATTTTAATCATGGCTCTTGAGCCGAGTACATCTCGCTTGGCCACTTCAATCGTTTCAATCATTACTGCTGCGTTCCGCTGCTTCAATTATTCGGTTTGACGACAGGCCGAAAATCCGGCCCTCAGAATCTTGGGGAAGCCCGGCAGTATGACGAATTTGCTCCTAGATGCAAGTGCAAATGTACTTGTCGTTTTAGGAGCGTCGCCTATGCTTTGGTGATGGCAAAGAAAACACCCCAATTTGACTACATCGAACCCATTGGCGCGCGTATCTTGGTTTTGAAAGATGAGCCAAAGAGAGAGACGAAAGGTGGGATTGCGTTGCCCGACGCATCGGAAATACCGACTATTACGGGGAGAATCGTTACCATCAGCCGTCAGGTTGAGCATGATGAGAATGTGCCTCTTCGCCAATATGATAAAATCCTCTTCCATCCGAAAAATGCAATCCCCGTCGATTTCGAGCCGGACAACCAACTCTATGTCGTTCCCGTTGAAGATGTCGTGGCCGTTTTTCGACGCAAACCTGTCGAAAACGGAAAAGACGCGGACTGAAACTCGATTCGGACGGGCAACCGTTTTGTGGTGTGTTTTTTATGTCCTTGCCGCCGTGTGGTCGCAGACGAGCGTTCTCGCGGATGACCAAGACTCCTCGACCGAAAAATCCCTTATCCATTCGGTTCTTCGAGTGTCTTTTGAGGAGGACAAACAGCTCCAGACGGTTACTGGCGAGCTAGTCGCCATGGATGCGACGATGGGGCAGCTGATATTGGATGCCGATGGCGAACTGACTGTCATTGCCCCCAACGCTCTCAAGCGGGTCGAAGAACTTTCGACCCCGTTGATCGCGACGCCACCCAAGGAACTGGCAGCCAAAGTTCTTACTCTCATGCCACACGGGTCGCGATTTATTGCGACCGAACACTTTGTCGTTTGCTACAACACTTCGGAGGTCTACGCGCGTTGGAACTCCGAACTGTACGAACGACTCTACAAGGGCTTTTATCGGTTCTGGAAAGAAAAGGGTGTCGAGCTTACTCCGCCCCGCTTCCCACTCGTCGCGCTCGTCTTCGAATCCAAAGCAGACTACATCGAATACGCCTCGAAGGAGTTTGCGGGAGCGCAAAACACGATTGGCTATTACCACCAATCCACAAATCGCTTGGCTTCGTTCGACCTAACTGGCATCCAAGGAATGATGCCTCCCAAAGCGCAACTGCTCCGAACAGAACTGATCAACCAAATTGTTTCTCGACCCGAAGCAGAAAGAACGATTGCGACCATTGTTCATGAAGCGTGCCATCAAATCGCCTTTAACAGCGGACTTCAGGTCCGGTTAGGGGACAACCCGCTCTGGCTCAGCGAGGGACTGGCGACCTTTTTTGAATCGCCTGACCTAATGAGCCAAAACGGCTGGGGCGGTGTCGGCAAACTGAACAAACATAACTACGCTAACTTAGCAAACTATCTGCCAACCCGACCCAACGATTCCTTGGAACTGTTGCTCCTCGACGACAACCGGTTGCGAAACGGCGAAACGATGACCTCCTCGTACGCCGAAGCTTGGGGGCTGACATTCTACCTGCTCAAAAGCAAGCCCAAGGATTTCGTAAAGTACTTGAATTGCATCCGTGAAAAACCACCCGGTCGTCGCTCACCACCCAAAGAACGCATCGAGCTTTTCAGAGAATGCTTTGGCGAAGATCTTCGAAAAATTGATCGGGACTTTATTCGCCTCATGCAAAACCAAACCCTCCGTTAGTTGAGCGAAGCTCCGCGTCGCAGAAATCACGACGCGGAGCGTCGTGCAACTAAGACCCGAATTCGCCAAATTATCATGGTTTTGGCATAATGCACTGCTCCGATTCATGCCATAATCGATCCGCCAACTTAAATCCTCTATCGTCCAATATCAACTCCCTCAACTCCAATACCCTATTCCTATGAACAGCTCATTTCAAAAGTACCTGCTGTCGCTCAGTCTCTGTTTTGCGACGATGCCAATTTCTTTCGGCAGCCCTGCCGCTGCGGAACCCAACGATCCAAACACAACGCTTTCTGCCATCGGCTCCAAGCTCGATAGTTTTTCGCTTAAGGACTACCAAGGCAAGGAGTGGAAGCTTTCCGAATTCGAAACCAAAAAGGCCGTTGTGTTCGCGTTCATTGGAACGCAGTGCCCGCTTGCCAAGCTCTACTCAGCGAGACTTGTTGAGCTGGAGAAACAGTATCGCGATCGTGGAATCGCATTCGTTGCAGTGGACTCGAACGTTCAAGACAGTTTGGCGGAGATGGCAGCTCACGCCCGCAAGTTTGGATTCGATTTTGCCTTTCTTAAGGATCCCTCCCAAGAGCTCGCAAATCGAATGGGGGTCACGCGAACTCCCGAGGTGTGTGTGATCGATGCCGACAAAACGATCCGCTATCGAGGTCGAATCGACGACCAATACGGAATCGGCTATTCCAAGGACAACGCCACATCGAAAGAACTTGTTTCGGCCCTCGAGGCCATCGTGAAAAAAGAAGACATTGTTACCACCACTTCAACGGCCTCTGGTTGTCTCATCGGTCGAGGCCCTCGCGATCTTGCCAAGTCGGAGTCGACGGTCACCTACGCAGATCAAGTGAGCCGGATCTTGCAAGCTCGCTGCGTCAGCTGCCATCGCCCGGGTGAAATCGGACCCATGGACTTGGGTAACTACGACGACGCGTCGGCCTGGGCGGATATGATTGTCGAGGTGCTCGACGAGGGACGCATGCCACCATGGCACGCCAGCGAAGCGCACGGTTTGTTTGAAAACGACCGAAGAATGCCCCCAGAAGAAATTGCTGCGATCAAGAATTGGGCGCGAGCAGGTGTCGTTCGAGGAGATGCCAGCCAGGAACCTACTCCAACGAAGTATGTGGACGGATGGCAGTTGCCTCGAGAACCTGATCTAGTGATTCCGATGAGCGACAAACCGTTTGACGTCCCGGCCAAGGGCGAAGTTCGTTACCAATATTTTATCGCCGATCCAAAGCTCACTCAAGATATGTGGGTGAATGGAATGGAAATCATTCCTGGCAATCGGTCCGTTGTGCACCATATTTTGGTTTTCGTACGCGAAAAGGGAAACCAAAAGCGTGGACTGGATGGCGAACGCGGTTTCCTAGCGGGCTACGTACCTGGCACGCGTGCTCTACCAATGCAAGAGGGTATGGCGAAGCGCATTCCTGCAAACAGTGAACTCGTCTTTCAAATTCATTACACTCCGAACGGAACAGCTCAAACCGACCTAAGCAAAGTCGGATTCATGATTGCCGATTCAAAGAAAATCACACACGAAGTGCAGACAACAAGTTCTGTTCAAACAAATTTTCGTATTCCGCCTCGCAATGGAGATTACAAAACCACTGCAATGCAACCCGAAGAGTTGCCTGACTGCGAATTGCTTTCGATGAGCCCCCACATGCACGTGCGCGGCAAGTCCTTTCGCTACACAGCCGTGTATCCCGACGGCCAGCGTGAGATTTTGTTGGACGTACCCAAGTACGACTTCAACTGGCAAACTGAGTATCGCTTGAGTCAAAACAAGAAGATGCCAAGTGGAACGAGGATCTTCTGTGAAGCAGCCTTCGACAACTCCGTCAGCAATCTCAACAACCCAAACCCAGACGCATGGGTTCAATGGGGCGATCAGACTTACGAGGAGATGATGATCGGGTACTTCCATATTTCGATCCCAGTCGATCCAAGTCTTGGTCGCGCCCCGGACTTGAAGAAAGCAAAGATGGAGAGGCCCTCTCCAGCGCAGATTTTTGCTATGCTCGATACCGACAAGGATGGGAAGATAATTAGGGATGAGCTTCCTAAACAGCTCTTGCCGATGTTTGACAGATTGGATATCAACAAGGACGCTGTGCTGGAAAAGTCTGAATTGCCCAAATAGATGCCGGACGTTGGGATTTGGAAGATTGTCCGTGACGCGTTCGCGCCCTTGGCCTTCAGCAAAACGTTGCTCCACATATCGAGCATCGCTTTGCTTGTTGGACTGTACAGTTTACTGCCAGTTTGGAAGGAAGCATCGTCACTAAAAGACTACGGCGACATTCCTTCTCAGCTTCATGCAGCCATGTCGTTGACCCTGGGCTGGCTGCTCGTCTTCCGAACGAACTCGGCTTATGCTAGGTGGTGGGAGGCAAGAAGTTTGTGGGGCACGTTAGTCAATGCATCCCGTAACTTGGCACTAAAGTTGAGATGCTTCGCCAGGTTGACGGAAAGCGACACGCAATTTTTGCAGTCGCGAATAAGCGATTTCCCAACAGTGTTGATGCGACACTTGCGAATGTCGCCGCAAGCGGGTTTGGATACTCGCGCTGACGGAGGTTCGTCCAGCAACGATCATCAGCCAGTTGTGATTGTTCATGAAATCTACGATTGGCTAGCTTCGCATAAAGCCAACGGCAAAATCGATGGCGATGAATTGCGCATCATTGATATGGAGCTGGCTAAGTTACTGGAGGTGTGCGGTGCATGTGAAAGAATTGCAAGGACTCCGATCGTGCGATCGTATCGCATTTTTGCGAGACAATGCATCTTGCTATTTCTAATGACGCTGCCTTGGGGAATCATTTCGGATTTTGGTTGGTGGACGATTCCATTGTCCACCATCACAGCCTACTTCATGATCGGAATGGAAGTGGTTGCAGAGCACGTTGAGGAGCCCTTTGGGCTGGACGAAGATGACCTAGACCTGGAGGGGCTGTGCAAAACAATTGCGACATCAGCCCAAGAGATTTTCGCCCGCAAAGGCTAACCCGCCCCCTACGAGTTCACTGGTGGGAGCGTAAGCTTCGTGGCTAAGCTCGGCTGCCTCACGATGTCCAGCGTTTAGCCGAGGTGCGATCGAAGTATTTTGGTAGCTTGTTCTGGCGTAACGGTGTTGATGAAGCAATCCGAGCCCCATTCGAAGCCGGCGACTTTGCTGAGTCGAGGAATGACTCTTAGTCGCCAGTGATGGGATTCCTCGTTTCCGCCACCAAAAGGACTTGTTTGCAGGACGAAGTTGTACGCAGCCGAGGGGTGAGCCGACTCCAATGCACCGAGTGTCTTCTTGGTCACTACGGCCAGATCGTCACGTTCCTCTTCGCTGATTTCCTCGTACCTGCTTTTATGAGTTCTTGGCAAAATGGAGAAAGCGTAAGGGAACCGTGAAGCAAACGGACACAAAGCCACAAAGTGTTCGGAGCTGTAGAAGATCCGCTCTTGTCGTTCTTCTTCTTCGTTCATCAATTGACAGATATAACAGCAGCCATAATCTCGGTAGTGCTGAACCAATCGCTGATTGGTCTTTTCTACATCGCGGGGCACGAAGTCCAAGCTGATCAGCTGGCTATGCGCGTGGTACAAGGAGGCACCTGCATCCGCACCGTAGTTTTTGAATACGACCGCGTACTTGAGGTGCCGTTGTGCTCGCCAATGATTCAGGCGACGACGGTACGCTTCGAAAATGTTCGCAACATGGTCTGCGGGCATTGCCGTAATACTATCCACATGAATGGGTGATTCAATGATCACTTCGTGCGCTCCGCGGGGAGTGTTTCTCTGAAAGAGATGCGGCGCGGATTTGGTCTGCACTTGCGAGGATGAAGAACCGCCGATCGAATTTACCGACTCAGCAAGAATAGACGAAGCCGACGTAGGAAGCTCAAACGATTCCGAAAACGCATGCTGCTGCGGAATGGCCGGGAATTTGTTTGGCACAACTCGGACTTGCCAGGGGGGACGGACCAACTTAGCAGGATGGGATCTACGATTCGATGAAGTCTGGTCGAAATCATTTTCAGGCAGAACAAGTGTTGGCTTTGGCGTTTCATGTTCTCGCCCTGTGCAAAATGGGCACTCGATCAAAGCGTTTGCAGCTATCGAACCCGATTGGCGATATTGGTCAGGCCGCTCTTCGCGATTGGGGGCGAAGATGACCCAGCGGTCCGACAACCAATCGTAACGCGTTTCGTTCATGGCATTGATAGCTCTCTAGAGTCTACCCTCAATTGCTGCCATCTCGCGAGCTCGGCGGTAGACTGATTCATAAGCGATCGCGCTGTTGGTCCACGACCAATCTTGCGTCATTCCCTTTCGCACAAGTGTATCCCAAACTCTGGGCTCACGCCAATAAGTATCAACGGCACGCAGCACGCAATCCTTGAGCGAATCAAAGTCGTAGACTTGAAATGAGAATCCTGTGGCCGTTCCAGCCGCTAAACTGGCTTCGTTTAGGTTGTTGACGGTATCGATTAGGCCACCTGTGGCGTGGACGATTGGAATCGTGCCGTATCTCAAACTGTAAAGTTGATTCAATCCGCAAGGTTCGTAACGGCTCGGCATCAGAAACATGTCGCTCGCCGCCTCGATTTTGTGAGCCAACGGATCCGAAAATTCCATTCGAACCGCCACACGATCCGGGCGGCGGCGAGCCAATTCCGCTAGCGCAGTAGCGTAACGTTGCTCGCCATTGCCCAAAATGACCCACTGCGCATCCAGTGTATCGACCGTTTGCTCCAGAAGTGGCTTGACCAAGTCCCAACCTTTTTGCTCCGCCAAACGGCCTATCAGTCCTATTAACGGAACTTCTTCGCGCACGGGCAGCCCCAACTGATTCTGCAAATCCGCTTTGCAATGCTTCTTTCCTGCTTGCCAGTCTTCGCTGCTGTATGTTTTCGCTATGTGGCTATCAATTCGAGGATCCCAAACGCCATAGTCGACGCCATTGACGATGCCGGCTAAACGATTCCCCCGAATGCGGAGGGAGCCGTCCAGGCCGCAACCGTGTGCTGGAGTTTGAATTTCCATGGCATACGACGGACTGACGGTAGTGACAAAATCGGCGAATGCGATTCCTGTCTTGAGTAAGTTGATATCGCCGAAGAACTCCATCTGCTGCCAATTGAAGTATTGCCAGTCCATCGCAGTTAAGCTCATGTCCTGTTGCCAATAGCGGCCTTGGTAAGCCAAGTTGTGGATGGTCATGACCGAGGCCGCGTTGCGATACCATTTCAAATCGCGGAAGTTGGTTTTGAGGTAGGCGGGAATCAGACCTGCTTGCCAGTCATGGCAATGGATGATATCCACAGGTAGCTTAAGTCTTTCGATCGCTTCGACCACGCATCGGGAAAAGAAACAGAATCTTTCACAGTTGTCTCGGAAGTCGCCTCGGTCGTCCCCATAAAGCTGATCTCGGTCGAAGTAGAGCGGCTGATCGACCAAATAGACGTCCACGCGGCCATCGCCCAAAGTCGTTTTAAGGATCCGTGCCGCCATGGGCCTACCTGCCATGTCGACGACAAACGTCACATGAGTATCGACCATCGGTAGACCACACGCCAACGCGCGTTTGTAAGCTGGAATGAAAACGCTGCAATGATGCCCTTGCTCCGCCAACTTGAGCGGGAGAGTACCGCAAACGTCCGCTAGCCCACCTGTTTTAGCAAACGGAATCGCTTCCGCAGCAGCCATCACCACATGCATGGTATACTGTCTTCATTGTTGGAGGTCATTGGATTCGCTACCATTCATTCGCACATTCAGGCGATCGGCTGAATGAAAAGTACTGTAGGACGGGACCATTGTCCCGTCCGTTGTCCCGTCCGTTGATTCGTTCGGGACAATGGTCCCAAACTACGACTGGTATAACACAGCCTGCCGCTCGCCATATCATAACAGATCGGAGCACGAAGCCGATCGCATTCGCGTTGATTCAGCAAAGTGCCGGTCGTTGGGAATCCGGCAACTATTGTTGCCACATTGTCAACGCCACTGTTGGCCAATTGGCATAAAAATTTCAAATAAGAAATTATTGCCAAGTTGATCTTGGTCGAGACATAATTCACGGACTATAATCCCGCCCCCTCATCGACTCGAATAGTTCATTCCTATCAACGCAAGGTTCACCTCGTGCTTTCGATCCGACCGACAGTTGCCGAGCATGCTTTCTACGTTTTTGGACGAACGCTACACCCCGAACTGTTTAGCATCTACCGCACGCGATCGATCGAGCGCAGCAAGTACTCTGCCAAAATCGATATCACTAGCGACGGTCATCTTGTGACGTTCAACTCGCGGTCGGTGGTCATGACGGAAGTGGTTTGTTCCTCGAAGCAGTTGCTGCCTCAAAAGCGGCGATTGATCGGTTCGAACCTCAAAGGCAAAAACGTGGAGCAGGTCGAACGCAAGCTGGGTGTTACCTACCATACTCAGTTTGAGTTGGAGCACGTATCGACCGACATGTTTTGGATGTTGCACAACCAATTGCAGTCAAGCCAATGTGAGAACGAATTGGTTCACTCGTTTGATTCCAGCGGACGCATTGCTTTTGGTGCCGTCAGTTTTGTTCATGTCGAGCAGCGAGACAGACAACTACT
>Ga0163144_10014460_pt1 | contig 16380 bp, 15 predicted proteins | sample OliLak19BULKMAT1_FD_123175 | JGI IMG/M metagenome (GOLD analysis project Ga0163144, IMG submission 123175) | Freshwater microbial mat bacterial communities from Lake Vanda, McMurdo Dry Valleys, Antarctica - Oligotrophic Lake LV.19.BULKMAT1 | ecosystem: Environmental > Aquatic > Freshwater >... | reverse complement strand
CCGAGTTGCAATGCGATGGTTGTCGCTGCGGCGGACTGATGTCAATCGTGCTTCGCGATCCGGAGAATACGACGCCAGTGTTCTTTGACCACCTGGAGATCTGCAAGGGTCCGAATCTCGGGACGAATTTCACGCTCTGTTGTCCGTACACGATCCTGGCGCACTATACGGAGCTGGAGTTTGTCGAGTCCTGTGGTGTCTCCCGCTGGTTGCTGCGTGTGAGCATTGGCACGGAGCCCGTGGAAGAACTGTGGTCAAGATTTGAACGTGCTTTTGCCGCAGCATGGCCCTATTCGGGCCGAACAAAAGTTGCCTGATATGGCGTGTTCGAAAGTTACACAGCGACGGGCGAGACGGGCGAGACGGGCGAGACGGGCTCATCCTGAGGAGCGTCGCGCTTTACCCATCATCCCGTTGCGCCAGATTCCATACGGTCACAGCGATGCGAATGTGGGCGTACATGATTTCACCGTTGAGGTGTTCGAACAACGGCTTCAGACGTTCTGTGCCAAGTTCGCCGATGGCCGCATTGATTCGTGCGCGCATTGGTGGCGGCACCCAGGCTGCAATATCCGTAATCCGGTGAGTCTGAATGTAACTGTTCAGATGATTGCTGACCGTGTCGATGGTCCTGTCCAGCTGAAGTGCCACGTCCTCCATCGACAGACCCTGTTCGAACAGATCAAAGTACTCAGCGGAAGACGCGGTGCGTGGTGCTTTCGATCGACTTCGCTCGGTTGGTCGGGTCTGGGCAGCGATGTGCAGGTCCACGTCCGTGGTCGCACCGTTTGATTCGCACCACTGTTTGATCGTGTGCAGCACCACGGCTCCGAACTCCTCCTGTTTCTTTGCTCCGATACCCTGAATTCTGGTGAGAGAAGCCGCCTTCGAAGGTCGATGGCGGGCAAGATCCCGCAGCGTCGCGTCGCCGAAGATGATGTACGGCGGGACTTGCTTCTGCACTGCCAGACGAGTCCTCATGCCGCGAAGTTCTTCAAACAGCTCGCGGTCGACTCCGTCCCATTGATCGTCGAACGGCATCGCGGAATCCGCGACCGTGGCGCGCAGCAGAGACGGGGTCTGCTGGCCTTTGAGCAGAAGTCGACCGTTCGGTGTGACTTCGAGACAGTTATATTCGCCCGCCTGTCTGAGGAAACCCTGTGACAAGAGCTGATCGATCCAGTTGCGCAGCTGCGGCTCGGATTCTTCTTTGAGCAATCCCCACGTCGTCAGTTTATCGTGCCCGTTCTCAATAATGCGTTTGGCCTTCGATCCGCGCAGGACCTGGGCGGTGTAGGCGGCTCCGAAACGTTCTCCCTGCCGGATCACACACGACAGAATCTTCTGTCCGATGATCATCGCATCGGCCACGGGCTTCATTTCGTCCAGACAGAAATCGCACGCACCGCAGCGGTCTTTTTCCAGAGTCTGCCCAAAGTGTTCCACCAGCTGCCGATGCCGACAGCGAGTGCTCACGCAGTACTGCTGCATGGCTGCCAGCGATTCCTCACCCGCCGCGCGGATCAGGGGATCTTCGGTATCCTTCATCAGGAATTCCCAGGTGTCGACATCGTTGGCTGCATAGAGCAGACAGCATTCTGCTTCCAGCCCGTCACGGCCGGCACGGCCACTTTCCTGCTGATAGTTTTCGAGCGAACGGGGCATTTCGGCATGGATCACGAACCGCACATTGCTCTTGTCGATGCCCATGCCGAACGCCACCGTCGCGACGATGATGTTGACGTCTTCGTCGATGAACGCATCCTGATTGTGACGGCGCGCGTCGTCTGCCATGCCAGCGTGGTACGGCAGAGTCCGCAGTCCCAGCCTGTTGAGTGAATCGCTGGTGGAATCGACGTTCTTGCGGCTGATGCAGTAGATGATCCCGGACTCGCCCTTGTGCCGCTGCAGGATGCGCTGGATCTGGCCCAGCGGATCTGTTCGTCGTTCGACTCGGTACTGCAGATTCGGACGATCAAAGGACCCGACAAGAGTCTCGGAGTTCGTCAGGCCGAGCTGCTCGACAATGTCTGCCCGAACCTGTTCCGTCGCCGTCGCCGTGTAACCGTGAATCGAAACACCAGGGAACGTTCGCTTGAGCACTTTCAGCTGCCGGTACTCGGGGCGAAAATCATGCCCCCACTGACTGATGCAGTGCGCTTCGTCGATCGCGACAAACGACACACCGGCGCTCTGCAGGAACTCGACGGTCTTTGTCTGCACCAGTCGTTCCGGAGCGATGTACAGCAGCTTCATTTCACGGCGACGGATCAGGTCGGCGACCTCGATCTTCTCGCGACTGGTCTGCATGCTGTTAATGCAGCCCGCTGCAATCCCGACTCCCTTCAGCGAATCGACCTGATCCTTCATCAGAGAAATCAGTGGCGACACGACCAGCGCCAAACCGCTTCGCGACACGGCCGGAACCTGGTAACAGAGTGACTTACCCCCTCCCGTCGGCAGTACAACAAGCGAATCGCGGTCGTTCATCACCAACGACATCGCTTCGCGCTGCAGAGGCCGAAAGCCGGGATAGCCCCAGAACTGCTGCAAGTTGCCAAGCAGCAATTCGGTCTGCGGGAATTCAGTTGTGGCCGGAGTACTCCGGCCAGGGCCATCTTCCACACGGGTGTCAATAGAATCTATCTGAGGGGAAGAACCCGACATTGGCTTTCTCAGTCATTGATAAGTTACACGGGAGAACAGCAGACAGCGTTCGCGACACATTCGGCAGTATCTCCGGGAATCTCCCACCCGCAAAACCCAACACAGAGGAATTTGAGTCTTCTTCAGAATCCATACAATCGGCCCGGTGATTCGGAGGTTCGCCCGGAAACGCCGACTCATCCGCGAAAGTCGTTTGCGACCGCACAATAACCAACCAATGGTTCACATTGATTGGCGCAGCCGGATTTCTCAGCTGACACGCAGACACACCTTTTGGTGCGAGTACTCTAATGACCGAAACTGCTCTGGCGGAACCTGTCGGCACCATTTTTGTCGAACGACGTCAACTGGAACAGGGCTCAAGCGGAGTGAATGCCGAACGCCGCCAATTCCGTGACGGCAATCGCTCGGATCGTCCGGAAGTTGCCGAACTTGCGAACGCCATTGACGATTACAAAGTCGCATTCCGTCGCCGCTTCATCACGTTCGAGGAACTGTTCGATGTCATGGCCGGGCTTGGATATCACAGGTAGATGGGCGAATGGCCCCCGGGAGTCCGGTGGCAGATCGCCGCGCTGACTCGTTGTGTTCATCATGCGGCCTGGTTTCCCCCTGGACTGATCAAACGCGGCTCCTGGCGACTCTTCAACGTGCCTCGACCCCTATTTCTGAAGTCAATGCAGATTTGATTTCGCATTTTCTGCGGCTGGAGCCTGCTGCTCGCCGCGACCTCCGCACGACCGCTACAGACGGCTTTCTTACCCGATTGCTAATGTTTCCTGGAATGAACAGGTCGCAGCAATCGGCTTATCCCCCCCTGCTGCTCATTTGCAGGGAATACTCTGGCGGTGTGGACACAGCAACCGGCATCAGAGTCCTTCGCCTCGAAGCGACGGAGCTGACACGGAATTGTGGTTCCCGACGCAGTTTCCAATCTCGCAAGAGTCTCGATTCTTACCCCAGATCGTGCAGAGGATGCATCTTATGCCGGACTTTCAAACCGACCTTCTCGTCACGGATCGACGCAGAAACAGCCAGCGCCGGATGACGTCGCAGCGCAAGCCGGCTGCCTCAAAATCCTCAGTTGCCGAATCACGGAAATGCGAACCAGGGCCCGCGGAAAACCGGCCACCTGAGTCATCCCCGCATTCGTCCGATCTGACGATGGAGCAGCGTCGTGAGATCATCGATCGCCGTCGTCAGGATCGTCGTCGCCAGATCGACCCGACGACCTGCGAGCGCGACTATTCGGACGGCGAATGCGAATTCATGCGGGCCATGGATGACTACAAACGAAAGAGCGGTCGCCCGTTTCCGACATGGAGTGAAGTCCTTGAAGTCGTGATGAGTCTGGGCTACCGCAAGGTGGCAGATCCGTCGACGATGGAATGGCGCACGTTCGGCGAGACCATGGGCTCGCTTTGAGCGTTAATGCCGTCTCATCGTTAGCACAAGGCCAACGGGGGTCGAATGCGGGACAGTCCAGCCGTTACCAGCGCATCAGGCCGGTGCCCCAGGTCAGTCCGGCACCGAAGCCGCACATCAGCACCAGATCGCCGCGCTGGATGCGGCCTTCACGGTGGGCTTCGTCAAGGACAAGCGGGATTGACGCAGCCGACGTGTTGCCGACTCGATCGAGATTGTTATAGACTTTGCTGCCGGGAATGTTCAGCACCTTCATCGCGTGATCGATGATCCGGATGTTGGCCTGATGCAGCACAAACAGGGAGACGTCATCGGTCGTGACGCCTGCCTGTTCCAGTACACTCAGGATCGATTCCGTCACGGCCTGAATGGCCCATTTGAAGACGTTGCGACCGTCCATCTGAAGGAAGTGCCGACCTTCCGCCACCAGTTCCGAAGTCAGCGGATTTGTGGCACCACCCACAGGACGATCGAGCAGGCATCCGCCAGCTCCGTCCGCGCCCAGCTGATAGCAGATCAGGCCTTGTTCATTCGAGCCGGCTTCCAGAATGACGGCGCCGGCACCGTCTCCGAACAAAGGCGCGATGCGCTGATCATCGGGCTTTACGATTCGGCTGTTGACATCGGCTCCGATCACCAGCGCACATCGGGAATTGCCGGTGGCGATGAACTGAGCTCCGGTGACCAGGGCGTACATGAATCCCGAACAGGCCGCCTGTATATCCATCGCGGGCGCGTCGAGCTGCAGTTTGTCCTGAACCAGGCATGCCGTTGACGGACATGTAAAGTCCGGAGTAAACGTGCCGACGATCAGGAGGTCAATATCAGCAGCGGAAATTCTCGCCGCAGTGATCGCACGTCGTGCCGCTTCGACCGCCAGATCGCTTGTGGATTCACCCTCGCCGGCAAACCGACGCTGCACGATTCCGGTGCGCCGTTTGATCCAGCCTTCCTCAAATCCGTAGCGATGTTCGAGTTCTTCGTTGGTGACAACTCGGGATGGCACATACGAGCCGATGGAACGAATGCCGAATCCGGTGATGCGCTGAAAGCGCCGGGAGCCGCGGTACAGCAAGCGCGCGTCTCCGTCCGGCCGAGGTTCACTGGAAGGCTGATCCGTCAGAGTCGGCTGCAACGCTTCTCGCACCTTGTGAACATCAATTGAGACTTCAATTGATTCGGTCAGGGGGGAATTCATGTTGTCGGTTTCAGCTGCGGGACCAGGGAGTGAGTCAATTCAGACCATGCCTGCCGCCTCCCGGCCGTTGACCCGGCGGCAAGTCTACTGAGTCTCTTCGGATTTTGAAACGTCGTCCGGCGATCGAGCCCTTATTCGGGCAGGGCTTGACGCAGCGACGACTCGACACCCCGATGGAAACACAACTTGCTGCCGAAATCCCGCGCGTTTCGCTACACTCCGGGCACTGTTCGGCGGGCGGTTGCCCCGCGGCGGAGGAGACTGTCGGGAAGGTGTCATGAAGGGTCCGTCGCTACAATACGACTTGCGGGTATTGCGAATCTTCTGTTGCGATGGTTGCGGACGGCAGGTCCAGTCTCCCGGACATTTGACAACACATACGTGTGCCTGCAGCAATCCACCGCGGTTTATGCGGCCACTTGAGCGTCCTGTAACCGTAACGCCGGATGTCACCGCGTTCCTCAGCCCGCCGGATCCCGCGGAACTGATCGAAGAGACACTGCCGGATGATGAACCCTATGTACCCTACATCCCGAACCTGCCTCCCAGACCGGTTCGGTTTCCCGGTCGCCGAAAACTGACTGACGACATCGAAAAGTTTCAGCCGGCGGAGTTCGGCACTGGTGTCGAACCGGCAACGGAATCGAGTAACAACCCGAAAGGCAATCTGCAGTCAACCGTCAGCAATTTCTCGCCGGCGACTCAGGATCCGCCTCTTCCCGGCAATCGTCCCGACCGCGGTGTTCGCCCGCACCGCCGTGATCGCAGTGAATCGCGACGAGAACGTGGTCATCGCGGTGACCACAGCGCTTCGATTCCTGCCGGAGTGCAGCCGGCGCCTTCCCGTGAAGTTCCTGGCGCCAGACCTGTGGACACCCAGGCTGACCAGGTACCGCACTCATCTGAAGGCGTGGATGAAATTGAAGGCACTGACGCGACGGATTCCGTGGCCTTGGATCCCTCAACCAATGAGGGGTCGAGCGGTGAACCCCGTCGCCGCCATCGCCGTCGTGGGCGACGCAAAGGAAGAGGGCAGGGATCCGGAGGTGGAGAGTCATGAGCGGCGATGCGGCGGATGATGAGTCGTCATCGGACAGTTTGCGACCGTGGTGGCTGCTGCCCGCGCTGCTGGGATTCTCGGTGCTCGTACTAATGCTGCCTTCACCTGCCGGTATGACACCGGAAGCGCATCGACTGGTGGCAGTAGCCGCTTTGATGGCCGGGCTGTGGATGACTCAGGCCATTCCTCTGGCTGCGACCAGTCTGCTGCCGCTGGCACTATTTCCTCTGCTGGGAATTCAGTCGGGCAAGGAGACAAGTAAGGCGTTCGTGGAGGACAGCCTGTTCCTGTACATCGGCGGCATGATCATCGCGCTGGGGATTGAACGCTGGCAGTTGCATCGCCGCATCTCCCTGCGAATTGTCTCACTGGTCGGCGTGAGTCCCAAGCGGATGGTACTTGGGTTTGCGATTGCGACTTTCGGGCTGTCCATGTGGATCAGCAACACGGCCTGCACGATGCTGATGCTGCCGATTGCCCTGGCGATGCTGAAGATTCTGGACGAAGGCGACGAAGCCGAGAATGTGATCGGTCCGCGACGTTCGTCTGCGCTCGCCGTTCCGTTGTTGCTGATGCTGGCGTACGCATCGACTCTTGGAGGCATGGCGACACTGGTCGGAAGTCCCACGAACAGCCAGGCTCTCGGCATTTATCGAAGACAGCTTCCGGATGCTCCGGACGTCTACTTTTCTGAATGGCTGCTGGCATGCGGTCCGATTGCACTGTTCTATCTGGCGGTGGTCTGGCTGGTGCTGACACACGGCTTGCCCGGAAAATCCGCACGCGATACGCAGCTTGAGACGGCACTGCGCGGGCGCCTGAACTCACTGGGACCGATGTCTCCGGCCGAGTGGCGGATGCTGATTGTCTTCGGGACGACGGCGATCCTCTGGGTCACACGCCAGCCGCTGGTCATCGGTGAACTAACGATCTTTCACGGCTGGCTTGGATACTATGAAATGATCGCAGTGGGAATCGGACAGCTGTTCGGCCACGATGACCCGAAGTTTCCTGCGGAGGATCTGATCACAGATTCCACGGTTGCCATGGCGATGGCGGTGCTGCTGTTTGTGCTGCCATCCGGCGAACGTGACGCGCGGGATCGCCGCGTGCCTCTGATGGACTGGAAGACGGCCAACCGACTGCCGTGGGACATGATCCTTTTGTTCGGCGGCGGTTTCGCGCTGGCGTCCGGATTCGAAGCCACCGGACTCGCAGCCTGGCTCGGTGCAACTCTGGAGGGACCTCTTCAGTCTATGCCCGGCTGGCTGGTTGTCGCGACGGTCTGTCTGATTCTGATCATGATGACGGAGCTGACCAGCAACGTGGCGACCGTGAGTGCCGTGTTGCCGACGCTGTTGGCGATGGCTGAGCCCCTGCATCTGGACCCGCGAATGCTGTTTGTCCCGGCGACCCTCGCGGCCAGCGCAGGATTCATGTTGCCGGTCGGGACGCCGCCAAACGCCATTGTGTTCAGCACCGGTCGCATTCCGTCCGGGGAAATGGCCAGACGCGGATTGATTCTGAATCTGATCGCTGTCCCGATCCTGACGATCGGAACCTATCTGCTGATCCGCCCGGTGATGGGAATTCGGTAAACGGCGCAATGCGGTTTTCAGGATCCGTCGCTGAGATTCTGGTGCGGTCCGGAACGGATTGGGATTGGAGACCCATTCTGCAGATCAGTCAGAGGCTCTTCGGCGGCTCGCCAGCGATTCGCGGAATGCGGATTGGTTTGCCGACTTCCAGTTTGTCAGGGCTTGCCATTCGGTCTCGGTTGGCGTCAAAGATCTGCTGATATTTCGCCTGTGAACCAAGCATCTGCTGAGCGATTCCGGACAAAGTGTCGCCGTAGCGCACAACATACTCGTCGAAGTTCTCCGGAATCTGAAACTCCGCCGCTGCGACGGTTGAGTCCGGATCCGGTACGGAAGGAAGAGGCTCAGTCGGTGGAAACAACTGTGGAAGTGAGGATGTGGCCTCCACTGGTTCCGACACTGTCGCCGACAGCGGTTCCTCGCCGTTCAGAGCGATCTTATCCGGCGCGTCTTTGATTCGACGGAATCCGTCGAGCGATTCTGTCGGTCGACCGTCAGTCGCTGCGACCTTACGTTTGCCCGACGACGCAACTGGAGACGGCAGACTCTTGTTCCGCTCGTCCATGTTCTGAAGGACGTCTCGCAGCGTCCACGGCTGTTCGTCCGGCTGATCAGCCGTGACCGGGACTTCCGGTTTTGACTCATTGAGATAGACGGCCACGTCACGTTCCCGCAGTCGCTCATTGAGTTCTCGTTCACGACGAACCGCAGGTACATCGGGCTGCAGCAGCGGCTCATTCCGAAAGAACAGTGCCGCCACGATACCGATCAGCAGGATGCCCATGGCAAACCCGATTTTGCGATCTGTGTGCATGGTGGTTCAATGCTGCTGAGCCGGCAACGCCGGGGAATCGGCAGAAGCGGAGCGACCGGCCCGCTTGAGCGCCGGGTGTTCAGTGCTTCGGAGACTGCTGTGCTGGATCGGAAATGCGTTTCGGCGGAATTTGCCGATCTGATCCTGCACTGTCGGTTTCGGTCCAACACGCCAGCGACTTGAGCCGCAGTTTCTGATTCTGCCGGTGGTCGCACGAATTGGGCTCGAGGACCGCCACAGTCGTTGTTACCGCGACTGCGACACCAGCACAGACTGCTGGTAAGTGCGAAAGGACACCTGTTTCATGTCATCGGAGGTGGCCGATTCTTCCCACCTGGCGATGCGGGCATGGTCGTCATCGCTGAGATTCTGAGTCAGTTTGTGTTCGGCCCGAAGACGAAACTGTTCATCCGGACGCAAATCCAGTTCGACGCTGACGGGCATTCGGTCTCGCAGTTTCCTGAGCGATTCGTTCAGCGCCATTCGCGGTTCGGGAAACAGACTGGACGGATGCATGATCGAGTTCAGTTTGGCGGTCCAGTCAGTGCAGGCCAGATAGCGTTCAACTTGCTGCGGATCGTTCCATTTGCGAGTCTCCACTCGGTAAGTCAGCGAGCGGGACGAAAGGATCAGCGTCCCTTTCATCGGATCAAACGTTTCACTGAACTTCGGGTGCAGCTGGAAACGGATGGACTCGACAATCTTCTCAGCGGACGGCCGTCTGCTGGCGGTCAGTTCGCGGATATATTCATCGGTTTTAGGCTGACGCGTTTCCAACAGTTGGCGAATCTCGTCAAAGCTCAGTGTGGTCGCGAGCCCTCGCGATCTGTTCAGAATCGTGAACCGACGTTCAACGGGATCGAAAATTACAACTTCGTCCGCAGCATCGATAGAGTCATAGACTCGCCCGTTGTGGCAGAGACTGAGACTGCTGCTGATGATTCGATCCGGCTCGGGGCTGTCGGTTTTTGTGACCTCAAAGACGTGCGTCGATATCTTCAGTCCCTGAGCAGGCAGAGAAGAACTGACCACGATCACGATGAGCGTCACACATCCTCGCAATAACATGCTCAGCATCCTGCTTTCCACCTGGAGTCCGGTTGAACCGTTTTGACGGGAACATCTTCGACCGTGCGACATATAGCAACGTGATCACATCAGGCTCAACTTGACTCCGATGCGCTTTCGTCGATCGACGGCACACCGTGATGCCGCAACGGCCGCGAATCGGCAAATCCTGCCGTTCGTCTTCTATTCAACGTGTGAGACGGTATACTCAGGACCCTGCAGTGTTCGCTCTTTCCCCGTCCGTCCCCCCACGTCCAGAAACGGAGCCCGCTCATGGCATCAGAAATACTCCACGCTCATTCGGCGTCAGACTGCTGTGCAGTCGACCGCCGATCGTTCATCAGGGCCGTCGCCGCGGCTTCATCGCTCGCAGCGTTTTCGGGTCGGAGTTTCGGTGCCGGATTGTTTGCCGGATCGTCAGAGAACGCAGCAGAGACAGCCGTCGGAGAGTTTTACAAAACGCTTTCGGCTGATCAGAAGAAGATCCTGTGCTTCCCGTTCGAGCATGAACTGCGGCATCGCATCAGTGCGAACTGGCATGTGACAGAGCCGACTCTGGGGGCTCCATTCTACACCTCGCCGCAGCGCGAGATGATCGCCCGGATTGTCAAAGGACTGTGCAGCGAAGAAGGCTATGACCGCATAACACGGCAAATGGATGAAGATGCCGGCGGGCTGCATGAGTTCAGCGTGGCCGTCTTCGGCGAACCTGGTCAGGGCAAATTCGAGTTCATGCTGACCGGTCGCCACCTGACTCTGCGGGCCGACGGCAACAGCGTCGACAAAGCGGCGTTCGGTGGTCCGATCATTTACGGTCACGATCAGGTCGAAGAAAACGCCTCCAGGAACATCTACTACTATCAGACTCAGCACACCGATCAGGTCTTCAAATCTCTGACTGCCGACCAGTCAGTGAAAGCGCTCGTTGAGAAAGCTCCGAAGGAAACCGAGATTACGATCCAGGGCGAATCCGGCAAGTTCTCCGGCATCAAAGTGGCCGAGCTGTCCGGCGACCAGAAACAAATGGTCGAGAAAACGCTGAGTGTCCTGCTGGCGCCGTACCGCAAAGAGGACATTGACGAAGTGATGCAGATTCTGAAGGAATCCGGCGGAGTCGATCAGCTCCACATGGCGTTCTACCAGCAGGAGGATCTTGGCGGCGACAGGACCTGGGACATCTGGCGCGTGGAAGGCCCGTCGTTCGTCTGGCACTACCGCGGCGCCCCGCACGTTCACGCCTACATCAATATCGGGCATGCCAGGAAGGCATGATGCGCTGAGCGCGCAGCGATTGTTGCACTCGGTACACAAGGCGTTTCCGAACGAGAAGCCCGGCTTTTCAAAAAAAGCCGGGCTTCTGACGTTACGTTTCAGTCCGGGAGTCGCAAGGTGCCAAATGGTGCAGCAGCGGCACAAACATCGCGAACGCGCGGGCACGGTGGCTGAGGCGGTGCTTGACGACCGAACTGAGTTCACCGAACGTCAGGTGATACTCGGGAATCAGAAAGTACGGATCGTAACCAAAGCCGCCATTCCCCTGAGCTTCTCTCAGAATCCGGCCGCGGCATGTTCCCTCGCAGGCGATCCGGATCTGCCCCTGCGGGTCGGACAGTGCCACGCTGCAGACATAGCCCGCCCCGCGTTTGTCGTCGGAAATATCGTGCAGTTCGGCAATGAGTTTTTGATTGTTGCGTTCGTCTGTTGCGCCTTCGCCGCTGTAACGGGCGGAGTAAATTCCTGGGGCTCCGCCAAGAGCATCGACCCGCAGACCGCTGTCTTCTCCAATGACCCAGCAGTTCAGGTTCAGAGCCACCTCGCGCGCTTTCTTTGCGGCGTTTTCTGCAAACGTCTGGCCATCCTCGTCGACTTCAGGGACATCCGGAAAGTCGGTCACCGGGATCACAATGAATCCGGCCGGTGCAAGGATCTCAGCCACCTCGCGCGCTTTCTTGCGATTGCGGCTGGCGAGGATGATCGTGCGGGCGGGGTGAGGCATGGTTATGGGAGCGACGCGAGCGGAGGATTAAGATCAAGAGTAAGATTATGATTCAGTGCGATCGGGGAGAGAGAGCCTCATCGCTTCTCGGAAGTCGGTTTGAGGGGCATAGCCGAGCTGGCGGATGGCTTTGTCGATACTGTAATCGAGATTCATGCCGAGGAATTTGATTCGTGCACTGTTCAGCAGGGGCGCGTCCTGTTTCCGCAGCAGCTTCCAGGTGAATTCCATCAGAGTGGCCAGCACTTTCGCCACAGGCAGCGGGACAACCTTCGTGGGTCGAGCCATTCCGGCCGCATCGCAGATCGTATTGATGAACTCCTGCCTGGTGACGGCCCGGGGATCACGGATGTTGAAGACTTCACCGACTGCTTCATCCCGTTCGATTGCGAGCCAGATCGCTTCACAGAGATTGCCGACCCAGGTGTTATTCAGCAGTTTGTCCGGGGACCCCAGAAACGCGAAGTTTCCGGCCCGCAGCCGATCCAGCAGTCGAGGCATAATCGTGCGATCGCGAAGTCCGTAAATGAATCCCGGCCGCAGTACCACGCCCGGCAGACTCCGGCTGCGCATGAAATCACAGACCAGCAGCTCGGACTCCACCTTGGTCTTTGTATAGCCGTCAATGCCAGCTGCCGAAGGCGCGGTAGCCTCATCCGTGCCGTAATGATCGCGGCCCTCGTAAACCCCGAGCGAACTGATCTGCACCCAGCGCTTCAGACATCCGGTCGCGAGGGCCGTCTCCATGAGCGTGCGAGTGCCTTCGACATTGATCCTGCGATAGGCCTCGGTCGGCCCCCAGTCGCCGACCTTTGCGGCACAATGCACGATCACTGTTGCGTCGCGACAGGCAGTAACCAGACTTGCCGGCTCGTCGAGATCGCCGTGAATAGTCTCGACGCCCCATTGCTTCAGCAGAGATGTGTCGGATCCGGCCCGAACCAGTGCACGAATGCGGTGCCCCTTCTGCCGAGCCTGTTCTGCGACGTGGCTGCCGACGAGCCCCGTGGCTCCGGTGACAAGAATGAGATCGGCGGGAGACAGCTGCACGGCAGGATTCCTGAACTCAACATGAACACTTAGGGCTCCAGAAACGAGCAGACGTAATCCGTTACCTGGCTCACTTTCAGTCGAAACGAAGAATTCCCCGGCACAGGAAACTCCTGACCGCTCCGGACTTCCTGCCAGACCGATTCGCCGGCAAGGCAGAACGTCAGTTCGCCCGACTGGATCTCCATGAGTTCCGGTTTGCCGGTGTTGAACTGGTATTCGCCCGGGAGCATCACACCGAGAGTTTTTGTACTGCCATCGGGAAACTCCACCGTCCGGCTCGTGACCTTGCCTTCGAAATAGATATTGGCAGCCTTCACGACCGTCACAGATTCAAATCGACTCATAAAAGGCCCTCGATTGTGGCGCTGGACTTTGTCAGAAAACGTTCAATCGTCTGCAAGTCCGGGCGGGCGCGTCTTCTGCCGGGCTGTTTACGGATGCAGCCGCCATTCACCGGCTCCGCCGGAGTGTCACTCGCCCATTTTTAACAGAGCATTACGACCAGTCATCAGCCTGGTACACGCGCTGTGCGGCGATCCAGTCGTCGCCGTCCGGAGTGCATTCGAGTCCGACATAGCCAGCGTAGTTGAGGGCTTTGATTTCCCGAAACACGCGTGTGTAGTTGATTTCGCCGGTGCCCGGTTCGTGCCGGCCGGGGTTGTCGGCCAACTGCAGATAGGCGATGTAGTCCCAGCCTTCGCGCATTCGCATACAAAGGTCGCCATCAACAATATGCATGTGATAAAGGTCCCAGTTGATCTTCACGGACGGCGAACCTACCGCTTTGCAGATCTGAATGGCATCCTCGCCGCCGTACAGACAGTGCCCAGGATGATTCCGGGGATTCATCGGCTCGATGATGATCGTCTTCTTCCGATCTTCGCAGACTCTTGCAACTTTCTTCAGCCCTTTGATCGCTGCGCCATGCATCTCGGCCTTGCTCACCCCTTCAATGTCGTTACCGATGACGACGGTGAAGAGCGGGCAGTCCAGCTGATCCGCAATGTCACAGCTTTCGTGAATCTTGCGGAGAAAGTCCTCATGGTCCGACTTCGGGTTGTTCAGGATCGTGCCGAACGGCCAGGCGGTAAACTGCGACACGGCGACCTTTTTCTCTTTCAGCAGCGCGGCCGCCTCTTTGATGGGCCTGCCTTCATACGGCCAGAACTCAATCGCGGGGAAGCCGTACTTGGCCGCCAGTTCGATCTTTTCAAGAAACGACTTCTGTCCAAACCACATTTCAATGTTGACCGCGAACTTCGTATTCCGAGTTGCGCCAGGTCGTTCGACATCTGCACTGACCGGGGCGGCGAGGGCGTTGAGACCCGCCGATGCACAGGTGGCTGCAGCGACAGCGGCTCCGGCCGTCGTGAAGACGGCACGCCGAGACAATGAAGCAGGATCGGCATGGGACATCGTGGTCACTCCGGGAAAACGGAAATCGATCGCGGGCAGTCAAGCGTAGCGCCGAAAATCGTGTCCGTCAAGGACTCGTGGTCTTCTGCAGAGACGGGCACCCATTGACAATTCGCAGGAGGTGCTCCACGATCTCCGCCGGAAAAGAAATGTTCCGACCGCCGTGAGCCGTGCATCGCTGATGACGACTGATCCTCAATCCTCTGAGCTTGCCAACGTGACGCTTGTCCGCGAGACGCGTACTCGCGTGCGCGACCTGAAGGGGTTTCGGAAATCACATCAGGTTCCTTCTGAGGCGAACGAGCACACCAACAGTTTCGTAGGTCGCATCGCCGCAGAAGATATCAGTCAGGATCTGGAATCGCGATTCTCAGATTTCCGCAAGTTCCTGAAATTGAAGCGAGTCGACCTGCAGGTCAGTGAGCCTGATGCCGGCGTCGGCATGATTGTCACGCCGTGGTTTGACTATCTCGTCCGGGTGACAGGATCACGCGACGACGCTGCTGAAGTACTCTGGCGGCGTCAGGTGGCCGAGTTTCGCCAGCCGCTGGAACTGTTCGCGGCAGGCTTCTCCTCTGTCTTCGGAAACCTGTTTGATACCGTAGAACTGGAACCCGCAGCCCCGATCGACCTTGCCGGTTTTATCGATCAGATTGAGGAACGCGGGGTCGAGACGATTGCAATTGATTACGATCGCAACACCACATGGTGCCACATCAACTTAAGCGGTGTCATGGGACAGGTGCGACTGACCTCGGATCGCGTATCGCTGGTACTGGCTCAGCCACAGCCGCCGGCTCGACTACTGGAAGCATTTCTGCAGGTGCGATCCAGATTTGCAGGGATCGAGTGTTTCAGTGTGTGAACGGCCTTTTCGTTGAACGCCCCACCCACGGCGCCGGTTCGACACGCACGCGGCACAATGCCGGCGCCTTTGGCATGAAGCGATCAACTTCCTCAGTCCCGGAAATTCTGCGTCAGGCTTGCTGCAGCCAATTGCGAGTTGCCATGACACCGCGGTATCATTTTCATAAGGCGAGCGGCAGAGAATTTCTTCCCTGTTCCGCAGCTGGACTCGCAAGAATTCAGAGTCTCCCTGATTTCTTGCGAATCCAGCTACGGTCGATTCGTTTCTGCCGCTCGCCTACGTACGCCCTCCCTGCCGAATTCCGCCTCGTCATCCCGCCTGTTATCAAATCCGTCCCCAGGAGAAATGGGTCATGCGGCCCGTTGTCCGATCATTCCTGCTGCTGTCGCTGCACCTGCTGGCGGCCTCCGTCGATGCCGGTCAATCAGGCCAGCCGGGTTCGGTGCTGGAACGAGGTCGTGCGATCTACGAACGCCAGTGCATCAGCTGTCATGGTCCGAACGGAATCGGAACGACGGAAGCCCCGTCGGCGATCTTTGGAGACCGTCCGACATCGGATCTGGCCGACCTGATTTCGCGAACGATGCCACAGGATTCTCCCGGCGACTGCATCGGCGACGACGCCCGGGTTGTGGCTGAGTGGATGCAGCAGGCGTTCTACTCGCCGGAAGCTCAGGCGCGGCTGAATCCGCCGCGGATCGAACTGAGCCGACTCACGGTGTCTCAGCACCGGAACGCGATTGCTGATCTTGCGATGAGTTTCCGCTGGTATCACGCGCCGGGCAAGGATCGGGGACTCAAGGCCGAGTACTCTGCTGAGTCCAAGCAAGAGGGGCGTCGAGGAAAAAAAGTCTTCGAACGGATCGACGCGAACATCGATTTCAGCTTTGGAGCCGGAAGTCCCGACGCCGAACAAATTCCGCCGGAACAGTTCTCGATGGATTGGCAGGGCTCGTTAATCCCGCGTGAAACCGGGTGGTATGATTTTACCGTGCGGACAGAAAACGGAGCCAGATTTTATCTGAACGACAGCAAGACGCCGCTCATGGATGCCTGGGTGCGGTCCGGCCCGAACACCGAATTCAAAGGATCGCGTTTTCTTCTGGCAGGTCGTCTGTATCCGCTGCGGCTGGAGTGGTTCAAATTCAAGGAACCGACGGCATCCGTGGCGCTGCTCTGGAAATCGCCGCACGGCATTGAAGAGGTGATACCGTCTT
>Ga0163144_10014457_pt1 | contig 16381 bp, 3 predicted proteins | sample OliLak19BULKMAT1_FD_123175 | JGI IMG/M metagenome (GOLD analysis project Ga0163144, IMG submission 123175) | Freshwater microbial mat bacterial communities from Lake Vanda, McMurdo Dry Valleys, Antarctica - Oligotrophic Lake LV.19.BULKMAT1 | ecosystem: Environmental > Aquatic > Freshwater > Lake... | reverse complement strand
CTATCCATTGATTTCGAATCAGACGCCGGTTGGGCCGTCGAATATTCAGTTCGATTTTGCCGGCGGGGCGGTGGTTCCGAGTTACGTCGTTCCCTTGGCGATCGGTGGCGGTGGCGGCACCACGGGTGGCCATATCGGCACCGTGATCGGCGCGGGCGTCGGGGCTCAGTTTGGGGTTCGCGTGGTACAGGTCACCGATCCGGCGACCGTGACCGGTCCCGAGCAGAACGTTTCAAACACCATCGCCCGGCTCGTGACGCGGTTCCGGTTCCGCACGCCGGGCTTTGCGGCCACCACCAACCTCGACATGGCGACGGCGACGCCGCCGCTCGCTATCGACGCGGCTGGAACCGTGCTGTCCGCCATGGCGGGGCAGCTCTTTGCCTTCCGGCCCAACGGTGGTGCCACCGCCAACATTAATATTCCTGCGCCGGTGGCACCTGCGACCGTAGGTACGGGTCTTGAGGTCCAGTCGAACTTGGCAGCCGGGCAGTCTGTCTCGGCGTTTGTCAAGGGCACCGAGGACTTTGCCAGCGTGAGTCGCATTTTCGATACGTTCACGTTCCGCAACAACAACCTCGTTCTCAACGTGCCAACGGTCAACTTCGGCGTGCAACTGCTTTATCGCGGCACGGTGGTGCAGACCCTGACGCAGGGCGCGGTAGCGGCCCTTCAGAACGCGGCCGGAAACATCACACTTGCTCGCGCCGCGGGCTTTGATGAGGTCCGCTATACCTTCGCGGGCAACGGCCAGTTGCGTGTTGACGACTTTACCGCCTCGGGTCGCGGCACCCTCGACCCGGCTACCCAGGTCCAGTTGGTGCGCGACGGCGTGGTCGTCGACACTCGTTCGCCCGCCCAGTTGGCGACGGCGGTCGTGGCCCTGACCCCGTACATCGACTCAACCGATCTGAATCAAGGCAGAGAATACAGGCTTGATCTCGCGGCCGGTTTTGACGAGGTCCGCTTCCTGCACACCGCCGCGGGCGGGCTCGCATCCTCGGGCGTGATCATCGACGACATCAAGGCCCAGGCTCAGGGCGAGTTGAACGCTGGCACAATCGTCGAACTCGTCAAGCAGGGTCGCGTCGTTGATACGTATACGGCAGTCGAACTCAACGCTTCTGTCATTGGGGTCGCGGACTTCGGTACAACGCCCGACATCGCACCCGGACAAGTTGGCAGGGTCACGATTCTCGGCGCAGCGCGCGTCCCGGGCGAGTTCCCCGGAGTGGAAAACTTGCCATCCTTCCGCTATGCCATCGGCCGTCGCGATAACCCCAACACGCCGACCAACGAGTCGGCAGTTGAGACGTTCGAGACCATCCGGATCCGCCGCGATGGTTCGGTCGGCCTTGACGATGCTGGCATCATTATCGACGACATGGCGCTCCTGCAGCCCCCCGGCCGCTTCAACACCTTCACCCAAACCCGCGTTCGCACCGCCCAGTTCGCATTCACAGGCCTTGACAACGACCTCACCGGTGGCCTGGGCGACGGCGTGACGTTCAACAACGGCCGCCTGCGCGGCGTGAGCGCCGTCGAGCGCTTCAACGACGGCGCGGGCGTTCCGGCCGGCCAGTTCACCGCCGATCAGTTGCTGCTCAATCCCGACAGCAACCGCCTCAACATCGCCCTGGGCAACTATCTGCCGGGTGACCGGCCGAGCATTGATCCCAGCGGCCAAAGCAATGAGCTGGCGGCGCAGCTCACCGGGACGCAGACCATCAGCTTCTCATACCTTGACGATCGGGGCGCGCCCCGTCCGCTCACCAACTTCTCGTTCATCGCCGGCGCCAGCGGCCTCGACGACGGCACGCAGGTTGAACTCATCCGTAACGGTCGGGTGATTCGTACGTTTTCGTCGGCCGATTTGCAGAACTTGGCGGTCCAGTTTGCCAACCCGGCCCCCGGCGTTAACGACCCGGCCGGCCAGGTCTTCCTGTTTGATACCCAGACCAACGTCAGCGCGGCCGATCCCGACGCGGCGTTTACCGAGTTTGATGTCGGCTTTGAAGAAGCCATCACGAACTTCTCAGCGGCGTTTGACACGGTCCGCCTCTCGCGCGTGGGCGGCGCAGGCACCGATGCCGGCGGCATCAATATCGACCGCATCGGCGGATACTTCCCGGCCATGGCCGAGGTGTTTGACCTCTACGGCCGTCCGTTCCACCCCACGCTGCGCGCCGGCGAGCCCGAGGGCGTGGTTCCCTATCTGCTCGGCGACGCCAACGACGACGGCGTGCCTGAATACAACGACGGCATCGGCCGCATTGTGCTGAGCAACACGCAGACCCCGCGCAATCTCCGCGGCATCGCGCCCGCGCTCGGCGCAGGCACCGCGAACCTCACGGTCTACGGCGCCACCGCCGGCGATTATAATGAGCCCACGGACTCATTCGCCGGGGCCGGTATCAACGCCACGATCGGCAACTTGACCGACCTTGAGACTGCGGGTCGCTTTGGCTACTTCATCCGTAACGATGGCACCAACGGCATCGTGTTCGGCCTGCCCAACGGCACCGGCTCGGTCGTCATCGGCTCGCCCTTCGTGCGTGACAATCGCGATCCGATCCTGTACCACGGCGTCAATCCCGCGGCACAGGTGATGCAGGATCTCCCCTCGTCGTTCCCGGTGGCGCGCGGCTCGCCCGCGGGCCCGCTGGGGACGCGCACCGGTGGTGGATTCACTGACGAGGTCGGCCGCCCCGCCGGTCCCGGCCCGGCTCCATTGCAGCTCATCGCCGGCCCTCCCTTCCGCCGTATTCCCGTAAACTACAGCGGTCAGCCCATCGAGGATGCTCTCGCCGCCAACCCGATTGTGCAGATCGCCCCCGGCCAGTTCCTCGTTCCCAACGCGGCCCCTTCGGGTGACATGCAGGGGATTTTCTCGGCCGTCGGTCAGTCGGTTGGTGATATTACCGTGCACGGCATCGTCCACGGCACCAGCCACATCTTCGGCTCGGCCCGCCGTTTTGCGGTTGGCTACCTCCCCGGCAGCGTGCTCATTGATGGTGACGTTGGCCTCTTCAGCGTGGCCAGCGATTCGGGCGGCGTCTATATCGACGACAACCAGCCCAACGGCCCACCGGACTTCCCACCCCCGGGCAATCCGCCTCGTCCGCTTGAGGCTACCGGTGCCCGCATCTTCATCATCGGAGCCGTGCGTCAGATGCAGTTCGGTGGCCGCAACCTCTCGCCGGTCACGGTGCTCAACGATCAGCGCGACCCCAACATCGCTCACACCGACTTCATCCGCTATCAGGAACTCGAGCAGGTGCTCGGGATCAACCCCGCCTCGCAAACGCCTGAAGCCGATTACAACGCCGGCTCGTTCGGCGCGATTCTTGGCGGCGGCCGCGCCGTGGTGCCCTATGGCACGGCGGGCTATCGCAACGGCTACCTCGACGGCGCCGAATACGTCGGCAGCCCGCTGCGCGCGGTGACCATCAACGGATCGATCGGCGCTTCGGACGCCATTTCGGCGACCGATCAGACCGACATTTTCGCGTTCACTGCTATCGGCTGCGAGACGATCTCGCTGAGCGCCAGCTTCTTCCCGCCGCCGGCGTCATCGCAGGCCGCGCTCCAGCAGGTCTTCGTGCGCATTGTCAATGCCGACGGACGCACGCTCGTCAGCAACCAGTTCTCGTTCCTTGATGCCGCCCGCACGCCCAACCAGCCGGTCTCGGTCCAGCTCAGCTTCACGCCCGATCAGACCGACACGTACTACATCGTGCTCTCGGCTGACCCACCGCAGAACACCCCGCAGAACCCGGATCTCACCTATCAGATCCAGCTCTCGGGTATCGCGCCTGTCTCCCTCGGTTCTTATAAGAGCGGTGCCAAGACGTACTCACTCATCGACGTTCGCGGCGACGTCGGCCGCTTTGTCACCGGTGCGCAGTTCCAGGGCGAGGACGAGGCCATCGTGCTTCCCGCGCCGGCGGTCATTCAGACCAGCGAAGATGTCAACGCCTTCCTGGGATATCAGTCGACGCTCAACGTCACCGGCAGTGTTCGCTCGCTTCGCTTCGCGGGCGACCTCGTGAATGCCACGTTCAACATCAGCGGTGACCTCGGCCGCTTCCAGGTCGGCGGGTTCTTCGGCTCGACCCCGCTTGATCAGGTCGATGTCGAGTCACTCGTCCTTAACGTTGGCGGCAGCATCGGCTCGTTCCTGGTCTCGGGCGCTCTGGCGGGCGACTCCAACACCGACAACGCTCCGACGGTTGCGGGCCCGGTGGTGATCAACACCGGCACAGCCGGCGGCCCGGGCAATATCGGCCAGTTCATCGTGGGTGAGTTCATCGCCGGCATCGGCACCACCATCAGGACTTCGGACAACTCGGTCATCGGCCGCTTTGTTACGCCGCGGATCGCCGTTGGTAACCCGACGATCAACATGGGTATTGGCTCTGATATCCGTTTCGCGGAAATCGGGCAGATATCCACTGGCTTTGCAAACTCCTCACCGCCCGTCGAGAACTCATTCCAGGTCATCGCTTACGACCAGACGTATTCCATTACCGACGACTCAGGCTCGGTCTACCGCATCAAGATCGACGGCGGCAACATCAGTCAGGCCCAGGCCTCGTTTGCAACCATCGTGTTCCTGCCGATCCAGGGCTCACAGGGCGTGGCCATCGCCGGTCTCAATGCCAATCTCACCGGCGGCGCGTCTCTCGTTATTGAGGGTCAGTCCGGCGGCCGGGTGGGCATTGGCCGCCTGACTGTCGCGGCGACAGCCGGATCGACGCTCACCAACTCGTCGAGTATTCGCTTTAGAGGCTCGGCGGAAGTGGACGTGTTCCGCCTTGATGCGACGGGCACGTACAACTCGATTACCAACACCACCGTCGGCGGCGACATCGTGGTGGCGGATGTCGAAACTCTCAACTCACTCAGCATCACGCGCGGCAATCTCGGCTACACCGACCTTCCCAACCTCAGTCTGTCCGACGGCGCTCGCTATGGCGTTGAACTCGGTCTCGTCGTCGCTGACGATGCCGCCGCTCAGGCTGTGGGCGATCCGATCGTCATCCCGGCGGGCGTGCTCAACCCGCTCATCGGCGACGGCGCGGGCGGCATCTTCACGCCCTTCAACCCCGGCGCGGATAATGCGGGCACTGACGACCCGACGCTTGAAGACATCGGCGCTCCCGGCAATGTAACTTTCAACGGCCTGGTGGTTCGCCAGGGCGGCATTCAGAACATCTCGGTGGCCGGCGCGGTTGGCGATGTGAACGTGATGAACGGCACGATTGTGCGGATGACGGTCAACGACGATCGCATCACGGCACCCGGTGGGTATGACGGCATTCGCGGCGTGGTCGCCGCGGCGGCGATCGGCATCATCGATGTTGGCGACGGCCTCAAGAGCGTCGGCAACGACTCGTTCGCCGATGCGGGCATCTTCGCGACCGGCGTGATCAATCGCATCATCGGCGGCACCCGCTACGCGGGCGTTCGCATCGAGGGTGTGATCATCGGATTCGGCGGCGTGAACTCGGTGTCTCTCACCAATGGCATTTACGACGGTGCGTACATCGCGGCCGCCACGTGGGATTCGTATTGGTACTCGGCCCGGCGCACCAATCCGCCGCAGCTCGACGCCCTGGACGCACCAGTCGATTCGGGCACGGTCGGCTCGGTCATCGGCACCAACAGCCCGTTCTTCCGCTCGACCGTGTTCGGCACGACCATTAACAACGTGCAGATCACTAACGCGGCGTTCGACGCTTCGACGATCGAGGCTCGCGGTCTGGTGGGCATCGGCACCGTGAGTGCGCTTGAGTTCAAGAACTCGACGCAGTTCGGCGAGCCCCTCGAGTTCCGCCAGGCCCAGATTCTCTCGGCCTCCAACATCCGTTCGATCACTGCCGTTCGCGATATCACTGACCTCTATGTCGATGCTCAGGCGGGCATCACGCAGGGCATTGTCGCTACCAACTTCACCCGCGCCAACATTCAAGTTGACGCGACGCTCTCCAGGCTCGATGCCCGCGGCTCAATCCGCTCATCGCAGATTGTCAGCGGTCGCGCCGATTCGATCACGGCTCGCAACGACATCCGCTCCACGAGCGTGCGCATCGCCGGCCGTATCACGACGCTTACGGCGGGTGGCGACATCACCAATACCGAGATTCTCTCGAGTGGTCCTGACGGCCGCATCACCACGCTCCGCGCCGGTGGCGATTTCACCGGTTCGATCAGCAGCAGCGGACCGATCGGCACGATCCAGGCCGGTCGCGACATCAACGGCTCGATCGTGACGACCGACTCCAACGACGGCACGATCGGCACGATCCGTGCCGGTCGCGACATGGCGGCCAGCGTCGACGCGCTGACGACGGTGACGAGCATCACGGCCGGCCGCAACATCGGTGATCGTCCCGGCTCGGCGTTCGCCCCCCGCGACAGCATCGCGGTTTCGGGCAACATCGGCTCGATTACGGCAGCGGGCGCGATCTACAGCTACATCACCGTCTCGGGCAATGTGACCGGGTCCATCTCGATGGGCCGGGTCAACGGCACGCCAACGGGCGACCTCGTCTCAGAGGCCTATATCGATGTCTTCGGCCGCATCCCCTCGGTCGTCATCACCGGCGACTTTGGCGGGTCGATCCTCAGCCGCTCGGGCGGCATTGGCAGCGTCAAGATCACTAACGGTTCGTTCCGTCGCGGCTTTGATGTCGCGAACCCCAATCGCATCGAGGCCCGCGATGGCGACATCGGCTCGATCACGGTTACGGGTGGTTCGATCTTCGGCAACATCATCGCTCGCGACGGCTCGATCGGTACGATCTCGGTCACGGCGGTGGGCGGTCTCTTCGGCGACATCGGTATCAACCCGGATCGCTCGGCCGCCACGGCCGTGCCGGGCGACCTCTTCCGCAACCAGCTTCCCCCCGGTGTGACGACAACGGCGGGCATTGACGGCCCGACCATCAGCGCTGGACGCGACATCGGCACGGTGAGCGTGGCCGGCGGCGTCTTCGAGTCCACCATCAACGCCGGCCGCACGCTCACCAGCGTGAACGTGGGCGCCAGCGGTATCCGCAACGACGCCGCCACCGGTGCGGGCGTTCTGGGCAGCTTCATCGCTGCTGGTGACACCATCACCGGCGTGAACGTGACTGGCCCGGTCACGGGCCTGCACATTATCGCGGGCGTGACGGCCCTCGGCACCGACAACGCCTTTGGCGGCGTCGGCGCTGCGGCCGACACAGTCAAGTCTGGCAAGATCGGCAACGTGACCTTCCGTGCCGGCTCGACCAACACCAAGGTGACGGCGGGTATGACCGCCGGTGCCGACGGTGTCTACAACACTGCTGATGACGCTCCGGCCGCGGGTATCTCAACGGTCGGCAACGTGGCCGTGACTACCGGCGCCGCCGTGACCACCAGCGTCTTCGCCGATACGGCCATCGGCACCACTGCCGCGGGCATCACGCGCGGCTTCGGCACGGGCCAGGCCGATGCGCGTGTCTACACCGGCGCCACGGCCGGTGCGACCTTCACTCCGCTTGTTTCGGGTGTGGTAACGACCGTGACGGTGGGGGCCGACTCGGCCACCATCCGCTTCACCGGCACCGGCCAGACCCGCGCGGTCTACGACTCGGCCACGCGTCGCCTCATCCTGTTCTCGGCCGACGGCTCGCCCGTCACCGTGACGGGCGTGGTGGTCGATAGCGCGGCGGCCCAGCTCACCAACTTCAACATCGTGACAACCGACGACGTCTCGGTGACTTCGCTCGAGGTGAAGGTGCCGCTCCGCGGCACATCAAGCCTGTATGTTGATGGCAACATCAGCACGCTGCGGCTTGAGAACGTGACGGCGACGGGCGGCTTCGGCGCCGGTGGTGCGATCAACACCGCCACCATCGGGCTGCCGGGCACGGTGCAGGCACCGGCCGCGGCGAACACGCTGGGCCTCTCAGCGGCGACCATCGGCACGCTCACGGTGAACGGCGACTTCGGCACCAGTGCCACCCACCGCATCGACACCCTGTCGATCACCACCCTGACGGTGAACGGGGCGTTCCGCGGCGTCGCGAGCGTTGCTCGCGATATCACGACCGTGACCATCAATGGCATCCTCAACGCCGGCCGCATCCGCGCCGGTGGCAACATCACCACCTTCCGGGCCAACTCGGCCAGCCTCGGCCGTGTGAGCGCGGGCGGCAATATCGGCACCATCAACGTCAACGGTGACGTGACCGACACCCCGTTCCACGCCGGTGTCGATCTCGGCACCGACGCCAACTTCGGCGGCGTGGGCACGGCGGCAGACGTCATCAGCGCCGGCAATATCGGCACCGTCACAATCCGCGGAAACTTCATCCGCTCCGACGTGGCGGCCGGCGTGAGCCGCGGCGCCGACGGGTTTGTGAACACCGGCGACGATCAGGTGGCTGATGGCCGCTCGACCGTCGGCACCGTGACCATCAACGGTTTGCAAGTCGGATCCGTGTCGGGCTCGCAGCAGTACGCGGTGATCTCGACGGGTGGCAACGGCATCACCCGGGTCAACCGCGTGACGGTTGGCGGCGGCAACTTCGGCAACTTCAACTCAGCCGTCACCACGATCGGGGCGACCCCGCTCCGCGTGAACGACCTGCGGGTGGCCCAGAGCGGGCCGGGCCTTTTCCGTGCCACAATCTCGTTCAACCAGGCCATCACGGGCGACACGCTGGCGGCGGCCTTGTCGATCAGCGCGGTTCGCGTCATCAACGGTGTGACGACGCTCATCCCGCTCACGGCGGGCGTTGATTACACCGCGCGTTACGTCGCGGCATCGCGTTCGGCCGTTATCGACTTCTCGGCCGCCATCACCCAGGCGGACCTCGCCGGCGACACGCAGACTGACTCGGTCGCCGGTCCGGGCATCTTCCGCTTCACGCTCGATGCCGGGACGATCCGCGGTCAGTCAACGGGCAGCAACCTTGACGGCAACAGCGACGGGGCCCTTACGGGCGCCGCCGATGACTTCGTCGGCGACGCGCTGGTGGGCGACGCTGGTGACCGCCTGTTCAGCGGCACCACCGCCGACGGCATCACCCTCTACGGCCCGACCTCGCTCGACGCCCTGATGGACAATGACCGCGGCAATACCGACAACCTCGCCGACACGAACCGTCGCTTCACGGTCCGCGGCTTCGCCGGCGACCATCCCGATTCGGACCCTGTGAGCTTTGATTCCGGCGGCGACGTCGATATCTACTCGGTTTCGCTCCGAGCGGGCCAGATCCTGCGGCTCAGTGCCATCACGGGTTCCGCTACGGGCCTTGGCCTGGCGATCATCTCCAGCGACGACACTGGCCTGGTTGACAATCAAGGCATCTTGGCGACGAGCGCCCAACTTCAGCGGCTCTTCAGCGCTGATCCCAACGCAACGGGCCTCGAATACTTGGTCACGGTCACGGGCGTCTACAACATCGTGCTGCTGCCCAACGTTGCCGACCTCCTTGAGTTTAACCCGTTCGGCGCGTTCGCGGCCAGCGACTCGTCGACGGCCGTCGGCGCTCAGCCCGCTGCGGGCACATCGGGCGACTACTCGTTTGACATTACGATTGCCGACGACGGCGACAACGGCTTCTACGGTTCGGCCGGCGTTGACACGGCGGCGGCTTCGCGCCTCGTGACGTTTGACGACTTTGCGGGCCTCGACATGGTCTTGGGGACCGCCGACGACCTGAAGGTGGCGCTGATTGACGATCTCAACGGGGCCAACCCGCAGTTTGCCTTCCAGATCTACCTGGGGGCCGACGGCACGCTCGGCACCGACGACGACGAGTTCCGCGGCGGTAACGGCGTGGGCTTCTATGTGCGCCAGACGGCGGGCGCCGACCTGACGCTCAACACCGTCGACGATGTGCAGACGGTGACGCGTGATGCGCTCGCCGGCTCGGCACCGGTCGATCCGGACGGTGGCGGCCCGCTCCTGGCCGTGCCGGTTGCGGCCAACTTTGCCGGCGTTGACACGATCCTCGGTACGGCCGACGATGTGCGGACCGTGACGCGTGCGTCCACCACGGGTGGCACGTTCACGTATCGCCTGATCGCCGGTCCCAACGGCTCATTCACCTCGGCCGACGCGATCGTTCGCGGCACGGACGGGGCGGGCACGACCTCATCACGGGCGTCGGGCCTGGACGGGGCCTTCGGTACTGGTGACGATCTGATCCGCACCACGGGCGATGCCGGCGACGGCACGCTGCTCGCGGGTACGCAGGTCACGCGCAGTGACTTCGCCGGCACCGATGGCATCATCGGTAACGCGGACGATACCCGCACCTTCACCCGCGACGGTGTGACCTTCACGATCACCGGCGGAGCCAACAACGCCCTCACGTTCGGGGCCGATGACATCATCACGGCTTCGCGTGTGACCGACGGCACCACGGCCGCGTACGAGACGGTCTACACCGCCGGCACCGACGGCCTCTTCGGCACGGGCGACGATGTTGCGACCAGCACGATCCGGGGCGCGATCGGCGATCCGGGCTCGGTCGGGGTTCCCAGCACCGCCGTTGGCGATGTGGATATCTACCACCTCAACGACGGCGGCACCATCGCCGCTGGTACGCGCGTTCGTGTCACCCTCAAGGTCGGCAGCCAGGGCGGCAACCTCGGCATTCTCCAGCCGGTGTTCGACCAGTTCGGCAATGTGAGGAGCGTCCGCGTCATCGATAATCGCGGAGCGGTGCAACTGGGAATTTTCGATACCAGCCTGGCTGGCGCGATCAACGACGGTGCCCTGGTGGCGGCCTCGGGCGACCTCTCGGGTGCGGCGGGAACACCGTCCTACACGGTGGGCAACTCGCTGGCCTCCTACGGCGTTGATAACAACGGCGACTTCTTCATCGAGTACGCGACCCCGCAGCGGCAGGATGCTCCGACCCGCAGCGGCACGTTCGCGGCATACGTTCAGGGTGTGGTCCAGACGGACTACACGCTCGAGGTCAAGACTGTCGGCAGCGTCACCACGCTCCCGGCGGCCCCGCTGTCGCAGAACGTGCTCGTGGACTTCGGTGGCGGCACGGTGAACTTCATCCAGGCCAACCCCTACAAGACAACCTCGTTCGAGGCGTTCGATGCCGAGTCGGTCGGTCTGGCCATCAACATCCAGACCGGTCCGGGTGAGTTCGATGTCGTCTCGGCCACGCAGTACATCCGCGATCAAACCGTCTTGGCTCTTCAGGCGGCGTTCGATGCGGCTGGCCTCAACGTGATCGTGAGTGCCAATCCTGGTGACTTCGAAGGTCAGGATTACTCGAGCGTGTTTGTCACATCGTCTGACGAGCCGCCGGCTCTGTTCGGCAACGGACAGTTCGGCGTCACGCAGCGTGTCGATATCTTCAACGCCAATGCCAACGACCAGGCCGTAGTCTTCGCCAACGCCCTCACGGTGCTTGGCGACACGCCCGATCGCGACGGTGTCGACTCGTTCGTGACGCACCTTTCGACGGCGGTCGGTCGCCGCATCGGCGAGCTGGTGGGTCTGCGGGCCAACACGGCCGAGAATAACGGCGCCGCGCCGGACATCATGGCGAGCAACTCGGTTGCGACGGGTCTGGCCGGCGGCTTCCAGAACTTCGCCCGGCCGCTCTCGGGTCAGGGTGATTCCCGCACCGACACCGACTTCTTCCTCGGTGTACAGAATACGGCCTCGCTCCTGCAGCGCATCTTCTTTAACCCGTAAGCCAAGCCTCGGGCCTTCTTGGGCCTCGGTGAGCAGCGGGAACAATCAGTGAAAACACAAACGCCCCGGTTCGGAACCGGGGCGTTTTTTCGTGATGATGCTGAAGGGACGCGGGCGTGCGGTGGTCTGGAGCGCGCCGGGCGTTGGCTCAACGCATTCGATTAGCTCAGCGGGTTCATGAACAGCCCGGTGGCGAGTTTAGGATAAAAGAACGTGCTCTTCTGGGGCATGAGCTGGTTGGCCCGGCTCACGTCCTTCACCGCCGCCAGCGGGGTGGGCCGCACGATCACGGCGAGCTGCGCGAAGTTCTTGCCCCCGCCGGCGCCGGTTTCAAGCCCCGCGCCAATCTCCTCGACTTCCTTGATGGTGTGCGGGAACGCCCACTTGACGCTCTGCCCGCCGTTGAGCTTGGGCTGGCAGATCTGTTCCACGATCACATACTGGCAGAAGGCGACGACCAGCTCGCGCCAGGCGCGTGGTTTCTCAGGGAATCGGGCCGCGAGCGCATCGGCTGTCGCCGGCGCGGCAACGGCGCCGCAGCCGGTGGCGAAGTCAAACAGGCCAAACCGCGACTCACCGAGATCAGCCCGCCCGGCTAGGGCTTTATCAAGAGCCGCAAGACCGCCGCTGACCGGTTCAGCCTTGATCAGACCCGCGCCAGCGCTCAGAAAGGCATCAAACGTGTAATCCTTCATCCCGCCCAGAACCCGATGTGTCGGCCAGATGACCAGGCCCGGGTCGCTCATGCCCACGAGCACGATCATGCAGCGGCGCGCAGGGTGGTCGGCGGGAACGGCCCCTTCGATCTCGCGGGCGCGAAGGTAGTTGAGGCCGGTCGTGTATCGGTGGTGTCCATCGGCGATGAAGACATCCTCGCCGGCCAGCGCCGCGGCGTAGCGGGCGATGATGGCCGGGTCGGTGATGGTCCAGACCTCGTGGAAGGTGCCGTCGTCAGTTTTGGCGGTATGCGTTGGCGCGCCCTTGGCCATGACCTCGCAAAGCAGCGAAGTCGCGCTCCCGCGTTCATCGGCATGCAAACCGAAGATGGGGGACATCTGAACCGTCGTAGCGTTCATCAGGGCCATGCGATCCTCTTTGGGGCCGCTGAAGGTTTCCTCGTGGGGCAGAATGCCCCCGCCGGCGCGGGGGCCGAAGGGCACCGTTTCAACACAGCAGCACATCCCGGTTCGCTGAACAGTGCTGACGCCATCGGAGTCCTTGAAGGTCTGGCGATAGGCGAAGATTGCCGGTCGTTCGAGTTGCTGAAGGGTGCCACCAGCGAGGAGCGACTTGAAGTCCCTTGCGGCGTTCTGATACGCCTGGGCGGGCCCGAGTTCCTTCGCCGGTGTATGCGGGAGATCGATGGCGACAATGTTGCGGCCGTCTTTGGCGATCAGTCGCTGCTTTCCGGCGTTGTCAAGCACGTCATAGGGAGGCGCAACCACACTGGAGAGGTCGGCCATGCCGGCAAACTGCACGGCGCGGAACGGGTAGACGGTCGGCATGGGGCTGGTCCTCATTCTCTGCATTGGCCCGCGATCGCGGGGGGGAACGGGGGGGTGGGTGAAAATCGGGAATGACGCTATTCTGCCAGCGGAACCATTGGCGGACTGCGCTCATGAATCCAACCCGCTGGCGACGTTCCGCGGCTGGCACGGATCGCGGCCGTCGAAGACCGCGGGGCAATGTGCTGCAAGCCAGATCAGATCTCCGCACTCGAAAACCGGGCAGGCAAGACTCCCCATTTTCACGCCCCGATGCCTCGTCTGGCCCACCGGAGGGTACTTCTTCGTTGAAAGGCCGGCCGATGCGATTATCGGTCGCGATTGGGGTATGATGTCCGCTGCGGGGCTGGGGAGTACCCTTCCCCAATCGCCCCTTTGGGTGTTTTTATTTTTCCCAAGGTGCTATTATCGATCAACGGCGGGGTTGTTGGCGTTTACGAACATCGCAACTCCGCTCCGGGGTTGGTGCCAACTCAGTTGCAATCTGTAGGTCAATGACTTTTGTGGAACATGGTGCGGGCTATCGGTGTTGATGCCCGTTTGAACGAGAAGCACGCGGTTGTGTCTGGGGCAACCGCTTGATCAGCAATGACGACGTTCCCCCCGGATTTTAGGAGTTCTTTTTATGACTATTCGCAACGTACTGACCCTTGCCTGTCTCGCCGGCTCAATGATGGCGATTACCGGCTGCGCGCTCGACCAGCAGCAGCAGATGCAGGAACCCGCCCCCAAGCCGGCCGCCAAGGCCGAGCCGAAGGCGACGGGCAGTTGTGCCTCGTACATGCCCGCAGCGGGCCCCGGCTGGAACGTCAGCCGCGCCTTCTTCCCCTCGGGTGACGCCCCGAGCAGCGCCATCCTCGTCAACCAAGTCCTCCCCGGCACCGTTCGGGTCGGCCAGAACTACAACTACGAGATTCACGTCACGAACATCACGGGCGGCACGCTCCAGAACGTGGTAGTCTCGAACAAGAATCTTTCGAACCTTTCAGTGGTCTCCGCGGTTCCGGCCTCGACCAGCGCGGCTGATGGCGGCTACATGTGGAACCTTGGCGAGCTCGGCTCGTGCAAGACGGCCGTGATCAAGGTCACCGGCAAGGCCGACAAGATCGGCATGTCGACCAACTGCATCGTCGTGGCGTACAACAACGCCCTGTGCGCCGGTGTGAATGTTGTTGAGCCGAAGATCGCGCTCGTCAAGACCATCACCCCTGAGTCGATCCTCAACTGCACCCCGATCGAGATGACCCTCAAGGTCACCAACCCGGGCAGCGGCGTTGCTGAGAACATCGTCGTCAAGGACACCCTCCCCGCCGGCCTGATGACGGCCGACGGCAAGCAGGTTCTTGAGATGGCCATGGGCAACCTCGGCCCCGGCGAGAGCAAGACCCAGGCCGTGGCCCTCAAGGCCAGCAAGACCGGCAAGTTCGACAACATGGCCAGCGTGACCGCCGCCGGCGGCCTCACGGCCAACTCGAACACGGTCTCGACCGTGGTCAAGCAGCCGGTCCTCGAGATCACCTGCAAGGCCTCGGCGGAATCCGTTCGCCTCGGCCAGAACACGAAGTTTGACTTCACCGTGGCCAATAAGGGCGACACGGCCTGCAGCACGACCGTTTCGGCCCCGATCCCCTCGGGCGCGACGTTCGTCTCAGCCTCCGATGGCGGCATGCTCCAGGGCGGTTCGGTCGTCTGGAACATCGGCAACCTCGCCGCTGGCGCCCCCAAGACCGTCTCGGTCACGGTGAAGCCCGCGACGATCGCCGCTGTCGCCCTCACTGCCACGGCTTCCTGCCAGTGCGCGGCGCCGGTCAGCACCAGCTGCTCGACGAGTGTTCAGGGCACCGCGGACATCGGCACCCTCGTGACTGACGACAACGTCGATGTTGTCGCCGTCGGCGAGAACCAGCCGTATCGCGTTGAGGTCAAGAACCAGGGTCAGATCAACCTGACCAACACGAAGATGGTTGTGACGCTGCCCGAGGGCCTCACCTTCGTCTCCTCAGCGACGGGAACGGCCGTGGGTAACAAGGTGACATTCAACTTCGGCACGCTTGCCCCGGGCAAGGTCGCGGCGGGTTCGTTCATCGCTCGGGCCACCAAGTCTGGCGAGCTCCTGCTCATCGGCGAGACGACCTGCACCGAGCTCAAGACCCCGATCCGTGACGATGAGCTCACCAACTTCGTCGACAAGTAATCAGCCTCCGTCACCTGGCCCGTGGGCCTCGCTGACGGGCAGTCTGATCGGCCTGAAGCGTCAGGCCAAATGAGAACCCAAAGGGCGGGCCAAGAGTGGCCCGCCCTTTTTTCGTTTTGTCGGTGGGTGGTGGTGGTGGTGGTGGTGGTGGGCGTTCAGCCGGGCTATGGTGCGCCGCTATGCAATCCAAAGCCACCACCGTTGAGCAGTACCTAGCCGAACTTCCAGATGACCGGCGTGCCGCCCTCACGGCGGTGCGGAAGGTCATTCTCGACAATCTGCCGCAGGGGGTCGAGGAGCGGATGAGCTACGGCATGATCGGCTACGGCGTGCCGCACAGCGTCTATCCGCCCGGGTATCACTGCGACCCAACGATGCCGCTTCCGTACGCGGGTCTTGCCTCGCAGAAGGGGCACATGTCGCTGTACATGATGTCGGTCTACTGCGGGTGTGTAGACGGCAGCGGCATGACCGAGCATGCCAAGTGGTTTCAGGATGCGTGGAAGAAGACGGGCAAGAAGCTCGACATGGGCAAGGCGTGCGTGCGGTTTAAGAAACTCGACGATGTGCCGCTGGAGGTGCTGGCCGAAGCAATCCGGCGCGTGAAGGTGGAGACCTTTATCAAAGTGTATGAAACGGCCCTGGCAGCCCCGCGCGGTCCTCGACCGGCGGCGAAGGCGGCGACGAAGGCCATGGGTTCCGCTAAGCCGGCCGGCAAGGGCAAAGCAAAGACGGCGGTGAAGCCGGCGATGAAGAAAAAGGCGACGCCCGCGGTCCAAAAGCCCGCCAGCAAGAAGCCCGCGGCCAAGCGTCCACAGGCACGACGGGCCCGCTGAGCGCGGCTGCGTGAGTTCAGCGGTGGATCGGATGGGAGGGTGACGGCGCGCGGCGCGTACGCTCCCGCTGCATGACCGTCGCGCCGGCCAACCAGCTTCAGAAGAACGCCATCATCGGCCTGGGCGTGAGCATCGCTCT
>Ga0163144_10014456_pt1 | contig 16382 bp, 12 predicted proteins | sample OliLak19BULKMAT1_FD_123175 | JGI IMG/M metagenome (GOLD analysis project Ga0163144, IMG submission 123175) | Freshwater microbial mat bacterial communities from Lake Vanda, McMurdo Dry Valleys, Antarctica - Oligotrophic Lake LV.19.BULKMAT1 | ecosystem: Environmental > Aquatic > Freshwater >... | reverse complement strand
TTTATTTGTTTGACCCTTACTAATGTTATTACTTATTTAGTAATGCTGTGTTATCCTGGTCTAATCTAAACATCTAAACTCTCTAAACATCTAAACCTCTAAACACAACTGAATTTTTATTTTAGCACAACTTAACTACTAAACTATTATCAAGGATCAAGGCAAATTTTATTACAATGATTCAATAGAAAGCCTGGTGTATTTTTCTTTCTTGTTATATTCAGAAACCATTATGTGGCCTTCCTTTGCAGGATATACACTCGTACGTGTATTTCCTTCTTTGTGTGGTATGGTACGTGCTATTTTCTTTTTATTGATATTGTAAATCACAATATCTTTTTTGTCATCAACAATAATATAATTTGATTGCGTGGCCGAGTTGGATACCGGGTAAAAGTTTTTTGAGTCATAATAACTTATTGGAAATGCCCCCCTTAAATATTTACTTGTGTTGCAATCAATTGTATTATCAAAACTAAGCACGCCTTTATCATTAAGTTTTACAATCATTGCATCTTTTACTCTGCATTTTTGAGTGCCGCTGGCTATCATTATATACGGCGATACAATTATTAATGGAAGGCATACAACCGATAATCCGATAGAAACCCATCTTGGTTTACGCTCAAGCGATGAACCTACAAAATAAGTATTGCCCTGGTAATCCCTGATGACTTTATCAAAATTGAGGAAAGCTCCGTTATCTGCAAATTTTCCATGAGTCGATATTTCCGGGCTTTTAGACCCATCGCTCCAATAAGTGAAAGTTTCTTTGATATCTTCTTTTTTGCGGCCATTAAAATTAATGCTGTAAACACCCATATAAGCGCCATTGGCAAGGCCTTTACCTTTGTAAAAACGATTACCTTTTTTTGGATGAATGATAGCACCTGCAACATACGGTTTACCAGTGATGGCGTCATTGCCAAAACCAACCACTTTAAGCATGTTGCCGTCTTTATCTGTTAATGGATATTTAATGTAAGCGGCACTGTCCTGTACGCCATAGCTAAAAATACTGTGACCACCTTCCAGCATGTCATCTTTTATTTTTGTAAGCAAATAAATATCTTCTGTTGTGGTAAGTAAAGAATAGCCCAGGGTTTCCGGAATCTTTTTTTTCCATAATCGCTTGCCTTCAACACCAAAAAGTACAAGGTTATTTGCAGTCTCATCCGCATAGTAGCATGCAAATCCTTTTTGCGGAATATTTTTTAACTGTAACGTTTTTTTTAACGTTCCGGTTACAGTTGATTTTTCGTTTGCAAATGCCGGATAAAAATTCACTTTAATATCTACCGGTATGGAATTGCTTTTTATCACTTTTCCATCTAGGCTTAAAAAATCCACAACCAGTTCATTTTTTTGGGAACCGCTAACGGCATCAAATGCCTTTTTATTTTTAAATTGTTTGCCAATGATGTTGCTTTTTAAATAGGCCAGGCAAAGTACATCCTGTTCAAAAGAAACGGCCTGCAATTTTAATTGCCGGTTCCTGAATAGTACGGTGCCAAGGTCGTTTAGGTTTTCATCCATAATGGTTATTTTGTAATTGAAGGAATCTTCACTTACTTTTTCCAGTTGGGTAAAGGCAAGGTAGCCTACCAGGGCTCCATCCTGTATAATGGCTTCCATGTCGCTCGAAATTTCATCGTTTACTTCTTTAAATACTTTTGATTGGGCAGTTGCTAGATTGGCCGTTACTATACAGCACAATAATAGGGTGAGAATTCTCTTCATACAATTGGTTTGGTTTAGTTTGATTTAGTTATGGTGTAGCTTTTATTTCTTTTTAAAATGTTCTGCAAATTCACAGTACATACTGTTGGGGTAATTAGCAATGTAATCTTTTGCGGCATTTTCTTTGCTTTTTGCAGATATATCCGTTTCAAAATTGATGGAATTCATAAGTGGTTTCAATGCTTTGGCATCGCTGTTCATAGCAGCCCAAAAGGGTGCATTCTGTAGTTGTTTGCAATATTGCTCCAGGCTTTCTTTGGGTATCTGCTCCAGCATATTCTGGAGTTCGTAATAATCTTTGGAAATGTACTCTTTTTGTTTTACCGCAATTACGTTAAAGCGGTTCAGCTGCTGATCAGAATAATACAGACCGGAAAAAATATTGTAAATCATAAAATCATACCATTCATCTTTATTTCCTTTATCTTTTTGAAGTAGTATCCTGTATAGGCATGCTGTAAGATTCAGGTTATCAAACATGTTCCAGATTAAAATTTTGTTTGCTTGCTCCTGTACGTTTGCCGGTATCTTTAATTCCCTGCCTTCGGTGGTGGAAAGAGACAGGGTTTTGTTATAACGCTCTACACATTCCGGGTGTGTTTTTAAAGAATCTGCCAGGTGAGTTGTATCTCTGAAATTATAGTTTTTGGTAGACAATCCTTTCGAGCGCTTTTGTATCCAGGTATCTTCGAAGGGAACATTGTAACCAGCAAAATAATTTTTAATGGGTTGCTTTAAAGATTGCTTGTATTGAATATCTGCACTATCCAGCCGCAGAAAATACACGGGGTTATAAGCGATGTGACTGTTTTTAAGGAGTACAATACCCAGCGAATCTGCATCACTTTCGTGGTAGCGGTTGTGTTTGCTTCTGTTAAATGAAAAGCCTTCCAGCACTTTTTTAAGCCGGGTAAGCCGTTCATATTTTGAATCGAGTACCGAGATGATGGATTTTTTATATTCTTCGGAAGTAAACCATTCTGCCCTTTCTTTCATGGAATTGTCTGCATGGTTAAGAATGTTGTGCGCCAGTTCATGCGCTACTACCAGTGCTATTTCTTCTCTGTAACCGGCAAATGCTACCAGGCCCGCATTTACTGCAATGATATTTCCACCAATGGTGTAGGCATTTACAGATGCGCTTCTGTCCAGTAATAAAACAGGTTTTGTTGGTATGAGTGTTGGGTTTGCTTTGGTAATTTCCAGAATGATTTGTTCAATGTAATTGTACACTTCTTTGTCGTGCACAAAATCCTTTGCTTCCAATGAGCTTGTTATAAAGTCAGTTCTTTCTTCCCACATTTCCTTGTACTTTTTTTGGGTTTCTTTTTCTTTGTACAAGACAGGGCAAACCCAGTTTTTCCTGATGGAATCTTTTTGCCGGGCATAAAAAAGATGCGAAAGCTGCTGGTAATTGTAGAGACTGTTTTGTTGAGCCTGCGTTTTGCAGACGGTACTAAATAAAAACAGTAGTATTAAAAGGCTGCCATAACCAACAGGCTGGTAAGGTTTTAAAGTTGTACGGAGCATATGTTTTACGAGCGGTTGAAGGTTTTATATATGGCAAGGTAAGAAGTATCCCGTGGTAATTAAAAAACAAAATAAAAGTGGTTGGCTAAAATAATAGACTGTAGCAGACAAGTAATTAGCAAATGGTAACTGGTGTATATTTTATAAAGATGAATTAAAGTTTTATTTATCAGGGTACTTATTTGCTATGGGCAACCCATTTGGCAGGTAATGATTACAAGCTAACTTATATACGCTCGTTTTCATGTTTGTCAATCCAAAAAAAGCCTGTACATTTGCGCCGCTAAAGGATTCAGCTGAGATTTTACGATGCGCTGAACTACTTGGCATACTATGAGAGAATTTACATCATATAGCCCCCATCCCCTAAAGGGGAGTTCTACGGGGAGTCTGCTGCAATCGCTGGTTGCATCTTTCAACCTACCTGCTGGCAGGTAGATTGGCATAGATGCCACTGAAGCTTAATAGAAATTCAGCAGTCTGGCTCAAAAAATATTAATCAACTTTTTCAATAACAACTATCCTTATTTATCCTTTTAGGGGATAAGGGCAAAATTTAAACAAACAAATGGGAGATTTACGTTATCAACGCAACTTTGGTATTGCCGCTCATATTGATGCCGGTAAAACCACTACCACCGAACGTATATTGTATTATACCGGTGTAAATCATAAAATAGGTGAAGTGCATGATGGTGCCGCAACCATGGACTGGATGGCACAGGAACAGGAAAGAGGTATCACTATTACAAGTGCTGCTACTACCTGCTTTTGGAACTTCCCCATGATTAATGGTAAAAAAACACCTGATACCAAACAATACAAATTCAACATCATTGATACCCCGGGTCACGTGGATTTTACGGTAGAAGTAGAACGTTCCTTACGTGTACTGGATGGTTTACTGGCCTTGTTCTGTGCAGTATCCGGTGTAGAACCACAGAGCGAAACTGTTTGGCGCCAGGCCAACAAATACAAAGTACCCCGTGTTGGATTTGTAAATAAAATGGACCGTGCCGGTGCCGATTTCTTAAATGTTGTAAAGCAGATTAAAGAAATGCTGGGTGCTAAAGCGGTGCCTTTACAATTACCAATTGGTGCTGAAGATGGCTTTAAAGGCGTGGTTGATTTAATCACCATGAAAGGTATTGTATGGGATGAAGCAGGACAAGGTATGACGTTTGATGAAGTGCCTATTCCTGAGGATATGATTGACGAAGTAAACGAATGGAGGCAGCATTTAATTGAGGCTGTTGCTGATTATGATGATAAATTACTGGAAAAATTCTTTGATGATCCTAACACGATTACCGAAGATGAAATTCATGAAGCTATTCGTAAGGCAACCATCGATATTTCTATCATCCCGATGATGTGTGGTTCTTCTTTTAAAAATAAAGGAGTACAAACTGCTTTGGATGCAATTGTACGTTACCTGCCCGGCCCAATGGATATTGATGCTGTAAAAGGAATTAATCCGGATACCGGTGAAGAATTATTGCGTCACTCCGATCCTAAAGAACCATTTAGTGCATTGGCATTTAAAATTATGACCGATCCGTTTGTAGGTCGTTTGGCGTTCTTCCGGGCATACAGTGGCCGGTTGGATTCTGGTAGTTATGTGCTCAATACCCGTACAGGTAAAAAAGAGCGTATCAGCCGTATTATGCAGATGCATGCCAACAAACAAAACCCTGTTGACTTTATTGAAGCGGGTGATATTGGTGCAGCAGTAGGATTTAAAGATATTAAAACCGGGGACACCTTGTGTAACGAGGACAACCCGATTGTACTGGAAGCAATGACTTTCCCGGAACCCGTAATCTCTGTAGCAGTTGAGCCAAAAACGCAGGCTGACGTTGATAAAATGGGTATGGCAATTGCCAAACTGGTAGAGGAAGATCCTACACTTCGTGTAAAAACAGATGAAGAAACAGGCCAGACCATTTTAAGTGGAATGGGCGAGTTGCACCTGGAGATTATTGTTGACAGGATGCGCAGGGAGTTTAAAGTAGAAATTAACCAGGGTGCTCCACAGGTTGCTTACAAAGAAGCATTCCATAACAGCATTGAACACAGGGAAACGTTGAAAAAACAAACCGGTGGTCGTGGTAAATTTGCCGATATTATTTTTGAAATCGGGCCTGCTGATGAAGAGTTTTTGAAAGAAGGTAAATCGAATTTCCAGTTTGTAAATGGTTTGTTTGGTGGATCAATTCCAAAAGAATTTGTTCCTGCCATTCAAAAAGGATTTGAATCGGCCATGACAACAGGTGTGTTGGCAGGTTATCCAATGGTAAGCATGAAGGTTCGTGTATTTGATGGTAGTTTTCACCAGGTAGATAGTGATGCTATGAGCTTTGAGCTTTGTGCAAAACAAGGATACCGGGAGGCTGGCCGCAAAGCAAAACCAGTATTGCTGGAGCCAATTATGAAAGTAGAAGTATTAACGCCAGACCAGTACATGGGTGATGTTACGGGTGACCTTAACCGTCGTCGTGGTATGCTGGAAGGTATGGATAGCAAACATGGTGTACAGGTTATTAAAGCCAAAGTGCCATTAAGCGAAATGTTTGGTTATGTAACGCAATTGCGTTCCTTATCAAGTGGCCGTGCTACTTCTACCATGGAGTTCAGTCATTACGCTCCTGCACCAAACAGTGTTGCAGAAGAGGTGATAGCTAAGCAAAAAGGCAAGCAAAAATCAGATGATTAATTTTAATTGTCTTTAATATTCTACAACCCTGTACGTAAGTATGGGGTTGTTTTTTTATAAGCAAGGCTTTGTTTAGAGGGTTAGAAGTTTAGACGTTTAACATTCGGAACTTTTACAAATCAAAATATATAAATCCCATTCCTCAAAGTAGATTTGCACTAGGTTTTTTAAAATAAAGGTGATATGGTAATACGCATACAATGTACAGACAGGGTTGGTTTGGTGGCATCCATTGCTGGTGTGCTTTCTGCAATTGACATTAATATTTTATCCATGCGGGAGCATGTTGATACGGCGCAAAACAGGTTTTTTATAAGATTGGTAACTGCCGTAACAGGCGCAGAAACCGATGCCGATTTTCTTACAAATCAATTGCAACTGGTATTGCCTGCCGCTGCAGAAATTACCGTTAATCCATCGCCCGATAAAAAGATTATACTGCTGGTAACAAAAGAATACCATTGTTTAAGCGATATCCTTATCCGCAATCATTTTAAAACCTTGCAGGCTTCCGTGCAATGTGTAATTGGCAACCACAGTTCCCTGCAAAATATCTGCGAACGGTTTGATGTACCTTTTCACCTGGTATCGCATGAGGCAAAAGAGCGGGATGTATTTGAAAAAGAATTAGCTGCTATCATTAATCAATTTCAAAAAGATTACCTGGTGCTGGCAAAGTTTATGCGTATTTTATCCGCACCGTTTATTGCACAGTTTCCAAATAAAATCATCAACATACACCATTCATTTTTACCTGCATTTATTGGCGCCAATCCATACCGGCAGGCATTTGAACGGGGTGTAAAATTAATTGGCGCTACAGCCCATTTTGTTACCAACGACCTGGATGAAGGCCCCATCATTGCCCAGCAAATTATCCCGGTAACTCACTCTTTTACCGCTGCCGATATGATGAAGGCAGGCAAGGAAATTGAGACAGCCGTATTGGCAAAAGCCTTACAACTGGTGTTGGATGATAAGGTATTTGTTTATGGAAATAAAACCGTGGTGGTTGATTAATTTTTTCTGGTAACCAGCTTTAGTATTTCATGGCGGCATCGTTGTGTCACTCACTTATACTGCATACCATTGAGGAACTTTTATTCCAATATTTTAAAAATTATATTTCCCAAAATTAGTTTTGGTATGCAGCAATTCAAAGAAGTGATTTAGTAATGAACTTGATAAACTACCAGCAATTCATATAAGCTGATATTTTTTAAAACTATTAACTTTCACCTAATAGTTTTAATTTCAATAAAAAATAAAAAACATGAAAAAATTATCACTGGTTCTTTCCATCTTTTTGGCGGCAGCTACTGTAAATGCACAGTCTGAAAATGAACGGATTTTTAAGCCCTTTAAAGTAGATGTTAGTGCTGGGTTTGCATTGCCCCTTGGTGGTATTTCAACTGCTAAAGGAGGGGTATTATTTGTAGTTGAACCAAAATATGCAGTAGCCGAACAGTTCGCTGTTGGTTTGCGTTTGGAAATTGCTGCAATGGCACGTGGTACAGTTTTTAATGGTGATGAATTTGCAGGTGATGTGCAGGGAAATGGATCATACCTTGCAACTGGCGATTACTATTTCAATAATAATAGGTTCCGTCCGTTTATTGGAGGAGGTGCTGGACTTTACCAGATAGGTACTGCTAATTTTAATTCTACAGATCCTATGAATCCCGTGTTACCAGAAGATGTTTCTACCGCAAATAAATTTGGATTCATGTTCCGTGGTGGCTTTGAAGCAGGTCATTTTCGGTTAGGTATCGAATACAATGCAGTTGGCAAAAGTCAGTACAGTGAGCATAATAGCTACATCGGTTTTAAACTGGGTGCCTGCATTGGCGGTGGACGGTATAAAAAATAGTTCCTGTATTTATAACTGTTAAGTATTTGAGTAGACAGTTTCAGTTGTATTCTTTTTCATCGCCCTTTATTTCTTTAATACCAAAGACGATAGTTTTTTGGGTCGAGAAACAAAAAAAGGCTGGCTTAATTTAAGCCAGCCTTTTTTTTGTGAATGTTATATTTTGAGCTCAATCAAAAAAATCGAGTAACAATATAGTAAGCTATCAAAAATCAGCATTAACAAGTCTTTCCTGTAAAACAAGTTTGTTGCAACAGCAAATAAGTGAATTCAATGCAGTTATTTTATCTTCACAAATTAACGATGGGTTTATTTAGCCAACGCATGCAATAATTCCAACCCGGTACTGGTACGGGGCTTAAAGCCAGTCCATGTTTTTGGATTTGATTGTTCGGGTAAATCAAGGTATTTGCCATAATCTTTTTGCTTTAAATAAATACCGGTAAATGCTGTAACAAAATGCTGATTGATATTATTGATCCGGTACTCGTTCCAGGTTGGTTCGGCATAATGATAATATTCATCGAAAGCTACACCCGCTTTTAAAGAAGCAGCCGGTGGCGGATTGGGTGCCACATTATGCCTTGCATTGATATAGGTTAAAAGATACCGGTTTGCATTTACGGCGCCTTTATAAATGGCTTTAATGCCGTCTTCATAACCAGATACATCATCCAAACTGCCTGCAATAAATAAGGTCGGAACTTTTAAGCCCACCAGCCCTGCTGAATCCCATACGCCCCGTTGCATGCCCCATGGAGCAAAAGCTACCACGGCTTTAATTCTTGAATCATAGGAACCTTTAAATTCAGCATTATCTGCAGTACGAACATTAATTGCCTTGCTTCCTCCAGTCATTTGGCTAAAGGCACCTGTTAGCTTTGAGCTATACCCTGCGCCCGCAGCATTCAACACGCCATAGCCGCCCATCGAATATCCGATTAATGCAGTGTTATCAGCATCTGCTATACCGGCTAAAAAACTCTTGCTATCAGCTTTGGCCAAATCTGCCACCTGGTTTAACACAAACAAAATATCTTTTGCCCGGTTAAGCAAGGTGCTTTGAAATCCGCCCCTGTCGCTGTAGGTAGATTCGGTGTGATTGATGGCAACTACCACATAACCTTTTGATGCAAGATTTTCGGTGAGGTAAGTCATCAATAATTTTGAACCAACATAGCCATGCGATACAATGATTAAAGGGAATTTACCAGATGAAAGATCTGGCGCTGCATTGCGCAAAGCCCTGCCGGTAAAAGAAAATGGAATCAATGGCCTTGTGCTGTCTTTAAATAAACCCAATGTTGCGTTATAAGTCTCCAGTTCTTTTTTGCCGGCTGCAATAATTGCAGGGTACCAAACTTCAATTTTTAAATGCCTGTCGTATAATGGGTCGGTACCTCCTTTTGAATTCAAAACATCTACCTGGTTTTTATTAATTAACTCGAGTGTGTGTACGCCAACTTTGTAACTACCCCTTGCAGCTAATTCAGGCGCATCCGGCAATGCATCACCAATAACAAACGATTCATTATTGGTTTGTGCAATTGTACTGGTTGTAAAAAAGGCAAAGAGAGTGGCCGGCAGCAGCCATCTGGAAAAAAATGATTTCATGGTTGACAAGTTTTTTAGCTTTCAATTTATGGATTAATCTGTAAATAATCGTGATGCTGTTTTTGATATTCGGTAACTTTAATATAATCAGGCGTAAATCGTGTGCTTCTATAATCAACTATCTTGCAAATGGGTAATTGAATTGCGTAAATGTAAAGCACACTTGTTATGTATAAATGGTTTATTTAAGTCTTCATCTAAACTTCTAAACCCCGTCCGAACGGCGTTCAGCCTGGCGGGATTCTAATCATAGAGGAGAGAATGACTTAACAAAACTTAATTACTAAACTATGCTGTGATAAATAATTACTTTTGTTTGTAAGAATGTTATTCAATATCGCAGTATTTAAAACGATTTTTGAGTGATTGATGAGTCAAGTTTTTTAACCTTAATATTATTGATTAAATGAAAACAGCTCTAATCATTGGTGGCACCGGCCTTACCGGAAAAAAACTCACCCGCTTTTTATTGGCAGATAAAAGATACAAACAGGTAAAGCTATTGGTGAGAAAGCCCATGGATATTATCTATGAAAAACTGGAACAAATTCCGTATGATTTTGATCAACCGGATTTTAGTAAATTAGTTGCCGATGAATTATTTTGCTGCTTAGGTACAACCATTAAAAACGCAGGAAGCAAAAAGGCATTTCACAAGGTTGATTATGAATATGTTTTGCAAACTGCACATGCAGCCTATAAAAATGGTTGTAGAAAATTTGCCATGATCTCCTCCATGGGGGCCAATGCAACATCCTTATTTTTCTACAACAAAACAAAAGGTGAGATAGAAGAAGCAGTAAAAAAGATTGGGTTTGAGGGATGCTTTATTTTTCGCCCATCGTTGCTGTTAGGCCATCGTAATCATGTTCGTTTCGGTGAATCCATTTCACAAGCAGTAATGCTTAAAATTGCTTTTTTAATGCCCAAAAAATACAGGCCAATTCAAAGTAAAGTAGTAGCAGCGGCAATGCAATTAGTGATGAATGCAGATTACAGCGGCAATTGCATATTTGAATCGGATGAGATAGATGCGATTGCTACCCGGCCGCAGTAGAGGTTTTCTAATAAGTAAGATCAGCACTTCGGGTATTATCATTATTTGAAGAAAAAATAATAATGAATAATGAACAGGGAATATCGAATACTAAATTCAGCTATTTCTGCGCCTGCCCCCATCTTAAAGTAAAGACATTTCCCTTCGCTGTTATTCATATCTTTTAATTTGCGAGTGCTACAGTACTATTATCACTTCGGAATTTATACTACGCAACGGATAAAAATATTGGGTTGAATCTTCTGCTACTTTTGAGACAAACCTTAGTAGAAACGAAATTACTTTTATGATCAGACCTTATTATCTTATTATTAAATAGACCAGGAATATTACAAACAGTCAAAAAAAGGTAATAAGGTCGACTATATTTAATTAAGAACTCTATAAAGGTTTAAAGACAAAGTAATTTAACATGGCACTAATTTATCCCTTGCGGAGTAAAAATTATTTCCTTGTACAGTTTTCAAATCTATGAGCGGATGATATTATTATAGAGAACCATAGCTCATTTTGCTTAACCTCTTAGGGGTGTCATAAATCATTTTTAACCACCCCTTGCGTCTCAACTAACTAATCTTAAATAGTATACTTCCACTAAAATATGTAAACGGGAAATTGCATATAACGCAATCCCTGTTTATATTTAAGAAATATTGAAACGCTATGATAGTAAAAATGCCGCTGGAAAATTTTTTGGTGATCGATATTGAAACCGTATCTACCAAAAAAGATTTTGAAACAATGCCAGTTGACTGGCAACATCTATGGGAAGAAAAAGTACAACGCAGCGTGCCTGATGGTGTAACAGCTGCTGAATATTACCCACAACGGGCGGGTGTAATGGCTGAGTTTGCCAAAGTGGTGTGCATTAGTTTAGGCTATTTTAAAAAGGAACATAAGGAATACCAGTTTAGGGTGAAATCCATTGCCGGGCATGATGAAAAAGAACTGCTGGAAAAATTTGTACAAACCGTTAACCAGTTAGAAGCTATCCACAACCGGTGGAGTTTTACCGGACACAATATCAAAGAATTTGACATCCCCTTTTTGTGCCGGCGTTTATTGATCAATGGTCTGCCAATACCTACGTACCTCGATTTTCAAAACATGAAACCATGGGAAACCAATATGGTAGATACTTTTCAATACTGGCGTTTTGGCGACTATAAAAACTTTACCTCTTTAAAACTTTTGGCCGCAGCCTTAAATGTTCCTTCTCCTAAAGATGATATTGATGGCAGTATGGTAGGCGAAGTGTACTGGAAACAAAATGATGTAGAGCGCATTGCAATTTATTGCCAAAAGGATGTGGCAACAGTGGCCAATATCATTCTACGATTTAAAAATTTGCCGTTGCTGACAGAAAGCCAGATTGTGTATGTTCATTAAACGGGTGCATTTTAAATCCGATGGCTATCGGATGTCGCTATTTATTTTGGAATTTAGCATTAATAAATTGCCGTTAAGGCGTTTAGACGTTGAATTATAGAAGAAAGAAAAACGTCTAAACGCCTTAACGGCAAAACCAACCAACCAATTGCTGCTGCGACTTTTTGAAAAGCGCCCAATAAAATTATGGCTTGTACAATAAATATTTTTCCCGTATTTTTTTAAAGTTGCTCAATTCCGGCTCCCAGCTTTGCCTGATTGCTGCTGCTGTTTTGCCTTCCTTTACCTGCTGCATCAACGCATCGTTGCCAGCCAGTTTATTAAAGAAATTATTTTTTAAAAAGAAACTGTCTTTGCCCGGAAATAATTTATAAGCATCCAGCAAATACTTCAATTCTATCCTGCAATTGAGTTTTTTTAAAATTTCTTCGGTAGTGCCACTTACATTCCAGCCATAACACTGCTGATAAAAACATTTGCTGCTTTTGGCTCCTGCGTTAGGTTTGGGGGTAAATGCAAAAAGTGTTTTGGGTAAATCAGGATGTCCAAAAATCTGGAATGGATTATCTGTTCCTCTTCCTTCGCTCAGCAGGGTGCCTTCAAAAAAACAGGTAGAGGGATACAGGTAAATGCTTTGCATATCTTTTAAATTGGGCGAAGGCATAACAGGTAATACATATTTACTGCTGTGGTTGTAATTGCTGCATTTAATTACCTGTACATGAAAAGGCGTATCGGCAGTTGGACGGGTTGATACATTGTATTCGTTGATGGCATTGGCTTTGGCCGACAGCCATTTTTCACCAGTCAGCATTAATGCATATTCACCTATCGTCATGCCATACACGATGGGGATGGGTTGCATGCCAACAAAGCTTTTAAATTTTTTATCCAGCACCGGTCCATCTACATAAAAACCATTGGGGTTTGGCCGGTCTAAAATCAACAAAGGCTTGTGGTTTTCAAGGGCTGCTTCTAAAAAATACTCCAGTGACGAGATGAAGGTGTAAAAACGTACGCCCACATCCTGAATGTCAAATACCAACACATCCACCTCTTTAAAATCTGCTGCTGTTGGTTTTTTATGATCGCCGTATAAGCTAATGACGGGTATGCCGGTTTTTTTGTCGAGGCCATTTTCTACATGTTCACCTGCAGCTGCATTGCCACGAAACCCATGCTCAGGACCAAATATCCTGATTACTTTTATACCTCTTTTTACCAGTGTATCTACCAGGTGCGAATTTTTTACCATACTGGTTTGGTTGGCGAAAACAGCTACAGACTTACCTTTCAGCAGCGGAAGATAAACTTCCATTCTTTCCGCTCCAGGCGTAATGGCTACATTACCGGCTGGTTTTTTAGCTAAATTGTTTTGTTGCGCAAGGATAGTTTGGGCGGATATGCTAAACAAAAAGAGGATGGCTGAAAGAATATTTTTCATGCTGCTAAGTTCAACAAAACTTTTTAATTCGGTTGGGAAGGTTTTAAGTTTTAAATTGCCAAAAATTGTTGGTTACGTTTACGAAAACTGGTTGTTTTATTGTTCAATAAAGCTTAAAAAGTAAAAGAGAGTGACACAACGATGCTGATAAATGTACATCAGCCGGTACAAAAAAATATTTTAAACAATGCATTTATTCCCCTTTGGGGTTAAGGGCAGAAAATTAAACACAATGGCACAAGTAAAAGAAGGTGATGTAGTAAGAGTACATTACACAGGAAAATTATTGAGCGGAGAACAATTCGATTCTTCTGCGGGCAGGGAACCACTGGAGTTTACAGTTGGTGCCGGACAAATGATTAAGGGTTTTGATGCGGCTATGCCGGGTATGGCTATTGGTGAAAAAAAAACCATCAATATTGTTCCGGAAGAAGGGTATGGCGCAAAGGACCCTGCTGCAATTATTGAGTTTCCGAAGGAACATATTCCTGCTGATATGAAGTTGGAGCCGGGGATGCAGTTAACCCTCACCGATCCTAATGGAAACCCTGTACCAGTGGTGGTTGTAGAGGTTAAAGAAGAAATTATTATTTTAGACGCCAACCATTTTTTAGCTGGTGAAGAGCTGGTTTTTGATATTGAATTGGTAGAGATAATATAGGTGGAAAATGTTGCCCGAAAACGCTGAAGAGGCTTAAAGAACTGATTTATGGAAGACGCTATTATACCCAAAGTTTTTGCACCGAACTCCCCTTTAGGGGATGGGGCCATAAGTCCTGATAACGTTGCGGAGCGCCTGTTGCGTTATGTACAGATTGATACGCAAAGCGACCCTAACAGTAATGCACACCCCACTACTGAAAAGCAAAAAGACCTGAGTAAATTGTTGCGAAGGGAATTATTTGGTATGGGAATTACAGATGCCGTCACGGATGAGTTTGGGTATGTGTATGCAACAATTGCAGGGAACAGCGATAAAAAAAATATTCCGGTTATTTGCTTTTGTAGTCATGTAGATACGGCGCCGGATTGCAGTGGTACCCATGTAAAGCCCATTCATCACCGGTATTATGATGGCAACGATATTGTTTTGCCAGATGATACTTCGCAGGTGCTACGTATGGCCGACTCGCCGTATTTAAAGGAACATTTGAACCATGGTATTATTACCGCAAGCGGCTTAACCCTGTTGGGGGCCGATGACAAAAGTGGCGTAGCAGTCATCATGGAAGCTGCTTTGTACTTTATGCAACATCCTGCCATAAAGCATGGCGATATCAGGATTTTATTTACACCAGATGAAGAAGTTGGAAAGGGTACCGCCAAGGTTAATATGCAACAATTAGGAGCTAAATTCGGCTATACATTGGATGGGGGAGAAGCAGGCAGTTTAGAAGATGAAACTTTTAGTGCGGATGCTGCTACCATTACGATTGAAGGCGTAATAGTTCATCCGGGTTATGCAAAAGATAAACTGGTAAATGCGTTGAAAGTTGCAGCTGCAGTATTGGATGCATTGCCTAAAAATGAATGGAGTCCTGAGACAACGGAATTGAGGGAAGGCTTTGTGCATCCGGTAGCTGTAAATGGTATTGCAGAAAAAGCCAGCATACAATTTATTGTAAGAGATTTTACCGAAGCTGGTTTGCAAAGCCATCATGCAAGATTGAAACAAATTGCAGTTGATGTGGTGAAACAATTTCCCGGTGCTTCAATGGAATACACAATAGCTGAACAATACCGTAATATGAAAATGGTGTTGGATAAATATCCACAGGTAACGGCTTATGCAGAAGAGGCTATACAGCGTGCAGGTTTAACTGTAAAAAAAGAAAGTATTCGTGGCGGTACTGATGGCAGCAGGTTTAGTTATATTGGTATGCCCTGCCCCAATATTTTTACCGGCATGCAAAATATCCATAGCAAACTGGAATGGATTGGCACAAAGGATATGGCGAAGGCAGCTGAAACAATTGTGCATTTGGGAATGATTTGGGAGGAAAGAACTGCTGGCTCAAACGCTTGATGAGCCTGATTTTTTTGTAACGAACAGGGCCTGGTAGTGTTGGGATCTTATTTACAAACCTGCAATTTTTAAATTTTTCGCTGCCAACGCTGCTGCTTCCTTTATTCGCTTGGCCCTTGTTGTGGGTGTTTTCGAGAGCTTTATCCACCGTAAAATAAAGCGTTTACTGGATGCTCCAAATTTTTCAAAATGTATCATTGCAGGAGGATTTTCTTCCAGGCATTTTATAAAATCGGCTGGTTTTATTAACGCATCTACATCGTCCATAAAATTCCAGGAGCCATTTTCCTTTGCCCGTAGAACGGAAGCTTTGCCAGCATCGGCTACTAACCCTTTCTTTTCTAATTTTGCAAATCTTACTTTGTATGTTTGCGCCCAATGCTGCGTTTGCCTGGGTGAAATAAGCTGCATGGTTTTATCTTCATCGAGCTTGCGCCTGATGCCGTCAATCCATCCAAAACACAGCAGTTCATCTAACACTTCGGATATGGAAACATATTTATCTTCAATGTGCTTTTTGTAAGTAACCAACCAAATACTTTCTTTTCGGGTATGATTAATAATCAGCCAATCTCGTAATTGAGTGGCTGATTGTACTTCTACTTTTTCGAAATTTTCTGTTTTGACCATGATAAAAAAAGTATGTTTGACTACGTTTTATTAATCTATCACTTTCGAAAATCTACCACAACTTTAACCACCCATTACATTATCCATAAACCTGAAAAAAGGTAAAGCTTCTTTGTAAGCGCATACGATATCCTTTATAAAATTGGGTGATACAACCTCGGCATCGGTGAAATTCTTTTTTACGATGTACTGCTTTAATTTTAGCAATTCGATATTGGGGTTATCGGGTTCGTAGCCTTTGGGTGGTCTAACCAAACTTTCGCCTTCAATTTTTCCAAAACAGTTTATGAAAGATTTTTTATTGATTATCTTATTAAACTCAGAACCGTTGTAATCTATTTCCTGGCGTACATTTTTTAATAAATC
>Ga0163144_10014455_pt1 | contig 16383 bp, 14 predicted proteins | sample OliLak19BULKMAT1_FD_123175 | JGI IMG/M metagenome (GOLD analysis project Ga0163144, IMG submission 123175) | Freshwater microbial mat bacterial communities from Lake Vanda, McMurdo Dry Valleys, Antarctica - Oligotrophic Lake LV.19.BULKMAT1 | ecosystem: Environmental > Aquatic > Freshwater >... | reverse complement strand
TCGGCAAACACGTCGAGCCGAGCCCCCTGTACTTCGTCCACCACGCGCTCGAGCTGCGGCGCGATGCGCTCGTGCTGCCGCAGGCGACCAGCTTCTCCAGCTTCACGACCAGCTTGCTGCTCGCCGCCGAGGCCGTGCGCAGCGGCGCGGCGCGGCACGTGCTCGTGGTCGTCGGCGCGCGCATGTCCCCCTATGTCGACCCGAGCAACGGCTACGCGGTGTCCATCGCCGACGGGGCCGGCGCGGTGATCGTGGGGCCGGGGGAGCGCGACGTCCTCGTCGACCACGCGAGCGACACGCAGGGCGCGCTGTACGACGCGACGACGATCCACCTGCGGGGCGGCGCGCTCTCCTTCGACTTCTCGGAGGACCAGCTCGACGGCGTCCACGACTACGGCATCGAGGGGCCCGCGGGGCTCGTCCTCGGGCTGTTGCGGCGGCACGGGCTCGCCCCGGCGGACGTCGCGCTGGTGGCGCACCAGGCGAGTCGCGTGCTCATGGAGCACTGGCGCGAGGCCATCCGGCCGGGCGAGTACATCGACACCTTCGACGAGCACGGGAACGCGACGCTGGCGAGCATTCCGCTGACGCTGGCGGCGCGCTGGGGGTCGATCACGAAACCTCATGTCGTGCTCATGTCCCCGGGACTGGGCATGCACGCGACTGCGGTGCTGATGCGGAGATAGGTGGCCAGCCGAGGAGGAGCCCCGGCCCGGAGGGAGCTCGATGTCGACTGCAACGGAAGAGAGCGGAACAGCATGGGTCCAGTATCAATCATAGACGGGCCGGACAGCGGTGAGCTGGAGGAGCGGTTGCCATCGAGCATCGATCTGGCGCTGTCGCAAAGTCAGCCTCAGACGGTGGCGGACGCGGTGTTCCGGCTCATGGAGCGCGAGGGCGCCGAGTACGTGTTCGGCGTGCCCGGGTCGGCCATCACGCCCATGTACGAGGCGCTGCGCGGCAACCCGTCGATCCGTCACATCTTGGCCAAGCACGAGGAGGGCGCCGCGTTCATGGCCTATGGCTACGCGGCGGTGAAGCGCACGCTCGGGGTCTGCATGACGACGACGGGGCCGGGCGCGACGAACGCGCTCACGGGGGTGGCCTGCGCGATGGCGGACGGGTTCCCGGTGATCGCGCTCACCGGTCAGACACCCACGCGGCAGTTCGGCAAGGGGGCCATTCAGGACAGCACGAGGTTCGGTGTCGACTCGGTGAACCTGTTCAGCGAGGTCACGAAGCTCTCCATCACCATCCCCTCTCCGGAGCGCGCCCAGGAGACCCTGGAGCGGGCCGTGCGCACCGCCCTCACCGGCCGCGCCGGGGCGGTCCACATCAGCCTGCCGGTCGACGTGCAGGAGCAGCGGCCAACCTGGAAGGCGCGCCACTCCGCGCGGAAGTGCGCCCGCAGCCGCCCGTTCGACCCGGCCCGGCTGGACTACGCCATGAGCGTGCTGTGGACGGCGCAGCGCCCGGCCATCATCGCGGGCCACGGCGTGACGCTGTCCGGGGGCTGGCAAGCGCTCTTCGATCTGGCGACCCGGCTCGGCATTCCGGTCGCGACAACGCCCAAGGGGAAGGGTGTCTTCCCGGAGCGACACCCTCTCTCGCTCGGGGTCTTCGGCTTCGGCGGGCACCTCCGGGCGGAGGCCTATCTCCTGGGCTCGAACATCGACGTGCTCATGGTCGTGGGCAGCAGCCTGGGACAGCTCTCCACCAATGACTGGGACGAGCGCCTCCAGCCGAGCCGGTCGCTGATCCAGATCGACATCGATCCCGTGGAGATCGGCAAGAACTACCCGGCCGACGTCGCGATCGTGGGCGACGCCCGGGCGACGCTGGAGGGGCTCGTGGCGCGCTGCGCCACCGTGCCCAAGGCCCCCAACAAGACCTTCGTTCACATCCGCGACACCGTCCCCAAGCTCATCGAGACTGCCTATCTCGAGGCGCCCGAAACACCCCTCAAGCCGCAGCGCCTGGTGCACGAGATGCGGGCCGCGTTGCCGGAGGACGCGCTGCTGTTCGTCGATAACGGCAACTGCATTCTCTGGGCAAACCATTACTTCGAGGCGCTGGCGCCGGCGACCTACTTCGTGAGCCTGGGATTCGCGTCCATGGGGACCGGGCTGGCGGCCGCCATCGGGGGCAAGCTGGCCGCTCCGCACAGGCCTGTCGTGGCGCTGCTGGGAGACGGGGCCTTTGCCATGAACGGGATGGAGGTCCACACCGCCGTCGAATACGACATCCCCGTCGTGTGGGTGGTGCTCAACAACGGCGGACACGGGATGGTCTATCACGGGGAGCGCATGGTGTTCGGCTACGACCTCGGCGCGAACAAGTTCCGCGCGCCGCTCGATATCGCGGCGATGGCCACCGCCATGGGGGCCCGCGGCGTCCGCGTGGACTCGGCGAGCTCGTTCCGGCGCGAGCTCGAGGCGGCGCTCGCCTTGGGGGTGCCGACCGTGATCGACGCGATCGTCGATCCCGAAGAGGTGCCGCGGCCCCTCACTCACCGCGCCAGGGCCGTCGCGCGCTCCATTCAGGACAAGCCCGTGTCGATTCGATCCCCCTGGGTTCGCTGAGGATCCGCCTTGTTTGTGGGCTCCGAACAATTGCCCTGCGACACACGCGCTCTTCTCGCGTGACACCGTTTGGGGATAAACTCCGGCACGAGGAAACGTCCATGTCCAGGCTCTCGACACCCCCCCGGCCGAAGCCCCCGTCTCCGAACACCGTTCAAGATTTCGTGACCACCTCCAAGGGGGAAATCATGGTGGTCGTCCACACCGCGCAGCCGCCCAGCGACACGGAATGGAAGGCCTACATCGACGGCGTCGCCAGCTCGGATCTGCAGACCTTGCGGTCGATCGTCTTCACCGACGGGGGAGCGCCGAACTCGGCGCAGCGGAAGACGATCAACGACGTGCTCGAGGGTCGCCCGGTGCCGGGCATCGTGGTCTCGCCGAACGCGATGGTGCGCGGCGTGGTGACGGCGCTGGCCTGGTTCAACCCCGGCATCAGGGCGTTCTCGCCCGACCATTTCGACGACGCGGTGGCCTACCTGGAGCTGTCGCCGGCGGAGATCGAGACGGTGTGGGAGACGATCGAGAAGCTGCGGGTGCAGCTCGACGACCCGACGCTCAAGGCGATTCCGCAGCGGAAGATGTAGCCACGGGCGGAGGGACGCGGCACCGCGGGCGGGTGGGCTCGGAGGCAGCGCCGCCGCGAAGGGTGGAGCGGCCATTCACGCGATGGACCGTCCGGCCAGGGCGCCGGCCGTTCCGCGACTCGAATTCTCGCTCCAGACGCTGCTCAGGACGCCGCGGCCCAGCCCTCGGCGGACCGCACCGCGCGCCCGTCGCGCTCCAGCTTGAGGAGGTGCGCCTCCAGGCTCATGCGCGCGATGGGCCACAGGAATGGCGGGGTGTCGGCGTAGACGACGGGGACCAGGGCGTCGAGCGAGCGGCCGCCGGGGGGGGTGGCGCGCGACGCTGCGAGGGCGGCGGTGACCTTGGCCTCGCGCGCCAGGCGGTGCGCGATGTAGTGGCGGAACAGGGTGGTGGGGGTGTCGATGGGATCGCCGTGGGCGGGCAGCGCGACGTGGGCGCCGAGGGCGGCGAGGCGGTCGAGCTGTGCCAGGTAGGCGATCATGTCGCCGTCGTACGGCTCGATCAGGATGGTGCCCTCGCTCGCCACCATGTCGCCGACGACGGCGGTGCCGCTGCGCTCCTCGAACAGGCAGACGTGGCCGGGGGCGTGGCCGGGGGTGTGGAGGACTTGCCAGGCGTGGGGCGTGGGGCCGTCGAGCGCGATGACGTCGCCGTCTTCGAGGGTGCGGGCGAACCTGGCAGCGGCTCCGCCCGCGGGGGCGGTCGGCTCTTGCAGGCGGGCGACGGTGCGCGCGTGGGCCCACAGCGGCAGATCGAGCTCGCTCGCCAGGAAGGTCGCCCCGCCGATGTGATCGGGGTGGTGGTGGGTCGCGACGATCGCCACGATCCGGCGGCCCTGCGAGCAGAGGCCGCGGGCCCACGCGAGCCACGCGACGCGCTCGTCGTCGTACGGCGTGGAGGGCTCGACGAGGAGGACGTCGCGGGTGCCGAGGGCGTAGCTGTTGGTGTGCGTGGCGGGCGGCAGCGTGGGGGTCCGCGCCGGGAACATCTCGACGCCGAGCGTGACGGTGCGGGGGCGGAGCATGGCGGGAGGCAGGAGGAGGGCGAGCGGCGCGGGGGCGCTCAGCGCTCGACGACGACGGCGAGGGCTTCACCGCCGCCGATGCACAGCGTGGCGAGGCCGCGCTTCTTGTTCTGGTCCTTCATGGTGTGGAGCAGCGTCGTGACGATGCGGGCGCCGGACGAGCCGATGGGGTGACCGAGCGCCACCGCGCCGCCGCGCACGTTGACCTTCTGCGGGTCGATGCCGCAGATCTGGTTCACGGCCATGGCGACGACGGCGAAGGCCTCGTTGATCTCCCAGAGATCGATGTCGTTCACGCCGAGGTCGAGCCTGGCGAGGGTGGTCTTGATGGCGGCCGCGGGCGCCGTGGTGAACCACTCGGGCTCCTGCGCGGCGCCGCCGTAACCGACGATGCGGCCGAGCGGCGTGAGGTTGTGCTCCTTGACGGCCTTCTCGCTGGCGAGGACCACCGCGCTCGCGCCGTCGTTGATGGAGGACGCGTTGGCGGCGGTGATCGTCCCGTCCTTGGAGAAGGCGGGCTTGAGCGAGGCGAGCTTGTCGGGGCGGCCGGCCGGCGGTCCCTCGTCGTCTTTCACGAGGAGGGCGTCGCCCTTCTTTTGCGGGACGCTGACGGCCGCGATCTCGGCGGCGAAGAGGCCCTCTTTCTGGGCGGCGAGGGCCCGGCGGAAGCTCTCCTTGGCGTACTCGTCCTGGGCCTCGCGCGAGAGCTTGAATTCGCGTGCGCACGTGTCACCCGCGGTGCCCATGTGGAAGTTGCCGTACGGGTCCCACAGGCCGTCGTGGATCATGCCGTCGACGAGCTGGCCGTTGCCCATGCGGTAGCCGGTGCGGCCCTGCATCAGGTAGTAGGGCGCGTTCGACATCGACTCCATGCCGCCGGCCACGACGATGTCGGCGTCGCCCAGCACGATGGTCTTGGCGCCGAACAGGATCGCCTGGAGGCCCGAGCCGCAGACCTTGCTGACGGTCGTGGCGGGCACGCTCTTGGGGAGGTTGGCGTAGATGGCGGCCTGGCGAGCGGGCGCCTGGCCGATGCCGGCCGAGAGGACGTTGCCCATGAAGACCTCTTCGACCTTGTCGGGCGAGAGGTTGGCGCGTTGGAGCGCGGCCTCGATGGCGACGGCGCCGAGGCGCGGCGCGGCGAGCGACGAGAGCGCGCCCTGGAACGCACCGATGGGAGTGCGGGTTGCGCTGACGATGTAGACGGGGGCGGGCAGGCTCTTCATGACGATCTCCGTGTCGGCCGTAGCGTGGCAAACACGGAGGCGCAAGACGAGCTACGCGGCTTGCGGGAGCTCGAGCTCGGCCGAGCCGGCACCGGCGCGCACGGCCTCGGCGAGCAGCTTGCGACCGCGGTGGAGGCGGCTCATCACGGTGCCGACGGGGACGCCGAGCTTCTTCGCGGCGTCCTTGTAGGCCATCTCCTCGAGGTCGACGAGGACGACGGCGTCGCGGAACGAGGTGGGCAGCGAGTCGAGGGCGCGGCGGAGTGAGGGCGAGAGGCCGGCGTTGGCGAGGATCGACTCGGGCATGGTCCACGCGCAGGGGTCGGTCGACAGGACCTCCATGGCGTTGCGCTCGCGGCGGCTCCGGCGGCAGCGCGTCACGAAGACGCTGAAGAGGATCTGGTAGACCCAGGCGCGGAGGTTGGTGCCGGGCTGGTAGTGCGACTCGAAGCGGATCGCGCGCTCGACCGTGTCCTGCACCAGATCTTCGGCGATCGAAGGCGAACGCGACATGCGCAGGGCGCGACCGAAGAGCTCCGGGGTCATCGCGCAGAGGCCGCGGCGCAGCTCCAGGTGGGCGACGTTGCGGGTGGCGTTGTTGTTCGAGGGCGTGGTCAGGTCGGCGCGGATCATCGTTTCGTGAACCTCCGCGTTGGGCTTTTGCAGCCGCGGTGCCAGGCGGGGCGGGGCGGATTTCGCGGTGAATCGCCATGGAATGGCGATGGGGCTGCGGGCGTTCGAACCCAAGGCGTGGCTCCATGCCCACAGGGGGGCGCGGGTGTGTCCGTTCGCCCGCACCCCGGTTCCCACAGCCCTGCCAGTCGTGCTCTCGAGCTGGTTGAAACCAGTTGGTCGGCTCCGGGAAGGTGCCCAACTGGTTTCAACCAGATTCGAAGGTCTCAGGAGGTCGACCAACTGGTTTCAACCAGGATCGAGGCCTCCGGGGAGGTCGAGCGGGCTGGTTGAAACCAGAATCGGGAGGTCCCAGGAGGTCGAGCGGGCTGGTTGAAACCAGAATCGGGAGGTCCCAGGAGGTCGAGCGGCTGGTTCCAACCAGGATCGAGACCTTGGGGCAGGGCTTCGCCCCGATTCAAGGGCGATTTCGAGGTTCAGGCGGGCTTCTTCTCGGCGCCGGCATCGGCGGCAGGCTCACCCGGCGCGGCTCGTTGAGCGCGCCCGGCGGCGGCGTCGCGGAAGTTTGCGATCGGGAGGAGCGCGACGCGCGCGGTCTCGGCGGTCTCGGGCTCCTCGTGATCGATCGTTCCGATCACCTTGGAGGCGTAGTTGACGATCGCAGCCTGAAGGCCGCGGGTCGTCTCCAGAAGGTTCTGCCCGGTGGCGGTGTCACGCCGGAGCCGTTCGCTCACCATCGCTTGATAGCGCGGCTGGATGTTGCGGATCGCTTGCAAGAACTCCGGCCCGGCGATCGAATCGACGTCGGACTGGAGCTCGTCCTGGTCGACGCGCTTGAGGATGGCGCCCATGCTGGTGCTCTGCGAGGCGTACTCGGCCTTGAGGAACTCCGTGCCGCCGGCGAACAGCAGCACATCGAGCTCCGCGGCGCGCTTCGCCTCCGGGAAGGCGTCGGGCGACAGCATGGCCATGCCCTGGATACGCATGCGAAAGCCGCCCCAGGCGCGATCGGCTTCGTTGTCGAGATCACGAGAGTCTTCGTCGGAGAACACGCCGACCAGACGATTCCGTTCGGCGAGATCGTCGCGGGCCTTTTCGGCCAGCGTCTTGAGGTGCTTGCTGGCTTTCTTGACGTTCGGGGGCGCGGTTTTCGGACACGCGTCGACGAGCGAAAGGGCCAGGCTGACACCGGTAGAAGTGGTGATGATCGGAGCGCGAACGTACTCCGATGGGTCGAAAGGAGCGGCCATTCGCGGAGGTTAGGACGACGATACGAGCGCGCGCAACACCGTTCGCCGACACGTGCCGATTGCCTTGGACCCTGCACGGCCAGGGCCCGCCGCGGTCATGCCATGGCAGCCGCATCGGCAGCAGCGGCAGCGCTACGCGAGCACGCATTCTTTGACGCTTCTTGGAAGGGCCGCCTGCGGCATTTCCCCTCGACTCGGCGCTCGCTTTGGACCCACTATCAGCGCGGCGCTCGGAGTGACGGGGGCGTACCCGGCGATACTTTCTTTGGGGGGCGCGTCGATTGGGAAATCCAAAACCGCTCGCCAGGAAATGAACCCGGTGTGATGGAGCGATCTGCCCCGAACCCCCGGCCGCAACCCCCGAAGCCCCGAACCTCCGCGGCGCCGGAGCGCCGATCCACGTTCCGCGCCTTCTACAAGCGGCACATGGACACGCTGCTCCATTTCCTCCGCTTCTACGTGCTGCGCGACGTGGATCGGATCGACGTGGCCAGTCTCGCGTTCCAGGTCGCGGCGAGAGACTTCGACAGCTTCACGGTCCCGGAGGGCATGGAGCGCGACGAAGCCGAGCGAACGTGGCTCTTCACCATCGCGCGCAAGGTCGCCGACAACTGGCGCAAGAAGCACCGCCAACCGGAGCAAATCGACGTGGACGACGTGCAAGCGCCGGCCGACCTGGAGAGCGAAACGGCCGCCTTCGAGCTGGTCCGCGACCTGCTCTGGACGCTGCCCGAGCACTTGCGGACGCTTTACCTGTGGCACCACCTCGTCGGCGAGACCCACGAGAAGATCGCCGAACGGCTCGGGATGCCCGTCGGCACGGTCAAAAGCCAACTGCGCGCCGCGCAAGAAAAGCTGGACGCGGCGATCGATCGGTTGTGCGCGCGCGAAGGCATGACGCGCGAGGACTACCTGCGCAGCGCGATGCCGCTGCCGTTCGCAGGCGCCGAAGGGCTCGCGGGCGCGCTCCGTGGCCCGCCTGCGGCGGCGCCGGTCGCTCCGCCGTTCGTGCCCTGCGCGATGCCGGTGGTGCGTGCCGTGGCGCTCGCGAAGCACTGCTCCAAGCCGTGGATCGCGTTGCTCGCGGCGGTGCCTGCCGGCACGTGGCGCTGGACCGCGACGCGCATCGGGCGCTGGACACGAGCGCTCGCCTCCGGCGCCGCAATCCCGCTGATGATCACGAGTCACGACATTCTCGATGCGCTTGGAGGCCTCGACGCCGAGATCGCGACGTCGGCGCTGCATGCAACGGAGGGAAAGCTGCCGGGGAGCGGTCGTGGCGTGAGCGAGGTCATTCCGGACGCCGTGCCCGCGGTCGAGGATCGAGCGCCGGCCGTCGTGCGGGGACCGAGCCCGGCTGCGCCGGCGCGCCCTGGACCGCATGCGTCACCGATCGGTGCGCGCAGGGTGGCGGCAACGGCGACGGGCCCGGCAGAGGACAGGTTGATCCGAGCGGCGACTCACGTGATCGCGACGAGCCCCGAGCACGCGCTGGTGCTGCTCCACGAGCACGGGCGGCGCTTCCCTCAGGTCAACGTCGAGCTGCGGAACGAGCTGCTGCGCCAGGCGCGCGCCGCGCTTGGGACGGTTGCGGCGTCGCGACCAGGCGACCGTTAGATCAGGCACACGCGAGGGGCGCATGAGCACACGAGCTTCACCGGGAGGGTCGAATGACGTCGCTGCGACGAGCCGCGGGGTCGTGGCCGTCGCCTTTGCGGTCGCCGCGACGATGACCGCGATCGTCCCCGCGCAGGCGCAAGCGCGCTTCCGGCGGCAGCGCGATTACCGCCTCGACTTCCATCCGCTCGATGACGCCTCGTGTCCGGCCGAGAAGGCGGTCCGCGCCGACGCGGCCAAGCTGAGCGAGCAGCCGGGAGACCCCTTCGACCCGAACGGCCGCCACGTGATCCGCGTGACCGTCGGCAAAGTCAAGCTCTACGAAGCGACGATGGAGCTGATCGAGCCGGACGGCACGCGCCGGCCCGGCACCCCCGTCACCTATAGCGTCACCACCTGTGCGCAGGCGACGCGCGAGGCCACGGTCGCCGCGGTGGGGTTCATTCCACTTGACCTGACGGCGGCAAGCGGGGCGGCGCCCGCCGGGCCGGCCCCGACGTGTGACGAGGAGTGCATCCGGAAGCGCGTCGAAGTGGCGCGCGACGAGGGACGCGAAGACGGGCGCCGCGACGCGGAGCGGGACGCGTTCGAGCGCGGCCGGCGCGCAGGGCGGAAGGAGGGTAAGGACGAGATCACGGAGGAGATCGACGCGGCGATCGTTCGCCGGTTGCGGTTGGCAGGGCTCCCAATCGGACCGCGACCGGTCGATCCTCCGCGGATGCCGTTGCCGTTTGCAGTCAGCGTGGGAGGGGTGATCTCGCTTGGCTATACGCTGGACGTGGCGCCGGGCGTGGTGATCGGGGCCGAGTGGCGGCCAGTGGAGATGTTTTCTTTGGGGGTGGAGGCGCGAGCGGTGTTCCCGGCGAAGATCGCGGAATTCGGTTCTATCCCGACGCCGGCCTCCCTCTTCACCGGTCTCGTAGTGCCATGCCTGAGATGGGAGATCCTCGTCGGATGCGCGGCCGCAGACATTGGTGTGGTCTGGTTCGACGAGGGTGACCCGGTGCCGGACAAGTTCGGGTTCCGATTCGCCGTCGGCCCACGCGCGGGCATTGACGTGCCTTTTGCGGAGCGCTTTTCCGTCCGGTTGCTGGGGGATTTGCTCTTCCCGATCGCGCGCCTTACGGTCCCGGTTCAGGAAGACAAGAGCGGCAAGCCGTTCGTTGACCCGATAATCTCAGGCTTCATCACTGCGGGGCTATCGGTCTCCTTTTGAAAAGTCACGGTCGAGGAGAGCGACGATGAAAAAAACATGGTGGTTCTCAATCCGGCGTCATAGAGGCGACAGCTCCCCTGGCGGCGTCTGCGGGCGGGTCGTGCAACTCCTCAGTTTCCTGTGCGCCCTAACGCTTGGCAGTCTCGGGAGCGGCGGATGCAACATCACTCTTGATGGACTGAGCCCCTGCAGCTACTCCGACTTCGCGGAGCCCCAATGTATACCCGAGACTACGACTACGACGAACACCCTGACGGCGGCGGACTGCGCCAGCACAGGCGGCACGTGCGTCGAAGAAGCCTTTGACGGCTTCTTCGGGCCAAACGCTTATTGGATCGGTTCGCCGAGCGAAAAGCCCGACTGTAAGAGCATTGGGCTCCTACCGGGGGCAACGGCCCATGCCGATCTCGGCCCGGTGGAGCACACGTGCCCGACGTGTGGGTGCGGCCCGTCCGAGACGACGTGCAGTCCCTCGGTGAATTGGACGGCCTCCGCGGCCAAGTGTCCCGGCGACGGTGCAGCCCTTTCGCCGTTCGATATTGCCTTTGAGCCGTGGGGCGGTGGCTGCAATGCCGACAACGCCATTCCCAAGGATGCGCAATGCGAGGGCGTGCCGTGCGCGCATTCGGTCACCGTCCAAGCCCCCGAAGCCGCCGCTGCAAGTTGCGCTGTCCAGACAACTGGCCAGGAAGAAAAACAGAGTCCGCCATGGCCGTGGGGCACAGTCGCGCAAGAATGTCTGGTCACCCCCACCGAAAGCTGTCCGGGCGGCGAAGGGAAAGTCTGCATCCCGACTCCCGGTGACTTCGTGGCCTGTGTCTCCGTCGAGCAAGGCCAGCACGACGGCGATATCGACTGTCCTCCATTCTACAACGACGAAGTCCACGTGACGTATCGAGACGTCGAGGACACGCGAGCGTGTTCGCCCCGTGAGTGCGGGGCGCCTGACGGGGGCGAATGCGCCGTGCAGGCCACTGCATACAGCGACGGCGACTGCTCAAACTACATGGGCGGCGTGGTCGTTTTCTCTGACGATGGTGAAGCCTGCTTCGATGTATCTGCGGGAGTGGCGCTTGGCAGCAAGTCGGCCGAGGTCAAGCTCATCGTTCCAGGGACTTGCTCACCCGGCGGTGGCGGGGTCATCGGCGCCGTCACGCCGATCCGGCGTGTGACGCTGTGCTGTCATCGTGAGGTGGCGGAATGATCCGACAGGCGATCCTTCGCGCAGCGGCACTGGCGATGCTCTGCCCGGCGCTGCCCGCCGCCGGCTGCAATGTGACGCTCGATCCATTGTATCCACTGGCGCAGTGTGTCCCTACGAATCCTCCCCCCGTGTACTTGTGGATCGGCCCCGCCGCGGACGTCCCCGCTTCTTGCCCTGATACGGACTTCCATCGCGTAAAGACCTTCGAAGGCCATGCCGACCTGGTCCCCGGCGCGGTCACGTGCCCCGAGTGCGCTTGTGGCGAGTCCGAGACCAAGTGCGGTGTCCCGACCGACTGGACCGTGGTGGCGCGCTCCTGCGAAGAGCCTCCCGACGCGACAGAAGTATTCTTCAGCGGCCCCGACAACTGGAACGGAATCTGCTCGACGCAGGTCAAGATCTCCGCGGACCTCGCGTGCCCCGGCGGCGAGCCCTGCACGCAATCCCTGCTCGTCGGTCCACCCACCGCCGAAGGCGCCCCCTGCACGCCAATGACGGCGGGGGAGATCACGAAGGAGGAGCCCCTTTGGACCTGGCAAACCGTCGCGCTCGGCTGCTTCGAGCACGAGAGCGACTATTGCGACGACGGCCAGATCCTCGTCTACACGGTTCCGAACGATTTCCTCCTCTGCATCGAGCGCATCGGCGCGAGCTGTCCCCTGAAGCTCACCGAGCTACGGACGGTGTACCGGGATGCGGAAGACGACCGCGCCTGCGCCGAATGCACTTGCGAACCGCCCGCAGGCAACCTCTGCTCGGTGAAGGTCACCGCCTACAGCGACCAGGCCTGCGGCACGGCGGCCGGCTCCGCATTCGCCAGCTCCAACGAGGGCTCCGTCTGCTTCGACGTGCCCGACGGCACCGCCCTGGCCTCCAAGCGCGCCGAGCTGATTGAAACGACGCCCGGAACGTGTACCCCCGGAGGCGGCGAGCCGGTCGGCGACGTCCACGGCAAAGATCCGGTCGTCTTCTGCTGCCAACCGGAACCCGTTTATTGACGGCGTCGGGCACGGAAAGAGAAGCTCGGTAACAACGAACGGCGGAGACACCGCAAGGAGAGGGCAGATGGCCAGTCGTTCCGGAGAGCGTGGGAGAAGTAAATTGGCGAAGCGTCTCCTGGCCGTGGGGCTCATGCTGGCCATGGGGTACACGTCCGGCGTCCTCGGGCTCGGAGGTTGCGCTGGCGCGCCGTGGCCCTCGAATGGGAAGCTCCCCGAGCGCGTGGTGGACAAGCTCACAGACTGTGGCAAGAAGGGCCCCACGCCGATCGAGTCCACGAGCTACGACCTCACCTTCGCCGTCCACGTGACGGAAGACGACCACGAAGCCCGCGTCGACGACGTAATGCTCACAGCCTCGACGTTGCACCTCCACGAGGTGGAGGCTTGCATGACGGACGCGCTCTACGGCATGCGGACGCCGTTGGAGGCCCTGGCGCTGCGGCGTCGCCAGCTCTCCCCCGACCCGACCGTCGCGCCGGAAACACGCGCCCTGCTCGGCCAAGCGCAGGTGGCGCTGCTCCTCGAAGCCGTGGCGCTCGTCGTGGTCGGCTATGCCGCGTATACCGTGGTCGTCCAGCTCATCGTGGACAAGCGCCGCACCAAGCTACGTCCGCGTCCCGTCACGGCGGAGACCGAGGAGCCGCCGGTGCCAGTCGCATCGGCAGCTCCGACCGCGATCGCGCCTCCGATAGCGCCCACCGTACCGACGGCGGTTCCCCTGCCGACCCAGGCCCCCAAGCCTATCGGCACCGCGCTACCCATGCCCCCCTTCGAGACGGAGATAGAGTCCAAATGCATGCCCCTTTTGCGCGAATGCCTCGGGAACAAGGCGCAACCGAAGTGGAACAGAAAGGACTTCGGTAACCAAAAGAATTGCCAGGCCTGCTTTGAAGAGTGCAAGCACAAAAAGGGAGTGTGGCCGACTTACAAGTGTCCTCGCAATTGATGAATGAACCAATCAGCCAGGAGGAAGGTCTCATGCGGCTTCCGAACGACGAGCCCCCGCGATGTGCGCGCTGCGAAACGAAACCGGGTGTCAAGGAGTACACCCTTCAAGGGGTCACGGAAATGGTGTGCGCGACCTGCTTCGACCGGCGGAGCGTGGAGGACGCCCTGGAGGCTGAGCTCCTCCATATGTACGAGCTTGGATCCGTTGGGAAATTCGACGAGGCAATGGCTTGCGCGGACGCCGTCCTGGCGGCGAATCGCCATCGCGATCATGACGGATGGCTGGCACGGAGCGTCGCAGCGCATCACGTCCTGCTCCTTCTGGACGCACGCCGGTATCCGGAGGCGTTGCAGGCGAGCCACGCCTTGGCAGATCTTGGATTTGCCGACGCCTGGGAGCGATGGATGCACGCGTTGGGAAAGGCTCATGCACTGGAACCCCTGGGACGGGACCGGGAAGCCATGGCCGCTCTGGAGGATGCGCTCGGCTATGAGGATGAGAAGCAGTTGCCCTCCGTGCTCGGTGTCTTGACCGAGCTAGCACGTCTTTCGGAGAAGCTCTCCGAGACCGTCGATCGCAAGTGGCTGCGCATCGCCGAAGCCGTTGCGAAGCGCCATGGTGTCGAAATGCCAATGGATGATTCTCCGGCCAAGGCCATTCTCGCGCTCGAAGAAATCGTACAATCGAGGCAATAGGGCACCGTTTTGGGCACCCTCCCGAGCATGACCAGCCCTCCTCCGCCCTTCCTGTCCGCAACGCATGTTACGTACGACCCGCTTACGCCGCACCGCCTCTTGAATTTCGGGGCGACGAATGTCGTACGCGCGTGCCACCGTCTTGTCATCACGCCAAGTCACCGGAAGGCGAAGGAGCACACGCCAGTGCGCAGGGCATGGTGGCATTCAGCCACGTTCAAGAAGTGGGACCATCTCTATTCGCTCGATGTCCGCTGGGAGATACCTGTCGTCTCGTGGGTATCGACGAGCATCGTCGAACGGGTGGACCTCTGGAGGACTTGCAGTTGGTTGCGTCACCTCGGAATCGCGACACGGGATGTTCTCATCCTCGAGCTCGATAAAGTGCCGCCCGGGGGCACCCCCGGGGAGCCGCTGCCCCCGTTCGACTTTAGATGGTCGGTGCCCGACCATCCGGACGATGTCTTTCTGGAACGCTTGAGGACCGCGCGGCCCTGGCCGCGTGCGCGGTACGATCGGGCCGTGAGCCTCTGGGAGCAGTACGTCGACGCGGACCCTTCGCGCTTCGTCCGGAGCTGCACCCGGGGCGTCGAGGGCTTTCCGGAGCTGGCTCCCTTGTGGACATTCCTTTCCGCCTTCTTCCCGCGGCGGACCGGCGACGGAGCGCTGCGCCTCAGCCGGTTCGACGAGCTCCTGTTGACGATTCTGTCCGGCGAATGCCTGACCCCGCTGAAAGTGCACGTCCACAAGTCGCAGGCCGGCGATGAGCTGTCGCAATGGCTCTCCGCGACCGGAGATCTGTTCTTGGCCGACCGGCTGGCCCAATGGGCGCGGCATGGCTCTCGCGCAGTGGAGCGGGGAGCGGGCCCGAGACGTGACGTCAAAATGATGAGCTCCGTATATCGCCTCACCGAAGCCGGGAGACGGCTCCGGGACAATGGCCTTCAGCAGCTCTCAGACGCGCCGGCGCTGCCCATCGCCGGGATCGAGGCGTACGCGTCTTCGTCACCGTGGGTGGTCGCGGAAGGAGGTCAGCTCGTCCGGTTGTAGCCGCGCGAGCGCGCACCCGAGCGGCTCAGCCGCAGCGGGCACTGGGCATGGAGAAGCGAGCAACGGTTATGGAGCTGATACCAAGTACCCGGATGGTGCCTAACGAAATTGCGTTTGGCGGCGGCAGAGCGGCGCTGCGGCGCTAGGGCCTCGTAGCCCAGCGGACGTTTCGATCGCGGCCCGGTCGATTTCTAAATCCGAAAACGCCCGCGGAGACATGAACGGTACAGAGGGCCGCAGAACGGCCGCCACGGAGGCGCCATTGTTTGCGCTCGGTTGCTGGGTGATTTCGCTGGGGATTGGCTCACTTGATCGCAAGGGCGAGCGATGAACGCGCACGCCGAGGTGGGCGCGTTCACCACGGACCTCGCGCGCGTCGTCGGCCGCGCGAGACGGCGGTGGGGGGACGCCCCCTTTGCGGCGTTCGTGGTGGGCGCGGGCGATCCGCTCGGTGCGGCCATCGTCGAAATGCTCCGATGGTTGAACCTCGGCCTTTTTCTCCACGGCGAAGCGACGTGGAACACCGAGGCGCGGGCCTTCGTCGTGGGCGCGGCATCGCTCGCAGAGCTGCGCCTCATCGTCGCCGGCCTTGCCGACGCGGATCGGGGGCTCGTCGCGTTGGGCGAACGGAGGGAGACGCCCGGTGCCGGCAAGCTGGGTCGCGCGCTGAGTGCACGCGGACCGCTGGTGCTGTTCCTTGGGCTGGGCTTGCGCCGCGTGCGCCGACTGGACGATGGAGCCGCGGGCCTCCTAGCCCAACTTCCGCAGTTCGCCCCTCGCGCCGGCATTTTACGAGCCCGTTGACATCGTTCACAGCTCGTAGGTCGGCGGAGATTCAAGTACCGGGCGACCCTGCTCAGCCAAAAGCACCGACGTCGTGCTCGCGCTCGCCCACGGCGACGGGCGCGTTGCCCGTACGGTCAATCGCGTAAATGGCCGCGTCACCCTTCGCGGCCCCGCTTCAGGCCATGGGGGCGCGGGGCGGGGCGTTGCGGAGGATCAGCCGGCCGTGCGGCGCGCTGCCATGGCTCGGCGGACCTGCTCGGCGAGCACCGGGTCTTTGAGCACGCGATCGATCCAGAAGCGCTGGAGGTGGGGCCACGCCGCCGCCGGCAGGTTTCGTTCGGCGAGCGCTTCGGCCTGCGCGCCGCGCTCCGCCGCCTCGGCGAATCGCGCGAAGTCGTCGATCGCGATCGGTCCGCGCTGCGCCTCCAGCTCGTTCACGTAGCCGCGGTCCTGTTCCCCGAGCAGCTTGCGGTCGCGGCGCTCCTCCCTCCCGCGCATCGCCTCGGTCCAGTGCTCCTGCAAGGCTCGCCAGCGCTCGGCGTCGAGGTCCTCGGCCTGCAAC
>Ga0163144_10014454_pt1 | contig 16384 bp, 13 predicted proteins | sample OliLak19BULKMAT1_FD_123175 | JGI IMG/M metagenome (GOLD analysis project Ga0163144, IMG submission 123175) | Freshwater microbial mat bacterial communities from Lake Vanda, McMurdo Dry Valleys, Antarctica - Oligotrophic Lake LV.19.BULKMAT1 | ecosystem: Environmental > Aquatic > Freshwater >... | reverse complement strand
TTCGTATTCCGGGCGATATCACGCTCGAAAAGCTCAACCTGCTGCGGCGGGCGGATGCGGTGTATATGGATGAGTTGCGCAGCAATAGGCTTTACGATCAAATCTGGCAAGCTTTCGCGGTGCTGCTGCCCGTGAAAACCGTTGGCGTGATGGGCGATGCGCGCACCTACGAATATGTGTGCGCGCTGCGGGCGGTAACAAGCACCGACGGTATGACGGCGGATATTTTCCATTTCCCTTCCGAGATATTGCACAAAATAGCCGCCCGTATTGTGAACGAAGTGCGCGGCATTAATCGCGTGGTGTATGACATTACGAGCAAACCGCCCGCGACGATTGAGTGGGAGTAGCGTATGGCCTATCGCCGCACAGTGATACTCGCGATTTTTGTTTCGGTGGCCTTATTTACTCTGTTTCATTTCGACCTCATTAAAAAAATACCTGGCTTTTATTGCGAAGGTTTTGGGTGCATTGGCTTCGGCATTTTTATGATGGTATCGCCCGTGCTGATTGCGGCAATGTTCTTTATCGGTGGCGTTATTATTGCTAAGGACCGTCGTCTTAAAACAGGATTCGTGGCAGCGTGCATTGCGTTCGCGTTCGCAGCCTTGGCCATAGCGACTACGGGAATACTCAATAAATTAGCGGTTAATCGTGCCGTGCAAGAAGCGTGTTTAGCGGATCCAGCGACGTACTGTCCGGAAACACTTGCCCGATAATCGTACCGCTAAAGCCGCGATTGCGCCTTTATCATTTTATGATTAAGTAAGCAGCGAAAAAGGAGAACCTCATGGCCGACACATTATTACAAGAAGTAGACCAAGCCCTGCGCGCGGATAGGGCGGGGGCGTTGTGGGCGAAATATCGTACACCCTTGTTCATGGTGGCGGCGGCCTTAATTCTGGGCACCGCGGCAAGTGCTGCGTGGCACAGCTACCGCGAGGCCAAAGGAGGTGCGCTGCTGGTGAAGTTGATCGAGGCGCAAAAGCTGATAGATGCTGGAAACGCGTTGAATGCGGCGAACGCATTCGGCGATATTGCCGCAGGCGCGAGTGGCGAGTTCAAGGATTTGGCACTGGTGTGGCAAAGCCGCGCGCTGGTGATGGCGGGCAAAAAGGATGAGGCGGTGAATGCGCTGAAAGTCGCAGTGGCGGATGGCCACAGCCTGTGGGCGGATATTGCGTGCCTGCGCTTGGCGGGGCTGGATGCTGCATCCGCCGAGGGGTGTTTGAGTTCCAAAGCAAGCTCGCCGCTTGCCGCTACGCGCGCGGAATGGGCGGCGGCTAATCTGTGGGCCAAGGGCGATGTGGCGGGCGCAAAAACAGTGCTTGGAAATATTATCGCCGATAAAACCACCCGTGCGGATGACGCCGCACGCCTTACGCAGTGGCTTGCGATAATACATGCGACGAAATCATAGTTATGTGTATTTTTAATCACAGCCGCCAAATTTCTGCCCTTATGCTGCTCGCATGTGGGGTGCTTACCGCCTGTTCCGAACTGCCCGATTGGATGGGCGGCACGCCGCCAGACATTGTGCGAGCACCGGGCGAGCGGATTAATGTGGTGGCCAGCGAACTGGACCTGAAGGCGGATGATGTTGCGCAGAGCATTGCGGTCGAAGTACCCGAGCAAACCAACCTCGAGCAATGGCGCACCATGAACGATGCCATGCTGACGCAGCATGTGGGCCTGACCGGCGTGACGCGTGAACAAACCGCGAGGGTGGGTGATGGCAATGGGTTTGTGCGCACGGTAGTCTCCCCCCCTGTGGTGGCGGCAGGCATGGTGTTCGCGATGGATGCGGCGGGCGTGGTTTCCGCCCATAGTGAAGGGGATATTTCGGATATAAAATGGACGAATGCAACCGGCCGCCCCAAGCGCGTGAACGATGTGTTAGGCGGCGGGTTAGCGTTTGCAGAAGGCGTGCTGGTTGCCACCAACGGCCAAGGCAATTTGCGGGCGCTGGACGCAACGAACGGCGCGGTGAAATGGAGCATTAGCGTGGGCGCGCCCGTGCGCGGTGCGCCGGCGGTGGAGGCAGGACTGGTGCTGGTGCTGACGGCGGATAACCAAACATTGGCCTATGATATCAGCAATGGCCAACCGCGCTGGAGCCATCGCGGCCTTAGCGAAACGGCGGGCTATTTTGCGCTTACGTCCCCCGTCATCAGCGAGGGGATCGTGGTGGCGGCCTATTCCTCGGGCGAGCTGTTTGCGCTGCGCCTTGAAACGGGCTCGGTGCTGTGGAGCGATACCTTATCCGGCGGGGTGCGCACCAAAGCGGCGGCCGCGTTTGGCGGCATTGACGCGAACCCCATTGTGCAGGATGGCGTGGTGGTAGCCGCCAGCGCCAGCGGCCAAATGCAAGCTAGTGCCCTGCTGAATGGTCGCCCGCTATGGCAGCAGCGCATTGGCGTGCATGCCACCCCGTGGTCTGCCGGTAATGTGCTGTATGTGCTAAGCGACACGCACGACATTGCCGCCATTATGAAACGCGACGGCACCGTGCGCTGGGCAACGAGCATGGCGGTGAAGGATAAAAAAGACCCCGCGAAGGATAACACCCCACCGCTTTATGGCCCCATTCTTTCCGCCAATGCGATTTTGGTGATGGATGGCAATGGTGTACTCAGCAGCTTTAAGCCCACCGATGGCAGCCTGATTGGCACGTTCGAGCTTGAAGAGGGCATTGTGACCAACCCTGTGATTGCCAATGGTGCGCTGTATGTGCTGACGAAGGCCGGGAAATTGGTGAAGTATTATTAGGCGCACCTTCTGCCCGCGTTTTGAATTTCGCCGATTACGTCGTCGTTCGGCGGACTCGGTAGCGCTCATGTAGCGCTGCTACACTGCGCGCTACCTCGCCTTGAACTCCTAGTACTCGACAAAATTGAAAACGCTGTTTGGGTGAGGGGAGCAGCCACCCCCCAATTGCCGTGACATTGGCGCATAAGCTTGCTACACCCCCCACCATTCACTGCTCACCACTCACCGCGCACTGGTTATGACCCTCCCCCTTATCGCCATTATTGGCCGCCCGAATGTGGGTAAATCGACGTTGTTTAACCGGCTGGTGGGCAAGCGGTTGGCGTTGGTGGATGACCAGCCGGGGGTGACGCGTGACCGGCGCTATGCGGATGCATCGCTTGCCGATTTGCGCTTTCGGGTGATTGATACGGCGGGCATGGAGGAGGCGGCCGATGGGTCGCTGGCCACCCGTATGTTCGACCAGACCAAAGCCGCGATGGAAGAGGCCGATTTGCTGCTGTTTGTGGTGGATGTGCGCGCAGGGATCACCCCGATTGACGAGCATTTTGCGAAGCTGGTGCGCCGCAGTTCTAAACCCGTCATTCTCATCGGCAACAAGGCCGAATCCAACCGCGTGAATGCGGTAAGCGATGTGTATTCGCTGGGCTTTGAGCAGATAGCGCTCATTTCCGCCGAGCACGGCGAGGGCATGGGCGAATTGTATGAGGTGATGGCGCCCTATGTGGAGCATGCGCCGGATGAATTGCGCAGCGGCAAACGTAAAAAAACCAACAAACGCGCCGAGAAAAAGGCTGCTAGCCGTGGCGAAGCCGCGGAGGTGTTCGAAGAAGAAGATACAGAAGATGGCGTAAAAAAGCCCATTAATATGGTAATTCTGGGGCGCCCGAATGCGGGTAAATCCACCCTCATCAACGCGCTAATTGGCGAGGACAGGTTGCTGGTGGGGCCCGAGGCGGGCATAACGCGCGATTCCATCGCCATTGGGTTTGATTATCATGGCACGCAATTTAATCTGCACGACACCGCAGGCATGCGCAAACGGGCCAACGTGCAGGAGAAGCTTGAGAAACTCGCGGTGGGTGATTCCATCCGCGCGCTGACCTTTGCGGAGGTAGTGGTGATTCTCATCGACGCGACCGCGCCGCTCGAGAAACAGGATGCAACACTCGCATCGCTGGTCGAGCGCGAGGGACGCGCCTGCGTGATTGGCCTGAATAAGTGGGATCTCATTCCGCAAAACGCGCGCAAGGATATGCTCGAGGAAATTGATTACATGCTGGGCAAGCAGCTCTCGCAGTTGGCGGGCATTACGGTGGCGCCCGTTTCCGCCTTGAAGGGCACGGGGCTGGATGCGTTGTTTAATGCTTGCCTCACCGCCCACGCGGTGTGGAACCGCCGCGTGGCGACGGCGGAAATGAACCGCTGGCTCGAGACCACCATGGCACACCACAGCCCGCCGCTGGTGAAGGGGCGGCGCCTTAAAATTAAATACATTACCCAAGTCAAATCCCGCCCGCCGACGTTCCACCTGTTTTGCAACATGGCGGACGAATTCCCCGGCTCCTACCTGCAATATCTCGTACGCGGCTTGCGTGAGACCTTCGGCCTCAACGGCACACCTATTCGCTTGATATTAAAGGAAAGTAACAACCCGTTTGCGAAGAATAAGAAGCGGGTGAATAAATAGCGGGTGCTGGCGGATTGTCATCAAATCTTCATTTTTCGTTAGGATTTTCCTGTTAAAGTCGAACTAACAGAAAAAGAGTTTTTATGAAAAGAGCAGACCTAAGCGAGTTTCGTATTACGAAATTATTCGATATGATTGAACGGCAGGAGATCGATGCGGCAAAAAATATGGTAGCGTTGACCATCACTGTGCCGCGTGATTTTAAAACGCTGGCGAGTGCTACAGGTGCTAAACCCGTTGACCAGATGGAGACATTTCTCGCTAAGTTATTTTCAAAAGAAGATTATTCCATTGGCGTATCCACTAGAAAAGATGATGGAAGTGTGCCGCTAATTGTCTTGTTAAAGGGAAATGCTGTTGCCCAATTCAACGCCATGGTTAATGATATGGGCAATACAGGCCATGAACCCCTTGGGCGCACCTAGCTCTCTCAGCAATGTAACAACCGTTAAAATTCAGTATTGTTAGAGATAGAACGCTGCACCCTTTGCAATTGCCATCACTTTGTTTGCTTGCGAAGCATAATATAGGGTTCTCGTATAATAAAAATCCGGCGGGCGTGGCAGTGGTTGAAATTAAACTGCCTAAAGAATTTGACACTTCAGGAGTCATTAAAAAACTTGGAAATGCTGTTCGAGAGGCAGATGAACATACGCTTGAGCTGGCATATGATTCATTTCAAACCCTAACCCTACAAGGCAAGGCCGCTGAGCGCTTTTTACGTGAGGCTGCCCTTGCTATTCGCAAAAAAGGTGGGCATATTGGAGCCGCATCCAGCGGACGGCACTAGCAATCCCCATTCCCCATGCTATAACCCCCCGCATGACCCAGCCCGCTATCGAAATAAACCAACTCACTAAAACCTACCGCGACCGTAAGACGGGCGAGGAGAAGACGGCGCTGTATGGGGTGGATTTGACCATTCCGAAAGGATCTTTTTTTGGGCTGCTCGGGCCCAATGGTGCGGGTAAATCGACCATGATTAATATCATGGCGGGCACGGTGCTGAAAACCTCCGGCACGGTGAAAATTTGTGGGCATGATTTGGACGCGGATGTGCGCGCGGCGAAAATGTCGATCGGCATTGTGCCGCAGGAATTGGTGCTGGATACGTTTTTCACCGTGCGCCAAGCGCTCGAGATTACTGCGGGGTATTACGGTATACCCAAAGCCCGCCGCCGCACGGATGAGATTATTGATGCGATGGGGCTGACCGACAAGGCCGACCAGCCATCGCGCCGTCTTTCTGGTGGAATGAGGCGACGCCTCCTGATTGGCAAAGCGCTGGTGCACACGCCGCCGGTACTGATTTTGGATGAGCCAACTGCGGGCGTTGATGTGGAGTTGCGCCGTTCGCTGTGGGAATATGTGAGGAAGCTGAATGCGGCGGGGACCACCATTCTGCTCACCACCCATTACCTTGAGGAAGCCGAGGAATTGTGCGACGAAATTGCGATTATTCACAAGGGAAACATCATCAAGCGCGATAGCAAAGCGGCCTTGATGCATGGGGTGGATAGCAAGGAAGTGTTCTTCACGCTGGCGTTGCCCATTCACGAAATTCCGCCGCAGTTGGCCGCTCTGCAGGCAAGCATTAAGGGTGACAAGCTGGTGGTGAAATATCAGCCCAGCCAAGCCGCCATGAGTGATATTTTAGCGCGCATGCAAGCCGCAGGGCTGGTGATTCGCGATATTTCGACCAAGGAGGTGGAGTTGGAAGATTTGTTCGTGGCGCTCACGAGTGCGGCGTAGGTTTCTCGGTATAAGCGAGCCATGGGCGGAGCGTGCCCCTAGAATTGCTGACGCCAGACAAACCCGCATGTGAGGGTGGTAGAGGTGAGCAGATAATTGGCAGTGAGTGTCGCGGATTTAACCGCGTCGGGGTCGGCGGGATTAACATCCGTACATAAATGCAAGCTGCCAGTGGTGCTCGCGACAACAAGGTTACCAGTTGCAGGCCTGCCGTCATCCATCTTTGTATCGATGTTCCACACATCCTCCGGCACAAACGAAGGTATCGAACTCGAACTCAACCCTATCGGAAACCTAGGACTTAGTAGCAGCATATTACCATATTCGCCATTAAAATAATATCCGACTATAGGGTTGGTTGCCGCGTAAGATATCGACCAGAACGCCGTTTTCGAACGCTTGCTGTAGGGGTCGGTGGTGGCCGATCCGTCCGTCGTATACTGACCTTCAATCAGACCGGCATTCGCTAGCTGGCGCCAGACATGGTAGTTTTCATTGAGAATTCCCGTACTAATCACCCGTCCATTGCCGTCGCCGTCGCATGTGGTAGCATTGGTAGTGCCAGCGGCATAACAGGCGGCGTTGCTGCCGTTGCCGCCCGCTGAACCCCAGAAGGCGGTGGCGTTGGTCATGTCGCCGGGCAGGGCAAAAATTTATCCCGAAAGCTGCGCACTGCGGTGTAGTAGTTTGTATACTGAGTAGAGATGCTGCGCAGTTCGCTGGCGCGGATAAGTGAGCTGCCCGACAAAACGCCACCCACCAGCAAGCCTAGTATTACTAGCACAATCGCAAGCTCGACCAACGAGAAGGCGTGGCGAGGGGAAACAATAAGGCTAGCAAAAATCATAAGTAATCTTGTGACGGGTGTAATAGGCGTAGAATGTATCAGCACTACGTTAGAGGTCAAGTGTGGATTTTAGACCGATGCTGCGTATCCCAGCGGTCGAGCCACAGATACACCGCGGGCGTAATATAGAGGGTGAGTAGCTGCGAGGTGAGCAGGCCGCCGACGATGGCGATGCCCAGCGGCTGGCGTAACTCCGCGCCCGCGCCCAAGCCCAGCGCGATGGGAAGGGTGCCGAAAATAGCGGTCAGCGTGGTCATCATGATGGGCCTAAAACGCAAGATGCAGGCGTTGAAAATCGCGTCCTCGGCGCGTGCACCTTCGCGCCTAGCCTGCACTGCGAAATCGACCATCATGATGGCGTTCTTTTTCACGATACCAATGAGGAGTATAATGCCGACAATGGCGATGATGGACAGGTCCATACCAAACAGCATGAGCGTGAGCACTGCACCCAAACCCGCACTGGGTAGCCCTGAAAGAATGGTTATGGGGTGGACGAAGCTTTCGTATAACATGCCTAGAATAATATAGATGACAAGTAGTGCGGTGAGGATAAGCGCACCTTGGCCGCTGGCGGAGGAGGCGAATGCGGCCGCATTACCCTGGGCGCTTGCGGTGATGGAGTTGGGCATGGCGAGGGTGGTTTGAATGCTCGCCAGCGCATCCGTCGCGGTGCCAAGCGACACGCCGGGGGCAACGTTGTAGGAAATGGTGACCGCAGGCAATTGCCCTTGGTGGTTGACCGAAAGTGCGGCCAAGCCTCGGCTGATGGTGGCGATCGCAGCGAGCGGCACAATGCGCTCGGGGTTGCTGGTGGAGCGCACATAGAGCTTGCCGATATCCTCGGGGCTTTGCTGAAATTCGGGCGCGACTTCCAAAATCACCGCGTAATCGTTCGCGGGTTTATAGAGGCTGGCCACCTGCGATTCACCAAACGCGGCATAGAGGGCTTGGCGAATATCCGCGTAGCTGATGCCGACGCTGGCCGCTTTTTGCTGGTCGATAATCACCGTGGCTTGCAGGCTTTTTAACTGCAAATCGCTGGTTACATCCTGAAAGCGTTTATCCGCCTGCAGCGCGACGAGCAGTTTATCCGACCAGGCGTAAAGCTCCGTCAGGCTGGTGCCTTGCAGGGTGTATTGGTAGAGGCTTTTGGATTGCCGGCCGCCCAGCTGGATGTTTTGCACGGGTTGCATGAAAGTGTTGACCCCCTCGACCGCCGTAAGGGCTTTGCGCAAACGTTGGATGACGGTAAAGACACTGTGGCGCTCGCCGCGTGGTTTAAGGCCAAAAAACAGGCGGCCCGAATTGAGCGCGCCGCGGCTGCCGCCCACGGCGTAGAACACGTTGGCAATCGCGGGATCAGCACGGATGATTTCGGCTACGCGTTTTTGTTTTTCCACCATCGCATCGTAGGAAATATCCTGCGCTGCTTCGGTGGTCGCGAACACAAAGCCCACATCCTCGAGCGGGAAGAAACCTTTGGGAGCAATGATGAACGCGGCAATGCTGGCGAATAACGTGGCCACGGTGATGACCAGCATAAGGCGGCGATGCAGGAGCGACCAGCGCAGCGAGGATTCGTAGCGGCTGAGTATCCAATTAAAACCGGCTTCGAGTTTTCCAGTGGTGGGTATGGCGTGTGCGGGCGCTGTTTTCCGCTTCAACCAACGGCTACACAACATGGGTGTCAGCGTGAGCGAGACCACGCCCGAGGCCAGAATGGCAACGCTGATGGTAATCGCGAATTCGGAGAATAAACGGCCAATAAGCCCGCCCATGAAAAGCACCGGAATGAACACCGCAACGAGGGAGAGGGTAATGGAGATGATGGTAAAACCAATCTCGCGCGAGCCTTTGAGGGCGGCGTCAAACGGAGTCATGCCTTCCTCGATATAGCGCACGATATTTTCAAGCATCACAATCGCATCGTCCACCACGAACCCCACGCACAAAGTGAGGGCGAGGAGGGAGACGTTATTAATGGAAAACCCCAGCAGCGCCATGACGCCATACGTGGCTACAATAGAAAGTGGCACTGCAAGCGCTGGGATGAGGGTGGCGCGCATATCCCGCAGAAAGCCGTAGATAATGAGGATGACGATGGCGATGGTAAGGAACAAGGTCAGCTGCACATCGTGTACGGATTGTTCGATGGATTCGGAGCGATCAAACATGGGGGTGATGGTGATCGCTGCGGGGATTTGGTCGCGAAACACGGGGAGCAATTCGCGTACGCGTTTCACCACGTCAATCGTGTTTGCATCGGGTTGGCGTTGAATGGCGATGACGATGGATTGCGTGCCGTTGATGAAGCCGATATTGCGTGCGACCTCGACCCCATCCACCACGGTGCCAATATCGCCCAAACGCACAGGAGCGCCGTCTTTCCACAGGGCAATGAGGTTGCGGAAACCATCCGCATCTTCGGGCTGGCCTTTCACCTCGATGTTAAACAGTTGCTTTGCCCCGCTGATGATGCCTACGGGCGCGGTGCTTGCGGCGTCCGTCACGGCGCGGCGCATGTCGGTAACACTCAAGCCTTGCGCGGCGAGCTTTTGCGGATCCACTTGCACCCGTACCGCATATTTTTGTGCACCAAACACATTGACCTGCGCCACACCCGGCAGAGTGGAAATGCGCTGTGACATGATGGTGTCGGCGTAATCGTTTACTTGGTTCAAGGGAAGGGTATCGGACGATACGGCGATAAATAAGATCGGCTGATCGGCTGGGTTTACTTTGCGAAACGAGGGCGGGCTGAGCATTTCCTTGGGCAGGCGGGGCGTAGTGGTAGAGATGGCAGTTTGCACATCGAGCGCTGCACCATCGATGTTGCGATCGAGGTCAAACTGGAGGGTAATTTGCGTGTTGCCCAGAAAACTGGTCGAGGTCATCGCGCTGACGCCTGCGATGGTGGAAAATTGACGCTCCAGCGGTGAGGCAACGGAGCTGGCCATGGTTTCCGTGCTTGCCCCCGGAAGTGTGGCGGTGACGGAGATGGTAGGGAAATCCACATTCGGTAAGGCGGATACGGCAAGGCTGCGATAACCCATCCAGCCACCTACCAAAATAGCTGCCATCAGCAGCGTGGTAAACACAGGTCGGCGGATGCAGAATTCGGAGAGGTTCATTTCACCCCAGCAGGTGCCACAGATTTTTCGCTAGCTATCTTCACCACGCTACCATCTTTAAGCCCGAGCAAACCATCGACCGCGACGACGGTGCCCGCCTCAAGGCCGCTGGCGATAATGGCAAGGCCATTTTGCAGGCGCGCGATTTTTACGTTGCGCTTGAGGGCTTTGTCGCCGGTGAAGACGAATACATAATCCCCCGTTTGGCCCCGTTGCACTGCAACCTCCGGAATAGTGATAGCGCTTTGCTCGCCGCCTAAGGTGAGCGTGGTGGTGACAAACATACCGGGTAATAAGCGCTCATCCGTATTGGCAAAACCTGCGCGGGTGATGAAGGTGCCGGTCGTCGCATCAATCGCGTTATCGATGTAATCGAGCGTGCCTTCAGCGAGCGTATTGTTTGCCACATCGTCCTTCAGTGCGGCGGAAACGTTCACGGAACCTGCTTGCATCGCGGCGCGCAACCCATCGAAATATTGCTGCGGCAGCGCGGCTTGTACACGGATAGGTTTGAGCTGGTTGATGGTCACCATGGGTTGTGCATCCGAGGTTTTGACGTTGTTACCTCGGGTGACATTGATGGTGCCGGTGCGCCCTGAAATGGGGGCGGTGATGCGGGTGTAGGCCAGCTGCACTTTTACACTCTCGAGTGCGGCGATGCTGGCGTTGACGGAGGCACTGGCAACGGCGACATTGGCGCTTGTATCATCCTTGGTGGCTTTGGTGGCAAAGCCCTTATCGGCTAGCACTTCGGCGCGGGTGGATTGGCGGCGTGCGTTTTCAAGCTGGGCGCGGTCGCGGGCGATGTTGGCTTCAAGTTCGCTCGCGCGGGCGCGCAACGACTGATTGTCGAGCTCGAATAACAGATCGCCTTTTTTAATTTCGTCGCCATCGTTGAAATGCACCGCTGTCACCTGCGAATCAATCCGTGTGCGAATGGCGACGGATTCATACGCCACCACATTGCCGACGGCATTAATGGTGACGGGGACGGCTTGGCTGGTTGTAATGGCGGTGGTGATAGCAACAGGCGGCGGCCCGCTGGGTGCGGTGATGGCGGACCCGCGAAACGCGAGCCACATGCCAACGCCAACCAACGCGATGAGTGCAAGCCGCACCAGCGACCGCTTAAAAAACGGGCGCGGGGCGTAGGGCATAGCGGGGGGAGGGGTTTGGTTCATGGGTCACGGTCGATCGAGTGAAACGAGGAATTGTTGCGACGCATGTGTAACAGGCGCAGGGTTAAGCCGCAATATTATCCCCGTGCAACGCATAAAATAATGATGCGATTCTTTGTCTATGCTGCAAATTTATGATAATTCTCAACCAGATTTGGTGTGCGTAGTGAATCCTGGCGCCGACCAAGTGACGAAGAATGCGTTGGTGATGGGTGCGCGCCTTGGAGTGAGTTTCTAAGCACCATAAATCGTGTGGACAAATGGGGCTAAACCCATGATAAGTGGGATAACAACCCGTAACCGAGCACGCCGATGACGATGCCGTTATTTTACCGCGAAACAATGGCGCATGCGCGTGACCATCGTTTTTGGGCGGCTGCATTTTTCCTCACGGCATTGATTCCGTTCATGATTGTTGTTTCACGCGCAGGTTTCGAGATTTGCGGCGGGCTAGTTGGCCTGATGTTTCTGTGGCACAGTGCACGCACGCACGAATGGGGATGGCTACATGATCCGCTCGCGATTGTGTGCATGGTGCTATGGGCGTGGATGGTGTTGGTAGTGCAGCCGCTCGCGGTATCGCCCTCGGCGCGGTGGATGGAAGCACTCACGTGGATTCGTTTTCCGCTAATGTTCATGGCGTTGCGGTTTTGGGTGCTGGCATTGCCTGCCGCGCGTACCAGTTTGGCGACGATACTGGCCGCGTTGTTATTGTTGGTAGTGGTGGATACGTTGTTGCAGTTACTCACGGGCATGTCGTTAAGCGGTAATGCGCGCATGGATAATGGCCGATTGACGGGACCATTTGAGCGCCCGAAAGTCGGGCTATTTATTAGCAAATTTGCTGTAGCATCGCTTGGGCTGTGCTTTATGGCTGCCGTTACGGCGAAATCGCGCCACTGGTTGGTGGGCGCTGGGATGCTATGGGCAATGGTCATCCTCACGGTGCTGCTCACTGGTGAGCGCTCAGCATTTTTGATGGTTAGTATGGCCACGGGCGTGATTGCGGTGCTCATGGCGGTGCGTGAGAAGCGACTGCGCTTAGCACTTATCATTGCTGCGCTAATTGTGGCGGTAGGCTTAGTGGCGCTTTATGAAACCAGTTCATGGGTACGCTTACGAGCGGATCAGGGCTATGAAAGTATTACCAATTATCAGCAAAGTGACTATGGGGCGCTAGCTATAAGCGCCTATGATATCGGCACTCAGCACAAGCTGCATGGTGTCGGTATTCGCGGTTATCGTGGGTTGACGCCGGATTTATATTACACGGGCGGCATGTTCCGCGGACTGCACCCGCACAATGTGTTTTTGGAAATGTTTGCCGAGGCAGGTGTGCCCGGGCTGTTGATGTTGGTGGCGATGGTTGCGGTATTAGCGCGCAATGCTGCGCAACAATTTAAAGCAGCGCAGGGCATTCAAGCCTTGCTGCCTGCCGCCGCGATTGGTGTATTGGTGCAGCATTTTTTCCCGCTGGTTGGCATGCAGAGTTTTTTTAGTAACTGGGCTGCCGTCAATTTATGGTTCTGCCTTGCGATTATCTTCTCGGCCATTCCTACCAACCTGCGGGGTAGCTGATGTATCAACTGCTTGTCGTATTCGGCACACGGCCCGAGGCAATTAAGATAGCGCCGGTAGTGAAGGCGCTGAAACAATGCCCCAAGTTTGACGTAAAACTATGCGTAACCGGCCAACACCGCGAAATGCTGGACCAAGTGCTGGCGCTGTTTGAATTGGTGCCCGATGTGGATTTGAACCTGATGCAACCCGGGCAGGATTTAACCGACATTACCACCCGCACCATGCTGGGCTTGCGCGATGTGTTCGCAAAAACCCGGCCCGATATGGTGCTGGTGCACGGCGATACCACCACCTCCGTCGCGGCGAGCCTTGCAGCATTTTATGCGCATATTCCGGTCGCGCATGTGGAGGCGGGGCTGCGCACCCATAACCGCTACGCGCCGTGGCCGGAGGAGATGAACCGTAGGCTGACCGGCGCGCTCGCCAGTATTCATTTTGCACCGACGGCTCAAGCAAAAGAACATTTGCTGCGCGAAGGGGTTGCAGCACATTGCGTGCACGTAACCGGTAATACGGTGATTGATGCATTGTTGGATGTGGCCCAAAATTTGCAGAAAAATGTTGCAGCGCGCACTGCACTCGATACCCAGTTTTCGTTCCTTGACGCGCGCAAAAAACTTATCCTTGTTACTGGCCATCGTCGCGAAAATTTTGGGGATGGGTTCGAGCGGATTTGTAAAGCACTTGCAACACTTGCCGCGCGCGCGGATGTGGAGATTCTCTATCCTGTTCACCTGAACCCGAACGTGCGCGAACCGGTGGAGCGCTTGCTGGGCGCGCACCCGGCCATCCATCTCATAGCGCCGCAGGAGTACCTCGCGTTTGTGTATCTTATGCAGCGCGCATATATCATCCTCACCGATTCGGGTGGGGTGCAAGAAGAAGCGCCTTCGCTGGGCAAGCCCGTACTGGTGATGCGCGACACCACCGAGCGGCCCGAAGCCGTGGCCGCGGGCACGGTAAAACTGGTCGGCACCAATGAAGCGGTGCTGGTGTATGAGGCGAACCTGCTGCTGGATGATGCAAGCGCCTATGCCGCGATGGCACAGGCGCACAACCCTTACGGCGATGGCCAATCCGCCGCCCGCATTGCGCGCATTTTGGCGGAAGTATTTGCAGCGCGGGGTGATGCGCCATGGTAAATGCACTGGTGCAGTTGATGACGCTTCTCAACGGCTTGCTGCTGAATTTTCTCGCACCCGCCGTGTATGGCTTGCATGATTTTGGTGAATTTATTGCTGCCAACGCGATGGTATTTTTGGTTTATAAATGCGTGGTCATCATCAGCGAGCCGCTGATTAGGCTTAGTAAGCCTGAGCATTTATTGTTTATTCTACTTACGCTGAGTGGGCTGGTTACGGCCGCAATAGCGCTTTTATCCCTTGTTTGGTCGCCCGGCTCGCTGCTGATGTTGGTGGGCATTCTCATGCTGTCGAATGTGCTGATGACGTTGCAGGCGATGCGATTGCGGCGGCTTTATGTGGCGGTGCAATCGCTTGCGATTACGGTGTTTGTGGGGTTGCTGGCAGGGGCGCATGCCGGCAATTATACCTTATCGATTGAGCATTTGATGGAATGGGCAACCCTGATTCCCGCACTGGTGGGTGTTGCCCTATTACTGTTGCACAAGGTGCAAATGCCAACCGCGGCAACGCTGCGCCAAAGCCTTGCCGATCTGATGCAGCATATGCCCAATATGCTGAGCACAACGGCGGTGATGAACCTATTCACCAATGCCTTGCCGCTGTTTTTGGCAGGCATTCTTATCCCGCGAGACCTTGGTTTATTTCGTGTGGCAACCGCGCTCATTCAAGCAGCCTCAAGTGTGTTTCCGGTGAGTACGCAAGCCGTGCTGGTGGCGTTTAACCGAGAGGGCGAAGGCGCGCCAAAGCTTTATGCATCGCTGGCACCGTTTGCATGGCTGTATTTCTCGGCCGCCGCAGGGGTGTTGATGCTTGGCGCCTATGCGATGCCGCATTTCGCATCGTACATCACCTTGGCTGCCTGCTTGCCCATGTATTACCATGCAGTGCTGGCAGAGCGGTTCCTTACCTCGCAGCACGCACTGCGTGCCTTGCGCATTACTAACCTTGCCGTGTGTGTGGTTGCGCTTTTGGGGTTACTTTGGGTGGGCACCCTTTATGATGCGATGCTGCATTATGCGGTGGGCATGGCGCTTTATGCGGGAGTGCTTAGCCTCATTATCGCCGCGCGTGGGCAAGGCACGCGCCGCACGCTATGGCTGATCATGCTATGCCCATTGGCGGTTGCGTTTGCGGCCTTACACCCATGGGTGGGCATCGTCGCGATGGGTTTGGTAATAGCCACGGTGATGCAACACACGCAATTTTCGATCACCCACACCCGAACCATGCTACGCGATATTTAGGCGGTTTTGAGGGAAGATAACGGTTAAAACCAAGCCATCGCTAACGATGCGCGGTAAAACCGCACCCCCGAAAAATCACCGCTAACCGATTGAAAAGTATGGTGCGCTAAGAACAACCACTATTATCTAATAAACACATGATTTAATTGATAAATAGTTTTCTTTATTTTTTAAGTTACCACGATTGTTACCACGGTTTTGTGGATGGTGCACCCTAGGATAGCCAACGCGTTCGCATCGACAGTGCAGGGTGCGGATGACAAAATCAGTTCCAGCAACTCACAGTCGGAAACCGCATCCACATGCGAAGTGAGCAAGCGCATCAAAAAGCGTGTGCGCTGTTCAGCGGGCATGGGAGGGCTATCAATAGGCGAGGCAACAGCGCCATGCAATGCGATAATTTGCCCCTGTGTGCCGTGCTCTTGCATCATGCTGCCCAGTTGATAATCCAGTATACACTCTAGCGCGGCTTTGGTTAAGGATTCGTAAATATCGGCAGCTTTTTGCTGCTCTATCCCTTGAAATAGAGGGTGCACGGCGCGTTGGTAAGCGGAACCACGAAAAACGCCATGATAACATCTCCCCATGTGCGTTATGTCCAACAAGGTTTCTTTAGCGCCTCCCAACCAGCCTCCAAAGCACAAAAAACATTGATTTATGAGCAGGATGCAAATTGTCACACAATCTTCACACAACTGTCATCAAACTGACGCTATTGGTCTGTATGTTCAATGAATGAACACGAGCGAGAAGCGCTCGGTAGATGCACAGAAGGCTGGAGTTTCAAATGGCTATACAGTTTACCGATAAAAAAATTGAAGATTATGTTTCCGGATATCGGATACGTTATGCGGGAACAAATCATGCTATTGGCAAATCTTTCACTGATTTTACATCTGCAGATATTGCCAAACTTGATTCTCCAATGCTTCAAGTTTTGCGTAATATAATGTCTTTGGAGAAGTTCCATATCACCGATAGGTTACTTCCCAACAATATGGATCGCACCGAATTTACTCGGTCTATCCTCCGTGAATTAGCTCG
>Ga0163144_10014453_pt1 | contig 16385 bp, 13 predicted proteins | sample OliLak19BULKMAT1_FD_123175 | JGI IMG/M metagenome (GOLD analysis project Ga0163144, IMG submission 123175) | Freshwater microbial mat bacterial communities from Lake Vanda, McMurdo Dry Valleys, Antarctica - Oligotrophic Lake LV.19.BULKMAT1 | ecosystem: Environmental > Aquatic > Freshwater >... | reverse complement strand
GCACCGACGCGCTCTCGGGATAGGTGGACTGCGACGAGCGGGCGCGAACGTCCACGGCGTATGGCGTCGCGCGCCGCTCGATCACGCCGGTGTAGCGCTGCACATCCTCTGGAAACGGCACACCTTCGGCCGGCGGCACGATGGTGAGGATATTGGCGCCGGGCACCGAGTCGATCATCGCGAGCCGTTTGAACAGATTCGCGACCGATTCGCCGTACGAATCCACGGTGCACGTCCGAAGGACGCGCCACAGCGGATCCAGCCGCTCGGGCCGATGCGCGAATGCGAGGCTGTCGGGTGCGCCCGATGTATGCGTCAACAGCTGACGGATGGTGGCACCGGGTTCGAGAGTGTCGACCCGGAAATCGCCGATGCGATCGTCAAGCGAGAGGCGGCGCTCTTCGGCGCAGCGCAGCGCCATGGCCGCGGTGAAGACCTGCGTCAGGCCGTCAGCATTGAACGGGGTGTCGTTCCGGGTGGCGATGACGCGGCCGACATCCTGCCGACCATAGGCACGCTCCCAGACGATGCCGTTGCTGTCGACGACGGCAGCGGCAAGACCGGGGATGCCGGCCTGGTCGCGCAGCGAGTCGAGGTACGCGCCAAAGACTTCGTACACGAGGACCTGCGCACGCGCAGGCACGTTGACGAAGAGCAGCACGGCGACTGTAGCGGTAAGGATGCGGAGAGACATAACCGGCGCACGTAGGGCGGGCCTTTTCGACCCGCCAAAAACTAGGCGCGATTGTACCGCGGAACCCCGCGCCCCGGCACGAGGTTCCGCGTCAATTCAGTTCGGCACATAGGTGTTGGCTTTGGCCTTCCGCTGCCGCCGCGTTTTCACCCAGTAACCACCCACCGCAGCCATACCGATGATCAAAACCCAGATTGTCATTACAGGCCTCCTAGGGGATGCGCCCCCTGATTCAGCAAGGGCGCTGCCGTCAGTCGATAGCCAGCGCCGGAAGTTAACTCTTTTGGTTACAATTAGTTGACTGTGTCACTAGAATGCCGTTCACCGGCCGCGGGGGGCTGGAACCGCAGATCCGGCTGCGAGGTTACGGAATCCGTACTCGCGGGCGGTGTTACCTTACATATGCACCTTGATGAAATCAGACCCGAACGCACCAGATAATCGGCCGGTTGTGCTCGTCATGGATGACGAGCCGATCATCCGGCAGGCCGCGCAACGTTTCCTGCGCGGCTCGGGATACGGATGCGTCGAGGCCGACAGCGTCGAGCGGGCGCTCGAACTTCTGCGCGAGACGACGGTCGTCGCCGCCATGCTCGACATGCGCCTGCCCGATGGTCGCACGGGGCTCGATGTGCTCAAGGACCTGCGTAACCGTCCAGAATTCGGCGACATTCCGGTGCTGATCGTGACCGGCAGCGTCCTCACCGAGGCCGAAGTCGCGGCGATCGCCAAGCAGAAGGGGTTCGTGTTTTTCAAGCCGGAAGGATTTTCGACGATCGTGAATTTTCTCGATCGGGTCACGGGGCGCGACCGGAGCCACTGACGCCAGTACAGGATCTCCTGTAAGAACTCTCTGGTCAGTTCCGGACGACGATAGCGCGGGTAATGTCGCAGGTCGGCGGCAGGCCGGCGTCGGCCGGGGGGATGTTGCCGGCGTAGCAGCCAGGGATCAGGTAGAACGTGACCGGTGTCCTGGCAGGCGGCAGGGCAGGCGGAAGCGCCTGCAGCGGTTTCAGGTCTCGACGCAGGACGATCGACTGGCTCGGCGCGATCCTCACGTCGAAGGCCACCGCCTCGTGGCCGGCCGCGCTCAGGTCGATTCGATGCGGGCCCGCCTCGAGGAACGCGCCGCCGCGGTCACCGCCGAGGTCCACAGCGGCGCCGACGTAATAGCCGTCCACGAACACCTCGGTGTGGTCCGGCTTCACGTGCAGCACCAGGCTGCCCTGAAGCGGAACCTGTTGTGCCGGCTCCGGAGAAGGCGCTACGGGCGCGGAGACAGGGGCAGGCGCGCCGATCACGTATTGCGGCACCACCACGACCCACACGGGCGAAGGCGCGTAGCGATCGCTCCGATGCGATCGCTGAGGATGGTCGGAGTCAACTCGAGGCTGCAGGCCGATGGGTGGAAGCGGCAGCCCGATTCTCGACAGCCGGTCGTCTTGCCACCCGTCGCCGGGCATGCGCGCAAAGCCGGGAACCAGCCACGACCGCTCAGGGACGAGATTGCTCTGCGCCCGGGCCGCGCCGGGCGCCAACAACGTCACGAGGAGCGCTAGCGTCCCTAACCGCATGTCAATATATTGATGATAAGCCTAATCGCTACTCCCGGATCCCTAATCCCAAGCCCTGCGTCATAACCCATGATGTCGATCCGACCAGTGAGAGACGTTCGTCAGTCTGTTCCCACCCTGGAAGGCGCCGGCGTCGCGCTGCGGCGCGCGTTCGGCTTCGGCAACACGAACGATTTCGATCCATTCCTGCTGTTCGACGATTTCCGCAACGACAACCCCGATGGGTATCTCGCGGGCTTCCCCTGGCATCCGCATCGCGGGATCGAAACCATCACCTACGTGCTCGCCGGCACCGTCGAGCATGGCGACAGCCTCGGCAATCGCGGCCAGATGGGCGCGGGCGACGTGCAGTGGATGACGGCCGGCAGCGGCATCCTGCACCAGGAAATGCCGAAGGGGGATCAGGAAGGGCGCATGCACGGGTTCCAGCTCTGGTCGAACCTCCCGTCCGCTCTCAAGATGACCGCCCCCCGCTACCAGGACATTGTGGCGACCGACATCCCCGAGGTCACAGACGATGACGGAACACGCGCGCGGGTCATCATCGGCGATTTCTGGGGTCAGAGCGGACCGGTGGAAGGGGTCGCGGCCGAGCCGCGCTATCTGGACATCTCGGTTCCGCCCGGAAAGAAGAAGCGGCTCGCGGTCGACCGCGCGAACAACGCCTTCGCGTACGTGTTCGCCGGATCCGGCTCGTTCCGCGATGCATCTACCCCGCAGGCGATCAAGACAGAAATGGTCGGAGGTCCGAACGACGGGTTGATTGACGACGTGAGCAACCGTTCGCTCGTCCTCTTCGATCGCGGCGACGAGATCGTCGTGCAGGCCGGCGACGAAGGCATACGGTTCCTGCTCGTCTCCGGCAAACCGCTCGAGGAGCCCGTCGCCTGGCGCGGCCCGATCGTGATGAACACGAACGTCGAGCTGCAGCAGGCCTACGCGGAGCTGCGGGCCGGCACGTTCATCAAGAAATAGCTACCAGCGACCGGCTGCCAGCTAGCGGCGGCGGCCTTGCAACTTGGCGAGCAGGCGCAGGATTTCCAGGTACAGCCACACGAGCGTCACCAGTAGCCCGAACGCGCCGTACCATTCCATGTACTTCGGCGCGCCCCGCTCGACGCCCGTCTCGATGAAGTCGAAGTCGAGCACGAGGTTCAGCGCCGCGATCACCACGACAAACGCGCTGAACAGGATTCCATACGTGCCGCTGGAGTGAATCAGCGGCACGTTCATGCCGAAGAAGCCGAGCACAACACTCACGAGATACAGAAGGGCGATTCCGCCGGTCGCCGCGACGACTCCCAGCTTGAAGTTCTCCGTGGCCTTGATCAACCCGCTGCGGTACGCGAGCAGGAGTGCGGCGAGGGTGCCGAACGTCAGGAACACGGCCTGACTGACGATGCCGGGGTACCGCGCCTCGAAGACGACCGAGATGCCCCCGAGCGCGAGACCCTCCGCGGCGGCATACAGCGGCGTCGTGAACGGCGCCCACGTCTTCTTGAAGACGGTGGCGATCGCCAGGATGAGCCCTGCGACCACGCCGACAATGATCCACAACGGCAGAGCCGGATCCTCCGCGCCGCGGTTCCAGACGTAACTGGCCACGATCAACAGGAGGAACAGCGCCAGGCCTGTCTTATTGGCGGTTCCACCCAGCGTCATGCGTTCGGACTCGTGGACGGCAGGAGCCAGTGAGAACGTGTCGGCCTTGAGCGCGGGATTACCCGATCGGAATGGGATAGCCATGCTATTGAGCTTAGTCGAGGATCGGCGATCGGCGATCGGCGATGGCCGATGGCCGATCGGCGATCAGTTTCTCTCCGGCCGCCACGACAACAGGTACGGCGAGTCGCGCAGCTCGTGGCTGAGACGCGCGTGGCGCCGCCGCATCTGATCCTCGAAGAATCCCGCCAGCAGTAAACACTGCGCGCCGGCCGTTTCCATCATCAGCGGATCGTTGAGACCTGTCGTGTCGGACACGAACTGGTCGAAGACCGCCGTCAGATCGGCGGGAGCAGACATCGCCATTTCCGCGTCAACGGATATCTGTGCGTAGTGCGCCAGCACACTCGCGTTGTAGAGCAGCTCGCCTAATGGATCCATTGGCCCCTCCCACACTCCGCGAAGGCAAAGGCCGCGCCAGCCGTTACCGCGCGGATTGCTTAGCGCGCATCGCCGCGATGATCCGATTGGGCACTTTGTTGGACAGGAGTTGCTTCAATCCGTCAGGTGACAGATCGAAGCTGACCGTCCTGGCTTCCTTGATCGTCGCGAGTAGATTCGCTTCGTCCAACCCGCTCTTCAACAGGTCGATGACGTGGGAGTTCTCGAATGATCCCTTGCTGGCCGCCGACGATCGCGGCGCGGCAGCGAGCGGCGTCGTCGCGGCCGGCTGGGCGCCGGCGCTTCTTGCCGGCGCGGCACTCCGCGCGAGCGGTGCGGCCGAGGCACGCGCGGCAGGCTTCCGTGCCCTGTCGTAGGAGGCGATCTGCTGCTCGAGCGTGTTGTACGACGCGATGGCGGTGGCGATGCGCGCCTGTGGCTCCCGGAAATATTTCTCATCAGGCTTCATCTCGATGGCCTTTCCGTACTGCGCAGCCGCCTGTTCGAGAAACGTGATCGCCGAACCGACTTCGGCCGACTGATACCCGATCGCTTCGTACGCGACCCCGATGTTGTATTGCCGGTAGGCGTCCTTCCCGCGATCCTTGAGCGCCGGCATCGCCTCGAGCTGCTCGAGCATGCGCGACCACAGGCCTGCCTGGCCGAGCTTGTTCAGGTTATCAACCGCGTCGTTGGGCCGTCCCATTTGAATCTTGACCGGCTCCTTGGTGGGCGCGAGCCTCGGCACAACCTGGAGCACCGCGGCCTGTATCAGCCACTGCTCCACGTCGGCTGACGACAGCGCCCCGACGCCGTTCGTGAATTCCTTTCGATAGGTGGGACTGAACGTGCCGGAATCGATGACCGCACCGGTGGCCTGATCGCGCGCCTGATAGGTGAGACTGATGTCCCCGGTCACGACGACGGTGTTCTGGATTTCCTGCACGACGCCGAACACCGGCTTGTCGTCGTATTTTTTGGTCTTCGCGTTGTAGACGCGATCGGTTCGAGTCTGCTTGGTGACGCTCACCGACTTCATCTCGACCTTCTGGTTCGTATCGAGCCGCGAGACGTTGCAGACGACGGCAATCTGCGGCTTGTTCTTCTGAAGCGTCAACCGCGGATCGTTGCTGACCAGCTCGCTCTCGATGGCCGAGGCCATCCGTTCGGTGACGCCGGGTCGAGTCACCGGCGACGTCACCTGCACACCGATGCCGGTCTTCATCAGATAGACGGCCGGCGGCCTGGTGCGCGTGAGCGTGACTTCGAAGAGCCCCTGACCAAACCCTTTTCGAAACTGGGCCGTGACCTGCGAGGGAACGAGGGCGCACACGCCAGACACCAGCACCGCGAGACACAAGACCCGGTAAGCACGTCGCATGGGTCGGATTCTGCGGAGTGCGGTGTACGTTGTCAACTGATTTGAGACCATGTCGGTGTCCTCCGTGCGACCATCGACCATGAAGCTCAAGAGGTTTCCTGGTCTTTTGATCTCTTGTTCACATTCAGAACTTCTTTACCCGCGGCGATGGTCTTCAGTATCTGCTCCGCGTCGTAGACGGCGCCGCCCCAGGTACCGCCGCTCACATCCTGCAGCGCCGCCCAGATGCGCGTGTCGTCGGGGAGCAAGGCATCCGGGGCGAGGTCGGGCCGCGATGGCCGCGCGGCAAGCAGGCGGGTGCCGCCTTCGACGCTGCGCGCAGACCGGTCTTCGCCGACCAGATTCACGGTGCCTTCGAGGGTCGCGCGGTTCACCACAATCTCGATCATGTCGCCGTCGCGCAGTTTTCCGATCGGGCCGCCCGCGAGCGCTTCCGGCGAGATGTGGCCCACGCACGCGCCGGTGGACACGCCGCTGAAGCGCGCGTCGGTGATCACGGCCACATGCTTGCCGAACGGCAGGTGGCGCAGGGCGCTCGTAATCTGATACGTCTCTTCCATGCCGGCGCCCATCGGCCCGCGCCCGATCAGCACCAGGACATCGCCGGACGCGATCTGACCGGCCTTGATGGCCGCCATCGCCGCCCGCTCGGAGAGAAACACCTTCGCCGGTCCGGTCAACCGATACACCCCATCGGCATCGACCACGGACGGGTCGATCGCGGTGCTCTTGATGACCGAACCTTCCGGCGCGAGGTTGCCCTGCGGAAAGCAGACGGTCGACGTCAGCCCACGGCCGCGCGCCTGCTCGGGCGCGACAATCACGTCCTCTGGGTTGACGCCCTCGCCCTGTAGCTGAGCACGGAGCCGCGTTCGCCGCTCAGACGCCTCCCATGCGTCGAGCTGCGCGTCCAGCGTCATGCCTGACGCGGTCAGCACTCTCGTATCGAGCAGGTGCAGGCGACGCAGGTGCAGCATCACCTCGGGGACGCCTCCCGCCATGAAGACCTGTACGGTCGGATGATTCCGCGGGCCGTTCGGCAGCGCGTCGACGAGCCGTGGAACCTGACGATTGACCTCTGCCCAGTCGGCGGCCACCGGACGGCGCAGCCCGGCCGCATGTGCGATGGCGGGGAGATGGAGGATCAAGTTTGTAGACCCGCCGAACGCCGCAAAGACCACCAGCGCGTTGCGAATGGCGGCATCGGTCACGATGTCGCGCATGGTGGTTTTGTGCTGCTCGAGCGCCATCAGCGCGGTCGCGGAACGGCGCGCCATGTCGATCCAGATGGGATGGCCAGACGGCGCGAGCGCGGAATGTCCGAGCGACATGCCCAGCGCCTCGCCCACGACCTGCGCCGTCGCGGCCGTGCCGAGGAACTGGCATCCGCCGCCCGGCGATCCGCACGCGCGGCATCCGAGATCGGCGGCTTCTTCCAGCGTGACGGCGCCGTGCACAAACCGCACACCGAGCGTCTGCACCTTGCCGGCGTCTTCACCCTGGTCCGGCATCAACGTCACGCCGCCCGGTACCAGTATCGCTGGCAGATCGTGGCTCGCCGCGAGCGCCATCATCATCGCGGGCAGACCCTTGTCGCACGTCGCAACGCCGAGCACGCCGCGGCGGGTCGGCAGCGATCGAATGAGGCGGCGAAAGATCGTCGCGGCATCGTTCCGAAACGGCAGGCTGTCGAACATCGCCGTCGTGCCCTGCGATCGTCCGTCACAGGGATCCGTGCACGCCGCGGCAAACGGGATGGCGCCCGCCGTCTTGAACACCGCGGCGGCGGCTTCGAGCAGCAGCCCGACTTCCCAATGCCCGGTGTGATAGCCGAGCGCGATCGGCGTGCCATCGGCTGCGCGGATGCCGCCATGCGTCGACAGCATCAGGAACTCTTTCCCCCCGAGCGCCGCCGGATCCCATCCCATGCCCGCGTTCTGCGTCCATCCGAACAGATCGCCGGATGGCCGCTCGCGCAGCATCTCCGCGGTCAGCGGCAGCGCGCCCGCCGGGCTGCGCCCGCGCGTGGAGATCTCACACAGGGCCGGATCGGAGTCGAAAGGGTTTGATGCCATAGATGTGTACGGGATCGTGGAGCGATGGTACTATTAGTTGTCTGCCAGCGCGCCCCGTGGACCCTGTGGAGGAGTTTTCAATATGACACCAAATCTCATCGTTCGCATCGCAGTTCTCGCTCTCGTCGCCCTCATCGGGTCTGCACCGACCGTTGCGGCGCAGGGCCTCGGCATCAAATTCGGGCCCACCTTCGCGACATTCAGCAGCGAGTCTCTGGACTTCAAGACACGCACGGGTCTCCACGGCGGCCTCTTCTTCGGTGGCAATCGCGACGGCGTGCTCGGAGTTCAGACCGAGGTCAACTGGCTGCGAAAGAAGGTCCAGGGTCCGAGCATCAGAATCGACTATCTGCAGGTGCCGGTACTGCTGCGCCTCAACGCCGGCGCCAGTTCGGCGAGCGGTTTCTCTGCGTATGGCATCGCCGGGCCCGCAGTGGAGCTCAAGATCGCTGACGAAATCGAAGGCGTCACGCTGGACGACGGGTTTGAGGGCGCAGATGTGAGTCTCGTCTTCGGCGGCGGCTTCGAAGTCGCCCGGTTCATCGTCGAGGGACGCTACGAGAAAGGCCTGCGCCGCATCAACAACACGTTCAACGGCACTGCTGATATCAAGAAGCAGGCGTTCACGATCCTCTTCGGCATTCGATTCAGGTAGGCACGCCCCTGTCGAGCCGCTGCCGGGCGCATGTGATCGTCCTGATGGTCTCCCTCGGTGAAAGCGTGCTCATATGGCCATCCAGTTTAGAATAGCGCGCATGCGCCGTCTTCACAGAATACTGGCCGTCACTGTTTTTCTCTCTGCGGCAGCAAATTCTCCGGCCGGGAATCAGGACTCACGCGAAGCGACCACCGGCTGGCCGCAATGGGGCGGGCCGAACCGCAACTTCATCTCCGATGCGACCGGGCTTGCGAGCGCGTGGCCGGCTGAGGGTCCGCCGGTCATCTGGACTCGCCCGCTGGGGCTCGGCCACTCGGCCATCGTCGCCGACAGCGGCACGCTGTTCACGATGTACCGCCCGGGCCAGCAGATCTCGAAGACCGGTCCCTGGGAACGCGAAGAGGTCGTCATCGCGCTGAACGCGGCCACAGGCAAGACGCTGTGGGAGCACCGGTATCCGTCAGAGCCGTCGGACTTCGGTTACGGCGCCGGCCCTCACTCGACGCCGCTCGTCGCTGGGGACCTGGTGTTTGCCGCCGGATCGAACAAGCAGATTTTCGCGTTCGACAGGACCACTGGCCGGGTCGCGTGGTCGCACGATCTCGTCAAGGAGTTCGGCGCACCCGCGCAGTTGAATCGCCCGCCCGTCAAGGCGGGCTACGCCGTCAGCCCTCTCGCCTACCACGACACGGTCATCGTCTCTGCGGGCGGGCCCGGCCAGGCGGTGATGGCGTTCCGCCAGCGCGACGGGTCGCTCGTCTGGAAGGGGGGCGATTTCCTGCTCGGTGAAGCGTCGCCGATCGTCATCGATGTGGACGGCCAGGCGCAGCTCGTGGTGTTCGGCGGGCAGACCGTCAACGGCCTCGACCCCGCCACGGGCGCGACGCTCTGGTCGCATCCGCACGACACCGAGTGGGACATGAACAACAGCACGCCGGTATGGGGCGCCGACAACCTGCTGTTCATTTCGTCGGCCTACAACCAGGGGGCTCGCGGCCTGCGCCTCTCACAGCGCGGCGGCAAGACGGTCGTCGACGAGCTGTGGTTCAACAGGCAGATGCAGATCGCGTTCTTGAACGCCGTGCGCGTCGGAACCCACGTCTATGGCGCCCACGGCAATTTCGGTCCGGCCTTTTTCACGGCCGTGGATGCGCTGACCGGCAAGACCGCCTGGCAGCACCGCGGCTTTGGCAGGTCCACGGTGATCTACGCCGATGGCAAGGCGATCATTCTCGATGAGGACGGCGACCTCGCGCTCGCGACGCTGTCGCCAGAAGGCATCAACGTGCTCTCGCAGGCGCGCATCTTCAACACGGTCTCGTGGACGGTTCCGACCCTGGTCGGGAAGACGCTGTATGCGAGAGACCGAGAACAGATCGTCGCGCTGAATGTAGGCGCTCAGTAGGCCGGGTCTTGCTCTGTTCAGTAGGCCGGGTCTTGCTCTGTTCAGTAGGCCGGGTCTTGCTCTGCAGACCCGGCGCCGCAACGCACGTCGTCTGCCCTATTTTTACTCACCACCATAATCCCCTTGAACCGTCGTTTCGACGATGGCATCGTCTTGTTCTCTCGAACGGAGGACGGATGATTGGGAAATGGTATCGCAGAAATCGCCTGGTTCTGTGCTGGGTGGGCAGGCAGACAATGCACCGGCACCGGCGGATTAGTGGCGATCCACGCGATTTTAAGCTCCTGCTCCTGGCACGGCTGCTGCTCTGTTGATACACATGAAAGACGCCGAACTGAAAACGCGTTTCTCAGGCATTGATGCGCGGTTCGATAAAGTCGACGCGCGGTTCTCGGAGGTCGATGCGCGGTTCGATAAAGTCGACGCGCGGTTTGCAGAGGTCGATGGCCGCTTCAACGAGATGCGGCAGCTGATCCTCCAGGAGGGCGAGCGGACCCGCCATCACTTCGACGTTGTCGCAGAGGGCCTCAGGGACGGAATCAGAGTGATTGCCGAGGGCTATACCGCTCTACGGGAAGACAGTTCCGAGGTGAAGACTCGCCTCCAGCGCGTGGAGGATGGCCAGGAGCGCCTCGAAGTGCACGTGCTGGCCATCGAGTCGCGCGTGACCGGCGTCGAGAAGACGCAGAAAGTCGTATTGACCGAAGTCCGGGGCCTAGCCACCCAGGTCGACCGCTTGACCAGCGTGCGGCGTCGCGGTCGCACGAATCCCTAATCTCACCCCTCACCCCTCGTTCGCCTTCCCCGCCGCCGGCGTTATGACATGCATGGCCTGCCGCATCATCGCCGTCACTGTCGGCGTCCTGTTGATTGCCATGCTGGGCGTGGCGAACGCCCAGACCCCGCCCGGGCTGGTGTCGCATCGCACGCAGGAGGGCGACGGAATCGAGCGCCTCATGGCCGAAATGACCGCACTGTCGCTGCCATCCAGGATTGAGAGGGCGTTGATGCTCACGCTGCAGGCGGCGGATGCTGCCCTTCACCAGGGCCGGATGTCGGAAGCGCGGGTGCTGCTGCGAACATTCGCCAACGAAGTGCGCGGAGTCAGGCGCGCGAGGCGACTCTCCGTGGAGACCGCGGATGTCTTGCTGGCGAAGGCCGAAGGGGCGGCAGGGGGCTCTAAGAAGTAAGAAGTAACCCCTACCGCCTCAGACCGTCAGCAGATCGATCTCCGACGTGCTGTCGCCGAACTTGGTCTCGTCCACACCGAACCGGTCCATGACGCCCAGCATCAGGTTTGCCAGCGGTGTGCCCTTCGGGTACTTCACGTGGCGGTTGCCCTTGAACTGCAGATTCTGCCCGCCCACGACCACCACCGGGACGTTGTAGTTGTTGTGCGTGTTGCCGTCGCTCATGCCGCTGCCGAAGAGCACGGCCGTGTTATCGAGCAGGTTGCCGTCGCCGTCGGGGATCGCCTTCAGCTTGTTCAGGAAGTAGGCGAACGTCTCGACGTGATAGGTATTCAGCTTCGTGAACACCTTCATTTTTTCCGGGTTGTTGCCGTGATGCGACATCGAGTGATGTGCCTCGGGCAGGCCAATCTCGGGATACGAGCGGTTGACGTTCTCGCGCGCCATCATCAGCGAGCTGACGCGGGTGATGTCGGCCTGGAACGCCAGCACCTGGAGATCGAACATCAGCTCGACGTATTCCTGGAACGTCGCGGGCACGCCGACCGGCTGCTCCGGCACGGCGAAGTCGCTGTTGGTCGATTCGGCCCGCAGGATGCGCTGCTCGACGTCGCGAACGGCGTCGAAATACTCGCCGAGCTTGGTGCGATCGCGCGCGCCCAGCCTCCGGCGGAGGTTCGAGATCTCCTGCGTGAGCCCGTCGAGAATGCTGCGATCTTCCTGGGCGCGAGCGAGGCGCTCTTCCGCGGTGGCGCCGACGCCGAACATCCGCTCGAACACGAAGCGCGGATTGGTCTCTGAGGGCAACGGGGTCGTCGGGTTCTTCCACGACATCGAGTTCATGTACGCGCAGGCGTAGCCGTGGTCGCAGGCGCCGACGACATCGTTGCGGTCCACCGAGACTTCGAGCGACGGGAGTTTCGTGTCGCGGCAGATCTTGCCGGCGATCATCTGATCGATCGTCGTGCCCGCCTGCACATCGGCGCCTTCGGTCTGCCTGGGGTGCACGCAGCTCATGAAGGCCGGTGCGGCGCGTGGATGCTGCCCGCCGACGTCCCCCTGGTCGGTCGCCGGGAAGTTATCCAGGCCGGTAAAGACCATCGTGCGGTCCCGGAACGACTCGAGCGGCTTGAGGCTGGGCGAGAATTCGAAGCCCACGCCTTCGGTGGGGGGCGTCCAGTCGTACATGTTGGCGCCGTTGCCGCAGTAGATGGCCGCGAACCGCGGTGCACCCTTCGTCTGGGCGCGCATGGCCGGGGTCATCGCATCGAGAAACGGCAGCGCCACGGTTGCACCGATACCGCGAATGAACGTCCGCCGGGGCAACGCTATCTTTGAAATCACCATTCACCAGCCTCCTAATTCGTGCTTGCCTGGGCCATTCTCATCTGGAACGGCGTGCTCGTCACAATGCCCTGTATCAGTGTAGCAAATCGGTAGTTCCCGGCCGCGGCGTCCCGCTTGATCTTGCGGACGACCGGGGCGTCACTCGCCTCGAGCCCTCTGCCAAGCGCGTAGGTCAACAGCTTCTCGCTGATGGTCGTCAGGAACTGGTCGGAATGCGAGACCAGCACCTTCCGGAGCTCCGCCGGACCGTTGAACTTCGTCCCATCCGGCAACTGGGCCGATGCGTCGACCCGCGCGCCCGACACGTAGATATCCCGCCACTCACCAATCGCGTCGAAGTTCTCGAGTGCGAACCCCAGCTGATCCATCTGCGCGTGGCATCCGGCACACACCGGGTTGGCGCGGTGGGCCGCCAGCTGCTCGCGCATCGGCAGCACCTTCCGCGGGTCTCGCTCGTCCTTGAGCTCGGGTACGTTCGGCGGAGGCGGCGGTGGCGGCGCGCCGAAGACATTCTCCAGGATCCATTTGCCGCGGATGACCGGAGAGGTCCGATTCGGATACGAGGTCGCCATCAGGATGGAACCCTGTCCCAGGAGCCCGCCGCGCACGCTGCCGGCGGGAAGCGTCACCCGCCTGAATCGTTCGCCGTACACGCCGGGGATGGCGTAGTGACTGGCCAGCCGCTCGTTCAGAAACGTGTAGTCGGCGTTCAGCAGATCGACCACGCTGCGGTTCTCGCGGATGATGCTCTCGAAGAACAGCTGCGTCTCACGCTCGAAGGCCTTGCGCAGGTTGTCGTCGTAGTGGAACAGCACCTCAGGGCTCGGCTGATGCCGCTCCACATTGCGGATGTGCAGCCACTGGCCCGCGAAGTTGTCCACGAGCGCCTGCGAACGCGCATCGGCGAGCATCCGCGTGACCTGCTGCTGCAGGACCTCGGGCCGATGGAGCGCCTTCTTGACCGCCAGATCCAGGAGCTGGTCATCGGGGATGCTGCTCCATAGGAAGAACGACAGCCGCGACGCCAGATCCAGATCGCTGATGCGATACGGCTTTGGATCGGCCATCGTCGATCGGCCAGCGGCGATCGTCGATCGGCCAGCGGCGATTGGCGACTCGGTTTCGATTCGGAAGAGAAACTTCGGGCTCACGAGGATGCTGCGGATCGCCATCTCGAGGCCCGCCTCGAAACCATTCGTGCCGCCCCGGCTTGCGCCATCGCGATACGCCGCAAGCGGCGCGAGCAGATCGTCCTCTGTCACGGGGCGCCGATACGCGCGTCGAGCCAGCGTCGAGATAATCTTCTTCGCGCACCCCGCATTCGTGGCGCTTGCCGTGTTCGTAGTGCTGGCCTTCAGGCCAGCCTCGCCGCCAGGCGCGCAGATCAACACCTTGCGACGGCTCGCCGACTCGCTCACCGCCGCCGTGCCGGGCAGGGGACCGGTGAGCGTCAGACTCGAGATCTGCGGCTCCCCGTTGCCGTTCCTGTACGGGTCTCGACGCAAGGACGGGTCGAAGAGATCTTCGACGAACGCAGAGGTCTTGGCGGTGAAATACACCTGCACCAGGTGCGATCCCGCCTTGACCGGCACGCGGAACTGCAACACGTCGATGACCTTCTTGTCCTTGTCGTCTCCACGCACGCCCTCGAACGCCGGGCCTCCAAGCGTGGCGCTCCACACCTTGACGTTGTCGAGGCTCACATCGAGCTGATGGGGTTCCGCGGTGACGCCCTCGAATCCCCCGCCGGCTCCGCTTTCTTTTGGCCGCATCTCGAACAGGTATTCGCCGTCGGCCGGAAAGAGATAGCGCAGCGCGAGGCCGCCGCGCGATCCGAACGGCAGATCGTCGCTGACGCGCGTGCCCTGATTGCGATCGGTCGGCACAAAGAACGTCTCGGGCGTCGGCAGCCCGCGCGGCCGTCCGAGCGCCATCTGGCTGATCTTCGCCGCGGCGCCGAGGTAGCGCTCCGTCAGCGCGGGCGAGAGCGTCAGCGCGTCGGCGTTGTTGTCGAATCCATGCCCGGCGACATCGTTCGGCAGCATCGCCGCCGCGTCGATCTCGACGGCCAGCAGGTCGCGGATCGCGTTGCGGTACTCCGCGCGATTCAGCCGCTGCAGCGATGTATGGCCGGGGTTCGGTGTTTCGAGCGATGTGCGGTCGAGCTCGGTCTCGAGCCACGTCATGAGACTGTCGGCCGTAGCGGTGTCGGGACGCGGGCGCCCGACCGGGGGCATCGCGCCCGTTCGCACCTTGCGGACGACTTTCTCCCACGCGTCGGCGTCCTTGCTCAAGTTCGCCAGGTCCAGCGCGCCCAGAGAAAGCCCGCCCGATTTCATGCGCTCGTTGTGGCAGGCCCCGCAGTACTTGCTCAGGACTGATCGTCCATCGTCCATCGTCAATGGTCGATCGACAGGGGCCGCTGGACGCTGGACGATCGCCGATGGACGATCCTGCGCCACGTACGTCGCGGAGGCTGCGAAGCAGAGAGCCGCGACGATCAGGGCGCTGAGCTTCATCGGAGTGCCTCCTCGGGAAATTTCTCAATCGGGATGACCGCTTCACACGGATCGGGACACGGGATTTCCTTCGCCCCCAGCTTCCGCAGCAGCACGGCGGTGTACGGGTTCGCGGCAAACGAATTGCCGTACTCCACGCCATCGGCGACCTGCAGCGGCGTCCGACCATCCAGGGCCACGACGTCGAGCTTCGCGCCTTTGTCGAAGAGATACTGGACCACGGTGTTGGCGCCGCGATAGGCCGCCGCATGCATCGCCGTTTCGCCGGTGTCGTTCATCGCGTTCACGTCGGCGCCCTGCTCTTCGACGAGCAACTTGACCGCGTCGAGTACCTGCGCCTCGCTGGCGCGCTCCTGGTTCGAGGCCCACGCGATGCCCGCAGCCGCCATGAGCGGCGTGATGTTGGCGCCGGTGTTCATCTTCGGATCGGCGCCATGCTCGAGCAGCAGCCGCATCACGTCGACGTCGGCGACTTTGGCCGCAAACAGAAATGCCGTCGCGCCGACCAGGCGCCGCCGATACCTCGCGCCCGACCATCGGGGCTCCATGTCGGCGTTCCGCGCGTTGACCGATGCGCCGTGCTTGAGCAGCGACTTGATGACGCGCATCCGGTCGATGTTCACCGAAATAAATTCGTCGCTGATGTGCCAGTTGGCCACGTGCACGGCCGCCTGCAAGGGCCTCCCCCAGCTGTTGTTCCGCCCGTTTCCGCCTTCTGTGGCCACCTCAGCCAGCTGGTCGCGCTTACTGGGAGTCTTGAGCTCGATCGGCACCGGCCGGGCGCGCACGCCCTGGATCGTCAGCTGGGTCGATCCGCCCTCGGCGTTCGGATCCGCGCCCTTCTCGAGCAGCAGGTCCACGAGATCCTCGTGGCCGTTGATGATCGCCACGAGCAGCGGCGTCGCCAGGTCGGGCCGCTTCTCGTTGACGCCGGAGCCTGCCGCGAGCAACGCCTGCACCGAACGCATGTCCCCCTTGCGCACCGCGAACAGCAGCGGGGTCGTCCCCGCGTTCGATCGCGCGCGGATGTCAGCGCCGGCCGCGATCAGCGCCTCGACCATGGGCGCGTGCCCTTCGGCAGCGGCCCACATGAGCGCGGTCTGGCCGTTCCAGGTTTCGTGCAGGTTGATATCGGCACCGGCCTTCAAGAGCGCCTTCACCGCATCCACCTGGCCGGTGCGCGCCGCGAGCATCAGCGGCGTTTCTCCGGCGTGCACGGCCCTGTTGGGATCGGCGCCGGCTTTGAGCAATTGGTCGATGATGGCGGCGTAGCCGCCACGCGAGGCGAGGATCAGCGGGGTCACGCCGTAATAGTTGGGGGTGCCGACGCGGGCGCCGGCCTTGATGAGCAGCGCGGCCGTGTCCGCGTCGCCGAGATACACCGCCCAGTGCAGCGCGGTCGCGCCATCGCCCTGCGGCGCGTTGACGTCCGCCTGTTT
>Ga0163144_10014451_pt1 | contig 16386 bp, 11 predicted proteins | sample OliLak19BULKMAT1_FD_123175 | JGI IMG/M metagenome (GOLD analysis project Ga0163144, IMG submission 123175) | Freshwater microbial mat bacterial communities from Lake Vanda, McMurdo Dry Valleys, Antarctica - Oligotrophic Lake LV.19.BULKMAT1 | ecosystem: Environmental > Aquatic > Freshwater >... | reverse complement strand
GACTGGCGTCCGCCGATTCGAACGGCTGAATCCGTGACGTCACGCATGTCCAAGAGTCTCCGAGTGGATCTCAGTCGGGCGATTTGCCGGATTGAGAGAACCAAGATTCTAAGACTGGGGACTGTAGTGAGTCAGGGCTGACTCGTCACTATCGGTAAACAGGTTTGATTGGGGGTCCGTCGCCTTTTTCCCGGAAAACATGGTTTTCGCAGTAAACGACGGACGTCCGAAACAGACCTTAGCGGACTCGCATCATCAGGGACCTGCACCGTCAGGAGTTTTTGCCCAGGAACTGTTCGGGTATTTTTCAGTCAGACGCGCCTGAGCATCGTCGGATCGGTCCTGATGTCCTGACGGTGCCCACAGTGCGGCCAGACGGAACAAGGCTTCTGCATGAGCCGCGGGCTCGGATGCGTACAGCACATCCACATGCAGATAGGCGATCAGTGCATCCTTCGGCAGATTTTTGGACCGGAAGCAGTCACCTTTCAGCAGCCACGCCTGGGCCAGAGTCTGCGATTCGGATTCGGACGCCTTGCTGATCACGGCGTCCAGTGTCGCGATGGCTTCGTCGGCCTGTCCCTGCTTCTGCTGACACAACGCTTTGCCAAGCAGTCCGTCGAACTGAGCGGATGTGGAGCCAGCGTCACCGGCGCTCTGCTGAATCACCTGATCAAACGCAGCCAGAGCTCCTGCGTTGTCACTGGCTGCGAGGAGAACTCGCCCCAGCTGTACTCCCGCCTGAAGCTGAAATCCTTTGACCGGAGCCGCCTGCACTTCCTTCAGCAGTTCCTGAGCAGTCGCGGCGGACGCAGCATCGGCGGACAGTAACTGAGCCTCCAGCAGCGTTGCTTCGAGAAATCGGAAGTTGGTTTTGTTCTCTTTGCGAAACGCCTGAATGGCCGTCTTCGCTTCGCCCTGCTTCAAGGGATCGGCCAGCGCGGATTTTACCGCCGTGCGCGCGATCAGGAACTTCAGATCCGCGGTCAGCCGTTTGTCATCGCCGTTGTATTCCGCCTGGACCTGTTTGTATTTCTCCAGCGCAGCGTCCAGAGACCCGCTGCGTTCGTTCGACTGCCCCTGCGCCAGGATCGGCGGCTCCATGTCGAAGCGGACGTTGAAGATGTCCGAGACCGGGATCTCTTCGGTCTGACCGTTGGGCTGTTTGATCTTCACCACCGACGTCGTCATTTCCGTGAACTCACCGCGAAACGTGACCCGGTCACTTCGCCGTGTAATCTGATCGGAACCGACCGTGTCGGCGGTGAACACCAACATCGCCAGCAGCGACAGGAGTGATGATCGATGGAGCAGTGCAGTTCGCTGACGAGACATATCAGAATAATTCCATGATCGAAGATGTGAGAGAGTTGTTGTCACAGTCGAAGTGCGGATCGAGCGACGCGGGGGCTCACGGCGAAATCTGCGCTTTCAATTGTCTGATGGCGGCTTTGGTCGCTTTTGAGGCGGTGGGCCGGTTTCTGGTTTCGGAGTTTGTGGTCTTGTCGGAGGCTGATTTTTGTCGGCCGGGTTTGCTCCCGGAGGCCTTGTGACTGCGGGCCGACCTTCGACGGGAGTACTTCTCGGCGCGGCCGGACTACTGCCGGTCGGCCTCGCAGACGGCGGCGTTCCTTCCGAACCGGCGGGTCGCGGTCGCGGTCGCGGAGTCCCGGCAGGTGCAGCCTCAGACCCCGGTACGGTCGTCTCGCTTCCAACCGCGGGCAGCGGTCGCACAGTCCTTTCCTTTGGGGCAACTGGCGCGACGGTTTTCGGTCGGCTTTCCATTCCTGTCGTTTTTCCGGCAGGTGCCGCGGTGGCGCGATTGGATGCAACTGGTCTGGCAGACAACGCTGTCGCTTTGTGAGCCATGTTTCCCACAGCCCCGAATGCCCCGAAGTCCATCGCGGCGGGAGCGATGAAGTTCATGCCGTCGGGGCTCGCAGTCCCCGCCGGTTGATCCAATCCAATGTTCATATCGGCAAACGTCGGAATAGCCGAACTTCCCGCAACACGAGCTTTCGGCTTCGGCTTCGGCTTCTTCTGCTGCTTCCTAACGAAGATGACAACCCCGGCAGCCAGCCCGATGCAAAGACCCGTCACCAGCACCGGCAGCAACCAGCCCGAATCGTTTTCATCCTGAACGGTCGCGACCGCTGCTGTTGCGCCAGGGCTTGCTGCCGGATTGTCCTTCGGCTTGTCTTCGACCACAGTGGGAACTGGTTCTGGCAACGGAGCAATGGCGGCCGCGCGTTCCAGAGGAACAGGTGTCTGTCCGAGATCGCTCTGGATGTCCTGGTACAGCCTGTCGAACCTGGCGAAGGACACATCATCCAGATCGCGGAACACCTGCAAAAAGCTGGCGATCTCCCCCATCGCGGCTTTCAGCTGTTGATCGCTGTCCGGCTTCGAAACTCCGGCATATCGGCGACGGCTGTTGCTCAGTTCAAATCGAGCATCCAGATACCGAGCCCGCAGATCAGGCGACGGATTCTTCGTCGTGATCTGCTGCAGCCGCTTCGACAGCATGGCCCAGCCCCAGACGTTCTGTTTCCCGCCGGAATCTTTCACACCCTGAATCGCGGCCAGTAATTTAGGCGGTTCGGTATTCGCCCCCCAGTCGCTCAGGGTCTGCGCCGCTTCGAACTGCGCCTCAAGCGCCATCGGGGTTTTCGCAAGAATCTCTTCCGAGATCTTAAAGGCTTCGTCAAATCGTTTCTGTTGACGACGGCACCGCGCCAGTCGCAACTGGACCGCATTTCGATTCTCTTCCGGGACCAGACTGCCGTTCAGGATCTCAGAGTACGCATCACCGGCTTTCCCGTAGTAGCCATCGGCCGCAGCGGCGTCCCCGGAAACCCCCTGGCCCAGCCCGAAATACGTTTCTCCGATCCACAGCAGCGAGTGGTAGTCGCTCTTGTCACGAGACTCGTACACCTTCGCGAGGAACTTCTCGAACGAATCGCGCACCTGAGCCAGTCGCTCCTTTTCTCCGGAGACATTCAGGCGTTTCAGTTCTTCCTGCAGTTCAATTCCCAGCTGAGTGTACGCCGCGAGAATATCCTTGCCGCCGACTTTTTCCAGCTTCGTCATCGTCTGCAGAGCCAGATCAATCTGTTGAGTCCCGACGTAAGCGCGCAGCAGCAGTCGATACGTCAGGCCGGCAAACGATTTGCTCCGGGTCCCATCTTCCGGACGGACGGTTCCTTCAGGAACTTCGACCGCGGTGGCCATCGAATTCTCTGCTCCGGATGTCAGTCGCTCGATGGTTGTCGTGAACTCCCCGTCCAGATTCAGAATGCTGGCGAGCGACACTTCCGCGGCCACCAGTTCTTCTGTCGGCGCGGAGGTGGCACCGAGTTTGTCCCGGGTTATCTGAATGCCCTGAGTGAGCAGCTGGCGGGCTTCCGTCTTCCATGCCGGCATTTCTTCCGCAGACGACGCAGGAGTTTCGGGATCGTCGGCGGCGACAGCCGCCTTCCGGGTCCAGGCGGCCCAATACGATTGTCCCGCATTGATCCTTGCCGATGCGTATTGCGGGTCAGTCTCCGGAACCTCCAGATACCATCTCGCTCCTTCGAGCGGCTGATTCATCGTCCGGTAGACACTGCCAAGTCTCATTCGGGCTTCACCGCCGCGGCTGGACTGAGGATAAAGTTCGAGGATCTTCTGGCAGACGTCACGCAGCAGCCGCGTTTCAAAATCACGATCCCGGGCAGGCGCCTGATTCCATGCGGCAACTGCTGCGGCCATCGCGATCTCAGTGGCGTTCAGAGCCGTGTCCGGATCGTCTTTCCGGTCGTTGGCCATGCAGTAGCTGGACAGGATGACGGCATCCAGCGCCTTTCCCTGCCGCAGCATCACAAAGCTGAGCAGATAACGCGACTGCGCGACGCCTTTCGGATCACTGTCCTCATTTCGCAGATCAAGCGCCAGTTGCAGCAGTCGTCCGACTTCGATGAGATGGTTGTCAAACGAGGACTTTTTCGCGGAGCGTTCGGCACTGTCGGTGGCTTTGGCAAGTTCGTCGCTGAGCTGCTGAATCTGAGCAATCATCCCCCGTGCGCGTTCAAACGCGTCGGCAAAGCTTTTGGGTTCACGATTCTTCTCCCCCAGCAGCAACCTCAGACGGCGGCTCATCGCATTGGCCGGTTCGCGATACGGACCGGGGTACTTTGCAACCTGTGTCGCTGCGTTCGCTGCAGCGCTGAGCGCTGTCTGCTTATCGCTCTCGGAGATTTCACGGACCTCGGCCAGTTTTTCCTCCGCGATGGCCTTTTCCCAGAGGATGCCGAGCCCCGACTGGCTGGTCGCCAGTTGTCGATTGTTCTGAAGCCAGTCAGTCGCTTCCTGAACCACCAGCTGATGATCCTTTTTCTGCGGATCATTCAGACAGATCAGCCGGTAGTGCTGAGCAATTCCTCTCAGGACTGCGACGGCCACATTGTCGGACTTATGCCCGAGGATTTCGTTGTAGATGCCCAGCGCGCGTCCGACGTCATCCTGCTCCTGGAAGCACTTGCCCATCATCAGGCGTGCGTGCAGTCCGATCTGATTCGTACGGCGACTGGTATGGATTTCTTCAAACATCTCCGCCGCGGTGATCAGGGTCTTCTTCCGTTCTTCAGTTCCCTTATCAAACGTCTGTCCACGCTCATAAGTGCAGCGTACGAGATTGAACCAGGCCCGCAGGTAGCGGGCTTCGGCCTCAAGGCGCAACTGAAACTGTTCTTCGTCTTTGGACTGTTCAATGAATTTCGGAAACACTTCGAACAGTTTTTGATACTGATCTTTCGCCGTCTGATAAATCCCCTGGGCTTCTTCGATCAGTGAGCGGGCCTGCTGCTGCAATTCCAGCTTACTGTCTGCAGACTCGGTATCTTCCGTCTTCCAGATCAGCGACCTGGCACGCTCAAACAGCAGTTCACCCAGCATCGAATTCGCCAGCGCCGCCTGTGGATGCTGACCACGCTCGCTGACAAATTTTTTCAGCGAGGTTTCGGCCTGAGACACGTATTGATCGCGGTCCTCAGGGACTCGTGATGCCGAACCTCTCTGCTGCAGAGTCAGTCCGCGCTGCAGATCAAGCACTTCGCGGACATCTGCCGGAAGATCGTTTCGCTGCGTCAGTCCGTCAATGTATTCGAGGGCTGTATCGAAGTAGCCGCGTTCGCGCAGTCCTTCGATAAAAGGGATGACGGGTTCCTGAGCGGTGGCCCGCGGATTTGTGGTCGCGGCGATCGCCAGCAGCGCGGTGACAAGCACCCGTCGGGAATTCAGCAGACGGGTTCCGGCGAAACTTCCCGGAACCGGATTCAGTACACACGGACCGTCCATGCAGGATCCTCAGCACGTCGGGTGAGATGCAGGCAGGAAAGAAAGTCCGAGTCCAGCGGAGACTCGTCGGCCCGAACGTTGAAACAGGATACGCCGGGATCTCGGCTCCCGCAACAATCCGGCTGATTTCTGCGCAAGACAAGCACGACGAACAAGCACGACGCGCCAGCGGGTGGTTTTCCCGGTCGCCACTCGCTGGCGCGTCGTGCTTGTGGGAAGTCAATGCCACTCACGTGCGCGTTGTGATTGTCGTAAGCAGAATTCCCGCGTCTCCCTGTGGCAGATCCGGGAGGTTCGCTAAAGTGAGAGCCTGCCGTCCCGGAAATCCGTATCCGGAGTCGATGGTTTGCTGCAAAGGACGCGGTTGTGCCCGACAACATCATTCTGTCAGAGACCGACAAAGACCTGCCGAAGCACGTCAAGAACGGCTACATGCGGTACCGGGATTTTCAACCGCTGACACAGGGCGGTGAGGCCATTCTGCGAACGTGCGTGGACGAAAATCTCGGTCGGACGGTCGTGATCAAGACGCTGCAGCCACAGTTTCAGAATCTGGAAACTTACCAGAAACGATTCCTCCGTGAAGCCCGAGTCACCGCGCAGATTCCTCATCCCGCCACGATTCCGGTGTACGAACTGAGCCGTGATTCGGAAGGAAATGCGTACTTCACGATGAAGAAGCTGTGTGGTCGCGATCTCAGCGAAATCCTCGACAGGATCGCTGAAGGCGACACCGCCACGAGTCACCAGTATCCGCTGGATTTTCTGATCGATGTGCTCGTGCAGTGCAGTCAGTGTCTGGCGTTCGCTCACAAGCAGGGTGTCGTCCATCGAGACATGAAGCCGGCCAACATCATGGTCGGGGACTACGGGGAGATTATGGTGCTGGACTGGGGCCTCGCCAAAGTCTGGGACATGGACGACAACGAAGACGTCAGTCAACTGATCCGCAGTGGTCAGCAGTCGATTCCCGGCCGACTGACGGGACGAGGCGATGTCCAGGGGACACCGTTTTATATGTCGCCCGAACAGGCGGTCGAGACCGGTGATGTCGACGACAGGACCGACATTTACAACATGGGGATCATTCTGTTCGAAGTGCTCACGAACGAAAGTTACATGTCCGGCAAGAGCTTTAAGGAAATCAAACGTAAGTTGATGGAAGATTCGGCCCGCGAACCGATCACCGTGGCCCCGAAGAAAAAGATCACCCCTGAGCTGAATGCCGTCTGCGTTAAGGCGCTGCAGCGAAGCCCTGCTGACCGTTATCAGAAAATGGAAGAATTCGTCGCCGACCTGCGGGCCGCACTGACCGGGAAGTCAGTATCAGTTTTTCAGGAATCAACCCTGATCCGGCTGCTGAAGGTGCGGAACAATAAAATTGTCAGTGCGGCTTCTCTGCTGTGGATGCTGGCGGGAGTGGTCGTTGCTGTGGCAGTGCAGTTCATTGTCCGGGCCGTGTGGTGATCTTCGAATACCACGCGGACAGCGAACGTTGTGCCAATCGATAAACTCGGGATGGTTAGGATTCGCACTGGAGAGCCGTTTCGGAACGGTCGATGAACTTTGGAAGAGCAGCCGGACATTCTTACGAACGACCGGTGATTTCGACACGTCCTCTGTAACCCCGACGGAGATCTCAAACCAACCGCGTAGGCCCGGATCAACCAAGAGTGCATGCTCGACATGACTCGATCCTCGTCTGATTCGCACCGCATCCCCCGTTCGCAGTTCAGGACACCTCGAAAACGCTCGCGGCCATGATCAGTGAAGACTGATCATGGCCATTTTTATTGGTTGGCTCGACGAATTGGCTCAGAGTTTGCATCGTGACGCGAATCAAAGAAATCGGATTTTCGCGGCAAAGCTCAGCATTTCTTTGACGAATATCTGGACGCCTGTTACCCTGTTTCCAATTATCCGCAGTCTCGAAGTGGTGAGTTCGCGGACTTATTTGCCGCATTGTCCGGCAGTGTTCTTTTGGTTCATGTGGGAGTTTCACTCATGCGACGTCGCGCGTTTACATTGATTGAACTGTTGGTGGTGATCGCCATCATCGCCATCCTGATCGCCCTGCTGCTGCCGGCAGTCCAGCAGGCTCGCGAGGCCGCTCGACGAACTCAGTGCAAGAACAACCTGAAGCAAATCGGCCTGGCGCTGCACAACTACGAGAGCACATTCACGTTGTTGCCGCCAGGATTTATGGCGAGGAATAACGCATCGACTCATACGCAGCTCCTTCCCTATGTCGAACAGGGGAACGTATCAGCGCTGTTCGATTTCAATTACGACACCAATGGCCACATCAACAACCAAGCGGCTCGTCAGCAGAAGCTGGCGATGTTTTCCTGTCCTTCTCAGCCCGGATCGCCCGCGTTGGTCCTGACCGGGACTCAATGCCCGAACGGTTGCGGCACAACCAACTATGTGCAGAGTTTGGGAGACAATGCCAACTATGCGTCCGAGCGGGGACCATTCGGAAGGAACAAGGGCGCCAAATTCCGCGACTTCCTGGACGGCCTGACGAACACGGGACTCTTCGCCGAGATCATCCTCGGGCCATCGACCGGTACAGGAAACACCAGTGGAGTTGTTCCCGCCGGCAGCAACCAGGATCTCTGGGTGGCAACCAATCTTCCATTCGCTACCTGGGACGCCAGCGCGACAGGTGACACAATTCCTGTGCCCGACTGCGACAATCGATCGATCTCAGCGTTGCTGTACCGTGGCAAGCAATATTATCGGGGAGTCGTCGTCGCGACGTTTTATTCTCACACGATGACTCCGAACTCAAGGAAGCGTGACTGTATCAGGTCCGTAGGTTTTGACCGTGGTCACCTGGCAACCCGCAGCTTTCACACGGGCGGTGCTCAAATGTGCCTTGCCGATGGTTCGGTACGCTTCGTCAGTGAAAACATTGATGAGAATACCTGGCGGGCAGTCGGCAGCATGGCTGGCGGGGAAACCCTCGGTGAGTGGTAGGCAGCGATTGAAACCTGTGGGTTTACCGTCTTTCATTTCGCAAAGGAACGTCCCGTGATCGGTCGGCTGGCAGTGCAGGTTTCAGTTCTGTCGTTGTTGACAGTGTCTTCCGGGTGCTCAGATTCGGGTCCGGTGGCAGACATTGTTGAAACGGTTTCAGCAAGCGGGACATTGACCTATCAGGGGAAGCCGCTACCCGGTTATCAGGTGAGTTTTCAGCCTGTGTCCGGGGAGCGCCCGGCAACGGCAATCAGCGATGCCGAGGGCAAGTTTGCGCTGGGTACGAACGATCTCGGAGACGGAGCGGCGCCGGGGAGTCACAAAGTGACCGTTGTCTGGAACGCCCCAAGTGATGATGGTATGGGCGAAATCATTGATGACCCGTCAAAGCTGCCCAAGGCTCCTGTTGAAATCCCTGCAAAGTACCACGCTGTGGAAACATCCGGGCTGCAGTTGGATATCCCGCCCGGTGGGACTTCGGATCTCCGTGTGGAACTTGAGTAACACGTCGCCGTGGCAGAATTCGCGGGAATTCAGCGTTTACGGTACGTATTGAGTGCATACGAATGCGCGCTGCGGCGGACTCGGCAACGTTGTCCTCACCGTTTCGGGCATTCACAACCCGGTCACGGCACTGTCGATTCGCATGACACTTCGGTCGGACCCGTTAGACTTTCCGGTTGGCCCTGTCCCCGTTTGCCGTCCCGAGTTTGAAATTCCGCGGAATCTGATCGCAATGAATCCCAGGCAGGAACTCTGTCATCTTGAACGTCTTCGCTGCACGATTTTTGGTAATGCCCGGGAGGCTGCACGCAAAGTTGCCACCGAGATTGCTTCGCTGATTCGCATTCGCAAAGCGGAAGGCCGCAATTGCGTGCTCGGGCTGGCCACGGGCTCAACCCCGACCGGCATTTACGCGGAACTCGTGCGCATGCACCGCGAGGAAGGCCTGTCTTTCGCCAATGTGATGACGTTCAATCTGGACGAATACTATCCGATGCAGCCGGAGGATCTTCAGAGTTATGTCCGGTTCATGAAAGAACATCTGTTCAACCATATCGACATCGCTCCGGAGAACATCCACGTCCCGGACGGCACAATTCCCGTAGAACAAGTCGCCGACTTCTGCCGCGACTATGAAGCACAGATCACGGCCCGCGGCGGCATCGATCTTCAGATCCTGGGGATCGGACGCACGGGCCACATCGGCTTCAACGAACCGGGTTCCGATCAGACAACGCGGACCCGCATGATTACGCTCGATACGGTGACCCGCATCGACGCTGCGAGTGATTTCTTCGGAGCGGAAAATGTGCCGCGACGAGCCATCACGATGGGCGTCGGCACAATTCTGGAAGCGAAGCGCATCTTCATTCTCGCCTTCGGAGAAAACAAATCGATCGTCGTGGCGAAAACAATCGAGGGTGAAATGACACCATCGATCCCCGCGACATATCTGCAGCGTCACTCCAAAGTCGAAGTGCTGCTCGATCAGGCCGCTTCCGCGGCACTGACGCGCACACGACTGCCGTGGCTGGTCTCCTCGGTGCAGTGGGAACCGGCGATTATCCGCCGCGCTGTCATCTGGTTGTCTGAGACGATGAATAAAGCAATTCTGAAACTGACTGACTCAGACTATAACGAAGAAGGACTGCAGGATTTGCTCGCCGAGTACGGTTCGGCCTACGAAATCAATTTGCAGGTCTTCCGGCATCTGCAGAGCACCATTATCGGGTGGCCCGCGGGCAAGCCGGAACACTCCAAACGACCGGGTGATCGGCCTCAGCCGTTTGATCACATCTTCCCGAAACGCATTCTGTGCTTTTCGCCGCACCCGGATGATGATGTGATCTCAATGGGCGGTACGCTGATTCGTCTGGCCGCTCAGGGTCATCAGGTTCATATCGCGTATCAGACTTCCGGGAACATCGCCGTCTTTGACGAAGACACCATCCGCTTCGCCGAATTTGTCACGGACTTCTGCGCGGCGTTCGGGCTGATGTCAGACCGGATCAGCGAACTGGAAGATCATGTGGAGACCTTTCTCAAGCAAAAGCAGCCCGGCCAGGTCGACAGCCGGGAAATCCAGCAGATCAAGGGTCTGATCCGCCGTGGTGAAGCCCGCGCGGGGGCACGCTGCTGCGGAGTGCCGAATGAGAACCTGTCGTTCCTCAACATGCCGTTTTATGAAACCGGCGGAGTGAAGAAGAAGCCGCTTGGCGACGATGACATCAAGCTCCTGGTCGACCTGATGCGCCATCTCCAGCCACACCAGATCTACGCGGCCGGCGACCTGTCAGATCCTCACGGAACTCATCGCACCTGTCTGAAGGCCATCATTCTCGCCTGCGATCAGTGCCGCAGCGATGCGTGGTACAAAGACAGCGAAGTCTGGCTGTATCGCGGAGCATGGCAGGAATGGCCGGTGCATCAGATCGAAATGGCTGTGCCGCTCAGTCCACAGGAAGTCAAACAGAAGCGCAACGCGATCTTCAAGCACCAGTCACAGAAAGACCGCGCTCTGTTCCCTGGCCCTGACATGCGGGAATTCTGGCAGCGCGCCGAAGCTCGCAATGCCGACACCGCGAAACGCTACGACAAACTGGGGATGGCGGAATATGAAGCCATCGAGGGTTTTGTCCGCTGGGATGGTTCCTGGGGACTGAACGACTGACAATGATGTGTACCGGCGAGCCGGGACGACGTGTTCCGATTCCAGGCGCGATGCATTTTCCGATGGTTGACGACTCCAACGATTCAGTTTCTCCCGCTTGCGTTCGCAGTCCGTTGCTGCTGACTGCTGATCGCTCGCGATTAGTCATCATCGACGTTCAGGAAAAACTGTTCCCGTCGATCAACGATCGTGAATCGCTGCTGATGAACCTCCGGTTCCTGCTGGATGCAGCCGAAATCCTGAAGATCCGCACAATCCTGACAGAGCAGTATCCGAAGGGCCTTGGCCGAACGGTCGGCGAACTGTCCGGTCATCCTGTAATCACTACCCGCCTGGAGAAAATCCGCTTCAGTGCTGCACAGAGACTTCTGCAATCGGAACAATTCGACACTATTTCATTGCAGCAGCCATTACAAGTAGTGCTCGCGGGCATCGAGACTCATATCTGCGTCCAGCAGACCGCACTGGATCTGCTCTCCCACGGCGTTGCCGTCTTCCTTGCATCCGACGCTTCCGGAAGCCGACGCGCGATCGATCACGTTCAAAGCCTGCGGCGCATGGAATCCGCCGGAGTCATTGTTACGACGGTCGAATCCATCGCCTTCGAATGGTGCGGAGTGGCCGGCACGGAACAGTTCAAAGCCCTCAGCCGTCTGGTGAAGAGCCGAGGCAGCCCGATGTAAGCCTTTCGCCTATGCCGCGGGATCGATCACAATGACTCGGGGTGTTCCTGGCACCGCCTCTGCGGACCATTCGAGTACACCACCTTCATCATCGGTTTCAAAGTCCTCGTCGTCATCGTCAAAGTCTGAATTGCCGCATTCATGCAGTCGCAAAATCCGATCGTTCGGCTGGGCAGCTATCAAATAATCGAAGCCGCCGACTCCGCAACGTTCTGTCAGCTTTGAGACAATCCCGGCACATTCCTCCTGCGACTGGAACGGGCCTGACACGAAGAACGGTTTCCCGTTCTGCCCCATTTCAAAGATCCGACTGGCTTCGACAGGATTGATGTCGCCGAAGATCATCTTTGATGCCCGATAGTCCGGGTGAGGCTTCAGTCCGAGCGAGTCGGCGTAGGCCACGGCGTCTTCCACGCAACGGCGAGCAGACGGCGGATCGATGACCCGCATCGGTCGTCCGTTGTCCCGCATGTGGCCGACAAAATCACGAAATCCGGCCGCGGTGACAATCCGCGAGTAACAGTCCTTGACACCCATGCAGTGCCGATCAATCAGGAACAGACTCATCGCAATTTCGCCGGACGCTGAACAACGGCTGATGACGACTTCGCCCAATCCCTGGCCAACAATATCCGCGGAAACAAGACATTCGTGGATCGGAGCCCTGGCTCTCATCAGCAGCCTGTCACCCATGCCCGCATTTTGTCGAACCCGGATTTGGTGGAGCTTTTCCGACCGTTTCTTTTTCTTCTTTTCGAGCTGCTTGCGCCGACGAACTTCTGATGATGCCATGCTGGATCTCCCTATCCGGACTGGTTGTCGGAATTCGCTGTCGATCGCCTTCCCTGTGGCAATCACATTGCCCGGATCTTGCTTCAGATCCAAGCTTCTGTACAGACAAATACCGGAAAAACTTTGCCGAACTGTTCGGTAACAATCTGCCAGTGTACGCTGCGATGCCATTTCCTGGCGGGAGTTTCTGCAATGACGGTCTTGCTTCGATCACTTCTGCTTCTGGTGTGTACCGCGGCCTTCATGGCGACCACAACTGCCGACGAACGGATCCGCCATTCGTTCTTCATCGCCGGTCCGACTTTCACCGGAATTATCGGCGAAGATGATGCCGAAATCTGGAATGCCGGTACACCGGCTGCACGCGATGGATTTGTGCTGCCGAACGGCAACGTCCTGATTGCCTGGTCCGGCGAAGTCAAAGAACTGACACCGGATCACGAGACGGTGTTTCACTACTCGAAGTCGCCGCACAACAGCGAGATCGGAACTGTCCAGCGACTGGAGAACGGCAGGACGCTGATCACGGAGCTTGGACAAAAACCGCGGCTGCTGGAAGTGAACGCCGACGGCACAATCGCCGTCACTGTGCCACTGCTGCCGGAAACCGACAACGCTCACATGCAGACGCGGATGGCTCGCAAGCTGCCCAGCGGGAATTATCTCGTTCCGCATCTGCTGGCGTTCAAGGTCAAGGAGTATGCACCCGACGGAAAAGTCGTCCGTGAGTTTTCCACGGACGATGCTGAGCTCGGCGGGCGCTCAGCCGAGAACTGGCCGTTCACAGCAATCCGGCTGCCCGACCATCACACGCTCGTCAACCTGACGCACGGAAACAAGACGGTCGAACTTGATGAGTCCGGGCAAGTGATCTGGAAGATCAGCAACGACGATTTCCCCGATGACAAGCCATTCGCCGATCCCTGTGGAGGCCAGCGATTGCCGAATGGGAATACCGTCATTGCCAGCTACGGTTCCCAGGGCCCGATCAAGGTGTTTGAGGTGACTCGGGACAAGCGACTGGTCTGGAAGTACACGGGCGCTCACCGAGCGCATGAGATTCAGATTCTCACCACGAATGGAGAGCCGGTCGAAGGCGTGCCGATGAAGTAAGGAGCTTGTCCAGGAACGGGACAGGCTGGAAACCGTGAGCCAGGACAGAGCTGCGCGCAACTTCGCAGGATGAGCCCATCTGGCCCGTCCGACATCGACGATCAAGAGCTGTGCCGTCGCTCGGACCGGATGGGGCCAAGCTACGCAACCGGCTGGAGCACCGCCAGCACTTCACAATGACTCGTGAAGGGAAACATGTCAAAGGGCTGGAGTTGAAGCAGGTGAAAGTCCGGACTCAGAAGGCTGAGGTCTCGGGACAGTGTGACGGGATTGCAGCTCGAGTATAAAAGCGTCTCGGGGCGTACTGCGCGGATGAGGGCGATGCTGGCGGTGTCGAGCCCTCGGCGGGGCGGATTGCAGATGACGGTATCGAAATCCTGGCTCGGCAATTCATTCGCGGTGAATTGATCGAGGCTGTCGCATAGAAATCGGGCGCGAGTCGCAGCGTTGCGGCGTGCGGCCTCAGTGGCACAGTCGATGGCACTTGCCGAGACGTCGATTCCAATGACAGAACGGGCGGAAGCCGCCGCGGTCAGCGCAAACGCTCCGACGCCGCAATAAAGATCAAGGACGTTTTCAGCGGACCGGTCACGCAGGACTTGACCGGCAGCCGCATAGAGCGCGGATGCTGTTTCGTAGTTGGTCTGCAGAAAGCTCTGAGGCCCGAACAGTAACTCCATGTTTCCAAATTGAATGGGCAGCGATGTCTGTTCACTGATCGGAATCTCGTCGGACCCGTTGATCAGCGGCGAGCGTATCGGCTGAAGGTTGACTGACAGCACCGAGATGATGGAATTTTCCGTGCCGGTTGACTTGCGACGAACGCCCTCATCTCCCGGCGCGCCGGGATCGGCCACCTTCTCCCCCTGAGAGGGGAAGAAGGGACTCAAGTGGTGTCTCCAGTGACTCCGGATCCGGTCTACGGCTTCCCGCGAGCGGAGAACGAACTGCACCATCAGTTTCCGGCTGGTCGGCGAGCAGCTGACCACGACGAACTTCAGCTCACCGCGGTCAGTCCGTCGATCATAAGGTGTCAGTCGCGCTTCGCGGATGAGGCGCGGCAGTTGTCTGGTGAAATCATTGATCAGCGGATGATGCAGCGGGCATTGATCAACAGCCACAATCTGTTTCTGTTCATCGAGGAACCCGATCTGTGGCTGTTCGAGCGAACCAAACACGGCCAGCTTCGCTCGTATGCGGCTGCCTGCCGCCGAGATCACTGGAACGAAAGGCCGGAGATTGCCGTTTGGAAACAGCTCGCAAAGTGCCCGATGTTTGAATTCCAGGGACTGCTCATAGCTGTGATCCAGCAATCCGCAAGAGCGGCAGCGACCAGCAATGAAATCCGGGCAATCCATGACACGTAAAACTCCGGAAAAAGAGAGGAGCCTGCGGCCTTTGAGCTTTTGACAGATTCCCGGTACCACTAGCAGAATACAAGCATCGGGATCGCGAACTCAGTCATTTCGCGGCGCACAGTTCCCGCAACGCAGCCTCAAAAATCGGGAAGTTAGCCTCAACGGAATATCGCGTGTGAGCCGTTTCGCGAGCAGCGGCTCCCACTGTTCTGCGCAGATTCTCGTCGATCAGCAGCGGACGAAGTGCACACTCCCATTCCGAATCATTCGCGGCGACGAAGCCATCCGTCCCGTGAGTGACGATCGAGGCATTCACGCCGACCGGCGAGGCGACGGCCGGTATGCCAATGGCCATGTACTGGATCAGCTTCAGACCGCATTTGAACTTGTCCCACTCGTTGTCCGCGAACAGCGGCATAATGCCGATATCGATCTCACGCAGTTGATCGACCTCGCGCGGGCCGTTCCAGGACACATGACGGACGGTGACACCGGTCAGATCGACATCGGCCAGAGGTCCCGTTTCCGGCGCGATGAGCAGGAGCTCAAACGAGTGCTGTCCCGCCAGCAGTCGGAGCGCCGGAGCGGCCACCTGCAGGTAGCGAAGATTGCCCGTCGTCCCGATCCACCCGATGCGCACCGGGCGCGGCGCGCCGTGCGTCCAATCCTTCTCGGTGTACCGAGCCATTTCGACGCATGTGGGCAGAATCAGTGTGTGTGCGTTGCGTGTGGCAGCCCACTCCTGAATGAACTCATTGCCGCAAATAATGAGGTCCGCCATCGGAGCCAGCAGCTCGAACTTTTCGGGATAGCGAAGAAACACCGCGTCGTCGAGATCCAGCACAAGTTTCCGGGCTGTGGCGCGGAACCGTTCTTCAAAGTGGGTGGTCGGATTGTCAAATATCTCTCGTTCGATGACAACGACCTCGTCGCGCATGAGGCGCGACTGCCACCAATGCCCATAGCGGACAATTTGCTTGAGGATTTGACTCGGCCGAAAACCGAGCCACGGAATCCAGTCGTACTTCTGCGGAAAACTATCTGCGATGCGACAACGATGTCCCAGCCGCCGGAAGTGCGGCGCAAAGGGATGCATCCGAAACCGAGTGGCTGGCGAGCGATCGCCGGAACAAAGCATCAGGAGTTTCATGTTGGGTCAGGGACCTGAAAATAACGTGTATGGTCGGGTTCCCAGCCTCTCATCGGCGAGCAGTTCACACCCGAGTCCGCGACTGTCGCGGATGTCAGACCGCTCGCGCTGCCAGCCCGGGCTGGAGGTCTCTTCGGTGAAAAACGTATTCGTTACAACCGTGTCCCGGAGTCGTGACAAGTTCAGTGAGTTCAAAACCGCGATCGCGCAGAAAACAAAAGACTTCACAGGGGCGGGCCACTTCAAACGGCCAGCCGCCGACCCAGTCGACGAGGTCATACCATGCGTGCATGCCGCGAG
>Ga0163144_10014450_pt1 | contig 16388 bp, 28 predicted proteins | sample OliLak19BULKMAT1_FD_123175 | JGI IMG/M metagenome (GOLD analysis project Ga0163144, IMG submission 123175) | Freshwater microbial mat bacterial communities from Lake Vanda, McMurdo Dry Valleys, Antarctica - Oligotrophic Lake LV.19.BULKMAT1 | ecosystem: Environmental > Aquatic > Freshwater >... | reverse complement strand
GAAGAAGAGGACAAATTAGTGAAAAAGATATGGAGCTGCTATTACTTTGAGCCTTATGACATGATCTTTGATTTTTACAAAGACCTACTGAAAATGAAGTGATTTCCTGTGTATATATGAGGAAGTTTATGGCAAGGAGTTGATATGAAGAGGAAGAAATAAAAAGAGTTGAACGCATGATTATTGATACTACGTTTGGTGTTAAACCTGCTGACGATCTATTGAGTGATATATTATGCGATGCTGATATGTCACATCTGGCTGATACCAATGAAGAATTTGAAAATAAACTTAAGAATCTATACTTGGAATATAAGGCTTGTGGCCTCATCTCGAAGAGAACAACATATGAAAAGTGGTGTAAGATTGAGCCTCAATTTCTCAGAAAACATACGTATCGTAGTAGTATCGCAAGATTTCTCTACGGAGATGAAAAGCTTTCTAGTTCTTACAAGGATTTCCTGGAAAATAGTAGAAAGTGAAAGAACCTTGCATATGTTTTGAAAAAGATTGAAGATAATCAGAATCGCAAAAATAAGAAGAGAGTTCATCCATAAAGACTTACCTATTTATGTTTTTAAAAATCCTCCAAGTCTGGAGGATTTTTAAATCTTAGTATTATCTAATATTACCAACCTCTAATTTTCATCGCAGCTAATAATCTTTCTAGTGCTACTACATATGCTGCGTCTCTATAGGTGATGTTATGTTTTTTTGCAGTATTCAAAACTCCATCGGTAGCGTTGGTCATGATAGCAAAGAGCTTGTTGTTAACTTCTTCTTTTTCTCGGTAGTAGTTCATATTGTTTTGTACTTGTTCAAAGTAACTTACCGTTACTCCACCAGCATTTGCAAGAATGTCAGGCAAGAGAGGAATGGCTCTTTTTTGTAAAATACCATCAGCATCAGGTGTTGTAGGACCGTTAGCAAGCTCCAAGACGAGCTTTGTATCTATGTGTTCAGCGTTTTCTTTGGTAATCTGATTTTCTAAAGCCGCAGGAACAAGGATATCGCACTTGAGTAGTAATAGATCTTCATTGGTGATATGTTGCGCATTAGAGTATTCTTTTAATGATTTTCCTTCGTTTTTTATCTTTTCTACGAGAGCAACGTCCAATCAATTTTCATCGTGGATTGCTCCAGATGAGTCTGAGATTGCAACTATTTTTGCTCACTTAGCTGCAGCAAGTACAGCGAAGTTAAGACCTACATTTCATGCTCCTTGCACGACAATAGATTTGCCCTTTAGAGGATCTTTGTGATGCTCAAGATATCTTTCAAGCACAAAGAGTCCTCACAAAGAAGTTGCAAGATCTCTTCACTTCGATCACCCTATTGCTAGCGGTTTACCAGTAATCACTCATGGTTGTCGTTCACCAGTCTTTTTAGCATACTCATCTGCCATTCGTCCCATGATTTGTCCGTCAGTGTTTACGTCTGGAGCAGGGACATCTTTGGTAGGTCAGATATGTGTATAGATGGCTGCAATATACGCTCTAGAAAGTCTTTCAAGTTCTCATTTTGAGAGTCCCTTGGGGTTAACGATAATTCCTCACTTTCCTCATCACAATGGTAAGTCTACCGCTGCGGTCTTGAAGGTCATCCAAGTAGAGAGTGATTTCACCTCATCGAGAGAAACATCAGGATGGTATCTAATTCACCCTTTATATGGTCACCTTACATTGGTATGTTGAGCTCTATATGCTTGAAAACTTTTTTTAGATCCATCATCCATAACTACCTCAAGTTTCACATCTACAATGTTCTGATGAGTAAGTAGTTGCTCCATCAAACGACTCTCAAACTGATCTGCTAGTGGTTGATAAGATTTCTTGATTTGTGCTTGAACTCCTTCGAATAGTGACATAGAATTATAGATGAATAATAAAAAACCTCCAACGTTTATCGAAGCCAGTGTAGGTATATTACAAACTCTTTCAATGGTTAAAGTAGTAGAAGTGGAAAAATATAATGATAAATTGAGGAAATAACAAAATGATAAATTGAGGAAATTAATGAGGGTATGATGTTGCCTCACTTCATCCTTTCTGCGTTTCCTACCTTTTCCTACCTTTTCCTGCTTTTCCTACTTTTCCTACCTTTTCCTGCTTTTCCTACTTTTCCTACCTTTTCCTGCTTTTCCTACTTTTCCTACTTTTCCTACTTTTCCTACTTTTCCTACTTTTCCTACTTTTCCTACTTTTCCTACTTTTCCTGCTTTTTCTCAATTCTTATTTTCTTAGTAAGACTTGTAGAAGCCCGTCACGAAATCTGGAAAATTCTTTAAAAAGTTCTTGCAAATAGGTGTTGTTTATGTACTATGTAGCACGAAGCATATCTAGGTGATATATTCTTTGTTTATATCTTCTGTACGGTAGCATGTGAAAGACGGAAAGTCGTTTGAATAAATGGATTATGGGAGCAGTTATCTGATCAGCAGTGATTGGACTTACTGGATTTTCAATGTCTCCAAAATGAAAGTCGTTCCGAAAACGCGCCAAAAGAAAGGTATTTCGCGGAATTGGCTTCCTACAGCGTGGGTATGCAGCGATGAAAGATGAGTTTATCAAAGATAAGAAATCAGAATCAAAAGACCAAGACTAAGTAATGATACTTTTATATTATTGTAAACAAGAAGTGCGATAAACTTGTTCAACAACTTGAATTATACGTTCGTTCACCATACAATAGTTACATTGGTTTTATTGCTACTTATTAGTGTATCTTATGAAAAAATATACTTTCAGTTTCACCAAGGATTACTTAGACTGTGTCGCTCAAGCGGGACTATTTAGTTATCAACGTGGAGAGAAACTTATCGTTGCAGATGATATTTTATTGGGCGTATATAAATACACCAAAAAACATCCTTTTGCTTTCTTGTTTCGGAAGTTGTTCGGATTTAAAGATGATAAAATGCTTCAATGGTATATTGAAGAAACATACCAGACACTCAAGAAAATCCCTGCGCAAAGTCGTATTAAATTCCAACTTGATGCGTCTATCCAAGAACAATTTTTGACATTAAAAAAACAAGGGATAGAGAAGTTAAATCTTCTAGCTTTGTTTTATATTGCCCTCCATGATCTCTCTCCAGAAATGGAAGGATACCTTATAGAGCAAGGAGTAGATTTAGCTGCTACTAAAAAAACTTTACTCAAAGTGATGACTATCACTGCCAAAGTAGATCTTTCGCCAGTGGAGTTCTTTGCTATGATGAATAATATGGTACACAACTTAGGATTGGATGTACAGCAGATGGAGATGTTTATCGATATGTGAAAGATGTCTGGTGCGACTCGTGAAGAGATTGAACAGATGCTTCAGGGAGATTTCAATTTCGATGATAGTTTCTTCATGCAAGCAAATGCTGACACTGTTGATGGTTCAGATGATGCAAGTATTGACACACAAGTCAAAAATGACGAAGAAAAGAAGTTAACTATAGAGTACTTTGCTAGCGATCTTACGGACGAAGCACAGCAAGGATTTTTGGATCCAGTGATCGGAAGAGAAAAAGAGATCGATCAGATTATCTATACACTTTTGAGAAAGACAAAAAATAATCCTCTTCTTATCTGAGAAGCGGGTGTTGGTAAAACTGCTATTGTTGAAGGACTCGCTCAAAGAATCTTCAATAAACAGGTTCCTGAAAAACTTCTTGGTAAAAGAGTAATGATGTTGGATATGGGATCACTTGTAGCCGGCACAAAATATAGAGGTGAGTTTGAAGCAAGACTCAAGGCTATTATCGAAGAGTCAGTAGATCCTATGAATAACATTATTTTGTTTATTGATGAAATTCATACAATTATAGGAGCTGGAAATGCAGAAGGTTCTGCTGATGCTGCTAATATGCTCAAGCCTATGTTGGCTAGAGGGAAGCTTCAATTGATTGGAGCAACTACGTTCGATGAATACCAAAAGCATATTGAAAAAGATGCTGCGTTGAAAAGAAGATTCCAAGAGCTCACTATTGATGAACCTACAGAAGAAGTTGCAATTGCTATCTTACAAGGACTCAAAGAAAGATTCGAGGATTATCATGGAGTAAATATTAGCGATGCAGCGATTATGAAAGCAGTGACCTATAGTATCAGATATATGATGAACAAACATCTGCCTGACAAAGCGATTGATATTATTGATGAAGCATGTGCAAGACTTTCCACCCTTCAATCTAAACTACAATCAAACAATGAATGGACGCAAGTTGAGCAAAGAATTTTGAAAATTCAAAAAGATATAGAGCAGTCAATTGAGAAGCAAGATTACTTCAAGGCTGCTGAACTCAAAGAAGAAGAGGAAGAACTTAAGAAGAAAATGAAAGGTATGAGACAACAACATGCGTTGCCTAAGCATTTGAGACCAACCGTTGAAGTAGACAATATTGGACAGGTGTTGGCTGATAAAATGGGCATTCCTGTGGATCAGGTGACTGAATCAGAAATGCATAAACTCGCAAGACTTGATAAAGATCTTAAGCTCTTAATTCATGGACAGGACGAAGCGGTTGATGCAGTAGTGAAAGCGATTAGAAGAAATAGATTGTCTGCTGTACAGCAACGTAAGCCTATCGGATCGTTCTTGTTCTTGGGAGCATCTGGAGTTGGAAAAACTTATTTGGCAAAACTTCTTGCAAAGGAGTTCTTCGGTAGTGATAAATCATTGATTAGAGTAGATATGTCAGAGTTTATGGAAAGGCATTCTTCTTCCAAACTTATTGGTGCTGCGCCTGGATATGTAGGATATGAAGAAGGCGGAGTGCTTACTGAGCAAGTAAGAAGAAAGCCATATAGTGTTGTCTTGTTCGATGAGATAGAAAAAGCAGCTCCCGACGTATTGAATATGATGCTTCAGATAATGGATGAAGGTCATCTAAAAGATAACAAAGGAAGATGGATAGATTTCAAGAATACAATCATCATCATGACATCAAATATTGGTTCAGATGAGTTTGGTAAGAAGCAAAGCACAATCGGGTTTAACGCATGAGATACAAAGAGTATCGCAACTACTGATTTTGCTCGTATCAAAGATAGAGTATTACACGAGGTCAAACAATTACTAGCTCCTGAATTGATCAATAGATTGACTGCTCAGATCGTCTTCCAACCACTGCACAAAGATATTATGATCTCTATCTTCAAGAACAAATATGAAGAGTTCTCAACTCTTTGGAGGCAAAAGCCTGGTATTAAGATACCAACCTTCAACAAGGAGAAGATATCTAAGATTGTTGATGAAGTATATGATCCAGCATATGGAGCACGTCCTCTCGAAAGATATATTTATGAGAAAATTGAGCCAGGTTTGATAGATCAGATTATGAAGATCGAAGCGAAGAAATAATTGAAGAAATAATTGAAGAAATAATTGAAGAAATAATAAACTATAGCTATAAGCAAATGATATTAGAGCAATAAAATTTTTGATATTTAAAAGAGGGCCGATTCATCGGCCCTCTTTTTGTGCTTTTATTCTTCTGTGCTTTTTTTAGCGTCACGGAGAGTAACTATTAATTCTTTTATGATCTCTTATTAGTCATCGATACTAACGCTTCCTATAAACTCAGGTTGCATTGATTCGCTTGAAAGAGCTGGCCCACTAGCATCAGTTGTTGTATATTCAACTACTGCAGCGTTTGAGTTGTCGAACTCTAGCTTAACTGATTCGCTTTGACCTTCATGCAATGTAGGAGTACCTCTGATAATAAGAACGATATCTTCACCTGCTTCAATTACATTTTTCTCATTCTCAAACTGAGTAAGATCAAATGAAACTAGATTGCCATTTACATCTGCATCTATAGTAGTGGATGAGCTATCAATACGTTGTATTTCTAATGTGGTTGCAATATTTCCACCATCTGTGCTATCTTCCAATCTTGCAGTAAGCATCTCTACTACCGCTTCAAGATCTTCTGAACTATTTGTATCGAAACTAAATCCTTGAGCGAAAGTGATTTTCACAATTGCGAGATCTGCTTCAACATTGTTGAAGAGTTGTTCATCAACAAGATATCCTTCATATGAGTCCAATAGTTCAATCGATGCAATTCCAATAGGTGCAGTAGTAACTACATCTACCGTATTATTGATTGTAACTGTTCAGATAGTATTATTGCTAGTCACTCCTACCGCCTCATCTGTACGCCAATTAAGAGTAAACGTAATTGACTGTGGAGCTTGAACTGATTCTCCAACTGCATATGGCTGTAAGGTAACATAGAAGTTATTAGAACCAATATCTAAGATAATGCTAGCATCCATAAAGATTGCGCTGTTTTCTCCAGGATTTTTGGTAGCAACTAACTTCCCGTCTTCATCGTATACACGTACGTATTGAATAGCGTCACCGAAGGAACTATTAGACGTACTTATAGTGAACTGTTCTATTTCAATTTTTTCAAGACTAGCGATTAATTCAAATTCTGCTACTGGAGCTGATTCAACTCACGCAACAATAGTGATAGGTCCTGATTCATAATCATCTACGTCAATCATTCTTGCTTGATCTCCATCTGAATCGTCATCATCAGTCACATCATCATTAGTTGTATCTTCGTCATGATCATCTAATCGATCATTTACTCGGTACTGTAAGTACTCCAAGATAAATACTATACGATCTGGCAATGCTGTGTTTTTTAGAAGAGTAGTAAGCTTGGTATCAACACTTTCAAACTTATCTTCTAGAAAACTTTCTGTTTTTATGGTTATAAATTTCTCCAAGAATGCATCAATAGCATTCATATAGCTTGATTCTCTTGAATTATCGAGAGAAACAGTGGAATTAAAGATAGCTGCGTGCGTCAAGGAAACTCCTAGAACGGCCACCACAAGCCCGATAATGAGATTTTTCATGGTAGAAAGGAGGGAATAAAAGTGTAGTAAGTATACGATTTTTAATCAGCGTTGTGACTGTATAAAATATGATGACTTTTTCTTTAATTTAGAAGATCTACTTGCATTTATAGAATGAAATCTGTATCTTGATGGAGGTTTCGAAGGAGAACAAAGCAAATGAAATTCCCCAAAGGTTTTTATTTGCTTATCAGATCACATGCACTACAACGACTTTCACGTGGCTACTCAGGTAATGAGGAGTTTTTTTTTATCTAAATGATTTATCGAAGTACATCCGCAATCGAGGTTGAGTATCTTGGCTGCGTGTGAAGATCCCACGACGATTGCCACGTACATGTATGGTGAGCAGAAACGACCGCTGCCACAGACGGGGCAGATGCGACTAGAGTATGAGTTATTAGAAAATCCGGATGTTCCTGGATTTTTTTGTGTAACCACGAGTTATAGATTGGAACCAAACCCTGTCGCGGGGAGACACGATTTAATCTTCCCTATGTTTGAGTTTGAAATGCCTGGTGGAATGGAGGCATTAATAAAACTAGAGACAGAACTGCTCGAACGGATGGGATTTGCAGAAGTAACTGATTTTAAGCGTAAGAGTTATGATGAGATGGCTGACAAATATGAGGTAAAAGAACTGACGCACGCGCATGAAGGAGCAATTGCCGATGAAGTCGGAGAAGTGGTCTTTTTGACGGATTTCCCTGAGTATACAAGCCCCTTCTGGAACATGAAAAAGGACGGTGATCACGCCAAGAAAGTCGATGTGCTTATGCGAGGGATGGAAACGATAGGATCAGCGGAAAGAGCTTGTGATCCAGAACAGATGAGAAGCCAATTTCATACCATAAGTGACGGTTTGTATGCAAAGACCTTATATAACCAATTTGGTATCCAACGCGTAGAAGACGAATTGGAAGCCTTTCTGGCACATTCGTTCTTCCCTAGATGTGGTGGCGGGATATGAATGACAAGGATGATCAGGGCAATGAGAGCAGCTGGGATTATGGAAACTTTGCACAATTCTTTGCCTGGCATTAGGATAGACCACATAAAATCACCTTCAAAAGTTGCATAGAATACAAAAGTGGGATATAATTAATACAATCAAAAACTTTTATTGTATTAAGTTCTGGTGATGGAAACTTGTGTACGTGCATTTATTTTCGATGAAGATGACAATCTTCTTCTAGTAAGAAATGCAAGTGATCAGTTGTGGGTACTTCCTGGTGGACACACTGAAGAGGAAGAAACTATTTATCAAACTCTTGAAAGAGAAATTCATGAAGAGTTGGGGCTCGATATAAATATTTTATGATCAGAAACAGTATTTAGTGATCGTAATGTAGTTGCTTATCCTCTCCCTGTATCTATTCGTAAAGTAAAATACGAACATAGAAACAAAGGAATGGTTCAAAAACTTGAATTCGATTTCTTTGCTCGTTCTCAAGGAGTTATCGAACTACCAAATGACTCAGAAATCTATGACTATCAATGGATATCACAAGATGACTTCCTAGCAATGGAAGCTGGAGTAGAAACATGGAGATCTATGCAAGAGATTTTGGAGCAGAATCAAGAGTTGTTGGAGTTGTTGTAATACTCTTACACACTTCTTAATAAGGGAACAAAAACAAAAATATACAAAAAATAAAAGAGCGCTACGGCGCTCTTTTTTGTATTTGAAAACCTATCGAATATCGCTAGAGTGAAGCCATATTTTTATGTTTCAGTCAAAATATGTTTTCTTTAGAAATAATTGTTGCACGAGCCAAAAGAAGAGGATTTGTTTACCCAAATTCTGAAATTTATGGTGGACTTGCAAATATGTGGGATTACGGTCCATATGGCTCTCAGTTAAAAAAGAATATCTATGATCTACGATGGAACTATTTTGTAATAACCAGAGAAGATATTTTGGGATTAGACACAACAATATTGGCCCACCCAACAACATGGGTTGCAAGCGGACATGTGTGATGATTCGCTGACGCGCTGATTGATGATAAAAAAACAGGACAAAGATTTCGCGCTGATAAGATTATAGAAACGAGCATTTCTGAAAAAGCAGCAAGATTCTGAGGAGAGCAAAGTGTATTGGACTACATCACCAAGACATATGGTTTCGAAAACTTATCTCCTGAGGCTCGGGGTAATGAGTGAATGCATAGTTTTATTGTAGGTGAAAAATTGAAAAACCCTGCTACAGGGAAAGATGCAGAATGGACTGAAGTTAGACACTTTAATCTTATGCTCGATACGCATTTGTGACCAGTCGCAGACGACTCAAACAAAGTATATTTGAGACCTGAAACATGTCAGTCGTTATTTACCAACTTCAGAAATATTTGTGATACCACAAGATCAAGGATTCCTTTTGGTCTTGCTCAGGTTGGAAAAGCATTTCGTAATGAAATCACTCCTGGTCAATTCTTGTATAGGACGAGAGAGTTTGAGCAGATGGAAATAGAGTATTTCGTTCCAGCAAATCCAGAACAAGCTCAGCAGTTCTATGAAAAGCGAAAAAATGACAGCATGTATTACTGGACTGATATTATTGGTATAGACAATGCTCATTTGAGATACAGAGATCATGATAAATTAGCTCATTACGCAGTTGCGGCAACTGATATTGAATATGAGTTTCCATGGTGATTTGGTGAGGTACAAGGTATTCATAATAGAACAAATTTTGATCTTACTCAACATCAAGAGTATTCTAAAGTGAGTATGCAATATACTGATCCGAATACGTGAGAAAGATATATTCCACGATGTATTGAAGCATCGACTGGGTTGGGAAGACAGGTTATGGTGACCATGTTGGAGTTTTACGATGAAGAAGAGTATACAAATGGGAAAGGAGAGAAAGAGACCAGAGTAGTAATCAGATTCCCCAAAGCTATTGCACCAGTCAAGTATGCTATCCTTCCACTAATTAAAAAAGATGAAAAACAAATAGCCTTTGCTGACGAGCTCTTCAGAAAATTAAGCAAAATGTATGCGTGTGAGTTCGATGATGGTGGAGCGATCGGCAAACGCTATCGTAGACAAGATGAGATCGGTACTCCGTACTGCTTGACAATCGATCATCAGACGTTGGAAGACGGAACCGTGACGATCAGAGATAGAGACACGATGGAGCAGAAGAGAGTGAAGGCAGAAGAGATCGTATTATAAATTTTCTATTAATATTATATCCACATAAGTTGAAGCCTGCTGTATTACAGCAGGCTTTTGGCATTAGATTTTTTCCTTAACATGAGAAGTGGTCATCATTAACCTTCTTCCTCCTCACCTCCGTTGGTCATTGGTTTTCGCTGAGGATCTGTTTGTGTTTTATCCTTAAAAAACGTGTCTGTCATTTCTGCCGATGCTAGCTTAATTTGGCTTGCATCTTGCTGATTGTTTGGGCGCGTCATGCGCTCGATACTCTGTAATCCACTAAGTGGATAAGTTCTAGAATTTGCATGTCTTTCTGCCATATTTTTATCCAAAACAGTCGTAAAAAGACTGTATTTTTGCGTTTTTATGTGATCGTGAATATACTTATTGATAGCCATTTTATCGTACGCAAGACCTAGAAATGAGTTCGCTAAAAATGCATTTTTCAGAAATAAAACGATATATAAATACTCACTGTAATCGAGAACATCTCGCTCACGTTCATTTTATTGTTTTGTGATTAGCTGGAATGAAAATATTCTTTACGCATATATTAATTTCTTGATTATTGTTTGCTCCATTTATGGGATTTGCAGCATCGGTTAAAAGTGTGCTTGGTGATTTAGAGCAACAACTTGGTATAGAAGATACTGATATGTATACTATGATTCATGCTCGAGAGTTGTCTCAAGAGCTTAATAAGCAATGTTCAAGAGATGATATTTGAAGAGCACAGGAATATATTGATTCGATCAAGAAGAGTTTTTGAGATCAGTACAAAATATTGAATGATGCAGCAATGTTGAGAAATTCATGGAGACTTTATACTACAATCCAGTCTAACCAAGAAAGAGCAACAGGACTAAGTGATGGTGACTATTGTGTGTTGAAGTATGTATTCTATAATGTTCAAGACTGGCTTAGAAACGAGCACCTGAGAGTACTTGAAAAGACCGATATAATCAATGATTTTAACTGATTTGGTAGCTCCGATAATATTTATGGAGCACAAACGAAAGTAGATGGATTGGATATAATGATAGAAGAAAATAAAAAATATAGGGATTTACTTTCTACGGATATTGCTTTCAAAAGATTGAATAACTCCTTCAAAGATAATCTTTCGCAAGACGCGTTGGCTATCTTAGAAAAGAATGAAGTGCTTATGGCGCTTACTGTTTACAAAGCACTTTATAAGTTAACTCAAGCAGGACTTTTCGACAATAGCGATATTCAAATGCTAAAAGATAAAGTTGATTTTGAGTTTGTAGATAGTTGTCAAACTTTTCATGGGAAATATGAACTTAAAGAAACAGTTGATGCTCAGTGACATCATGTAAGTTATGATACAAACGGACTTCATCTCAAAGTGAATTTATGTGGGAACTATTTTGTATTAAGAGATATTGATTTGATTTTTGAGAAGATTGTAACGCATGAACTTGCCCATCACTTCTACTATTATCGTGATACGAAGGCGGGCGCATTTGAGGATTTGTGTTGGAAGAGTGATACAGTTCGTAACACCGCATGCAAATCAAATGATTTTGTAACAGAGTATGCTCAAACACTTTCTACAGAAGATTATGCAGAGCATTTCATGTACCGATTCTTGAAGTTAGTAGACAATAATACTGCGATACTACAGGGAAAGACAGATCATTTTGAAGAGTATAAATAACATTTATTTAGTAAGACGAATTTATGAAAAGATTTTTACATCATCTTCATGAGATTATTGCATACGCAAAGCAGTGGATAACACTGCAGTGGATTTTGCGTACACATATTGTGGTAGTGTGATTGTCGTGATTGAAAATTGGTCTTACTGCAACGTTCTTGTGAGAGCGGTTTATTACGCATGTAGTTGTTGTAAAGGCAACGCTTATCGCGCTATTTCTAGGATCGCTTTCATGGCACCCACTTAATCTTTATGCGGTTGGTGTCTGTGGAGACAGTGATTTGGATTATCCCGAGGATTGTGATGATAATGGAACATCCAACTGAAATGGATGTGATGCGCAATGTGACTTTGAATTTGGAGAAGGACTAGCATGCGATTTTGATGACGTTTGCGATCCTGGAGAAAATATATTTTCGTGTGGGCAGGATTGCTTTAGTCAGGCAGTATGTTGAAACGATATTTGTGATCCTGAAGAAAGATTTGACACTTGTTCGCAAGATTGCGGTGAGTCTGAGACACTAAGTTGTGGTAACTTATACTGCGATGATTGGGAAGATCATATCAACTGTCCTATGGATTGCTGTACTATTTTAGTGGGTCCAATGTGAGGTATTACAGAGTGGATTGGCTGATGTACAGATGAAATCCCATGATCTGTACCATTTTGTCACCCTTGTTTCTGATGAAACTGTCCTCTATCAGGAGCGATAGTCACTCTTACTTGTTGATATGAATATGCGCCGGATAGTTTTGAAACGTGCGACAATTGAGAGATAGATGATGATGGAGATGATCTTGCAGATTGTGAGGACGATGATTGTACGAATGATCCTGCTTGTGGATGATGTGTAGAAAATAGTGATTGTGATGACGATATATTTTGCAACTGAAGCGAAGTTTGTAATGCTGGTGTTTGTGAAAGCGGAAGTGACCCATGCGAGCCAGAAGAGACATGTGATGAAATCTCTGATATATGTGAAGCGCCCGGGTGTGTTACAAATGGAGATTGCAACGATAACAACGTGTGTAATGGTACAGAGATATGCAATGCTGGAGAGTGTGAGCCATGAGTCACGCTTGATTGTGACGACGATGTAGTTTGTACTATAGATACCTGTGACACGCAAGATGGATGTGAACATACAACAGATGATAGTGAGTGTGATAATGGGCTGTTTTGTGATGGAAATGAAACTTGTGATATAACAAATGGATGTGAAGCATGAACAGACCCCTGTGGAGTAAATGAGACTTGTGACGAAGTCGAAAATATATGTGAAGGAACTTGATGTGATTTTAATGCTGACTGTGACGATGACAACGTGTGTAACGGCTCAGAGACATGCAATGCTGGAGAGTGTGAGCCATGAGTGACGTTAGATTGTGATGATGATGTCGCCTGTACCATAGATAGTTGTGACACGCAAAATGGATGTGAGCATACAACAGATGATAGTGAGTGTGATAATGGACTATTTTGTGATGGAAATGAAACTTGTGATATAACAAATGGATGTGAAGCATGAACAGATCCATGTTCTTGAAATCAAACATGTAATGAAGGTAGCAATATGTGTGAAGATCCTGTGGACTGTGTAGTTGATGATGACTGTGACGACGGAAATGTATGTGATGGTGAAGAGACGTGTGTTGCAGGAGTATGTAATGGTGGTGTAATTCTTGATTGCGACGATGAGGTAGCATGTACTGAAGATAGTTGTGATGTGTCAAATGGATGTGAAAATGTAGAAGATGATAGTTTCTGTGATAATGGACTCTATTGCGACGGAACAGAGATGTGTGATATAACTAATGGATGTGAAGATGGAGCAGTCCCATGTACTTGAGATGAGATATGTGATGAAAATACAAATATGTGTGAAGAAGATAATAATGAAGATAGCGATGGCGATGGAGTGGAAGATGATGATGAACAATCATGACCAAATAGCTGAGATGCGAATATGGATGGAATCCAAGATTATACTCAAGCAACAGTAGCTACAGTCACAACATTAAATATTGATGTAGATGCCACGCTTGAAATACTTTCATGATCAGATTCATGTACTTGAATTATTTCATTGGAAATGCAGTCTGAATCATCAGTGGACCATCAAGATACTTTCCATGTATTCCCCTATGGATTGCAGGCATTTAATCTTGCATGTGAAGAAGCGGTTGTAAGAGTTTATTTCCATTGATTAGAAGATATTGATTCATATTTATATCGTAAATATAATGGAAATTCATGGACATCATATACTGTTACTAAGAGCTCGCTCAATGATATTCCTTATGTTGAATTTACTTTGGTGGATGGATGAGTAGGTGATATTGATGGTGAAGAAGATTGAGTAATTACAGATCCATGAGGACTGGGTGCGTATATTTGAAGCAACAATAATAGTTCTAGTCGAAGTAGTATTACTCCAGAAGACCTAGCGCGTGCATATGGTAGGCATGATCGTTCGGTAACATATACTCCTGGAAGTTCTACTTCAGGATCAAACGAAACAGGAAACACAGCAACAGTTGCAATGAGTTCATGGAATCAAGAGTCTGAACATGGAAGTGCTCAATGCGGAGGACATGGAGATCGATATGTAGATGGGTACGGAAGTTGTTGTGAGGAAATTGTTGACTATGTAGGTCCTGATCTTATTAAATCCGGTGTGCCCACAATATTCTGTTATGATCCAGCGATAGGTGAACCTGAACGGAGACCAGAAGAAGATATCCAATGACGATATATTCCTTTGAATGCTAATGAGGAAGATAGAAGACGACAGTTACTACTCGAAGATGATGGTGGATCAGTAGTGTATAAAGATTACTATACATTGCTTCAGCAACAGCTTTCGCATGAACCTGACTACTGTAAGTACAGCGAAGCTTGATCTGAACAATTAGGCTTCCAAGACATTCTTGGATCACGTCAGAAGTCAGCAATACTTGCATTGAGATACTTCTGTGTAGTGAATGGTAGAGGAAAATCCTTAACGTCATTTGCTCCAGAAGGTAGAGTAAGTAGAGCAGAGTTTATAAAAATGTTGATTAGAGCGCTTTTGGTAGATTCATCACATGAGTTTCTTGCCGAATGAACACCTTATGGAGGAGAGACTCCCTATCTAGATGTTTCTGCCAAGCATCGATCTGCACAATATATTGGGGTCGCTAGTGAACTTGGACTGCTCGAACCACTTCATGCACAAATTCTGGGTATGGAGATGTTCTATCCAAACAGATCTATTACACTTGAGGAGATAACTCAAATACTCATGTTGGTTGGCGATGGACAAACTTTATCACCACAAAGTATTGATCAATTGGTTGTTCATGAGATATATCCTACTAGAGGTGAAATTGCTAGTATTTTGACCAGAAAATTAGTGTCTAAGTTTGTCGACTACTTCTATATTCAAGGAAATAACTACCGATACTATCTTCGTCTATTGGAAGAGCTAAGATGAAAAACGCCTCAGCAACAGTATAGATTAATGATCTCTCAGATCGAGAAAATTCAAAGAAAGGACGCGAAACTGCTAGAAGAAGAGTATGATATTCATGCCTTCTGGGCAGTCAAATATCTTAAAAACCTTATGACGCAACAAGACTAATATTAGTCAATATTGTTTGCACAATAGAATTGCTCATTTTTGCTCATTTCAAGACGGTTCGATATACTAAGCTATCGAAGAAAATTTATGTTGATAGAAAGTAATGAACTGACTGAACTACCATCATCTTCATGAAGTATACGTCCATGTGCGTGAGCGTTTTTCGTTACGCAATATTTTACACACGCATGCTATTATATTGGGAATGGCATGATGGAAAGTATTAATCAGTCATATTGGAATTAGTTTCTTACTCGCAAAAATATCCATAATTCAATTTGCCTTTATAAAAGCACTCATAGGAGTTGCTGTTGCAACAGTGTTTCCTATCACACAAGGAATAAGTCTTGCTTCCAATGATAGTCCGTTATGACCGCAACCGCAAGTTGTAGGTGAATCGCCTGTTCAACCACAAGAACAAAAAGTAGAAATGAAATCCCCAGTCATTGATCTGTATCCTACCTTACTTTCATTGGTTAATTCCTCACTATCTTCTTTTCAACAAGCTTGTCGTATGGAAGAGAATAAAACGCATTTTATTGAAACGATAGCGGACACGAAAGTAGTGGATGGGAGTATTGATCCCTTACATGTATTGGCATCATATTGCGTCACTGATCATTACGATGCAGCTCGTTATGGGAAATTACACAATAGTACTGTTACTTCCAAAGCAGACGCAATGAAAATGCTTGCAAAGACCGTAGTACTATGAACAGATACAACTTTTGATGAAGAAGGAATTTATTTGGGAAAATTAGCATATGGTGATGTGTTTCATGACTGATGGTATATCGATTATGTTATGTACTTATATGATGCAGGAGTATTGGAGGGTATCGGAAATAAGAATATTAAAGGTCAGAAGGCTCTAGAAGTACTTATGCCCGTAACAAAACATGAAGTCAAAACCATGCTTAAAAATCTGGGTGTTGAAAATTCTTATCCTTTACTGAACCAGCCTGGGAGCTATATCTATAGGGATGAGTTTGCGCAAATACTAATAGATTCGTTTCCTCAAAAATTTATTGACTATTCGTATATGCGTGG
>Ga0163144_10014449_pt1 | contig 16389 bp, 14 predicted proteins | sample OliLak19BULKMAT1_FD_123175 | JGI IMG/M metagenome (GOLD analysis project Ga0163144, IMG submission 123175) | Freshwater microbial mat bacterial communities from Lake Vanda, McMurdo Dry Valleys, Antarctica - Oligotrophic Lake LV.19.BULKMAT1 | ecosystem: Environmental > Aquatic > Freshwater >... | reverse complement strand
GGAAGCCTTCGCGTGGGCGCTCTTCACGGGGCCGTTCTTCGCGGGGTTGATCTTCACGGCGTGGACGATCCTCGCGACGTGGGCGCTCGGTTTTTGCTTGTTCGCGAGTTTGCTGGTCGGCGTGTTCCCAGAGTTGTTCAACCTCTTCTTCGGTGAGCATCCGCCATGCACCAGTGGCCAGATCACCAAGGGCCAGTGGACCCTCTCGCACACGGATGAGCCGCAATACCTCATAGCCAAGTAGTTTGGCAACTTCACGAATCTGGCGCTTCCGGCCCTCACGAAGCACCACCCGCACCCAGACGCCATCATCGGTGCGTTCGATCAGATCGACCCATGCAGGGGCCGTTGTGACACCATCCAGCTCAACGCCAGTGCGCCAATCACGGATCGCATCTGGAGTTGGGGGAGCATCGAGTAATACCCGATATTCCTTCTCGATCTGATTGCTTGGATGCGTCAGGCGTTGGGTCAGTTCCCCATCATCAGTCAACAGCAACAATCCTTCGCTGTCGTAATCGAGCCGCCCAACCGGAAACAGGCGGGCTGGCGTCTCAATCAGGCCAACAACAGTCGGCCGCCCCTGTGGATCATCTGTCGTCGAGACAACCCCAGTGGGTTTGTGGAGCATGACATACGTTCTGGGTTGAATTTGGCCAAGTGGGCGACCATCAATTGTGATCTGGTCGCTCTCTGGATCAACGCGGGTACCGGGAACACGCACAACTTTACCGTTCACGGCAATGCGACCGGCGCTGATCAATTCCTCGCAATCACGGCGGGAGGCAATGCCCGCACTCGCGAGGACCTTCTGTAACCGTTCTGGACTCAACCGTACTCTCCTTGCGATGGAATGAATAGCTACCACATGCACTTGACCATGCGCGGGATGTGCTGCAGGCCCTGCGGCTTCACGCCGGGGGCATCAACGGCCGGGCTTCGCGGGTGGCCCAAGCGAGCTTCAAAAACATCATTATCGTCGAGGAAGCTTTGTGTATTATAGCACGTCTATCAACTCTCAACCTTGACAGCAATACGCTCAACTTTGTATAATATGAGCATTATTTCTGGTGAGAGGTGCTGCATGGTAGCCTATCAAGATTATTACCAGATCCTCGGGGTGGAGCGTACCGCCAGCGAGGCCGAAATTAAAAAAGCATATCGAAAGCTTGCGCGTCAGTATCACCCGGATATCAATCCAGGGAATGCAACAGCCGAGGCCAAATTCAAGGAGATCAACGAGGCCTACGAGGTTCTTTCTGATTCCGAAAAGCGCGAGAAGTATGATCGCTTCGGGCGCGATTGGCAGCGCTACCAGCAGGGTAATGGCGGGCCAGCGGGCGATTATGATTGGAATGGCACTGGAAACTCAACCAACTTCGCTGATCTGTTTGAATCGCTGTTTGGTGGATCGGGGCGTGGCACGAGCAGCAGTGGCGGTGTTCGCATGGATGGGCAGGATGTTGAGCATCAGGCCGAGATCGCACTCGAAGAGGCCTTCAGCGGCACACAACGAACACTGCAATTCCATAGCCCAAACGGCCAACCGCGCAATGTAACAGTCAAGGTTCCGGTTGGTGCCGATAACGGCACCCGTGTACGGGTTTCTGGTGAGGGCGGGCCAGGGATTGGCGGAGGCAAGCGCGGTGATCTCTATCTGATCCTGAAGATTGCACCGCACCCACGCTATGAGCGGCGCGGCGATGATCTCCATATCAAGATCTCCGTCGATCTGTATACGATGGTATTAGGTGGCGAAGTACGTGTGCCAGCAATGGGTGGCAAAACGATCAACCTCAAGATCCCGGCCAGTTCTCAAAATGGCAAGATGCACCGTATTGGCGGGCAGGGTATGCCGCGCCTTCGCGCACCCGAAACCCGCGGCGATCTATTTGTCGCACTCGAAGTCCAACTGCCATCACAGATCAGCCAGCGTGAGCGCGAATTGTTTGAGCAATTACGCGCCATGACCATGGCAAACTCATAGAATGAACGAGAGAACATTGGACGACGCACTTCTTGTTCATTTGTTCTTCTACCACTGAACAAGAGAACAAGAATTTCATGCTTCCTTGTTCTCTCTACAAGTCGGTGATCAAGTGACATGGAAGAGCGCTACTATACGATTAAAATCGCTGCCGAGCTGTGCGGATTGCATGAGCAAAGCCTGCGAATGTATGAACGGCGCGGGCTGATCACCCCACGGCGTAGCCCTGGGAACTTCCGCTATTTTAGCGATATTGATATCGAGCAGATCCGCTTTATTAAACGCCTGATCGATGATCTTGGCGTCAATCTGGCCGGCGTCGAAGTCATTCTGCGCCTACGCCAGCAGTTGCTCGATGCACAACGTGAGATCGATACCCTGCGCGACAAATAACCCTGCAACCGCCACGATATTGACTGTGCCAAGATCGGCTACACTCATTGTGTTGGCGGTTTTGCTATGAGAGAGGAAGAGATGGAGCAGTTTCCAAAGCGTAGGCGGATTGTGCTGATGCGCCATGGCGAGGTCAGCTATTTTGTTGATGGACGCCCAGTACCGCCACCAGAGGCACAGCTTAACAATGAGGGTCGCATACAGGCGGCAACTGCCGCACAATTACTAGCCGACATCCCGTTTGATCGGGCGGTTGCGACGGGGCTTTCACGAACGATGGAGACAGCCAGGATTGTGCTGGCAACCCGCAATCTGGAGATCGAGGTCGTGCCCGAATTGCAGGAGATTCGTGGCGGGCGCATGGCCGATCTGCCGCGCGATGAGCTGCGAAGGGTATTCCTCAATTCCATGACCCATCATTTGGCGGAGGATAGCCAGTTCTTGATGGGTGATCGGTTTGGGGATTTTCGTGATCGGGTGGTGCCGGCCTTCCACAGGCTTCTGGAAAACGAACACTGGCAGAATCTGCTGATCGTCGCCCATGGTGCCGTCAATCGTGCGATTCTGGCCGATGTGCTGCACGCACCAATTGAAGCCATGGGCCATATCGAACAGGATGCTGGCTGCGTCAATATGATTGATGTCGATGAGCGTGGCTATGGCATCATCCGTTTGCTGAACTATACGCCATATAACCCATCCAAACGTGGCATGGATCTGACGACCATGGAGCGTTATTTTCTGGAATTCCCCGAGAGCGAGTGACAAGGTGACTTTTTGTGACAAGGTGAATGCGCCTGTTTGAGATAGTACAGCTTCGATCTAGGATGTGTCGCCTTGTCACCGTCTTAGGTGTCACCTTATCAGGTTCTCGGTTCTCAGTTCCAAATCCACCTCAGCCGCACAACTTCTTCACATGGCCTGCATATCTGGAGGATATTCTTCAGTTGGGCAATATGACACAGCGGCGCACACTGCACCGCTCCATGAAACACAACAGGAGAAGTATCGTGAAGCAACTCAACTGGCTGAAGGTGATGATCGCAATGGTGGTGGCATTGGCGCTATTGGCACCATCTGGTGCAGCATTCGCCGCCGAAGAGAATGGAACCGGTACAATCACAGCTAAGGGTGTCGGGTTCGCCCGCATTGAGGGCAACGGCACGGTGACGATCAATCGTGGCGCAGGGGCGGTGTGGGTTACTGGTGCAACCGATATTCAGACCAGCGGGCGTGGCCGCAGGACAATCCTCGCCGATGGTACAATCCGCCTGACGGGCTATAGCGGTGCTATCACAATCACTGGCGAGCAGCTGGTCGTGAAAATCGAGGGTGGTACCATCGATCTGACTGCTATCGGTACAGGTAGTGTGCTCCTGAAAGGCCGTGGCAGCTATAGCGTTGGCGATACAACTGGTGCATGGACGAAAGCTGGTCTCACAGTCGGATATTAAGGTTGAGCAGCCCTCATCCCCAGCCCCTTCTCCCATTGCCAGGGAGGAGGGGAGCAATCATCCATGAATGCTACTCTGCGTGGCGATTGGTGATTGTGACTCATTCTTGTTCGCTTGTTCGCTTTGTGCTGTAGTTCTGTAGTTTCTCGATTCTGCAGTTCTGTAATTCTTGTTCGCTTGGTTCGTATTCTGACTTCTGACTTCTGACTCCTGAATACTCGGTTCACACATACATCTGCCGCGCCCGTAGATAAACCCGATCCCATGTTAGGTGTTGATCGACCTTTTTGCGGCCAGCCGAACCCATTCTTCGCCGTAGCTCAGGATCGGCAAGCAAGCGCCCAAGCGCATCGGCCAGTGCATTCGGATCGCCATAGCATACCAACAATCCATCCTGCCCATCAGTGATCACATCTGGTATGCCGCCAGCCTGCGCCCCAACAACTGGCACGCCATAGCACCATGCCTCCAAAAACACAATCCCGAATGAATCTGTTCGCGATGGCATTGCCAGAATATCTGCTGCGGCCAGCCCATCGCATTTGACGGCATCTGCGGCATAGGGCAACAACCGGATGCGCGCCCGCTCTTGCTCCGGCAGATTGGCATAGTATGTTTCGAAGTGTGCCAATGGCGCGCCGATCAGTGCCAATGTTGCCGATGAACCATCTGCCCACAGCCGCCGCATGGCTTCGACGGTATCGATCGCGCCTTTATCGCGGGCCAGCGCACCGATATACAGCACCAATGGCCCATCAATACGCTGTTCTGCCCGAAAACGAGCCGCGTCGCCACCTGCCAGTTCAGCTGGATCAACGCCAACGCCAATCGTTCGCAGCCGCTGGCGAGAAACGCCAAGTCGCACTAATGCCGCCGACTCGAGTTCAGTCATCGTCCCAACCAGATCGGCATCGCGCAACAATTCAACATGATGGCGCATTGTATAGTAGCGCAGCAGCGAGTGATCGCCGGGGACGCCAAGATGCACAAATGGTGTACACACAAACCGCGCACCAATCGAATGGGCATATGCTTGAGCCGGCAAAATAGCAAAATCCAGGGTGATATTCCCGGCATGGATCAGATCGAACGGCCCTTCGCGAGCAAAAAAGGCCTGCAATCCAGCCATTTTGGGTGTGAGTGTGGCCAGGCGGCGTAACAGGCCAGTGCTTCCCGGAAGGCGCGCGAGTTCAACCATCATGCGGCGCAGGAGCGGATAGATGACTGGCGGGCCGGGAATGCGTTGGATCGGCAGGCGCACAATCCGCACACCACGATGTACTTCTTCTGCAATCGCAACCCGTCGGCGGCCAGAAATCCAGAAATATTCGAGATCGTGAGCATCGGTTGCCAGCACCGTTACACGATGCCCTTCCGCAACCAGGCGCGCACCAATCTCTTCAAAATAGCGTGACGCGCCACTGTTCACCGGGTGGTAGAGCTGGACGACATGGAGAATATTCATAAAAGCGTTCAGCTCTCAGCTTTCAGCCATCAGCATTCCTGAATCTGTATGCGGGTGTCATGCTGAACGGCGGTGCCCTTTGGGACCAACATCTCGCATCTTGACGCGATCCGCTAGACCCTTCGTGTTGCTCAGGGTGACATACACCCCAATAGCTCTTTCCGCTGTTTTGTAGTATTCCATTTTCGGCTATCGAAGTATCGGTTATCGGCTATTTTACCGTCCCCAGCTCAGCCCAGAATCGGCATCGACACCCAGATCGAATGAGATTCGGCGTGGTTCTGTGGCACCACCAGGCTTCAGTTCAACAACCCATAGATCAAAGCCGCGCTCGCCTGGTGCAGATGCAATGAATGCAAGCTGCTTGCCATCTGGCGAAAAAGCGGGTGCCCGCGCCGCACCGATATTGGTAATCTGTACTGGTGAACCGCCTGCCAGCGGCATCAGAAAAATATCGGTTTTGCCCGTGTGGCGAGCGGCAAAAGCTATCAGCGTTCCATCTGGCGAGATCGCTGGATCATAGCTCTGTTCTGGGATTCCCGGTATTTCGCCAACTTCCTCGCTCGTTCGATCATAGCGATAGATACGCGGGATGCCAGGCGGATCTGGGGTGAGCGTATACAGAATAGCTGCACCATCGGGCGTATAGGCGATGCGCCCAATCTGGCCATTCTCATCGGTATAGCGCCTACTGCGCTCTGCATCGGGTTGAGGCGGCATTGTGTAGAGCCCCAGCCGATAATCACTGGCATATGCGCCATATGGCGGGCCATATTGCGAGACAAACGCAAGTTCTTGGCCATCGGGCGACCAAGCCGGATAGAAGGCCCACATGCTTTCATAGACCCGTTCGATGCTACTGAGTGGCTGATCGGGTGTGTATGCTGTCAAAACGCGGTTCTCACCCGTCGCAACATTCAGTTCAACGAGATCGCTGGCGCTCTGGCTGTGGCGAACATAGGCGATGCGAGTTCCATCGGGAGAAAGTGCTGGCTGGAGCGCATCACCACTGCTGGTGAGTTGGCGGCCACGCTCACCCTGCCACAGCCAGATTTCTCCGGCAGCAGCAAATACCAGCCGGCCAGGCAACCCGTTTCCTGGCACAACAGCGGTTGCATCCATAGCGCGGCGGGGTGTTGGAGTTTGCGGGAGCGCTAATGCGGGCGGTGCTGTTGGGGTTGAATTTGATGAGAGTGGGTTTGTGCAGGCGATCAGGGCGAATACGAACACAACCGATATACCGATAGCCCATAGCCGAAAACCCAAAGTACTCATGATTGGTCACTCATTATTGTGGGCGGCGGCGGGCAAGCCATCCAAGCAAGCGTCGCCAGGCACGCGGGCGCGGGCGCGGCGAACCCTGGAGCAGATCATCGGTTGGCAGTGTCTGCGGGAGTAAGGCCCAGAGTATACCCGGAGCAACATCGAACTGAATCGGTGTATGGCCAAGATGATCACCATCAACCTGAATTGGTAGCTGTTGGCGTGATTCGATCCGAATGGAGTGCGCCCGATAGTATTCGATCTTTGAATCAAGCGTATAGCGTTGCAGAAAGATCGAGACGAGCCGCAATGGAGCATCGATCAGCGAATTACCATTGATCAGGCACACATCCAGCAGGCCATCATCGATGCTTGCGCGGGCAGTGATCTTCATCACGCCACCATACAACTGGCTATTCCCAACCACAATCAGAATTGTACGCCGCCGAACAACCATGCCATCGATTGTCAGGCGCACCCGTGTGCCACGAAATCCCAACGCAATCTCAAATGCACGCAGCACATACGCCAGTGCGCCAAATTTGCGTTTCTCCTGCGAACGAACCCCCCCAACAACCGCAGCATCAAAGCCAATACCTGCCATCAGCAGGAAGTAGCGATCACCGGCACGTCCAAGATCGATTGCCCGAACACGAGCGCCGAGCAGGGCTTCCGCAGCAGCACGCGGTTGAAGCGGCATGCCAAGCTCACGAACCCAGACATTCATTGTTCCGATTGGCAATGCCCCAAGCGCTGCACGAGTACCGGCCAGGCCATTAATAACCTCATTGATCGTGCCATCGCCACCAGCCGCAATAACGACATCATAACCATCAGCAGCTGCCGCACGTGCAATTCGCGATCCATCACCTGGGCTGCCAGTTGGCCGCATCTCAATCTGCCAGCCACCAGCGCGCAAAATCTCGCTACATGCACCCAATTCGTGGCTGAGGGCATCGGCCTGGCCCGCATTTGGGTTAAAAACAATCAATCCACGCGTTCCAGGCCCAAGAATCCGGTCACTTGTCATCGTCATGTTGCTCGGGAACAGGCCCACCACCAATCATTGTCTCAGGAGTTTCAATCCAACCACGGCGCAGAGCAAACAACACTGCCTGCGTTCGATCATTGAGTGAGAGCTTGCGTAGAATCGATGAAATATGGTTTTTGACCGTCTGGGTGCTGATACCAAGTGACTCAGCGATATCACGATTACTCCCACCAGCCGCAATCCGTTCTAGCACCTCAATCTCGCGATCACTAAGCGGGGTGAATAATGGAAAATCAGCATCGGGAGCGGTTGAGAGATCGCGGGGCATACTGCGAAATTGGCTCAGCAGGCGACTCGCGACTTTTGGATCCTCAAACACAACATCATTAATCACATATTCGCCACGGGCAACCCGCCGCAAGACTTCGACAAGATCCTTTGGTTTGATATCCTTTGGCCGATAGGCCGCCGCGCCTGCCTGAAGGGCATTAAAGGCCTGTTCATCGCTTTCGTGCATGCTCAGCATCACCACCCCAATATTCGGGTACTGATGCCGAATCTGGCGTGTCACCTCAAGGCCACTGATCTGGGGCAGGTTCAGATCAACCAGAACAATACTCGGCTCCTGGCTGTGGATCGTTGCATTCAACCATTGGAGCGCCTCTTCACCCGTGGCCGCCTCGGCCACAACCGTAATGTCCTCGTAGGCCGAGAGCGCAGCACGCACGCCCTGCCGAAAGAGCGGATGATCATCGACAATCAGCACCTTTATGGTAAGGTTGGGGGGCATGGGAGTGCTTCCTTTCCCTGGTCACTCAGCCAACGCTGATATACTGTATGGGGATCGGCTAAACCCACAATACCAATTTTAGTCAGCAGTTGGTGAAGATCGATAACTGGCAAGCCAACCACATTGGTGTAACTGCCGATAACCATACGAACAAGCCGACCACCAAGACCTTGAATGCCATATGCACCGGCTTTATCCAGCGGCTCACCAGTGGCAACATAGGCAGCAATCTGATCATCGCTGAGTTCGGCAACATGCACACGACTCGCTACAAGATCGAGCAGCAGCGTATCTGTGTGACCGGGCCGCCCATCAAGCACCGCCAAACCAGTATAGACGATATGCTCACGCCCGGAGAGCCGCCGTAGCATCATCCGCGCATGGGCCGCATCTTCCGGCTTATTTAACACATCTTCATCGAGCACAACAATCGTATCTGCGGCGATGATAACACCGGCTACCATCTGTTCATATACGGCATGCGCTTTTCGCCAGGCCCGCAGAGTTGGGTGATCATGGATACGCAATGGCAATGATGCTGTTGGCAACAGCGCGACAATATCTTCGGGGGCGTGCTCTTGCTCCTCGGCATCGGTGGCAACGCTTTGAAAGGGCAACCCAAAATAACTCAGCAACTCACGACGGCGCGGTGAAGCAGAGGCAAGCACGAGATCAGCTGTATTGATCATACTCTTTGTCGCAACGATTGAATTGATCATATCCAAGCTATGGTAGCATGGAACGATAGACACGGCAACCGCACTATTCACAGCTCCTTCACACCAATATATTACTATTACTTGTCACGAAGGGCATCTGGAGGTGTTATGCCACAACGTATTCTGATCGTCGACGATGAACGTAAGCTAGTGCAGGGGTTGGTTGCCTACTTCCGGCAGGCCGGGTTCGACACGATCACTGCCTATGATGGCCGTGCTGCAATCGAATCGGCCCGCCGCGATCGGCCAGATCTGATACTGCTGGATCTGATGCTGCCTGAAATCGATGGTATGGAAGTCTGTCGTCAGATCCGCCGCACCTCCGATGTCCCGATTATGATGCTGACCGCCAGGGTTGAGGAGGCCGATATGCTGATTGGCCTGGAACTTGGTGCCGATGATTATATTACCAAGCCCTTTAGCCCCCGTGAGGTCGTCGCCCGCGCCCGAGCGCTCCTGCGGCGTGCAACAGGGAATCTGACCACAACGACAGTGTTGCGTAGCGGCATGGTCGAGCTCGATATTGATCGGCGGAGTGTTCGCATTGATGGCCGACTGATCGATCTCACACCAACCGAATTCGAACTGCTGACCGCATTGATGCGCAATCAGGGGCGGCCACTGAGTCGCGCGCAACTGCTCGATATTGTGGCAGGCGATGCCGATGCTGGCTATGAACGAACAATCGATGCCCATATCAAGAATCTGCGCCGCAAAATCGAGCCAGATGCTGCCAACCCAACCTATATTCTGACAGTCTTTGGGATTGGGTACAAATTCCGTGATGATGAATAGCCGCCATATATACCAGATCAAGCGATCATATCATGCGATCACTCCGTAATCGACTGACCATTACCTATATTCTTGTCGCGCTGCTTGCCGTGGCGGTTGTGGCTGGCCTCGCCACGTTTCTGATCCAGCGCGGCTTCGACAGTCTGGCGGATCGTCAAGCACAGCTTGAGGCCAGTGACGCCGCCGAACGGTTGGCCGATTATTATGATCGGCGCGGGAGCTGGCGCGGTGTTGATGGATTCCTACGCCATCGTTTTCCGCTGCTCCAATCAGGCAAACTTGCTGATCGACGCCAGTTGCAACTGCTCGACAACCAGGGTGGCGTGATCTTCGATAGCACAGTCCCATTCAGCAATCGTCGGACGGCGGCACTGCGCAGCGAGATGCGTGCCCCTGTTATCGTCAATGAAACGATGGTTGGAACGGTACTGGTGAGCAGCGCCCGCGACCAGTTGAGCCAATCGGAACGGGAGTTCCTGACTCGGGTGCGCCTGAGTGTGTTGATCGGCAGCATTACCGCTCTTGCCATTGCACTCGTCGCCGGATTGGTCAGTGCGGCACAGGTGACAGGCCCACTGCGGACGCTGACGGTGGCTGCCCGCCGATTGGCCAGTGGTGCGCGCCACGAGGCGCTTCCAATACCAGTTGATCGCGAATTGGCCGATCTTGCAACAGCATTCAATACAATGGCCGCCCAGCTCGAACAGCAGGAGGACCTGCGCCGCCAACAGGTTGCCGATATTGCCCACGAATTACGCACCCCTTTGAGCGTCCTACGCTTGCAACTCGAAAGCCTGGAGGATGGTGTTGAGCAGCCGACGCCAATGTTACTTGGATCACTAACTGAGGAGGTTGGGCTGCTGAGCAGGCTTGTTGATGATCTGCGGCTGATCTCATTAGCCGATGCAGGCCAACTGACCCTCAATCTTGAGCAACTCGATGTCGGCGATAGCCTGCGCCAAGCGGCTGCGAGTGCCGCTGCGCGTGCCCGCCAACAGCACATTACCCTGCAGACAAACCCACCACCAACACCCCTCACGGTGGTTGCCGACCCACAACGGATGGCCCAGGTTCTTGGAAACCTGATCGAGAATGCGATTCGCTATACACCAGCAGGCGGGATCATCACACTTGCTGCTGCAATCGATACACACAACCGTCTGGACGCAATCCAACCTCGTACCGACACGATATATCGCGTCCCTACAAGCACCCGACAACCAGCAGGAAGCGTGATCTTCTCGGTAAGTGACACAGGGCCTGGCATTCCTCCCGAAGATCTGGCGCGGTTGTTTGAGCGCTTCTGGCGGGCAGATCGGGCACGAACGCGTGAGACAGGCGGAAGCGGATTAGGGCTGGCAATTGTTAAGCGCCTGGTTGATTTGCAAGGCGGGCGGGTGTGGGCCACCAGCCAGATTGGCCATGGAACAACCTTTCATGTTGCGCTGCCAATTTCCACGGCGGTGAAACCAATCCGACTCACATCCGCCGAAAGAGTCTAGTATTCATTCCCAACTCCTGATACTATTATCTCCATTCACAACACCCACAACACTCTTCTATGCTTTCGCCTACCCAAATATAGAAAGTATGCTTCTGCAATGGATAGTAGAGAAGCTCGGCAGACAAAGCTGATGATGCTGATCGCCTTTGCTATTGGCGCATGGGTGATTGTGTTAGCGAACCAAGCGACTGCAGGCTACCCTGACAACTGGTTCACATATATTAGCCCAATTATCTTCTCGGTGCTGGCTTACCTCTATTGGCGGCATTTGGAATCGGCTGCGTTCATTACAGTCATGCTGTTCGCGATCATCATCGCAATATCACAGCCTGAGCCATTCGTAACACAATATGGCTCATTGCTGGTTTTCTTCCCGCCAGTGCTGGCATTAGTGCTGCTCACGCCACGTTGGGTGGTTATTGCATCATTCACAACCATCCTGATCCTCTTGGCCCGTGCGAACTGGCAGGGGGTCTATGCAAACCCACTATTCCTCGCGATCTACATCACACTGATCGGCGGGCTGCTGATTAGCCGAAGAGTGCTAGATCTGAATAGTAGGCAGCTCGCAGCATTGAACCGCACACTCGAACAGCGCATTACCGAACGAACCAGTGATCTCCAGAATGCACTTGCCGAGCTACGAACAAGCGATGAACGGCTACGCACCGTTGCCACGAATGCACCACTTATTTTGTTTGGCATTAACCAGCAGGCGATCTTCACTGTTGCAGAAGGGCGCGGATTGGCCCTCCTCGAGATAGAACCAAACGAAGTGATCGGCCAATCGGTGTTTGAACTGTTTGCCGATCGCCAGGAGATCATCGCCGATTTGCACCGAGCACTGGCTGGCGAGAGCTTCAGTTGCATTCGTACTATGCGCGAATATACATTCGAGACCTGGTATGCACCCTTGTACGATGCCAATGGCAACGTTGATGGCATCACTGCTGTCTCGATCAATATTACCGTGCGCCAGCGCGCCGAAGAGGAACTTGCTCGCAGCCTCAAATTCGCCCAGAGTATTAATAATGCAACGCCGGATATCGTGTATGTGTATAATCTGCATACCAATGAGACATTCTCTTCCAACCGTTCGCCCCTAACGATTCTTGGCTACACACCAGAACAGATTGAGCACCTAGGGACGGAATTCTTTCTCAAAGTAGCCCACCCGGATGATATTCACTTGCTGCAAAAACAATACAATCATCTGGCTGTTCTGGCCGATGGAGATATCTTCGCGAGCGAATACCGTTTGCGTACCGCTGGTGGGGTTTGGCGCTGGTTTTCCAGCCGTGAGATCATCTTCCAGCGCAGGCCGGATGGAACACCGGAACTGATCTTTGGGATCGAGACTGATATCACCGAACGCAAGATAGCAGAGGCTAAGATCCGCAAACACAGTGAAGAGCTTGTCCAGGCAAATATTGAACTGGCCCGTGCTGCCCGCCTTAAGGATGAGTTTCTGGCCAATATGAGCCATGAATTGCGTACACCATTGACATCTATTCTTGGCCGTTCCGAACTCCTTCAGGATGATCTCTCTGGGCCACTGACCGAATTTCAGCGGCGCTCGGTGCGCGGTATTGAGGAAAGCGGACGCCATCTGCTGGAACTGATCAATGATATTCTCGATCTCTCGAAGATTGAGGCTGGCAAGCTGGTACTGGAGATCCAGCCGATACCAATGGCAGGGCTGGTTCATTCGTGTATTCGGATGATTGCCGAAACAGCGAAACGCAAACAATTGCGTGTCGATACCACGCTCGATCCGGCGGTTGCCATTATTGATGCCGATCCGCGACGGCTGAAGCAGATTCTTGTTAATCTGCTGGGTAATGCGGTCAAATTTACTCCCAATGGCGGCGAAGTTGGCCTGGAAGTGTGTGGCAATATCGCCGCAAATGCAGTCGATCTGATCGTCTGGGATACGGGAATTGGGATTGATAGTAGTGATCAAACCCACCTTTTTCAACCATTCGTCCAGATCGATAGTGGCCTTACACGCCAGTATGAAGGCACTGGGCTGGGGCTCGCGCTGGTTGAACGGCTCACCAAGCTGCATGGTGGATCTGTTAGCCTTGTCAGTGAACTCGGAAAGGGCAGCCGCTTCATTGTGAGTTTACCCTGGCAACCAAGCAGTAGCCCTGCGCTGGTTGCGGCATTGCCACCCGAAGATAGAGCGATCCCTGATATTCATGTGAATGGCGATGCACCACTAATCCTGTTGGTTGAGGATAATCCCGAGACGCGCACGATGATTGCTGAATATCTAACCATGCGTGGCTATCGGGTTGCTCAAGCCCAGACAGGCCATGATGCATTGATTGATGCCCACGCTGAACCGCCAGCCCTGATCATTATGGATATTCAGCTACCCGATATGGATGGGTTAACGGCAACCCGTACCCTACGCGCCGATCCGCCAGGTACTAACATTCCCATTCTTGTCCTTTCGGCACACGCCATGCCAGGCGACCGCGAGCAATCACTGGCTGCCGGTGCGAACGCGTACCTGAGCAAGCCTGTTCGGCTTACTGAGCTGGTCACAACAATTAAGACACTTATTTAAGATACTTTTCCTCGTGATTCATGATATGCAATGAGCTTGTGAGGTCGATGATGCCCCAATCACCAACGCCATGGACACTCGCGCCCGACCGTTGTTTTCACCCGGAACCATCGCGGCGGGCTATGGCCCGTAGCCTGTATGAGCATGTTCGTGGTCTGCCGATCATCAGCCCACACGGCCATGTGGACCCGGCACTGCTGAGTAACCCAGATGCGACGCTCGGTAGCCCAGCGGATCTGTTTATCATCCCGGATCACTATGTCTTCCGCATGCTCTACAGCCAGGGCGTTGCACTCGAAGATCTGGGCTTGGCTAGCCTTGATGGCAAACCTATAGAACCCGATCATCGGGCGATCTGGAAACGCTTTGCCAGCCATTTTGATCTGTTTCGGGCGACGCCAACGGGCCTGTGGTTGGCCGATGAACTGATCAACCTGTTTGGTGTCACCGAACGACTGACCAATGAGAGTGCCGACCGGATCTATGATCATCTGCTGGAACGCCTGGCGCTGCCCGAGTATCGGCCACGGGCCTTGTTTGAGCGCTTTGGGATTGAGGTGCTGTGTACGACGGATGCAGCAACTGATCCACTTGATCACCACCGGGCGCTGCACGCCGAGGGCTGGGGCAGGGTTCGCCCGACCTTCCGACCGGATGCGCTGGTGAATCTGCAGACACCGAACTGGCGCGAGCAGATCCGCGTGCTCAGCACGCGGGTGGGCTGGGATGTAGAGACGTTTACAGGGTTTGTGCAGGCGCTTGAACAGCGACGAGTTGCATTCAAACAATTAGGGGCAACTGCAACCGATCATGCGGCCCTGACGCCCTATACCAATCGGCTCTCGAATGCGGAAGCTGAACGGATTTTTGCGGCGGCATTGCAGGGGCAGGCAACAGAGGCCGATGCACAGGCGTTTACTGGGCATATGCTGATCGAACTGGCACGGATGAGCTGCGAGGATGGCTTGGTGATGCAGTTGCATGTTGGCAGCTTGCGCAACCACAACACCGGCTTGTTTGAGCGATTTGGGGCGGATAAGGGTGCCGATATTCCAATTGCAACCGAATGGACACGCAATCTGCGACCGCTGCTGAATGCATATGGGGCCGATCCGCGCTTCCGCTTGATTCTGTTTACGCTTGATGAAAGCACCTATGGCCGCGAATTAGCGCCACTGGCTGGCCATTACCCGGCGGTACTGCTTGGGCCACCCTGGTGGTTCTACGATAGTGTGAATGGCATGCGGCGCTATCTCGATCTGGTGATCGAGACGGCTGGGTTGGCCAATACGGCTGGCTTCAATGATGATACGCGGGCGTTTGCCTCGATCCCAACGCGTCACGATATCTGGCGGCGGGTGTGCTGTGATTGGCTGGCTGGCCTCACCCTGGAGGGGCTGATCGATGAGCAGGCAGCCGCCGAGATGGCCCACGATTGTGCGATTGGGCTGGCGCGTAGGGCGTATCGGTTAACGGGTGAGTGATAGGTATACGGTAGGGGCGGCTTGCGAACCGCCCTTGTGAATCTGGGCGGTTCGCAAACCGCCCGCACCTACATCGCCTCTCCCGCCAACCGCGCAACCACCTCAACAATCAGGCGGCGTTCTTCGGCCTTGATTCGTTCGTGCAATACGGCCTCATCATCACCTGGCAACACAGGCACGCTGGCGCGGGCCAGGATTGGGCCATCATCAACGATTGGCGTGGCGCGATGGATGGTGCAACCAGTGATTGGCAATCCCAGGCGCAGTGCATCGGCAACAACGTGTGCGCCGCGCAGGGCCGGAATCGTGATACCATCAACTGTCACATTTTCGCCGCCGCCATCGGGCAGCAGCGCCGGATGCTGATTGATCACCGGCGCATAACAGCGCTCCAGGAAACTGGCCGAGAGCACACGCATAAATCCCGAGAGCAGCACCAGATCCACGGCGAACAGATTGATCAGATCGGCCAATTGTAGTTCCCAGGCAGCACGCGATGGCCCATGACGTGGGCGATTCAGGGGTGCAAATATAGCCGGGATATTGTTGCTCAACGCACGCTGTATGCCATAGGCAGCAGCACGATCACACACCACCAGCGCAATCTCGGCTGGCAACGTGCCTGTGGCGCGGGCATCGATCAATGCTTGTAGGTTGGAGCCGCTACCCGAGAGCAGCACGGCAATTCGGTAGTTGGTTATTGTCATGTTTGTTATTGGTTCAGTAATGGATGTCACTGCTCGTGGTGGCGATTTCTGCCGCTCTGCGCGGCAGGCACCAGGGAACCGTTCCGAAGGTTCCCTGGACCCTCCTTCGGCCAGGCGCTACGGCACCCAGAGGGTACCCGACCCTGAATGAACCACCGTGGCCCACTAATGCCTGTTGATCATGCCTCGGCTGCTGGCGATGAACCACCGTGGCTGGTGCCGTGTTTCCTTGTTCCTTTGTTCGTGTTGGGCGGACACAGAG
>Ga0163144_10014447_pt1 | contig 16390 bp, 15 predicted proteins | sample OliLak19BULKMAT1_FD_123175 | JGI IMG/M metagenome (GOLD analysis project Ga0163144, IMG submission 123175) | Freshwater microbial mat bacterial communities from Lake Vanda, McMurdo Dry Valleys, Antarctica - Oligotrophic Lake LV.19.BULKMAT1 | ecosystem: Environmental > Aquatic > Freshwater >... | reverse complement strand
GCTCGGGCGTGATCACGGGCGGCTTTGGGGTCGGCGAGCGAATGACTCATTCCGCCGCCTCCCGGCCCACTGGCTCGGCTAGGCCATCCTGCTCATGAAGCGGCGGCAGCAGCGCCGTGGTGGTGACCAACTGCAATTGTTGCACGCCCCTGATCGTGCGCAGGGCATCGCATAGCTGCTTCAACCGCACCGCGGGGCCTTGCACCAGCAGCACTTCAAGCGATTGATCCTGTTCAAGGAACACATGCTGTGAGGAGATCACCTCCTTGAGGTAATCCGATTGTGTTTCAGCCAGTTGCTGGCGCACCCGACCACCCGCGCCGGCGTAGACGATGGTGATCGTGCCCGCGAGCATGTCGTCAGGTCGGGTCAGCGCCTCATGCTCGGCCAAAGCGTGGCGGATCAGTTCAGCGATCAGCTGTGAACGCGACGGCAACCCTCGCTCCTCAACCATCATGTCGAGCTGGCGGAACAGTTCCGCCGGAAGGCTCATGCTCAGGCGAGCGAGGCGGGAAGGCTCGGTGGTCATGGCTCAATCGTGTCCGTTATTATGATTCGCGTCAATCGTAATACTGGTGTCGTCGGCACCAGCTGCCGCCTTGCGGGTCAATGCGAGGTCGTAGACCACACCCGCGCCGTAGCGGTGCGGCGCGTGGGGATCGTGGCGGCGCTTGTCGAGCGTCAGCACCCGTGTGCCGAGCGAAAAAGCCTCTTTAATGTCGTGAGTTACCATGATTATCGTGAGGCCGTGCTCGCGCCACAACCGGGTGATGAGGATGTGCATATCGGCGCGAATGCCCGGATCGAGCGCGCCGAATGGCTCGTCGAGCAGCAGGATGCGTGGCCGCTTGATCAGCGCCTGTGCGATGGCAAGGCGCTGCTGCATCCCACCCGACATCTGCGCCGGATAGAGATGGCGGCTGTCGCCTAGCCCGACTGACGCTAGCATCGCCTCGGCCTCGTCCATTGCGGCGCGGCGGTTGCTGCCGAACAACCGCGCGGTGAAGGGAGAGGCAGAAAATTCCAAACCTAACAATGTGTTACCCAGTACGGTTAAATGCGGAAACACCGAGTAGCGTTGGAACACCACCCCGCGATCCGGCCCGCATTCGGCTGGCAGCGGGACACCGTCGAGGGCGATGGTCCCGCGCGAAGGCCGTTCCTGCCCCAGGATCACGCGCAGCAGGCTGCTCTTGCCCGCACCCGATGGGCCGACAATCGAGACAAAGGAACCCTCTGCAATATCGAGCGAAATTCGCTCAAGCACGACCTTGTCGCCATACTCGACCCAGAGGTTCTTGAGGCTCAGCATCGCCATCAATGCGCCCCTGCGTGGGCCCAGCCGAACAGGCGGCGGCTGCTGCGGGAAAGCGCGAAATCCATCACCACTGCCAGCACCGCAATCCACGCGACATAGGGCAGGATCACATCCATCGCGAGGTACCGGCGGACGAGGAAGATGCGATACCCCAGTCCTACATCAGCCGCGATGGCCTCGGCTGAAATCAGGAACACCCACGCCGGGCCGAGCGACAGACGCAGCGCCTGTATGAGACGCGGCATCGCTTGCGGCAGCGCCACGCGCAGCATGACGCCCCACGAATTCGCGCCCAAAGTCAGCGCCTTGACCACCTGTTCGCGCGGCAAGGCAGCGACGTGCCCGGCAACGTCGCGGATCATGAACGGGGTCACCCCGACTACGATCAACGCCACTTTGGCCGTCTCACCCAATCCAAACGCGATAAACAGGATCGGCAGCAAAGCGATGGGCGGAACGACAGCAATCGCAGTCACGAGGGGGCCTAGAGTGGCTCTAACCGGGGGCAAGGTGCCCAGAACCAGCCCGACCAACAAAGTCGAGATGGTCGCAATCCCTAATCCTACGCCGAGCCGCCAAAGGCTCGCGGCAGTGTCTGCCCAGAACAGGTATTCGCCGGACAGCGGATCGGCCTGGAACAATAGCAGTGCCATCGCTTCGGCCATCGCACCGGGCAGCGGCAGGATCTTGTCGGCAGGGTTGGCGGAATGGCGCGCGGCGGCGGCGATGATGTAGGCTATTGCCAGCACCACCAGTGGCAGCGCGCCAAGCAGAAACGCCGCGCCGCGCCGCGGAGTGCGGTTCACCCAGCGCATCGGATTACCACTTCCCTGCGCCGCGTGGGATCACAGCGCGCCGTCGGCGGCGAGCTGCATGAAGGTTGGGTCGAACCGCAGCATGATGTTGGCTTTGTCGCCCAGTGTCTTGTCTCCCGGAAAGCTCATGCCGACCGCATCGGCAGAGCGCGCGCCCTGCCCGAACAAGCCTTGGGCAAAGCTGAAATCGCGCACCCGGGTCATGGTGGTGATCAGGCTGCCAGACGCCATCGCCGCCACCGCCGATTTGGGATCGGCGTAGAGGAAGGTGGTCGCCAGTTGACCGTCGAATTCTGCGGGGTTGGTGCCCGCCAGCTTTGCCATTGCGGCGCGCGCGGCGGCGCCCTCGGCGTCCTGCTTGGCCATCAGGGTCATCGTTTCATACCAGATCCCCGCCATCGCCTTGCCGAGGTTGGGGTTGGCCTTGAGTGTCGCGGTATCGACCACCATCAGGTCGAGAATCTCGCCCGGGATATCGGCCGAGGTAAACACTGCTTTCGTCCCCGCCACACCCTTCATGGTGGTGACCTGCGGGTTCCACGCCACCGCTGCGGTGACATCGGACGAAGCGAAAGCGGCGGCGATATCGGCGTCCGAGGTGTTGACCGTTTTCACATCGGTCAGCTTCATCCCGCTCGTCTCAAGCGCGCGGGCGAGCAGGTAGTGCGAGACTGACAGCTCAGCCAGATACACCTGCCGCCCCTTGATCCCGGCCACCGCGTCCGCGCCCTTCACCAGCACTGCATCATTGCCATTGGAATAATCGCCAAGAATGATCGCGCTGGTATCCTTACCGCCCGCCGCAGGAATGGTCAGCGCGTCCATGTTGGCGACCGTCACCCCATCAAGCTTGCCCGCGGTGTATTGGTTCACGCTCTCGATGTAGTCGTTGACCTGCACAAACTTGATTTCGATGCCGTATTTGTCGCCCCACTTCTTCACGATCCCGGCCTGCTGGGCATAGGGCCATGGCATCCAGCCGGCATAGATCGACCAGCCGATATTGAATTCGGTTTTCGGCTCCGCTGCTTCCTCCGCTGCCGGGGAGCAGGCCGCCACCGCGAAAGCGCAGGCGATGAGGAGAAAGCGGGCCGCGCGGCGAAGTTCGTGGAGCATGATTCGATAATCCTTTCGCAAGCGCAGCATCCCCCGAACGGGTGGGTTTGTCTATGGGGTATTATTACGATTGCGAAGAAATGTAATATGCGCGACGCTCCTGCTATTCTGGCCGAAGTTGCGCGCATTTGTGCAGCCTCGCGCCCAGCACGATATGGAAAGGCCCGTTACGATATGAAAAAGAATGCGATGGCCCGTCTACCGGCAACCCGGCCCCTCTCGCTGATCATGGCAACCGCCCTGCTGGCCTCCTGCGCGGCTGGAGAGCCCCCGCCGCCCGCGACCGGCACAGCCCCCGATCTCGCTGAAAAAGCGCTGAAGGTCCCCGGCTTTGCCGATTTCATCGCGATTGATGGTGATACGGCGTGGGTCACCAATGATGGGCGGGTGGAGCAGTGGTCGACCACCGAAAAGCTCGCCAGCCTCGCTGTGCCGCGCCCGTGCGGGACGATGGCAATTGCCGAAGGTTCGCTGTGGGTCGCCAATTGCAAAGGCGGCGAAGTGTGGCGGGTGAACCTGAAAACCGCGACGCTCGAAGCCAAGGTCGCCACCGGCCTCGCCAATCCCAAGGGCGAAACCAATGTGGTCGCAGGCGCAGGATCGGTCTGGGTGGCGAGTGATCCGGCAGGCAAGGTCGCGCGGATCGATCCGGCCACCAACGCGGTCATCGCAACCATCACCGTCGCGCCGGAAACGTGGTATCTCGCTTTCGGTTTCGATGCGATCTGGGCGGTCAGCAGCGAAGGCAAGGTGCTGCAAAAGATCGATCCCGCCACCAACACCGTGGTCGGCACCACCCCGCTGGGCGATACGCCGGGCTTCCTTGCGGCAGGTGAAGGCGCGGTGTGGGTGCAGGAGCAGGGCGATGGCACCGTGGCCAAAATCGATCCCGTTAGCCTTACGATTGCTGGGCGCACCAAGGTTGGCGACAATCTCAAATGGGGCGACATCGATGCCAATGGCGGCGCGGTGTGGCTGCGCACCACCGATGATCAGACGCTGGTGGTGATCGATCCCGCCACCCTCAAAATCCGCGCGCGGATGGGCGATGCGGTCGGCAGCGGCGCGCTGCGCTGGACGCCGAAGGGCGTGTGGACATCGGCCCACGACAACCAGACGCTATCATGGTGGAGCGCGCCCGCCGCGCCCTGATAAAGAACGAAGCGCGCGGGTTTGTGGCCCGCGCGCTTCGTTCGTTTTGTTATGACGTGCGACGCCTGAAGGGCTCAGTTTAGAACTTGTATCCCAACTCCACCCCGAAGCGCTGACGGCCGCCGGGGGAGATGAATGACCCGCCGAACTCCACCGCAGTGATGACTTCGTTCAGATACTTCTCATTGAGCAGGTTTTCGGCGTAGGCGGTGATCGACCAGGTTTCGCTTTCCAGACCGATCCGCAAATCCACCACGCCAAACGCATCGCGCCGCGCGACCGAGTAGTCGGCGTCGCCCACAAACGCGGGCAGCGCCAGCGCTGATCCCGGCAGCAAGCCGCTGAACAGGGTCGGGTTGGTATCATCCTGCAAAGTATGGAACGACGTCGGCCCGGTGATGCGGTAATCAGCGCGGGTGACGAAATCGATGCTGTTCGAAATCGGCAGATCCAGCTGCGTACCAAGGTTGATGGTGTAATCGGCGGTGTAGGGCGACTTGTTGCCGACCGTCACCGGACGCGAGGCGTTTTCGATGATCTCGCTTTCGGTCACGTTGGCCGATCCGAACACCGTCCAGCCATCGATCGGCTCGACCGTGATATTGATTTCGCCGCCGTAGACCTCAACCTCATCAATGTTCGAAACCACGCGCAGCAGGCCGAACCCGCCGACGAAGAATTCGAAGAACTGCATGTCCTCGATATTGGTGTAGTAACCCGCCAGATCGAAAGTCACCGCGCCATCGAGCAGTTTGCCCTTGATCCCGGCTTCGAAGGCGCTCGACACTTCCTTGCGGTACTGGTCTTCGATCAGCACGTTGGTGCCGAGGAACTGGTTGAACGCCTGATCGACAATCGCGGCCGAACCCTGATTGTTGAACCCGCCCGATTTGAAGCCGATGCCCCAGTTGCCGTAGAGATTGATGTCGTCGGCCAGTTCATACCGCAACGAGATCTTGGGCTGGAACTGTTTGAAGGTCTGCGACTGGTCTGCGATCGGCTGGATCACGCCGCCCACGACCAGCTGGCCGGGGTTGATCGGGCCGCCGGTAATCGGATCGAACACAGCGGGCACCAGGCTGCTGACGCTGCGATCTTCGATATCATACCGCCCAGCAAGGCTGACTGTGAAGCGATCCGACAGATTGGCATCGACCGAAGCGAACAGCGCGTAAACGTCGGTCGAAAAAGCGTCATTATACAGCTGCGTTGTCGGGTTGTCCGATCCCGGCGCGTTATACAGCTGGCGGGTGACGCCTAGGCCAAGATCCGCGCCAAGGCTGACCCCCACTTCGCGGTCGATGTGGAGGTAATAGGCCCCGACCTGCCAATTGACGTCGCCATCCCCGTTAGACGCGAGCCGGACTTCGGCGCTGAAATCGCTCTGTTCGCGGATCTGGAATTGCGTGCCGTCGCAGGTGGTCGGGCTGTACGGGCCAAAGGTCGATCCGTTGGCCGGGTCAAAGATGAACGGGATCGGGTTGTTGCCGATGAAGCCGGGCTGGTTGACCGGGAAGCCGGTCAGCGCCGCGGTCGAGGCAAAGCACGCCGCACTGGCACGGCCCAGATCGCCGGTTGCAGCGCCGGTGAAATCGACAAAGCGCGCAAAATCGGCCGAGGTGCTGTCAGCAGTCAGGGACTGATCGACATCACTGTAGAGCGCCCATGCGGACAGTGTGACGGCTTCGAAATCATGCTCGATCTTGGCGGAGACTTCGAAGGTCTGCTGATCATTGGTCGGGCGGATGTTCGAATAGAAGTTGAACGGGTGGTCGTTCACATCCTCGAAGAACGCCGGGTTCACCCCAGCGAAATTGGGCAGGTGGAAACTGGCGTTAAAGTTGATCGACGCGCCGCTGAGTTCGGCATAGCGGGCTTTCACGTCGATTTCGGTGTTCGGACCCAGCTCGGCCACAAACCGCCCGTCGATCCCCCAGGTTTCCTGATCATCGATCGTGTTCGAATTGAGGAAGCTATTGCGGAAAAACCCGTCGGTGGTCGAATAATTGCCCGACAGCACGAGGCCCGCCGCCTCGCCCACCGGCACCGAGACAAACCCGGTGGCAAGGTAAGTGCTGTCTTCCGCCGCGCGGACGGTCACCCCGGCTTCGAGCACATCGCTGGGCTTCAGGGTCTGGAGCACGATTGCGCCCGCTGCCGCGTTACGGCCGTACAGCGCACCCTGCGGGCCTTTGAGGATTTCGACCTGCCGCAAGGTACCCTGATTCTGGTTCAGCTGCGCGGTGTTGGTCTTGAGAATGCCGTCAACCACCAGCGCGACCGAGCTTTCCGCATCACGCGCGCCGTTGATACCGCGAATGTTGATCTGGGTGTCACCCGCCTCCGCCGTGCCGGTGACGATAGTCACGCCCGATGTTAGCTGGATAAAGTCATCGGCGCGCTGCACCCCGGTCTTGGCGAGGGTTTCGGCCCCGAACACCGTGACCGAAGCAGGCACATCTTCCAGCGATTCCGACTGGCGGCGCGCCGTGACGATAATCGCATTGTCTTCTTCGGCCACGGGGTCGCCGGACGTAGTGACATCCTGCGCCATGGCGGGCGCGGACAGGGCGATGGCGCTGAGCGCTGCGCCAGAGGCAAGAACCAAACGGACATTCATGGGACGGCTCTCCTAAAAAAATTCAAAAACAAAAGGGATCAAACGAGGACGTTGGCCCCGCTCATGTAGACATAGACTTCCTGGAATTTCGCACCGTCTGGACCGGGTCGAAGGCGCCAGAAATTGGTGTTGGTGAGCAGCGTCACCTGCCCCGCTGCATCATGCAATTCGGCAACAAAGCTGGCGGTGATCCGGCCATTGGCCTCGTCCACGGTGCAAGTGAAATCGCGGTGAATGATGGTTTCATACGCGCCGAAGAAATCTTCGAACATCCGGCGGATTTCCGCCTTGCCCGAATGACGCGTGAAGGCGGTTTGCACGCAGAAAAGCGCAGTGTCGTGGAAGCACGATAGCGCGCCTTCCATGTCCTTGGCATCCACGCGGGCAAAATACTTGTTGAGCGCGAAATCGATCAGTTCGGCGCGCGTCATGACGGGTTCGTACTGCATCAGGCGTCCCCTTCCTTCAGCAGGTTGTCACCCGACATGTAGACATAGACGCGGTGGAACAATCGGTCTTTCAGGTAGAAGCGGTTGCAGTTTTCATACCGCAGCTCATCGCCCCCATTGGGCGTGATCAGCACGGTGAACTGGCTGCAGATCGCGTTGGATTCCGGGTCGGCGGTATGGACGAAATTGCCGTGCCAGATGTTCTCGAAATCGGTGAAAAGGCGGACGAACATCGCCCGGATCGCCTCACGCCCGTGATGCACGGTATTGCTGGTTACCTCGGTCAGCACCGCATCGGGCGTGAAGCAATCGAGCACCTGATCCATGTGCTTGTTATCAACCCCGTCGAAATACCGCTTGGTGACGATATCGATATAGACCGGGTAGGGCAGCGGCGCCTGCCCTGCGCCGCCTTCAGTCCATGTTTGCATCAGTACCAGCCCTTTCGGATATTCGCGTGCATCGGCACTTCGGGTGCGGGGAAGGCTTTCTTCGAATGGGTCAGACCCAGTTCGATCAGCGTTTCCAATTGCTTGTAGGCGACCTGCCCGGGGTTGATCACCGGCACCGGCAATTCGCTGGCGAGATAGGCGGCGGATTGGTGCATCGTGGTCGAACCGAGCACGATCACGTCTGCCCCGTCATCCTCGATCGCGCGCATCGCCTCAGCCTTGAGTTTGGCGAAGACGACCTCTTCCTTACCTTCGAGCAGTTCGGTCACATCGGGCCGGGTGTTGATTGATCGCACAGAAGCGCAGCGGTGCTCCCACCCGTGCTGGTTCAGGACCTTCTCGTAGAGCGGGAACCACTGCGGCCACATGGTAATGACGCTGAACTTCTTGCCCAGCATCATCGCGGCGGCAAAACTCGCCTCACCCGGGCCGACCACCGGGATGGTCAGCGCCGAGCGGAGCGGCCACAGCCCGCTGTCGCTAACCGTGTCGATCAGCACCCCGGCGTAGCCTTCGTCCTCAGCCGTCACCCCGGCCTGAAACACCGTCCAGTCCATGAGCAGCGTGTCGTGATAGGAATCGCCCAGCGCCGCGCCCCAACGCACCGCTTCGAATGTCGGGGCAAAGCCGGGGCGCACGAAATCGGCCGGCAACTGCTGCGCGCGGTTGGCGACGCCGGCTTCATCCATCGCTATCGGTACGATAACCTTGATGCGGTTCACGGCACACCCCTGTAGCCAATTGGCCTGTCGCCTATTGGCGTGTTGCCAATTGACGAACCGTTATTGTATACAAATAACGTCCGTCAAGTGCTTTCCCCAAAAGTGCTGATATGGACGCAGGCAGTGTGTTTTTGCCGCCGCAGGGCTTCCCCGGTCTGATCGGCTGACATAGAAAAGGCGCGGCATGACCATCTCCTGTTTCCTCAAACCCTTGCAGGCCGACCCTCGATGAGCCGCGCGTCCGAACAGGCCTATGCCAAGATCCGCGCGCATCTGCTGAGCGGTGAGGTGCAGCCCAATGAACAGCTGACCGAAGACCAGCTGGCGCAGATCACCGGGGTCAGCCGCACTCCGGTGCGCGACGCGGTGCGGCGGCTGGAGGACGAGCTGCTGCTGGTGCGCAGCGACACCAAGCGGCTGTTTGTGGCCGATTGGAGCCGCGATGATATCGAAGAGATGTTCACTCTGCGCCAAATGCTCGAATGCCACGCGGCCGAGCGCGCTGCGCGGCGCCTGTCCCGCGACAAGATCACTCAATTGGAAGCGGTCAACCACGCGCTGAAAGACGCAATTGCGCAAGACCCGCCCGATGTCGCACGCTTCCTTGAAGCCAATCGCTGCTTCCACGAAGCGATCGTCGATGCCGCCGATTCGCCGCGACTGGGGCAGATGCTGGGACGTCTGGTCGAAGCCCCGGTGGTGCTGCGCACCGCACGCACCTATTCCTTGGAAGACCTCAAGCAATCGGCGCGTGATCATGATGAATTGATTGCAGCCTTTGCTGCGCGCGATCCCGATTGGGCGCGCGCAGTGATGGGCAGCCACCTGCGCCGCGCATTCCACACCTTTGCCAAATCGGTCGGCCCCAAAGGTGGCAACGCTGATATCGCTCCAAACCCATAATGCTGCGCCAGTGTGATTGCAATTGTATACAAATTGAGTAATTCACCCAGCAGAACTTTTCCAAAGGCAGGCGATTCACCATGGGCCCCGGACAAATCGAACTGGTCGAAGTCGGCCCGCGCGACGGGCTCCAGAACGAAGCCGACATCATCATCACCGATGTAAAGCTCGACCTGGTGGGCCGCATGATCGGGTACGGCGCGCGGCGGCTTGAGGTGGCAAGCTTCGTCCACCCAGTGCGCGTTCCGCAAATGGCGGATGCCGAGGCGGTTATCGCAGGCCTGCCCGACCGTGCTGACTGCACTTATATTGGCCTCGTCCTCAACAAACGCGGCGTCATGCGTGCGCTCGCCACCCGCGAAGATGGCGCGCGCGGGGTCGATCAGGTCGGCTGCGTGATTGTGGCAAGCGACACCTTCGGCCAGAAGAACCAGGGCCAGACGATTGCCGAAGGGCTCGCCGAAACCCGCGCCATGTTGCGCTTCGCCCGCGCCGAGGGGTTGCGCGCTCAGGTTACCATCAGTGCCGCATTTGGCTGCCCTTTCGAAGGCGAGGTAAAGCACGACACCGTGATCGCCATCGCCGAAGAACTCGCCATCGAAAACCCTGATGAAATCGCGCTGGCCGATACCATCGGGGTCGGCACGCCGTGGGAAGCGGGCGAATTATTCGGTAAGCTCGGCGCATTGCTGGGCGGAAAAATCCCGATGCGCGCGCATTTCCACAACACCCGCGGCACCGGCATCGCCAATGCGTGGGAAGCCTACAAGGCGGGTGTGCGTATCTTCGATGCCTCGCTCGGCGGGCTTGGCGGTTGCCCCTTTGCCCCGCGCGCGACCGGCAATATCGCGACCGAAGACCTCGTCTATATGATGGCGCGTTCGGGCGTGGACACAGGCATCAATCTCGACGCTGCAATTGCGGCGAACAAGTGGTTTGCGGGAGTGCTGGGGCGTGAATTGCCCTCGGCAGTCGCCCGCGCGGCATAAAGCATAAGGACAGGGCATGACGTACAGGTTGGGTGTTGATGTGGGCGGGACTTTCACCGACCTGCTGCTGTTTGACGAGGCGAGCGGCGCGTTCTGGCGGCACAAGACCCCCTCGACCCCGCATGATTCGTCCGAAGGCATCCTCAACGGGGTCAAGGCGATTATGGCCGATGCCGGGATCACGGCGGCGGAGATCAGCTACTTCCTGCACGGCACCACGGTCGCCACGAATGCGGTGCTCGAAGGCAAGGGCGCGAAGGTCGGCCTCGTTACCACGCAAGGTTATCGCGACGTCATGCAGATCGCGCGCTCTTATGTGCCAGGCGGGCTGGCCGCGTGGATCGTATGGCCCAAGCCGGAGCCATTGGCGCACCTGGAACACACGGTCGAAGTGCCGGGCCGGATGGACGCGCAAGGCCGCGAGGTTGCCCCGCTCGATGAAGACGCGGTGCGCGCGGCGTTGCGGAAGCTTAAGGGTGACGCGATCGAGGCACTGACCGTGAGCCTGATGAACGCCTATCTCAACGGCGAACACGAAGCCCGGATCGGCCAAATCGCGGCGGAAGAGCTGCCCGGTATCCCGGTGTCGCTGAGCCACGAAGTCCTGCCCGAAATGCAGGAATACGAACGCACGCTTTCGACCGTCGCCAACGCGGCGGTGCGTCCGGTTGTCAGCAAATATGTCTCCAACCTGCGCACCCGGCTTGAACAGGAGGGCTTCAAGGGCCGCCTGTCATTGCTGCGCTCGGACGGGGGTTTGATGTCGAGCCAGAAGGCTGAGGAGCACCCGGTCAACATCCTGATGTCCGGCCCCGCAGGCGGGGTCACCGGCGCATTGTGGGTGGCAAAGAATGCCGGGTTTGAGAATATCCTGACGCTCGATGTTGGCGGCACTTCGACCGACGTGGCGCTGATCCAGGGGTTGGAACCGCGCCGTCAGCGCACGACTGAAGTCGGGCACTTGTCGGTTCGCGCCTCTGCGCTCGACGTGAAGACCGTGGGCGCAGGCGGCGGATCGATCGCGCACGTCCCGCAACTGACGGGCGCACTGCGGGTCGGGCCGGAAAGTGCAGGAGCGGTGCCGGGGCCGGTCGCCTATAACAAGGGCGGCACGCAGCCGACTGTGACCGATGCCAACGTAGTGCTCGGCTACTTGCCCGAAGACCTGCTCGGCGGCGCCTTCAAGCTTGACCGCGAAGGCGCGAAGGTGGCGGTGCAGACCATCGCCGATGCGCTGGGTATCAGCCTGATGGAAGCCGCACGCGGGATCATTGATATCGTCAATGAAAACATGTTTGGCGCGCTGCGGATGATTTCGGTGCAGCAAGGCTACGACCCGCGCGAATTTGCGCTGATGGGCTTTGGCGGTGCCGGGCCGTTGCACGTCAACGCGGTCGCGCGGCTGATGGGTTCTTGGCCGGCGATCTCGCCCGTCTCCCCCGGCGTGCTGTGCGCATTGGGCGATGCCACCACCCGGATGCGGACCGAAACCGCGCGCAGCTTCTCGCGCCTCGCCAAGGACACCAGCATCGCCGATCTGGTCAACGTGCTTGACGACATGGCCAAACAGACCCGCAGCGAATTGGTAGCTGACGGCATTCCCGAAGAGCAGATCACCTCGCTGTTCGAAATTGACGTGCGCTATGCCGGGCAGGCCTTTGAAGTGCCGCTGACGATCACGCAGGCCGTGCTCGAAGCGGACGGGATCGCCGGCATCCTCGCCCGGTTTGATGAGGAGCACCTCAGGCTCTTTACCTTTAACATGGATACGCCGCACGAAATCGTGAACCTGCGCGCGGTGGCGCAGGGGCAGGCGCCCGCCCTGCCCGCGACCGAATTGCCCAAGGGGGACGGCGACCCTTCGGCGGCGAAAATCCGCGACCATACCGTGTGGATCGACGGCGCTGATCGCGCGGCGGTTATCTACGACCGCGCCCGCCTGCGTCAGGGCGACGTCATCGAAGGCCCCGCGATCATTACCGAAATGGATTCGACCACACTGGTCGAACATGATTGCAGCGCCGCCGTTGATGCGGTCGGCAACATCCTGATCACTCTGAAAGCGAAGGGTTAAGACCATGCCAGCCCGCATCATCGAACCCAACACCGTCCCCTTCAACAAGATCGCCATCGACCCGGTGACGCTCGACATTATCGAGAACGCGCTTCGCAATGCCCGCATCGAAATGGACGCGACGCTGGTGCGCACCGCCATGTCGCCCGGCATCCGCGAACAGGGCGACGCCTTCCCGCTAATCGCAGATCCAGCGGGCAAGATGATCGTCGGCCAGTTCGGCAGCTTTATCGACGGGTTTCTGATCAGCTTTGACGGCACGATCGAGGATGGGGACATGATTTTCCTGTCCGATCCCTATTCCTGTGCAGGCGCAATCTCGCACTCGAACGACTGGCTGGTGATGCTGCCGGTGTTCAAGGATGGGCGGCTGATCGCCTATACTGCGATGTTCGGCCACCAGAGCGATATTGGTGGTTCTGTGCCTGGCTCGATGCCCATCGGTGCCTCGTCAATCTTTGAAGAAGGCGTGCGCATCCCGCCGGTGAAAATCTGGAAGCGCGGCGAATATAACGAAGATCTGATGAAGCTGGTGATGCACCAGACCCGCAAGCCTGACTGGTGTCAGGCGGATTTGAACGCGCTGATCGCCAGCTGCCGTGTCGCCGCGCGCCGGGTGGTCGAAATGGCGACCCGGTTTGGCGATGATGTCTACGTCTCCGCCACGCAGGAACTGCTCGCCCGCAACCACCGCGCGATGAAGGCGCTGCTGGCGATGGCCGTCGCCGAAGAACCCGTCAGCTTCGAAGATTACATCTGCGACGATGGCAAGGGCTACGGCCCCTACAAGATCCGCTGCACGATGTGGCGGGACGGCGATAAGGTGATCCTCGATTTCGAAGGCACCGACCCGCAGAGCGCCGCTTCGATCAACTTTTTCCTCAATGAAAACATGTTCAAGATGTTCTTTGGCATCTACATGATCATGGTCTTCGATCCGCAGATCCTGTTCAATGACGGGTTCTACGACCTGATCGAAGTGCGCATCCCGGAAGGCTCGCTGCTCAAACCGCGCTTCCCCGCTGCGCTTTCGGGCCGCACCCATGCTTTGGGCCGCATCTTCGATATTCTGGGCGGTTTGCTCGGGCAGAAGACACCCGAATTCCTCAACGCCGCCGGGTTCTCCTCCTCGCCGCACCTGTTCTACTCGGGGTGGGACAGCCGCGAGGATGGGACGCGCGACTGGTTTCAGCTGTTCCAGATCGGCTTTGGCGGCATTCCGGGCCGTCCATTAGGTGACGGGCCGGACGGGCATTCGCTGTGGCCGGGCTTTACCAATGTGCCGAACGAATTCCTCGAACGCTACTTCCCGCTGCGGATCGAACGCTATGCCACCGCGCCCGATAGTGGCGGCGCAGGCCTGCACCGCGGCGGCAACGGCATCCACATGACCTACCGCTTTCTGGCGGATGGCGAGATCGCGATCCATGACGACCGCTGGTTCGTGCCGCCTTGGGGGGTCAATGGCGGGCATCCGGGCAAGCGCGCGAAAAAGGTGCTCGAACGCGCCGATGGCAGCGAGGAAATCGTCGGCAACAAGGTCGAAAGCGTTCCTGTGAAAGCGGGCGACCTGCTGCACTTCATCACTTGGGGCGGCGGCGGCTGGGGCGATCCGCTGGCGCGCGATCCGGAACTGGTCGGCCTCGAAATTCGGCAAGGACTAGTGACGCCCGAAGGCGCGCGCGCATATGGCGTGGTCGCTGACAGCGAAGGCGCGGTCGATACCGCCGCCACCTCTGCCTTGCGTGCCGAGATTACTGCATCGCGCGGCGATCTGCCGCTGTTCGATTACGGCCCCAGCATTGATACTTTGCGTGCCAACTGCCTTGCCGAAACCGGGCTTCCCGCTCCGATCCAGCCGGTCTGGAATGCTGCCCCCGGTCTGCGGGAGGCGGCGGAATGAACGCCGCTGCACCGCTCGCCAATGCGAGCGCGCTGACCGGGATCAAGGTCGTGGAAATGGGCCAGCTCCTCGCCGGGCCGTTCTGCGGGCAATTGCTTGGCGATATGGGCGCGGATGTGGTCAAGATCGAGCCTCCCGGCGCGGGTGATCCGATGCGCAACTGGGGCCAGGGCGACGAAAAGGTGCAGTGGGAAGTGATCGGCCGCAACAAGCGGTCGGTCACTTGCAACCTGCGCGTGCCCGAGGGACAGGCACTGGCGAAGCGCCTGATCGCTGATGCCGATGTGCTGATCGAAAACTTCAAACCCGGCACTCTCGAACGTTGGGGCCTTTCGCCGGACGAACTCCACGCGATCAACCCCGGCCTGATCATCGCGCGAATGTCAGGCTACGGGCAGGACGGCCCCTATTCCGACCGCGCAGGGTTCGGCGGGATTGGCGAGGCGATGGGCGGATGGCGTTACATCGTTGGTGAACCGGATCGTCCGCCCAGCCGCATGGGCATCTCGATCGGTGACACTTTGTGCGCGACTTATGGCTGCATGGGCGTGCTCGCCGCGCTGCATCACCGCGAAAAGACTGGCGAAGGTCAGGTGGTCGATTCCGCGCTCTACGAAGCGGTGTTGCAGGTGATGGAGGGCCTGGTGCCCGAGTATGATCGCAACGCCGTGATCCGCGAGCGTTCGGGTTCGGTGCTCAAGGGCATCGCCCCGTCGAACGTCTATGCCTGTAAGGACGGCAGCTACATGATCGGCGCCAATGGCGATGCAATCTTTGCGCGGCTGTGTCAGGCGATGGGCCGCCCCGAACTGGCGAGTGACGAACGCTACGCCACCCACATCGCGCGCGGCATCCATCAGGACGAATTGGACGCGCTGGTCAACCTCTGGACCGGGACGCTGACGGTGGACGAGGTCGATGCGCTGATGACCGAGTATTCGATCCCCGCAGGCCGCGTGTACCGCGCGCCCGATATGCTGGCCGACCCGCACTTTCAAGCGCGCGGCGCGATCGTCGAAATTGAAACGCAGAATCGCGGACGGATCAAGATGCAGAGCACCTTTCCCAAGCTGTCCAAAACCCCCTCCTCGATCCGCCGCCCTGCGCCTGCCGCGCCGGGGCAGGACAATGCCGAGGTCTATACGCAGCGGCTTGGGATGGATGCAGGCGAACTGGCGCGGCTGACAGAGGCGGGGATCATCTGATGGCTGGCCCTTCGGCAGCGGGCAATTACGCCGGGGTGTTCGAAGGGCGGCTTCAGCCGGGCACACGGCCTGCGTTGCTGATCGTCGATGTGGTGATCGCCTATCTGACCGAAGGATCGCCGCTGTTTATGGACACTGCCGCCGCCGCGCGGGACAGCAACCGGCGGCTGGCTGACGCGGCGCGCGCGGCAGGTGTGCCAGTGATATTCACCAACGTGCAATACCGCGCGGATGGCGCGGACGGCGGCGTGTTCTACCGCAAGGTGCCGGTGCTGGAGGTGTTTGTCGAAGGCTCGCCCCTCGGCGCTTTCCCCGATAGCCTCACCCCGCAGCAAGGCGACCGGGTGGTGACCAAGCAATATCCATCTGCCTTCTTCGGCACCGGCCTTGCCGAAGCTTTGCATGCCGAGGGGGTGGATACGCTGCTGATCACAGGATACTCCACCTCGGGCTGCGTCCGGGCGAGCGCATTGGACGCGATGCAATATGGCTTCATCCCATTGGTGGTGCGCGATGCCTGCGCTGACCGCCACGAAGGCCCGCACGAGGCCAATCTCTTCGACCTTCAGGCAAAATATGCCGAGGTCATCAGCGAAGCCGAAGCCCTTGCAGTGATTGCCGCCAACGTTTCGGCGTAGGCTTGGCACAGCCCAGCGCGAAAGCGCCTGCCTT
>Ga0163144_10014446_pt1 | contig 16391 bp, 38 predicted proteins | sample OliLak19BULKMAT1_FD_123175 | JGI IMG/M metagenome (GOLD analysis project Ga0163144, IMG submission 123175) | Freshwater microbial mat bacterial communities from Lake Vanda, McMurdo Dry Valleys, Antarctica - Oligotrophic Lake LV.19.BULKMAT1 | ecosystem: Environmental > Aquatic > Freshwater >... | reverse complement strand
TCGGCGGGTCCGATGCGTCACCGGCTGGCGCTACGTGGCAACGCTCGCAGCGTTGCAGAGGCTGAGGCGATCGACGAGTTCGAGATGGATCGCTTCGAGGACCGTTACGAGTCCTACGCGCAAGAGTGGTAGTCGGTAACTAGCACCAGCGGTGTACAACGCTGGAAACGGTGGCGCCAATTGTGCCTACCACCAGACAGAAAACTCTAGAGTTTTCCAATGTACGGGCCGAAGCCCAGCCATCTAGGCCAGGATGTTGCGCGCTTCCTCGTCGGTGAGGAACATGTCGGAGTCCATGTCCAAGTAGGCATGGCGTCCCGTGCTCGGCTGCCACATGTAGAGCAGCCGCTTGCGCGTGCGGGTGAAAAACGGAACCTCCGTGCCACCGCAGGCCGGAACCCAGTTGCCTTGCTCGGCCCTTGCTTGCTTCTCGTCGAGTGCTTCGGTGAGTGTCTTCATGGTTATACTACAACCGGGCTAGGCGGTTTTTTCACCGAGCACGGCGAACTCGTGGCGCGAACCACCGAGGCGCGAGTTGCAGCAATCGCACATGCGCCACGAGAACTCATCGTACCCCGTGCCCGCTTCGCTGTCGAAGTTGGGAACGAGGTGCGGCCCGAGCGCTTCGAGGCCTTTGGTGATCTCGTCCATGCGGTCATCGGCCTTGCTGCGCGGGCCGTGGTTAGCGTCGCCCTCCGACAGACAGAACGTAGTCGCTCCAACCAACAGGCTCGACTCGGTACATCTTCGAGCAGCATCCACGGTCGATCACGACGACATCACCGACCATCATCGAGCGGACGCGAAGCCGACCGCACACCTCTTTCTCGTCGCCGTCTACGTGGTTCATACCCCGGAAGACCTTGCCTCGAACCTCCTCGTCGGTGTGCTCCTCATCGGCGCCGAAGTCTTCGAGGGTGAGAAATGGCGAGCGCCAAACACAGGCGTCGCCGGTCAGGTAGCGGACTTGGATTTTCGTGCTCATGCTCTGTCTACAACCGACCGACTACGTATTTTCAGAGCGCTGCGACGAGAGCAATCGCCTTGCCGAAGTTCGCCACGTCCAGCGTGATAGCTGCGACGACACGAGCGAACTCGATGATCGTGGGGATCGTGACGTAGGGCAGCACGTCATCGCCATCGAAGCGCGGATTATGGTTGAACCACTTACGCTCAGGGCCCCACTTGCCTGGCTTGTCGAACGCCTCAGGGAACCACGCCGCGCACTCGAACTCGGGCTTGTCGCCGGGCTTCCAGTAGCCACGCCCCACGTTGGAGTAAGAACCGCTGTGCCATTGGATGCTGAGGGTCATCCCGTTCTCGAACGTGACCCACATCCCATTGATCTTGCCGTGCTCTTCGCGTCTCTCAACCTTGGAGACAGGGAGATTCAGCGAGCCCAGTTGGTCACCCATCAGCATCAGCGTGTTCAGCATGCCTCTACTACAATCGTGCTCGTCCATATTTTCACAGACGCCAGCGATTCGTTTTTCTGACAGGCGAAAGAAGAAAACTCCAGAGTTTTCCAATGCACACCGCTCGCGCGGCGCCTCTCTAGGAGAGAGTCTGCACTGCAGCGTCGGCTACCTCGACAATACCGAGGTGCTCGGCGGGGTACTCGTCAATCCGTACGATCCCGCGCTCGGTGTCGCTATCCATCATGACCCCGCAGTAGCCATCCGGGGTCACGTAGATCAGCGTACCCATGCCCCACATGCCATCGGTACGCACCTCGGTGCAGGGATACGCGTTGCCATTCTTGAGTAGGAAGTTCGTGCTCATGGTTCTAGTACAATCGAGGCAGCAGGGATTTTCACAGAATCGTAGAGACGAGAAGATCACCGCGCTTAGTGATCGCACCGACGCGGACCATCATCGCGACCATGCTCTCGTAGCTGGCCACGTCAGAGAACGCGTTCATCATGCGCGCGTAGAGATGCCCGCTCGGCATTCCCGCTGCGCCATGGCTCGCCACAAGTTGGCCAGCGGTGATGATCAGATCGAGTGCAGCCTTCGCTTGAGTGGGTGTCATGGTGATTCGTCTACAAGCGAGCGCGCTCGGATTTTCAGCGAATCGACACAGCCCACACAGGGAGAAAGAAAACTCTAGAGTTTTCCGATGCACACAGGGCCCGAAGGCCCGAGGCCTCCCTTACAGGGCCTTCAGCTTAGCGGCGATATCCTTGCGGCGCCGGGTCGCCGTCGCCGGGCTCCAGCCGACGACCGCTCCCGCCTCGGTCTGAGTCATCCCCTGATTGATCGACCGAATGAACGTGCGCTCATCGTCCGACAGGGTAGCGAGCGCCATCGCGAGCCATTCGGCTTGCTCGATGCGGAGTGCATCCATACGACCATCGGCGCCCACGAGTGACTCCGTGAGTGACTCGCTATTGCCGTCCTCGTCGGCCGACGTCTCGCTAGCGTGGCCACGATTGCACGAGCGCTTGACGTGGTTGATCGCTTCGTTGCGAGCGATGCGGCATACCCAGCCCTTGATCTCACCCTTGGCAGCGTCGAACGTCTCCAGGCCTTCCAAGGCCTTCAGAACGGCCGCGCCGTACACGTCATCAACCGCGCCGGGCATCGAGCGGCCGATGGTGCGCGCAATCGTGCTGCGCATGGTCTTGAGGACTTCGGTGGTGAGCATCTCGCGTTGGTTCAGCATGAAACAGTTATAGCAGGTCATCCGTGCATTGTCAAGGTATCTTTGCATAGGTAAAGCAGGTTCTTGGCACGGTTCTTGACAATGCATTGGTAAGACCGGAAAACTCCCTCTGTATAGGCAAGGCTGCAGGGAGTTTTCCATCTGCATGGGCCGAAGCCCGCTGATCAGATCTCGGTGATGGTCAAGATCTCCCATCCCTCGCCGTCGGGCGCATCGGTGAAGCGGTTGATCGCATCCTCCCGATCGTGACCCTTGATCACGCATGAGAAGGTCGGGCACCCGGGATCGCAATCGTCCCGGTAGGTGAGTCGGAACCGGCGCACTAGCGCACCGGGTAGCGGTTGCCGTGCGGCGCGAGCGCGACGGGATGGGGGTACGTGTAGCGGTAACCGTCGCGCGTCTCGCGGAGGTCGTCGCACGCCAGCTCGAAGCATGCGAACGCGGTATCGAGGTCGTCGCTGTAGAGGTCAGCGAGCGGGCCCGCGCCATGCTCACGGCAGCGCTTCGCAGCGGCTTCCAGGTTCGCAGCGGCGACGCGGTGCGCCTCCACGGCAATGGCGACGAGAGCGGGGGAGGTCGTGAGCGGTTGGTTCAGCATGAGATAGTTATAGCAGGTCATCGATGCATTGTCAAGGTATCTTTGCCAGGCATTCGAGCGCATGGATCTGGAAAACTCCCTATTGGCGCAAGCGTTTGCGTAGAGTTTTCCAATATGGATCGGCGCGAGCCCGGCCTCTGGCCTAGTCGTGCATCGGCTGCGCGTAGAGGCGGGCTTACTCGGTGTAGCAGCTCGGGCAGGTCGTCGCGCTGATCGCGTCGCAGTGGCCACCCTCTTCGAGGCGGTGCCCGACGGTGAGACCCGCGCGAGCGGCATCCTCGATCGTGGCGCCCACCTGGATCGCGTTCGCAGCCTCGATCTCGCAGTCGCACACGTCGCAGGTCTCGACGGTGAACAGGCGGATCATGCCCGGTTGCTCGCCCTGGGTCGCGTTCGAGAAACCCCAGTTCACCGCGAGCGAGCGGAGAGCGATGGCAGCGCGGGGGGTCTTGTTCGTGTTGTTCAGCATGAGACAGTTATATCAGGTCATGCGTGCATTGTCAAGGTATCATTTCCTGGCAATGCGGATCTTGATCAGGAAAACTCCCTGTGGCTACTGCCCTATAGAGGGAGTTTTCCACTTTAGAAACGGCGCGAGCGATCCGCGCCCGGTAGGCTACTCGTAACGGACGGTCAAGCTCGCCGCGTAGGGGGCGGGCGAGAACACCAGGGAGAGCCCGGTGACGTCGCACGTGGGGACGTCCTTAGCGATCTTGCCGAGTAGCAGCTCGGCCACGTGGCGGGCGAGTAGCTCGCAGGAGAGCGTCGTACCGCGCTCGGCGATGCGATCCATGTAGACCCCGACCATCGCCTGGTCGAAGAGGAAACCGCGATCATCGAGCTGCGGCGCGCACGTGACGGTCATGTCCCAACGGACCGGGATCGCCTTGCGTCCGCCGGTCACGTTGACGAGCTGCAAGGCGGGGCCGCAATGGTTCCCGCCCGTGACCACGAAATTAGAGATCCCCGCGCGTTGCAGGGTGAACGTGCGGAGCTTTAGCTTGAGCGCCGGACGCGCGACGGGTTGCGACGGTGCAGCGTGGCGGTGCGTGTTGTTCAGCATGACAGCGACATTACCAGGTAATCGACGCATTGTCAAGGTATGTTTGCCAGGGTAGCGAAGGCCGGATCCACGGAGGGAGTTTTCCTGATCACGATCCGATCGGCGCCCGTAGGCGCCTCGGCCCGTGGGCCTAGATCTTGTCGGCGAGGGCCGCCGTGATCGCCTTGTAGCGGCGAGTCGTCGTGGCAGGCGACCATCCCAGGAGAGCGCCCGCCTCGCACTGGCCCATGCCCCCGGCCATCGCATCGAGGAAGGTCTGCGCGTCGCTGTCGAGCGTGTTGATCGCAGCGGCAAGCGCCTTGCGCTCGATGGAGCGGGCGATCGTCACTCGGCCATCCTCGGCCACGAGAGTATCGACCAGATCGATCGTGTCGTCGTCGTCGCCGACCGTGGTCTGCGAATCGTGACCCTTGTTCGCGCTCGCCTTGCGCCAGTTACGCGCCACGTTGGAGGCGATACGACAACCCCAGGAGACGATCGATCCCTTCGTCCAGTCGAAGGTCGACGCGTGCTCGATCATGTTCACGAGGGCCGTCTGGACGATATCTCTCGTGGCGTTCGTCTGGCCGATCGTGCGCTCGACGGCTCGGGACATCGAGCGGTATAGGTCCGGGTTACCGATCTCGGCCAGGACATCGGCCGCGATGATGTCCTCGTCACGCATCGCGTAGAGCGCGGGGGACGCGCCACGGTCAAGAGGGTTGACGGTGTTGGTGGTCTTGTTCGTGTTGTTCAGCATTCATACGTTATCTCATGGAATGCCATGCATTGTCAAGTTGAGCTAAGTACATGATACCGCTCGAGAATACGGCTTTGTCAAGATATGTTGACAGTGCAACATGTGGACATTGCTAGGCATTCCGAGATAGCCAAGAATCGACATAGGCTTAGCAGTGCTCAGTCGATTTCGGTGCGAGCAGATCTCGGCTGATCTGGCACGATCTATGACGGCCACCGACCACTACCCCATAGAGTTTTCCACCTATATGGAAAACTCTATGCATGGCCTACGTGCTCATGTGTATGATATCATTATGAAATTCTCTCCGCATCAACGCTTGATTCCAGCCTAGGATCGTGCCGGTCCTTCTCTACATTCAGGCTATTCTGATGACCATTGGCAGGTCGTGCGATGCATTGTCAACGAAATCACCTATTGGGCGTCCCAAGTGCCTATTAGGAAAGTCGAAAAAATTGGAATAGTATTTTTGACTAGGCATTGACAGTTCTGATAATAGGTATGGATGATCTGGAACGACAAAGAGATCACCGGAAGCCGCGCGGCCGCAAGCCGAAGGCGAGCACGGCGCCCACCGAGGTCGAGAGCTAGACCACCCGAGACGTGACGAAGCCAAGCCCAAGCGGCTCGCTTGACAGCACGCGATCGTCATGGAACATTCATTTGGCAGGCGAGCGCTCGAGCGCTCACCTGTCCGCGCAACAGACAAAAGGCTCCCCCGGCAGGACTCGAACCTGCGCCTCCCGGGTACGAACCACGGCGCTCTTTCCAGCTGAGCTACGGGGGATTGTCTGTCTGTTGTGCGGTACGTCTATCTTTTTATGACCCACCACTCCCCCAAGCCCGAGAACCTCGACCCAGGCATCCGCGAGACGGCGAGGATGCCCTCTGCACAGTCGTCCATGCCGTTAGATTTTTCGCTGATGCCATCCGATTCACGGAAGCGTGCGCTCAGCAGGATGTTGACCTTGGCGCCGTCCTCAAGAGGGTCATCAACTACTCCGGCTACAAGGAGCGCTATCGACTTTCTGGGCTCTTTGGGCCGTCCTTCCACTTGAAGAACATCAAGGAGGAGGAGTTCCAATCAGAGCAACGGGCGTACTTGGCGGGCCGACACTTCGGAGAGCTGTTTGTGGTTAGGGCCGCCGTTAACAACGAGGGACGACACGCCTGGTCGGTGAAGTGCAGCTGTGGAAATCGGCGCGTCTACACCACGGTGCAGCTCCGGTTCAGGAAGCACTGCGGGTGCAAATATCTGTGCCGCTCCAACGGAGACATCAAGAACAAGCACCAGCCGACATACAACTCGTGGGGCGGGATGTTCAGTCGGTGTTACTACCCGAACAACTCGAACTGGAAGCACTACGGTGGGCGGGGAATCTCCGTATGTGACCGCTGGCGTGACTACGACAACTTCCTCGCGGACATGGGAGAACGCCCACCGGGAACCTCCATTGACCGCTTCCCAGACAACGACGGGAACTACGAACCTGGAAATTGCCGGTGGGCCACCCCTCAGCAACAGGCCGCCAATAAGCGCTGGAATGGCATGAAGCCAGGGACCAAACGCGGACCAAACGCGAAGCCCTATAAACCCATTTCCCACTGCTACAAGGGGCACGAGTTCACCGATGGATCATACCGACGCAACAACAAGGGCCACCGAGTCTGCCTCGCTTGCTACAACGCCAGAAAACCAAAAATACTACTGGCTCGGAAAGCTAGACTAGTCGGTGATGCCAAGGAAAAATACCTGGCCAAACAGCGCGAATACGACCGGAATAGACGGGCCAAGCTCGTTCCACCAGAGGTCCGGGCTCGTCAGGAAATCGAGCGTCTCATCAAGGAGACCCTCGGCTGACTTCTTGACAATCGGCTCTCCGGCCTATTGACTGCGGGGATGTCTCAAGCGCTGTTCACGGTTATTGGTGGCGTCCTGGTGAACCTGGCCAAGGTCAACTTCATCGAGCCTTCCTCGGTTGGGGGTCACGACGGCTCTTCCACAGGGCGGGTCCGGGTCCACTTCGAGAACAAGGAACAAACGACCCTGGATGGCTCTATCGAGACGGTGCTGTTGAAAATCGGCGGGTCCCGGGATGACATGGAACGGAGACCTCGCTCGTGACCAACCTGGAGTTCGTCGAGGAGCGATTGGCGGCGATGGAACGAACTCCTGGGATGTGGGCATTCTCGACGGAGTCGTTCGGCCTTCAGCTCATGATGCTGGTGGAGTTCGCGAGCCTGGAACATCTGCGGCCGGTCCATCCGCTGATGGTGAAAATATTTGGCGGCGGGACGTTGCCAAATACGCGCTTGGACGACGAATGGGCCAAGTTCCGGGTGGTACTCATCAGGGAGTACTTGGCTACTGGAGGAATCTGGAATGGCGAACAAGCCAGCAAATGACTCGTCCCCCGGCTGTGACCTCTGCGGGGACAATCATGGTCCGACCTTTCTTCATGCCCGTTGCCATCTATCGGCGCCGTTGCAGGCTTCGATGGAGGACGGGGTGTTGACGCTGCGGTGCTACCTACCCGAGTACAGGAGGATTGTGGCGCAGCTGAAGGTGACGGACATCGTACCTGGCGTGTAGAGCAGCATCAGCTTCTCGTCCCCCTGCCTTACCTCCAAGGAATCCTATGGCCAAGAACAAGCCTGAAGTGCGTGCGAGCGACCCGAGTGAGGAGCATTCGCTGATCTTCAAGCTCTCAGACCTGGAGGCTGCCCCCGGGGACAAGCTGGAAGTCTTCATCGAGTGGCACTCGGGCACCTATGGAAGTCGGGTCCCGAGCGTGGTCGTCAGAAAAGCCTAGGGACGCAAATATCTACCGAGAGCGCGAAAATACTTTCACTGGCCCTGCAAGGATTTGCATGCTCCTGCGGAGAATTTTCATTTTCACCTTCCGGGTTGGAGGTCGGCCGGCGATTGACCGGGCATGAAGAAGCTCAAGGACGACCCGTTTCTCCCTGTCGCATTGGCCATGTATCGGTTCTGGGTGAAGATGTGCGAGCTGAACGGGATGGAGAAAAACCTCGTTTGGCTGCACAAAGCCCACAAGGAAGTCGTGAAATGTCTCAAGCGCCTACCTGTCAAATGATTCACCCAGGACACCCCCGACGATCCAAATGGGTTTCGTCCCTGTACCGGGATTGCGGTCGGTATCACCGGAGATGGTGTCCTCGTCTGCTCGCCCTGTGCAGACCAACAGCGCTACCGCTCGCGCGGTTTCGAACGGGTCGCTCGCTAGGCCGGACCATTTACCGGGACGACAAGCTGATTGGCATCATGGATCTGACCGAGGATGCCACCCTGGTCGTCGAAGCCCTCAATTGCCCCGCCGCTGAGAACGTCCGCCTACGCGAACTACTGGACCGGCTCGACAAGGGCGGAGGCCTCGGGATGGATATTCACGCTCGCATCCGGGCAGCGCTTGGAAAGTCGACGTGAACCGGCTTCCCACAATGTGGTCAAAAATTCAAAAAATCGCTGTTGGCACAGAGGTAAAAGACATGCTGCCGACGGGCCGCCCTGTTGCTGTAAGCTCCGACCCATGAGAGATCCCTGCCACTGTCAATTCACGACTCGTAACGGCCGGCCACAAGTCGACTGCGAGGACTGTGAGGGATCAGGGGAGCCTCTAGTACGCCTGGTAGATGCCATGACGGAACGAGCGAAGCCGGCGGATCACCGCCCTCAGCTCAAGTCGGTTCCATAGGTTGCAATCGCAGCCCGTACAGAACCACTCGCCAGTCTCTGGGTCCTGGATATCGCGCCAACCATCATGGCCCACCATCTCTCTGGTGCGCTGCCAGAGGTAGCGAATGGCCTCCACGAGGTCTTGTTCGATCTCCTCCAGAAGCCGTGCTTCTTCGTCGAGCCGATGGTGTTCGTTCGTCTTGATCATCCGTGCCCTGCCCAGGACTCGAACCTGGGCAACCTTCCGTGAAATCCGAGTTACGCGGCTGCTTCTGGTCGCAGCCCGGTGGTTCTCAGGTGCACTTGCGCGCAGGGACTGAGGGTCAGGCCGCTTCTTCGGCGGGTGCTACGGGGGAAGGAATCTCTCCAGCCAGGGCTTGTTCGCTTTCATAGGGACAGACGGCGCGAGGGGGTCACTTCTGACAGCCGACCTGAAAGTATTTTCGTTGGCTGCATCTGGAGGTCGATTCAGCGAAAGATTTTGTGACAGTAGCTGTAGCTATGGCATGCGCTTTTTTGAAGTGGGCGGCTGCGTTCGCGACCAGTTGATGGGTCTGACCTCCAAGGACGTTGATTTCGCTGTGGAAGCCGAGTCGTTTGAGGTGATGGAAGCGGAGCTTCGATCGCGCGGGTTCAAGATTTTCCTGTCCACTCCGGAGTTCCTGACCATCCGCGCCCAGGTGCCCGCCTCGGAGGAGAAGCTGCGGGCCCGGTCCAAGGACGCCGACTTCGTGCTGTGCCGGAAAGACTCGACGGGCTCGGACGGACGTCGGCCGGACTTCGTGGAGCCTGGGACGATTCTCGATGACCTGGCTCGCCGGGACTTCACGATGAACGCGATTGCGATCGACGTCGCCACCGGAGAGGTCTTGGACCCGCACAACGGCATCGGCGACATCAAGCGGAACCTGCTCAAGTTCGTCGGCGACCCGTACAAGCGGATCAACGAAGACGGCCTGCGGGTGCTGCGCGGTCTCCGCTTTCTCATCACGAAAGGCCTGCAGGCCGAGATGGAAACCGGCGATGCGCTATGCAGCTTCGACGCACACAAGATGCTGATGAAAGTCTCCATCGAGCGCGTTCGCGAGGAGCTGGAGAAGATGTTCGCCTACGACACCATGGTGGCCATGGAACTGCTCCACGGGTACCCGAACCTGTTGCCCTCCATCTTTCGTGAAGGGCTTCGTCTCGCGCCGACATTGAAGGGCGCCTAGACAATTGGTCGTATAGGCGATACGGCTTTTAGATGACCACCACCGAAGAGAACACCGCAGAGCCGATTGGCCTCTTTGACCTGGACGGGACGATGGCCGACTTCGACAAGTCGATGGCCCATCACCTGGAGTCGCTGCGCTCGCCGGCAGAGGATGCGGCGCACGACGAGACGAAGTTCGAGGACATCCCGCACATGAAGGCCAGGCGGCGGCTAATCACAACTCATGACGGACGAAAAGCCTCTCTCTGAGCTGCCGAAGGTTCGGCTGACCTGTGTTGATCCACTCAACGCAAACGTTCGCGTGGATCTACCTGACCGTCAGTTCGACGGCATCGAGTTCTAGCCCGACGGGAACAAGCGGTACCTGTTCGTCGTCGAGGTGGGTAGCGCCGGCCCGGCCGAGACCGCCAACATCATGCAGCAGGTTCACCGGACGCTGAAGGGATTCATGCCCGATAAGTCCACGCTTGTTGTTCCGGCGCACCATGGGGTTCCAGTGTTGGGCATCTACGAGGTAACGCCGGCATGACGATAGAAGAACGGTTAGCTCGTATTCGCGCCGATCATGCAGAGTCGAGGGCGGAGCGCCGTCGTCTACTCCTGGAGTCGATGGAACTGCTGATTCGCCTAGGGCGGACAAGGGCGAGGTAGATGCTGGTAGCTCAAATGCTTTGCGACAACTTGAAGTGCGGAAACGCAGGTCGGTTGCTGGCGATCGATGGCAGGACGCTGTGCAGTCTGTGCTCGATGGACACAGTGGCGGTTCGCTTCATCGACCTGCCTCGGTTCATCGTGTTGGCATCGCAGCTCGCGCGCGACAACGACAGCCCAGAGGCCGTGGAGCTGCGTCAGTATCTGCCGAGGCAACGATGAAGAAGTTATCGATCTGGGTCCTGGAAGTCGCCGAGCATTTCTTTCTCAAGGCGCACGGCTGGAAGTTCGAGCTGAGCAACCGGCGGATCGGCTGGGTTCCACCCGACGACTATCCATTTCACCGATCATCGGACTATTCGCGCGGACATGCCGTCAACGCGCAGAAGCAGGCCGTCTATAACCCGATGCACGGCGGCGCTAGGCGGGAATTCAACTAATGGCCAAGCACGGCTTTCATATCTGCAGGTTCGATTCGGCGGAGCATCTTACCGGGAAGAAGCGCACCTATGAGGCCGTCAAGGCCGCCGTGCTCGAAGCTGGGAGGTTCTCGACGTTCGAAGCTTCGGCAAACGCCAAGAACGCCTCGCTGTTTACCCGGCTCTGCAGGGACCCGGAGATCGAAACCTTCGATATGGGCTTCCCCTGGACAGGCGTGCGCCTGAAAGCGAAGCCGTGACGGGCTGCAAGTGCGTCGTGCTCAAGTCGATGAATCCGGTGCAGTACGACCAGTATCTGTGTCCGATCCATGGACCGCATGCGCCTCGCTACTTCCTGGATCACGGGATGGTGCATGACCGCATTACAGGCAAGCACGTCGAGATCGAGGAAGTCGTAGCTCTGTTGAATGGAAAGCCATGAACGTCGACGACGCTATCGCTCTCGTTCAGGAGAAGGATAAGCGGAAGATCCGCTGCCAGTGCCCGGACTGCTTTGCCCAGACGGCTCTCGTTGCGGAGGTATTGAAGCTGCGCAAGCACTTGCGTCACGCCGTCGAGGTCTGTTCGTGTCCTGACTGCTGGCGCAAGCGTCACGGCGGTACGCCAGGTCAGCTGACCGCCAAGCACATGGTAGTTCACGTCGAAGAGGAGTCGGCGAAGATCTGGGCAGCTGAAGAGGCTGAACTCAAGAAGGCACTAGAAGACGCCGGGCTCTCGAACCACACAGCGGTCGAAGCCATCAGAATTCTCGACGCGGAAGAGACCCGGCTCTCGGCGGAGCTGCGCGGAAGAGACCGCCCTGAGGAACGATGACCTGGCACATTCCAATTCCCAAGCTGCTCGTGCCGACGAAGTTTCGGACGTACGTGACGTTGCCGCACGAGACCCATTTGCCGATCCCGCCGCATCCCGGGGCCTATGGGGTCAAGCGCAAGCATCACACGCATGAGGGCGTTGATCTGTATTGCGCCGAAGGGGTCGATGTTCAGGCTGTCGAGGACGGCGAGATCGTCGCCATCATGCACTTCACGGGACGAAGCGCCGTGCCGCCGTCCCCGTGGTGGCGCGACACGATGGCTATGCTTGTTGAGGGAGAAACCGGAGTCGTCGTCTACGGGGAAGCTGCGCCTCGTCTTGGCAAGCTCGTGGGCGACAAGGTCAGGCGCGGCGAGAATATTGCCCAGGTGATGCAGGTGCTGACGCACCACAAGGGCTTCCCGGTCTCAATGCTTCACCTGGAATTGCACGAGCACGGGACGAGGAACGCCTGGGACTGGGTCGACGAAAAGCCGCCGTCCTTGCGGGACCCCACGCCGTATCTCTTGGAGTCGCGATGAAAAAATCGCACCTCACGAAACTTGATGTCGCGTCGTTTGTAGATATGTGCGGTGGCAACCATGGATGAAATATCGTTTACCAAAGTCTCATTGCCCTATGGGTAGATGGGAAACATGGCGCCCTACCCATTGTTGGCGCGCAACAAGATTTGGAAGACGTCAGAAGCACTTTTTCAGGCCAATCGGTTCTCCGATCCTGGAGTGGTTGAACGAATTAGGCTCGCGCCGTCGCCGATGGGGGCCAAGATGATGGCCAAGAAAAACATCGGCCTCATGACCGTCAATCCACGCTCGCCGGAGGATGTCGACAACATGCGTGACATCCTGAAGCTCAAGGTGGTGCAGCATCCGGAACTAATGAAGCTGCTTTGGGATACCGGAGACGCAACCATCATCGAGGACTGTACAGCTCGCGCGAACGCCTCTGGTCTGTTCTGGGGCGCCAGCAATGGCAACGGCATCTGGGAAGGTGAGAACACGTTGGGCAAGCTCTGGATGGAGCTGCGCACGTTCCTGCGAAATACCTATGCTCAGAAAGGACGCGAATGAAGAAAGAGACTGGAAAAATCCTCAACGAGGAAGAAGTGCTCTACCGCTGGCGCATGGCCGGCGGCTGGGAGGTTGGCCAGCTAATTGAGCTGGACTACGCTAAGCTTGACCGGCGCGTCCCGTATAGAGGCCAGCACGCACTGCTTGGCTGCTGGGTGGATGCGGAAACGCTGAAGCCAGATTGGGGCGGTGCTGCGAACATCGAGTTTGTGGCCCATCAGCTTACCCTCATCGACGATATCGACGAGCGCCAGGTGGCAATGATCCGGGTCATAGAGCATACGTTCTGGAACACGTACGAGACATATCCAGAAGGAATGCTCGCTGGCGCGCATAATTTTCATATCCGCGTCATTCAGGAGCGGGTTGATTTTGGCCAAGGTAAATACACGTGCCCAGCTGTTTGGGGCTGGCATCGCTGTGACATCTGTCGTGATTATCGTGGCAAGTGGCTAACCTCGGAGGTGGAGTTCGTCGATCGTCTCGCTCACATGTCAAAGAACATGGAGAAGTGGTGCCTGGCGAAGATCGTCGGGTATCAACTCGACGATCACAACCAGGAATGGATTCGGCGCGACAAGGCCGAGGTGGCAAGAATGAAGATCACCCGCACGTTCCCCCAAGAGGAAATGCTTTCCTGATTGGCATCTTCTGGCAGGTCATCGTTGGCCTTTTGTGCGGCGCCTTCTTCTTTGGCGTCGACAGGGCAGTGCGATATGTGATGAACCTGCGCCGGCAGGTGGAGCTGTCCAGGCAGAACGTTGAGACCGGAGAGCGAGCCGGGCACTTCGTTCAGGTCGACTGTCGCGAGTGCGGGAAGCTCAACCGCATCCCGTCAGATCGGCTTCGAAACCGGCCGATCTGTGGCGGCTGCAAGTCAAGGCTCCTGCCAAAGAGGAAGATCACCCTCTGTCACATCAGGAACCTTGAATTCGACCGGGCGTTGAGCCTGGAGCTGGACGGCGTCATTAGCGACTACGACAAGTTCTGGCCAACGCTCGACGCACATTTCAAGCGCAACGGCATCAAGAAGGTCGCTCTTGACGCAAAGGATTTACCCAACTAATGCAGGTCGGAGATCGCGTCGAAATCATCCTGGACACCGACAACACCCAGGACCGTGGCGAGGACGAAGAGGTATCCCGTTATATCGGCAGGACAGGTGTCGTTACGGCGATATATGCCGAGGCCCCGACGATGCCAGTGGGCGAGAGTGAGGGCGATCCGCTGATCTATGTGCGGCTCGACAAGCGAGTTCAAATCAACGGAGTCCGGCGCAGGCGCGATGCGTTTTGGACCAAGGAGCTTCGAGTCCTGTGACGCACGACGAAGATCAAAAGCATGGCCATAAGATGGGTGTGATGGCCGTCGTGAACTGGCACATGGGTGAGGTCGCCAAGCTAGCCGAGGCCATTAAGAAGGCCTACGTGGAACCAGCGCCCGGCCGAAGGATTCAGATCGGCGTGGTCTGGGAAGGTCAACACTGCAGCGCGGAACAGCTCATTGACCTCGCCAGATTTCACACCGATTGCGCCAAGGCCATCGAAAAGGAATTCGGCGTATGAACACGTACAAGGCCAAAGAGGCCGGGAAATATCTCTCGATGACGGTCGATGGCAGAGCTATCAGCATCCATCATTCGCACTACCTGGAAAAAGGCGAGACGATCGAGCGCCATTGCGGCGCTTTCATCCTGCTGATCGTGGCATCGCCAGAGCCCGACGAGGAACGATGACGGCCGAGACGAAGCTTGGAATTGCCGCCAGCACGTGGCTTCGCGGCAACACGCTGGTCGAGGCCATTCGCTGGCACGGCAGCAACTACGACAACGTCTACACATGGGTGATGAAATGGGATTTGCGCGACCCCGGAATATCAGATCTCGACGGGTATCTGGAAGTAACCAACCGCTTCGGATCCGCCATCGTTCGCGTTGGCGAGTGGCTGGTCCGAGACATCCTCAACGAGCTGTTCTACCGTTCGTCGGACGAAGCATTCACCGGGGTATACGAGGAAGTTCCATGAACGCAGCAGACGCCATCATCGCTCTGGGGACGCAGCTCTCCGATGAGAAGAGTGCCGCACACGACCTGTGGACCTGGCTGCCCTCTTACAAGGTTGCCGAGAAGAACCATGGCGACTACGCAAGCGAGTTCGCGCCATGCGTTAAGGACATCATGGCGGAGGCCGCGATGTTCATTGCGGCGATGAAAGATCCAAGCTCGCCATTCGGACCAAAGACAGCCGAAGTCCTTCGTACACTCACGCCCGATGAGACTGATTGGTTTATGCGCTGCCCCTGCGAGCAGGACCACGTCGGCGAGTGAGCACCCGCACGGTTGACGAAATCCTAGTCGGCGACGCTCCTCTGGTCTCAGATGACCCCAGAGGAGCTTCGCAGGGAGCACGAGCAGCTTCGCCGTTCCCTGGAGACCGCCCGAGCCCAAATCGCTCTGTGGGCCCCGCTGGTGGCCTGGAGGCACCGCTGTCCCAAGTGTCAGGCGAATCGGCTAGCATGTCCTGGCTGCGGAGATCCCTGGTAGGAGAAATCTATGAACGAACGCATGGAAACAGTCGACGACACCGACGACGACGAATACCCGGAGTTCGAGGATGTTGTCGACGGCTTTGTTTCACACCGCCTGAGGACGATGGATGCATTGGGCAAGCACTACCCGACGCGCGACGGTTTTGTGGCGCAGGTGATGCTGCTGATTGAAATCGCCCTCCTTGGCATTTGGCCCAATGCTGAGGCGATTGCCGAGGCGCAGGTGATGACCGATAAGTTCGGCGAGGACGGAATCTCCATCCTGGAGCCGCCCACTGCGAAGTGGTCCAAGAAGGTCGTTCGGTTGGCGGTTGATTACATCCAGCATCGGCGCGAGGTTGCGCGTCATGAGCACCACGCGACCTGCCCCAACTGCAACCCGCCCGAGAATCGCAACAACTAGTGAAATTCTCGGCGGGCTCGACTGTAGGTATGGCGTGACACCAGAAGACATCGCCGAGTTGAAGCGTGAGGCCGAGGACTGGAAGACCCGCTGGGGCGCTCCGATGCCGGCAGGGCAGTCACAGGCCTTTGCCACTGGGATGCTCAAGCTGATCGCCCACATCGAAGACCTTGAACAGTCCATCGCAGAGGCAAGCAACGAGCGAGCCCAGGGAGACGCCTGGAAGGGCGGCTTCGCGGATAACCACTAATGGGCTGTTCAATCTGTCGAGGTCATGCGCACCAGGTGTGCAGCGCGCCTGGTTGTCGAGATGAGACCAGGGATGTTGCCCACTTGAAGAAGCTCGGGCTGTACGAGAACATCTCGAATAGCCCGGACGGAGAGTGGCAAGAAATCGTCCGTCATCCGCTGCGTTGCGATCTGTGCAGCAAGGTCGCCGTATATGCCCATCCCAAGGGCGGTTTGCGCTGCGGAACATGCCCGAG
>Ga0163144_10014445_pt1 | contig 16391 bp, 15 predicted proteins | sample OliLak19BULKMAT1_FD_123175 | JGI IMG/M metagenome (GOLD analysis project Ga0163144, IMG submission 123175) | Freshwater microbial mat bacterial communities from Lake Vanda, McMurdo Dry Valleys, Antarctica - Oligotrophic Lake LV.19.BULKMAT1 | ecosystem: Environmental > Aquatic > Freshwater >... | reverse complement strand
GTATGGTTCGGCAACCGATGGTAACGTAACGGCAATAATGTTCGAAGGTGCTGGCTGTATCATTAGCCAGGCTATCGCGTCGCTGGTTACCGAAAAAGTTCGCGGCATGCCCTTAGTCGATCTTAATCAGGTTTGCGCGGCAGCGTATATGCATGACTGGGGAATTACATTGGGGCCTACGCGTCTGCGTTGCGCAACTCTTACTTTTGATGCGCTTCACGAACTGGTGCGGCAGTTATCATGTTAAATTACACAAAAGTTTTAGAAGAATGTCGGCGCGTTACCCCAACGGTGTTGCAAACTACGCAGCATGAAGGGGCGGCTGCACGGCTGCTTTGGCAAAAATTAGCTCCCGAAATGGTGCCCGATAAGCAGATGCACTGGAAGGGCGCAGCGAATACCGCTTCTACACTTCAGGCTTACCAAGAACCCTATACGGTGATTGCGGTGGACGGTTCACAAATTTATCCTGATCGGCATGCAGGAAGCAGCTGGTATGTTATTAATTTAGGGAGCATCGTGCTGAATTATGGTTCTCAGATAAGTTCTGTAGTCACCGATTCACAACCTACGCTGCATACAGCGCTCAACGACCAACCAGCGTTGATAAATGCCCGCAGAAACGTGCAAGAACTTGCCTATGGCTATGAACTGGCCAGCGCGAAGAGCGGTGTTCCAGCGGTGAACACACCGAAGGTGGAAACACCAAAGGTGCTTTTGGTGGATGGGCCGTTGTTGTTTTGGGATGCGGAGCTTGTTGATCCGCTGACCGGAACGCTGGTATTGGATGCCTATCTGGCGCAGTTACAGCGCTGTTATGAAGGGAAAATATTGCTTGCTGGGTATACGAGCATGCCAAGAAGCCGTGACCTGATAACATTATTGTTACGGCAGGAAGATGCGCGGCAGCAAGCGGCAACCTATGATCAGATAACTGATGCAGATATTGTCACCTCATTTTTGCCGGCACATGCTTGTTCAACGCTCTTTACCAATGCGGTGAATAATTATCCCGCTGCTTTGCAGATACGTTTTTTATATATGTATACCGGACATGAGGTTGTACGCATAGAAGTTCCCGCGTATGTTGCTGCCGATGAACAAGCGATGGCAAAGCTATTAGCTATTATTATGGATCAAGTTGCCAAAGGGCTTGGCTACCCGGTCTGTCTAGCCGAAGCGCATGAACAAGCAGTGATACGTGAAGCCGACCGTGTCGCATTTTATCATATGGTACAAGAGCAACATCGTTCGCTCGGTACCGTCTCATCAAGCTTTCAGCCGTCACGTAAAAGTTTATCTAAACGATCACCAGCGGTGTAGGGGGGGGTGGCCTGCAGCCGGCCCAGAGACTTAGTCTCTGGACTCCTGGTTTGGACATTTGCTTTGCAAAGTAATAGTAAAAATAATTATAGCCAAGGCATTGCCTTGGCTATATGTTACGTATTCTCGTTTGACTAAAACAACGGGGTTCGGGGACAGGTCCCCGGCCGCCGGAGGCTTTAAGTTCACAACTGTGCTTTACTATGCTATATCTCTCAGCGTTTGTTTTATATCTTATCGTTAAGGAGTTAGCATGTTTGCTACTAATCAAGAGATAGCGTTATTCATTGTCCGCTTTGTTGTTGGTTCGGTTTTTATATTACACGGCGCGCAGAAAGTTTTTGGTATATTCGGTGGTTCTGGGTTGGCTGGTTTTGCTAACTGGCTCCGCACTTTAGGCATACCTGCATGGCTTGGTTATGTGAGTGCTTTTGTGGAACTGGTGGGCGGTGTTATGGTCCTGGCCGGAATTTTTGCACCAGCAGCAGCAGCGGTGCTTGCGGTTAATATGGCTGCGGCTATTTATTTGGTACATTTACCCAATGGCTACTTTGTACAGAGCGGCGGCTGGGAGTACTCATTTAATTTGATTTTGCTTTGCGTGGCAATTATCTTTGGGTACCGCTAAGTAGATAATCTATTATTGGTGAGTAAACAAAAAGGGGCTGAAAAATCAGCCCCTTTTGTTTGTTATCCTAAGAATTTCTTAAAGAACCCGGCAATGCCGCCACTGCTTGCATCATCAATACTGGTACCAATGATAGCAGAATATTCTTCCAACTTTGCGTGCGCGTCAGCGGAAAGCTTTTTAGGGATATCACATTGCGTGATAATAATAAAGTTCCCGCGCCCTTTGCCGCGCAATTTATGGAACCCTTTACCGGTCATGGTAACCCGCTCGCCAACCGGGCAACCTTTCGGTATTTTGACCGTTTCCTTAGACCCGTCAAGTGAGTTGACTTCAATCTGACAACCAAAGACTAGTTGCGGATAGGTTACTTTGAGTATCGCTTCCAGGTCATCCCCAACGCGGGTGAACCGTTTGTCTGGCATGATTTTTACTTTAATAAAAAGATCACCGGACGGCCCTTGATAAACTCCGGCATCACCTTTGCCGGCAACGCGGAGCTCGGCCCCATCATAAATACCTTGGGGAATAGTAAGGGTAAATGTTTCATATTTTTGTACGCGAGACTGCCCTTTACAAACGCTGCAAGGGTTGGGTATGGTTACCCCTTCGCCGTTACAGTCGGGGCAGGTTTGTGCATAGGTGAAAAAGCCTTGGCGATAGTTTACTTGGCCGGCACCATGGCAATGTTCACAAGAAACAAAGCTTGAGCCTTTACGAGCACCCTTGCCGCTACACTCAGTACAGGTAACAAAATGATGATACGTAATTTCTTTGGTAGTCCCGGTGAAGGCTTCTTCAAGGGTTATCGCAAGGTCTTTGGTAAGATCATGCCCTTGTTTAGGGATAGGAGCGGTTCTTTTTTGGCGTTGTTTTTGTTGTTGTCCGCCACCAAAAATATCACCGAACATATCAAAAATATTGTCCATGTTCATGTCCTGGCCGTTGCCAAACCCACCAGCACCGGCACCAGCATGACCAAACTGGTCATATTGCGCCCGTTTTTTTTCATCGGAGACAACTTCGTATGCCTCGGTAGCCTCTTTAAACTTTTCTTCTGCTTTTTTATCGTCAGGGTTGCGGTCAGGGTGATACTGCAAAGCAAGCTTACGATAGGCAGCTTTTATATCTTTAAGAGAAGCGTTTTTAGGTACGCCAAGTACCTCATAGTAATCACGTTTTGTTGCCATAGGTTTATTATGCTGTGTGGTTGAATAATTTTAAGCGGTTGTTTGTTTAAGTATATCAGATCGTAGCGAGTTTGCGTAGAGGGGAGGCGCGCTCATATATTCTTCATATTTGGCGATGCTGCTCCGTGAAATGGTGATATCACCCGCACGGGCCGGTGCAAACTGGAGCGGTTGGTTATAACCAGGAGAATCAGCCTTAAATTGCTCAATAAGAGCGAGTAAAGAGATACTGCTCCCGGTAGCAATATTAAAGGTTTCCCCAATAAGGGGTGCGTGGGTGGCTCGGCCTAGATTGAGGTTTGCTTCTACAATTTTTGCCACGGGAACAAAGTCCCGCTGTTGAGTACCATTGCCGTTCAGGGTAATGGGCAGATTATGCTTCAGTGCATGCTGCAAAATGGCCACAATGCCAGGGTTGGGAATATCATGCCGCTGGCGCGGTCCGTAAACATTAAAATAGCGGAGTGATACCGTTTGTAATAAGAACAGTTCAGCATACTGTTTGGTATAGAGCTCTCCTATAAGCTTGGAGTAACCATAGGGTGACAAGGGTTGGCAGGGCGTGCTGTCTTCTGAGCAGGCGGCTGTTGTGTCGCCATAGACGGCTGATGATGATGAAAAAACAAAACGTTTAACCCCTTGCTGACGAGCAGCTTCAAGTAAGTTGGCGGTACCGGTCACATTTACTTCATGGCACTGTGCTGGGTTAAGCAATGATGCGGGTACTGAGGTGACGGCAGCTAGATGGAAAATATGTGATTGGCCCTGGGCTGCGCGTGCGCAAATAGCTTGGTCAGTAATAGAGCCCTCTATAAACTGTATCTTATTTTCAACGGCAGCTAAGTTTTGGTAAAGTCCTGTTGATAGATTATCCAGTACGGTCACCCGAGCGCCATGGTTGACGAGTGCCTCTACCAGGTGTGACCCGATAAAGCCGGCACCACCGGTAACTAAAACAGGAAGGTTAGCGTACGGGTTGTTCTGATTGCTGCGCATGGAAAACCATAGGGGTAATACTGTTTAATAAGGTAATTGCTGTTTCTCGACCTTCAAGGACGCTTTCTTGCATGCTGCTATATTTCCAAGCGCCATACCTGCCGATTGATTGAATGTTGTAGGCCGCAAGCTGTTGGTGTAATTTCTGAATGTTGTTGTCGCGCCACTGGTCAAAAATAACATAGGCATGCCGGATGGTAATAATTTTTTCGGTTACCAGTTCTTGGTCGGTGAGCGAAAATAATTTTTTAACGGCAGCTTTTGAGGCGGCTAATTTTTTATTAATGGTAGCTTGGGTTCGATTCAGCGCAGAAAGCTCGCCTGAAATTGAACTGTGGCCGGCGGGGGCCATGCTCTGAGCTAAGTTGTGCGGAAAGCCAAGGCGATAAAACGGGTACTGATTTTCAGGAAAATAGACCCAATGTTTTGCCGATAAATTTTCCCGCTTAATGCCCAGGTTAAAATTAATAACACTATTACATTGCAAATGATCCATCGCTCGGAACAGAGTACTATTACTTTTTTCTTTGAGCCGCTCTAAAAGCATATCAAGGGGTAAGGTGCTTATGAGGTGCGTATACTGCTCTGAGTGCCCATTAGCAAAATGTACCGTTTTAGTAGCGCTATCGATGGCAATAACTTCATGGTTAGTTGCAACGGGTTGTTGTAATTTTGCATGAATTTTTTTGAGCCAATGTTGGATGCCACCTGTATGCGGATAAAAAAATTGTGCGTTATACCCGATGCTCTGTGCGGGCGCTGGTGCGAGTGCTCCACGCAAGAGTGCTTGCAATGAAGTTGCCGGCACAAAACGGCCGGTCCATGAGGCTGATAGTTTGGTATACGGAAAATCGAAAATTTTTTGTTGGTAACTAAAAAAGAATTGGTTGCCCAGGCCTTTGCCAAAGTTGGCAAGGACCCATTCTTTAAAGGTTGCAGGGTTCTTTTTATTTGTTTTTTTAATAAACCCTTCAATGCATTCGGTAATAACCGGTTCTGGTAAGCCGTATAGGTTTACTTGGAAGGGGTAGGGGGTATACGTTTCATGTGAATAAATAAAAGAGCTGCGGTTAAAGTTATTAAGGGCATCAAAGCCAATGGTGTCTGCAATGAACTGTTTAAAGTAAGGGTCACTGATATGTAATAGGTGACCGGTATAATCGAAGGTAAATCCGTCTTGTTGTACCGAACGGCAAAGCCCACCTACGGTGCTATCTTTTTCAAAAATCTTGTAGTTGGTAAAGCCTTGTTGTTCAAGATGATACGCAACAGAAAGGCCCGTGAGCCCAGCACCAAGAATAACTACTTCAGCCATCTAATTCCCTTCGTTTTTGATGCCCTTATTTATAGATCGAATAACGGCAAATGTCTAGTAGCGAGCTTGTGCTGAAGGGTGATTGGGCATAAAAAAGGTGATAGGTGACGGCTGCGATGAATTACGATCTGACAAAAAGCCATCAGAAGGGTGTACGGTAAAGGTAAACGTAACTTTATTATCTTTAAAGAGATGTTGCAGTTGTGTTGGTGCTTTGCGGAACGGTGCAGCAAGGCGAATGCTTTCTAATATTTTTTGATTGAATGATTCATTCTTGCTGCCTTGTAAAATTTGTGCGCTCACTAAGTTGCCATCACGATTGACCGAAAGACGCATCACCAGCGTTTGCGGTAAGTTGGCGGGCGCTTCAGCAATGTGTTGTTTATTCAGTTCATAACAGATGGCGCGCGCAACTAAGAACTGATACATTTCCCCTGCGTCTTCTACAAAGCCAGCGGAAATTTTTTGACCAAGCTGTTTATCGCTGGTCGCCTGTTCATCAAAGAGCGGGGTTTGGTAGGCTAATGCTTGATTGATCGATTGTGCCATGCTGGGGGCTTGCTCTTGTTGTTCTGCTGGTGCTTTGCGCCACGAGTTGCGGCTGCGCGTGCGCCGTTCTTGCGTAGGGATCTGGTATGCTCTGCTGGGGACCGATTCCGGTTCTTGTTCAACAACCGGAGCTTCGTGTTCGGGTGCTTTTTCTGGTATTTGTTGGTTGCGTGGTTCGATTTCTTCTTGTTGCGTAGCTTGCCGTGCTTGTGGCTTAGGGATTGAGGTTTCTTCTGCTTCGGGGGCAAAAATAACTTCTGTGGGTTTATCTTCTTTGGCTCCGGCAACGGGTTGTTGGCGCGGGACAAGATCATCTCTTATTGCATATAAGAGTAACAACAGAATAACAAGATGAATAAGTAATGATATGCCCCATGCCTTATGGTGCGGGCGGAAAAAGCTGTAATTATACATAACCGCTATCAGTAAAATGGTGGCTGTTACCTTGACGGAAGAACTATACTGTACTGATAGGCAAAAGTCGATGAATGGCTGGTATTAATTTGGGGTGCTTGCTATGCGCGAGCTGCGGCACTAGGGGGAATTGGGAAAGAGTACGGCGGCAGTGGGAAGGATTGGCCGAAAAAGTTTGTAGAGCGGGCTACCGTAACGAATTCTCATAGACCCAAAGACTGCAATGAATGCTGCAGAACACCAAAAGGCGCCCGTTAATTTGGTAGCCAGTAAGGACGTTTTTCCGTGATAATTTTTGAGGGAAGCATCTTTTTTAAGGAGACTATCTATCTCTTCTTTGTCTTGGTTGTTGCGTGCAGTTAATTCCCGCCAGAGGCGATTAATATATTCCGTATGTCTTTCTTGGCGTGTGACAACTTCATCGGCGCATTGTTGCTGGGCTTCTTGAACTTCACGGAGATATTTTTTGCGAAATTCTTCATCACCAGCTTGTTGTCTTAGTTCGAATTGGTTGCCGTATTGTTGTTTGATTCTTTCGGGTGCTTCAGCGCCACGGGTGCTGAGTTGTATGAGCTCATTATTGAAAGTCTCTTCTAATTGTTGAATACGTGCTACTGTTCTTGTGCTTCGGCGAGTAATGCTTGTTTCAAGAGTAACTCTCTGTTTTGTGTATCGGCTTTCGTATGCTTTGAGAGCAACTTTCGATGCAAGGTCGACGGCTAAAGCAACGGCAAAGCTCCCGACAATCTTCTTAGGAGTAAAAAACTTTTTCGCGGTTTCTATTTCACTGATAGAAAAAATAGTAGCCATAACGTTTTTAGGCATCAGATTTTTGGCGCGGTTGAATGTTCTGGTCATAATTGCTGGCACGGCAGAGCAATCGAGTGCCATGGTGCTGGCAACACAGAAAACAAAAATACGGGTAAATAATCGAAAAACCGGTAAAGACATGGGTTCCTGCTGCTAAAATTAACTTTTTAACTCTATTATTTTAGTGTACGGCAGGGGTAATTATTGTCAAAGGGTCTATTTTACGCTATTAAACAGGTTCAGAAGATTTTTCTAGCGGCAGCAATACGCGAAGTTAGGGTGTCAGCAAAATAGCCTAGTGCACTCTGAGACAGATCTTTTTGCCGGAAAGAAGCAAGAACTGCTATGATTGCAGCACAAGACCAACATGCGCCGATGCTCAACGGTCCGAGCCAGCAGCATGCTTCTTCGTAGCGTTCTTGAGCGGCCCAATATTTTTCGTACAGCATATCGAGTTGTTTTTTTTCTTGATTGATTTTAGTTGTCAATTTTTCTTGAAGATCGGCCATCTCTTTTTTTCTGAGCTCATGGTTAGTAATGAGTTCAGCGAGATAGAGATCTTTATTTTGCTGATTGGCAACCAGTCTAATGTTATCGCTTTCTTCAAACATTATTTTGTCGTCAAAATCTTGTAAGCGTTTAAGTTCTTTTGGTGCGGTAGCTTCTTGCTCGGCAATGCTTTCTTCAAGAGCAATTATTTGTCGTTCATAGATATCGAGATCTTTTTTGGCGAAGAATCTAGTTGCAAGATCCACGCTCGCTATAGCCAATAAGCTGCCAGTAATGAATTTAGGGGCGAAGAATTCTTTTGCCGTCTCTCGTTCTCCTAATAGTAAAATTGCTTCCTTTACAATTTTGACATTGAGGAACACAGAGTTTTTGGCACGCACCATGGCTTTGGTCATAACCGCTGGCAAGGCAGAGCAGTTCATGGCTGTTGAGCCGACAACCAGAAATAATAAGAAATTAATGAATCGAGATTTTTGTATTGCCATACATGCCTGCCGTTGTCTGAATGTCATCTATTTTCCAGTGTACGGCAGGGGTAATTATTGTCAAAAGCCTTCGATAGGCGAAGTTTATTTTACACCATTGAACAGGCTAAGAATATCCTCCGCATGGTGTGCAACATCAATATCTTTAAGAACCTGCAATATCCTCTGCTGTTCATCGATTAAGATAGTAATCCGTTGCGGGAAAAAATAGCCAGTAAGCGTGCCATAGGCGCCATAGAGGTGAGCCACTTCTTTATTGCTATCGCTCAGCAGGGTAAATGGCAGGTGATATTTTTCTTTAAATGTTTTCAGTGTTGCGGGACTGTCATAGCTAATACCAAGCACTGTTATGTTGTTTTGGGCATAGAGCGCTTTGCTATCGCGGAAACTGCATGCTTCTTTGGTGCAGCCAGGGGTGTCAGTTTTAGGGAAAAAGTAGACCACTACTTTTGTGCCTTTAAATTCTGATAATGAGCGAGCAGTACCTGTTTCATCAAGCAGGGTAAAGTCGGGAGCCTGTGCGCCCACCGGGAGGGCGCTTTGTTTTTTGGTAGATCGTTTGCAGGCAGCAATGCACAGCATCCCAAGGAGAGCAATACCAAGAATGCGAAAGTTCATATTATTCCTTTTCGATAAGGGGTTTAATATTCTTGTCGACGACGGCGCCAGATATACCCTAAAGCAACTATGGCACAAAGTGCAACGATAGCAGCCTTTTTGCGATTCATAACAATAAAGCGGCTAATTTTACTGGTATTGCTTCGTTGTTGCTGTTCGGCTATCGCAACAAACTGGTGTGCAAGTGGGCTATTGGTTAGTGCATGGGGGGCTGCAAGCCGGTTGCTGATAGAAGCAATAACTTTATTAATTGCCTCGGTTTGCCCTACGTGAAGTTTTGCTGAATTCATTGCTTGTTGAGCTGCTGCTTGGAGTTCAGTTTGAATAGTGTGGTTGTGCTGTTGGCGGGCTAGTTGTTCAATGCTCTGGCGCCATATGGGGTTATAGCAACTATATAAAAATCCACCTATCCAGCCACCGGTGCAGCGATTGAGTTGCGCTTGCTCATCGGTTACTAATGTTTGGCTGGTGGTGTGGAGAGTTGTTGCCCAGGCATTAAAAAATAGCGACAGCGCTGTTTCTATGCTTGGTCCTTGAGCGCTTAATTCAGCAGAAAGGGCGTTTGCCAGCTCCATGCCTGCTGCGCTGCTGCGAGCAGCGCGAGTAAAATTGGCAGAAAATTCTTGTAATGCAAGGTTGACTGGCATAGCTACCGGCAGCTCCTGAGCGGTTCTTTGGACGGCTGATTGTTGCGTTGCGGCGGTTGCTGCTGCTGGTAGGGGTACGGCTGTTGCTGACGCTGCTGCAGTAGTTGTTGTTGCCTTTGGTTGGTCAGTAACTTTTTGTTCTCCTCCAGTTCCAACAGCTGCGGCCTGTGTAGTCGGAGCTGCAGTTAGTTCTGCTTTTTGCTGCCGGGCCTTGCCTTTGGCTGCAGTTTTTGGCGCGGCTTTCTTTTTAACTTTTGCTGGGGTGGAGTGTGGTGTTGGAGGCACTTGTTTTTCGAGTGCGCCAGGTACTTCATCATCGCCAAAAAGTGGCGCAAATAAGTGGTCTTCTATGAGAGATTGCTCCTCCTGTTCTTCTTGCATATCCCCCGAGCCCGGCTCTTCTGCAACTTCCTGATCATCTGCGGCGGCTCCTGGTTCGTCTAAGGATTCGGTTTCACCCAGTTCTTCGGTATCATCTTCGGAATCGATGTTGGATGGTTCTTGGGTTTTCTGTGGTGTGGAAGTGGGGGTAGCGGCATGTTGCGTTAATACGCGGCTTGCTTGTTCTTGTACGAATGCTCTGGTGCCAGGAAGAATTTCTTCGGTATTGTTAAAGGCATCAGCTGCAGCTTTGGCCGCGGCGACCAGGCGCTGTTTTATGTCCAATGACCGTTGTTCGGGGGTTAAGGTTTCTGCTTTGTGTAGGGCTGCTACTGGTGTTGCGATGAGCCCTAATAGCAATATATATAACAACAGCATGAATGTTTCCTCGGATAAAATTTATAGGGTAATGAGCCTGGTTGGCTCCCATTTAGACCATTTGCACAACTGGTCACTATAAATTATGCTAAAAAAATAATAACTTACTAGTGGAAAGTCGCCTGATGGCCAAAATAAGTGCATATATACTCACTTTTTTATTTTTAGGGAACGTGCTTTCTTTGGAGGCTGGCCTTATGAGTAAGGTTTCTCGCCTTCCCATTGCCTATATGGGTGCTATGGCATTACATTGTGGTATTGCGCATCAGACAGCACTTCAACGGTTGTATTATATGGTTACTAAAAGAAACTGTGCGGCTATGTTGCTCAATGCTTCACCAGAAGTTACTCAATTTGTTTTACAACGTATGCAAAAGCATGGTATTAACCATGAAGGAATTCGTGTTAAGCAAGTGGGCAAGCCAGGAGCAACTTTTTCTTGTAATAACAATACTATATTCATTCGTACGGATATTCATTATAAATTTCTTGGTTTGTTGTTAAAAAAAGAGCCTCTTAACGCACAAGAACAAGAGCGACTATATAACTATACTATCACTATTGATCATGAAATTGCTCACATCAAAAACAAAGATACGATAAAAGATCGAGTAGCGGTTCCAATTTTAAGTGTTGGTCTTCACGCATTGGGATGGGTAGCAGCAAAAAAATTAAAGCTGGATTATTACTTCAGGCCGTCTTACTTTCAACAAAAAGGCAATGAAAGTTCTTTGTCCGAAGGATTGACCATCGCAGCAGCTTCTGGATTCGGGTTATATTGTGTACATCGTGCTTTGGTAAATTATTGGATTTGTCGGCAAGAAGCAGCAGCTGATGAATTTTCTTTACAAAAAGTAGAAAATCCAGCCGCATTTGACGCATATATTAAGCATAATAATAAATCGCATAAAAAAAACGCTGAACTTTGTGCAGAGGTAGCAGCCAGATGTATTACACTAAATGCGGAAGATATTACTACCGATAGTGCTACCTGGTTGGGAGATCTTGCTTTTAAGATCTATGTAGTCGCCCAACATCGTTATTATCGGCACAGCGTAGCGGTAGCTGAGCAATCAACAGAACATTTTAAACAATGGTTAATGAGGCGGCCTTCATTTACCCGAGCTATGGGTATTATGTGTGATCCGACGCATCCAAATTTTATGCAACGGATAGAACGGGCCCGTTATTATGCGAGGGCATCGGCTCAAAAATAGCCTAGGAAATTGCGAAAAAAAAGGCGGTGGTAATTCGACCACCGCCTTTTTTTATTTGAATATTATAATATTTCACAACGTCTTGTTAAGTGGGCTCTTTTGTCATATAAAAGTTTTAAGCAGGCAGCTATGGCTGCGCCGCCCAATGCATCGCGAACACGGTGCCAGCGACTATGATTGCCTGTTGAACCAGTCGTTCTGTCGGCGGGCTGAGTCGCCGTCTGAGCAACCATTTGTGCTTCAAGTCTATCCAATTTTGTTTTTAGGTCGGTGTTTTCTTGCGTTAACTGTTCGATTTGAGCAAGAAGAGCAGCCTTTTCTTTTTTCTGTTCATCCGTTTCGCCTTCATGCGTTACTCGTAAAAACTCAACTAAGCTATTTACCTGCGCCCAAAAGGTTTGAGCTTGTGCTGTTCGTTGAGCAGCAGTAAGCACTTGATATCGTGTCATCAATGCAGCTAGTTGAGCTCCCAGCGTAACACTTGTTGGCATATCAATTTTTGTCTCTGCCGCCGTAGCAGCCTTAGCCTCTGCTGTAAGAGGAACTTTTCGTTCTTCCCCCGCAGCACCGACAGAAACTTTTCTTTCTGCCCCGGCTCCGACAGCCGCAGCCGTCGCTTGCGCCTGAGTTACAGCCGGCCGAGCAACCATTGTTGTTTGTAATGCATGCAGTAACGGCATTGCCGATAAGCAACTTAAAAGTAATAATCCCCGCTTCATCATCCTACGCTCCTTTTACTAGAGAAATTAAAAATAAATTCCTCTAGGTTATAGCATAGGCCAAAAGAAGCGCAAGTTCCCTATCGGCAACGCCGTTTAAAGATCTATTTTTTCTTGTTAACAAGCTGGCAGGTGCCGCCATCACACAATAAAGCAGATGAACAATCATCATCAACCTTACAGGCTTTACCCATATGCTTCGTGAATTCTTCCCCTGGCTTTACACAGACGCCCGCAGGGTGCGCATCACACTTACTATCGTCAGCCGCGCTGGTACGGCAATCCACATCATTAACGCATGCCTTTAATGATGCGCGTGGTTTAGCAACTGCCGCCAAGGGCATAGCTGCAGCAATGAGTAATAAAAGTATTCGTTGTAGAGTATTCATAATTCCCCCTAGGAATAAGTGTTTGATAGCTCCTTATCAGAATATCAAGCCGCAGGCCGCAAAAACAATAAAAGGGGGTGGGGCGTCCCGGTCACCCAAGTGCCGCGTCAACTATATATACATACCCATTACTGGTTTTAATGCTTTTGATAATACGCGCGTTATTAACTACCAGCTCCCCGGCAGGGTTTTCGGTAATCGTCAGCTCATCGCCAGCAAGGGTAATAAGAGGCGTTTTTTCGGGAGCCGGTGGTGGGTTTTTTGGGGCCGCTTTATCGCTGATACGCGCTTTGAGTTGCCTGGTAGTATAGCTACCCGCTACCATATGGCCTCTGAGGAGCTTGGTAAGCTGATCTTTATTCTGACGGTTAAAAAGCCGGCCACGTACTCCTTGCGTAAGCTCAATAAACGCTTGGTTGGTAGGCGCAAAAAGGGTAACACCGTCTTTATCTTTTAAGAGCATATCTAATTGTGCTTGTTCAAGGGCCGCAGTTAAGGTGCCAAGCTCTGGCTTTTTTTTCATAGTATTGAGGCTGTTTGCCAACGGCTTTTTTTTAGGGGTACTCTCTGCGGAAACAGCCAGTTTCGTTACAGCAGATTTGCAAGGCGCTGTATTAAGTACTGGTGTGTTATTCATAAAAAGTAAAAGCAGCAGCGGCTGTTTGGTGGTGACCATTAAAATTCCCTTACATGTTCTTGAAGCTGAACCGGTATAAATTTTTATGAGCATACTATTCCCGTACGCTTTGGCGTAATAGTTTAGTAAGAATTTTAAGGGATAATCGATTGATTTATTGATTGATGCGGTAAATAGTGGCTTTGTTTGCCTCTTTAGCAATCAACCATTGCTGATAAAATACATGGCTTTTATTGCCCGGTTGCTCAAGAAAGCGCTCAATTTCAGCAAATAAACGCTCTGAAGGGGTAAAGGGAACGCCTGCTTGGGTCAGCCAATACAGCACCGTTCGCATACGCAAAAAGGGGTGCGCTGCAAGAAGGGCTTCTCGGTCAATCCATACCGTTTCACCTTTGACCAAACGTATGGTAGCAAAGTAGGTAGCCACTTGCTGCGCTATAAAATCTTCTGCTTGCGCAAGGTGCTTCATCGCCTTAATAACATGCGCAGAAAATCTATGGTCACAAGCCGCAAGTGCGGGAAGCGCCTGATGGCGAATGCAATTGCGTAAGTAAGTCGTCTGCATATTAGTCGGGTCAACAAGATAAGGGATATTATTGCTGGTCAGTGTTGCCAAAATAGTTGCTTTATTAATCGGTAACAGGGGGCGAATGTAGATACCATCCTGTGCCGCAATGCCGGTTAGCCCCTCAAGGCCAGCGCCTCGTATAAGCCGTATAAAAAAAGTTTCTATCTGGTCATCTTCATGGTGGGCAAGCGCAATGCGGACGGGGGTTGCTAACGAAGTATACTTTTGAGCAACTCGATTAAAAAAGGCCCGGCGCACGGTACGGCCAAGCGCTTCTTGTGAACCATCAGCAGTCAGCTCAGGGAAATCTTGTGCATGCGCCGTAACAAATTCTATGCCAAGATCGTGGGCCATGTGGGCGCACCATTGAGCTTCCTGTTCAGCCTCAGGCCGCCAACCATGGTTAAGGTGGGCGGCTATAAGCTGTAAGCTATAAGATTCTTTAAGAAGCTTAAGTTGCTGTAATAAAAAAACTGAATCCGGACCACCGGAAAAACCAACAATAACCGTCGCGCCAAAGGGCAATAATTTTTGTTGGTCAATAAAGTTTACAACAGCAGCATCAAGCATCATTATACATCAAGGTTTTTAACGAATTGACCGTTTTCTTCAATAAACTGTTTACGTGCAGCAACGTCGTCACCCATTAAATCATTGAACCATTTATCAGCAAGGAGGCCGTCTTGGATGCCTACCTGCAAGAGCGAGCGGCTTTCTTTATTCATAGCCGTTTCCCATAACTGTTCAGGGTTCATTTCTCCCAAACCTTTATAGCGCTGAATGTTCATATAAGGCTTGCTGAGAGCAGAAATGCCTTTCAATAAAGAAAGAGTACCCTTGCCCGTAATAGAACGATCTTTTTCGGTGATCGAAAGTTGCCACGGCTCTTCAAGCGATTGGAGCTGCTTTGTTTGTTCAAGCAACGTACGCGTTGAAGGAGCCTGGAAGAATTGTGCCGGCGCTTGCCAAAAGCGGTTCATATAGGTAAACACAAAAATTGGCTCACCTTCCGGCCCTGCCGGTGGTTCCACCACAGGGGTAGCATTCACTTTAGGTGACATTGTCTCTGATTCTTCTACTTCTTCGCCAACGTCGTCTGAACTGGTCAGTTCGCGCGCTTCATCAGAAGCCTCCAGAGCTTCTTCTGAGAACTCTTGCATCGATTCGTCATCTTCAGCAATTCCCTTTTGTTGTAACTGTTTACCTTGTGCAAAGTGGCCACCAGTTTTGAGCGTAATGGCAAAGGTCGGGAACGATTTTTCAAGTAACGGTATCAAATCGGTTGCATCAACTTCAGCAGACACTTTATTATGTACCATAAACATAAGAAGGGCATGACATTGTTCTGTTGTTAAACGGAATTGATGCGCAACCTCACCGATATGCGCTTCATACGCACGGACCTGGTTCAATAAGGTCTGCCAAGCAGATTCTGCTAATTTAGTAGCGCCAAGCGTAATTTCTGTTTGTTCATGTGCCCAATCAAACAAAAATTGAGTAAGAGCCGCATCATCTTTAAGATACTGTTCTTTTTTACCGATTTTTGCTTTGTATAACGGTGGTTGAGCAATATATAAGAAACCACTTTCTATAACCGGTCGTAAATAACGGAAGAAGAAGGTTAAGAGCAACGCTCGGATATGTGATCCGTCAACGTCAGCATCGGTCATTAAAATAATTTTATGGTACCGCGCTTTTTCAATAGAAAATTCTTCGCCCATAATACCGCAGCCAATAGCAGCGATTAATGCTTTAATCTCGTCGTTAGACAATATCTTTTCCAGACGCGCTTTTTCAACGTTAAGAATTTTACCTTTTAAGGGTAATATTGCCTGGGTAAAGCGGTCACGGCCTTGTTTTGCTGAACCGCCTGCAGAATCACCCTCAACAATAAAGAGTTCTGTTTTTGAAGGATCTTCTTCAGAACAATCAGCAAGCTTGCCCGGTAATATCGTTGATTCAAGAACCGTCTTTCTTCGGGTCAGTTCACGTGCCTTACGCGCTGCTTCACGTGCATGCATAGCAAGCACCGCTTTAGCAAATATTTTACGCGCCATGGCAGGGTTTTCTTCAAAGTAGGTATCAAGGAAAGCAGAAAATGCTGATTCCACAATACCCTTAACTTCACCATTGCCTAATTTAGTTTTTGTTTGACCTTCAAATTGCGGCTCGGCAATTTTCATATTGATAACGCAACTTAAGCCTTCACGAACGTCCTCGCTTGAAAAGCTTTCTTCAGCCTTTAAAACGTGCATTTCAAGAGCACGCTTGTTAGAAACTTTGGTCAGCGCGCCTTTAAAACCAGCAACATGGGTCCCGCCATCAACGGTATTAATGTTGTTAACAAAAGAATAAATCTGTTCGCCGTAGCCTTCATTATATTGTAAAGCACACTCAAGGTCATAGGTGTCAGCTTCTTTATGAAAGTAAATAACTTCGGGCAAAAGCGGATTTTTATTTTTATTTAAATCTTCAATAAATGAAACAATACCGCCAGCAAATACGAAGGTTTCTTTTTTGTCCGTACGTTCATCGGCAATGCTGATGCTTAAACCTTTGTTTAAGTAAGCAAGCTCTTTAAAGCGAGCAGCCAGGGTTCCGTAATCAAAATCAACCG
>Ga0163144_10014444_pt1 | contig 16391 bp, 15 predicted proteins | sample OliLak19BULKMAT1_FD_123175 | JGI IMG/M metagenome (GOLD analysis project Ga0163144, IMG submission 123175) | Freshwater microbial mat bacterial communities from Lake Vanda, McMurdo Dry Valleys, Antarctica - Oligotrophic Lake LV.19.BULKMAT1 | ecosystem: Environmental > Aquatic > Freshwater >... | reverse complement strand
CCTACGCTCCACCACCCGGGGCGGCGTTGCCCTTCTCCGGTACCCGATCGGGGGAGTCCCGAGTGGGCATTTCCAATTGTCGCTGAAGTACACGAATAATTGTCGTTGCCCACACTTCACCATTGAGGTTGCCGCCGGTGTCTCTTATGGAACGGTCGATCTCCAAACCAGTACGAACCTCCTCGAATGGACGACAGTTCCTGGATTTCCGCCCGCCGCCCCGGCGATGGTCACCCTCGACATCCAGGCTGAGGACGACCGCCGCTTTTACCGGTTGGAGGCACCCGGACTCCTCAATTCCGACGGCGACTGCCTACTGGATTTTGAGGAGTTGAATCTGTTCTTCACGGATCCCCTGAAGTCCGACACCGACGGAGACGGACTCGATAATTGCATCGAAGTCACGATCCTCCACTCGGATCCGAACCGTGGTTCTCCCGGCGGCCGCGGGTCGGTGAGCGGCCGGGTGGTCCTGGACGAGGACCGCGATCCAGCGACCCAAAACCATCCTGGCCTTGCCGGATGGACCGTCTTTGTCGACCTGGATTTTGACGGAGAATTGGACCGCAACGAACCGAGTGCCGCCAGTCAGGAGGACGGCCGATATCGAATCAATGAATTGGATCCTGGGTTCTACCGAGTGTCCTTGGTACCGCGGGTGGTTTGGACCCAGATCTTCCCAACGACGGTGCCGACACCGCTTCCGGACGGATATCCGGATCGCGTGGTGGAGGTTTCCGATTCGGGCACCGGACCAATTCCCTTCCCCTATGGACGCTACCCCGATCCGCTGCCGGGGCTCCGGTTGGTCTTTCCCTCGCCGCTGCCGGTACCGGTCGATGGCTCAGTAGTGCTGGGAGTGTTGCCCGCTCCCCCCATTGCCGGGCCCTTCGGAGGTTGGGCGCATGTGGACGTTCTCGCCATCCCGACCAACAGCTTCGTGACCGTGGCGTTTGACGGTGAAGAGGTCGTGGACGGGCCCGGGCCTGACCTAGCGATTTGGTGTGGAGCGGGAGGGGGCGGGGATTCCGCGGAGATCTACCTTGGTTCGGCACCGGACCAATTGGTTTCCCTAGGCCAGTTTCAGCAGGAAGAAACCATCTCCATCGATCTAGGGGCTGCGGGAATAACCACCCCCATTCGCTACGTGAAAGTGCGCGGACTGGGCCTCTCGGGCACTTATCCCGGCTTCGACTTGGTCGGCTTTGAGGCGCTGCATTACCGAACTCTGACCCGGGGCACTACGATGTTACTGTGACGGCGGGCCAGACGGTGACCGAACTGAACTTCGGCGTCGCCGGTGATGATCGAAAACCAAAGGTGTTCGTCCGTTCCGAACCGGAAGACGTTCGCGCCGGCGACACGTTGACGGCGTCGGTCACGGCCACGGACGACGTGGGTCTGGCGGCCGTCAGCCTCATGGCGAACAGCCTGCCGGTGCCACTGGATGCGCAAGGACGGGGCCAGGTGGCGGTGTTGAAGGGAGGACTGCTCACTCTCGTCGGAACGGCCACGGATACCGCGAACCAGTCGGCGGAGACGTTGCACTCACTGATCGCGCGAAACGCCGACGGGAGTCTACCCGACCTTTCCGGACTGAGCGTTGGTGGTGGTCCAACTGCCGAAGGACCGTTCCTCCAGGTTCATTCCCCCGTTGCTGGGGAAATCCTTTCCGCTGCCCGGGAGGTGGTAGGGACGATCCGAGAAACGTCCGCCGAATTGGCCTCATGGCAGGTGCATTTTGCGCCGGCGGATCAGGTCAATCCCCGCGCCTTGGACGCACCTGATCCGGATTACATCCTGTTGGCGGAAGGCACCAACAGTGCATTTCAGGCACCGCTAGGCCGTCTGGAAGGGAGCAGCCTGCCGGCGGGGGCTTATCTGCTCCGGATTGCGGCCACGGATGTCCACGGCGTGACCGCGTACCTTGGATTTGTATTCGGTGTTAGGATTGACCCGCTCGATCTGCGTCCGGAAATCATTCTTACCTCCCCAACCAACGAGAGCACCATCACTTACCTCAGCGAAGTTCGAGGCAGTATCCAGACCCGCCAGAGGCTGCAGGAATGGAGCGTCGAGTTTGCGCCGTTGAGCGGGGTGGACTTGCAAAATCTGGCCGCTCCCGGCGTGGATTGGGTTCGCATCGCTGCAGGAACGACTACCGTCACGAATGCTTTCCTGGCGACCTTCGATCCCACCCTGTTGCCCAACGATTCCTACGTCCTTCGCGTCAGCGCCTGGAATGAAAATGGTCTGGGTTGGACGGAACCGTTGGTGGTGCAGGTCAGCGGGGAAGCCAAGTTGGGTAACTTCGCCGTCGAGTTCACTGATCTCGAACTGCCCCTGGCCGGCATCCCCATCACCCTGAAACGGGTGTACGATTCGCTCCGGGCCGCGCGGTCCGGTGACTTTGGCTATGGCTGGACGCTGGCGTTGCAGGATGCTGACCTGGCCGAGACGATACCCCAGACCGGTTCGGGATTCGCTTCGACCCCATTCCGGGTTGGCACTCGTGTCTACCTCACCGCACCCGACGGAAAACGCGTCGGATTTACCTTCGATCCCGAATTCGGGGCCGGCTCGCTGCTCGGTGCCGTCTACCGGGCGGTCTTCAGGCCGGATCCGGGCGTCCGGTTCACACTGTCGGTGCCGGAAGGCAATTCTCCCTTCCTCCGCCTCGACAGTGTCGGGACTGCCTCCCTGTTCTTCCTGGGATTGCCGTGGAATCCCGACACCTACGTTCTCACCGATCCCACTGGCACTCGCTTCACGTACGATCAACAAGACGGATTGATTGAAATCCGCGACTCCAGCGATAACCGGGTCAGCTTCAGCCGCGAGGCCATCGTCCATAGCGCGGGTCAGCGGATCGAACTCACGCGGGACGCCTCGGAGCGAATCGTCGCGGTTCTTGCGCCGGACGGACGGATCTGGCGTTACCAATATGATGGGCTGGGCGACCTGGTGAAAGTGACTTATCCGGACGGGTCGGTGGCCAATCTCGGTTATGGGGCGGCACGACCCCATTTTCTGGAAACGATCAGCGATCCCTGGCACGGCCCCTCCTACCGGACCGAATACGACGAAACCGGGCGGGTGTCCGCCCTCATCGATGCGGCGGGAAATCGCCAGGAGCAACACTGGGACCCCGGCACGTTTTCCGGAACCCACAGCGATGCCCGGGGGAATGTGACCCGCCTGACATACGATCTTCGCGGTAATGTGATTCGGAGTGAAGATCCGCTGGGCGGAATGACCGCCTGGGAGTTTAAGGATCCCACAAATCCCGACAGACCGACTGCCCGAGTCGATCCACGAGGCCAACGCACGACTCACCGATTCAACGCGACGGGCCAAGTCCTGGACGAGATCCGCCCTCTAGCTCACTTCCGTCATACCTACGATGACCGGCAGAATCTCATCGGGCTGGTGCATGGAACCGGAGGTTCAGAAACGTTCACCTATGATGACCGCGGAAAATTGCTCTCAGTGAGGTCGCAGGCGGGCGATATCAGTTTCACCCACACGGCCAGTGGGTTGCTCGCGTCGCTGATGGACGGCAAAGGTGGATTGACGCGACTCGAGTATGACGGCGCCCAAAAACTGCCCAGCCGAATTATCCTTCCGGACGCCACTGTGAAGCAGTTTGCCTGCGACGCCGTGGGACATCTGGTGCAATACACCGATCCGTCCGGCGGCGTCACGCGTCAGGAATACGACTCGGCCGGCCGGCTCATACGGATCGCCCACCCCGACGGTACCGAAACCCGCACCACATATGATCCCGTTTTTCCCGAACGACCGATCTCCGTCACTGACCGATTAGGACGCATCACCCGATCCTCCTATGACGCGTTGGGACGCCTCGTGGAAGTGACCGCTCCCGGCAATGCCATTTCCCGCTTCGGATACGATGCCAACGGCAACCGCACCGTCCTGGTGGATCCGCTGGGTCAGCGCTACGAGTTCCGCTACGACGCCCTGAACCGGCTGACCGAGGAAGTGGATCCCGAAGGTCGGAGTCGTCTCCACGAGTACGATGCTGCGGGCAATCGGACCGCCACCACGGACCGGAACGGCCGACGGCGCGCCTTCACCTACGACGCTCAGAACCGCCTTCAGGAAGAACGCTGGTTAAACGCCGACGCCAGTTTACTGCGCACCATCGCCCACACCTACGATCGAGCAGACCAGTTGACCACTGTGAACGACCCGCATGTGAACCTGTCTCTAGGACGCATGTTTGTGCCGAATGGTCCGCTCCTATCAGAAGATGTCCGCTATACCGGAGCACCCGAGCGTCGGTCGGCCTTCGATTATGATGCCGCAATCCGCCGCAGCGGAGTGAAAGTGACGACCACCTCACCGACCTTGGAGCCCGCTGTGTCGATCCGTTTCACCCGCGACCTGGCGGGCCGCTTACGCATTCTGTCCAGTTCCGATCTGCTTCCTCCTTCGAAATTGAAGGGTTTGGACTTCCAGCTTCAGTTCTGGCGCACCCCGCGCGGGGATGTCTCCGAGCTGCGTCGGTTTGCCGATTCCCGCGGAACGAAGCCGGTCAGCCAGAGCCTCCTCGATTACCGCGATCCCTGCGGGTGCCGGTTGGATCGCATCGAACACATCGTGGCCACAAATCAACCCTTGCCCGAGGCCGCTCAGGCGTTCAGCCGCAATGCCGCTGGACAGGTCACCTCGACGATTGAGGGCCCCACGGAAACGGCCTACGGCTACGACGCGGCCGGTCAACTGACCTCCGTAAAGCGGAACGGAATCCCCGTGGAATCCTATGCCTACGACGTCAACGGCAACCGGCAATCCAGTCATCGTCACGCGAGCTACACCATCGGGTCCGGAAACCGTCTCCGGCAGGGAGGAGACTGGACCCTCGCCTACGACTTCGAAGGCAACTTGGTCACCAAGTCCAACACCGTGTCGGGAGTCGTCCTGTCCTTGTTCTGGGATTATCGCAATCGGCTCACCCGGGTGGAGCGGCAAAACCCTGGGGACTCAGCTCCTTTGGTGACCGACTACCGCTATGATCCCTTCAACCGCCGAATTGCCGTGACCAAGGAGGGCCACACCACCTGGACTTACTATGATGGCGGGCAGCCCCTGGTGGACTTCGTGGACGATGAATCCACACCCACAGCGATCCAGTTTGCGGGAGAGAAACTCGACGAGCTTTATGCCGTCTGGCGGCGCGAAAAAGGACTGTTCTGGGTGCTGACGGATCCGCTGGGCACGCCGCGCCGCTTGCTCGACACGAATGGGGTGCCGGTGGCGGCCCTGGAATTCGACAGTTTTGGCAACCCGCTGACGGCTTCGGGAATCGAGCCGGAGGCGGCGGGACGATTCGGCTTCACGGGACGGGAATGGGATCCCGTCACCGGTTTCTATTTTTATCGGGCCCGCTATTACGACCCTGAGCTCGGACGTTTCCTGAGCGAGGACCCGCTCCAGTTTGCAGCCGGGGATTCGAACCTTTACCGGTATGTGTTTAACCAACCCAATACGCTGACCGATCCAACCGGCATGGTGACCGCCGTCGAATATGCCCACCTCGTCCTGGCAGTGTCCTGCCCCGGAAAATTCTGCCGCTTTGCCGTGTGCGTCAACGGACTCTGGAGCGGAGTGGCCAATGCCGTGATCAACTTGGTGCCCGCGGGCCCGCCCGACGCCACCTGCGCCGCCAAGTTGTTGGGTGTACCAGCCACCCCGAAAGGCGCGGCAGTGGCCCTGGCGGGGAGCAGTGTGGGCCTGGGCGTGGCCATCTACAATTCAGCGACAGGTCAACAGACCATCGCAAATCCCGTGCTCGGCACCGTCATCGATCTCGCCGCCTGCGCCTACGAAGCCTCCCGGTAATCCCGGGGGTTGCTCGCCGGCCCCTCCCGCGTTCCTTGGCTAACGGGATCTTCAGCGGTCGAATCTTGATATTGCGGAAGGCCACCTCGCGGTGATCGACCTGTCAGGCGTCTTCCGCGGAGCCTAAAAAACCAAATTCCTGCTATCAGTTAACCCGCCACCGGCAAAATCACCGCCGTCGCCAAGGATTTCGACAAACCCAACGGCCTTTGCTTCTCGCCCGACGAAAAGCACTTCTACCTCGCCGACTCCGGAAAACCGCACCACATCCGCGCTTTCACCGTGCAAGCGGACGGCTCCCTCGCCGACGGCGAAGTCTTCTGCGTGCTCGACAAGGGTGCGCCCGACGGCATCCGCTGCGACACCGATGGCCGCGTCTGGTCCAGCGCCGGCAACGGCTTCCACATCTTCGCCCCCGACGGCGCGTTGCTCGGCAAAATCCTCGTCCCCGAAACCCCAGCCAACCTCTGCTTCGGCGGCCACGACCTCGCGACCCTCTGCATCACCGCGCGCAAATATCTCTATTCCATCGAGACCGCGGTCAAAGGCATCCGATGATCCGGGAGATTTCGCCATCCCACGCCAAGCCTCCGCAAAGCCTCCGCAAAATCTCGACTCGCGCCCATTCGGCCCCACGCTTGTCTTAATCGTTTGATGCTGCCATCCTAAGACCATGAAAATTGTATTTCACGTCACGCAGGAAGGTGATGGCGGCTACGTGGCCGAACGGGAAGGCAATGGGGTCAAACATAAATAGTTGATAATTTTCGCGGGCCGCGAAAACCCTGATGGATGGCGCGGCGTTTGAGGATCCACGTTCCCGACGGCTGGTACCACGTCATGAGTCGGGCAAATGGCGGGGAGGCCCTTAACCGCACGGGCGACGACCGCCGGCGATTTCTGGGCCTGGTGTCCGACCTGCCCGGGCGTTTTGGGACGGAGATTCACGCCTTCGGGAAGATGGAGAACCACTGTCACCTGCTGGTCCGGTGTCGGCGAACCGGCCTGAGCGAGACCCTGCGCTGTCTCCAGACGGCGTACTCCGTGCGGTTCAACTGGGCGCACCGCCGGCGGGGGCACGTTTTCCAGAGACGCTTCCAGTCGGTCCTGATCCGGGACGCGGTGGCGTGCTGGGGCTCTCCCGGCAAGATCGACGGCGGGCGAAAGTTCTGGGCTGCCCGGATCCGGGGGAGGCGCTGGTCAAGCGGCGGGTGGCGGTGCTGCGGGAGCATCGGTGGAGTTCGTGGCCGGCGTACGCGGGCTCCGAGGCGAACCCCGACTGGATGAGCACGGATCGAATCCAGGGCGGCTACGGCGGGCGAACCTTGAAGGCGCAGCGCACGGCTCTGGTGCAGTCCACCGAAGAACCGATCCGCCAGGGGCGGCTGGACGACCCGTGGGAAAGAGTGGTGGGCGGAGCAATTCTGGGCGACGCCGCGGAGGCGGTGGCGACGCGGCACCTGGGCTGGAGGCTGATGGAGGTGGTGCGGCAGATGCCGGGAGTGAAGTACGCGGCGGCGGCGCAGGGGATCCGGCGTCTGGAGGCAGGCCGAGAGAGGTCCGGAGTGCGCCTCCTTCGTCCGCCGCCTGCGGAAAGAATGTCAATATTATATGTTTGACCCCATTGCCCACGGGGTACCGCCTACTGCCTTTTGCCCAGTCTGACGACGTTGCGCTCGTTGGCGGGAATGTAAAAGGCGAACAGGCGCGGGTTGGTCGGTGATCGGTCGGATCGTTCAGCGCGGCGCATCAAGTCCAGAGTTGGCGGTCCAGGGATCGGTATTGAACGGCTTCAAACACACATCTTCCTGGTTGCCGCCATCGCGTCTGGGAAGACCCGCGATCGTCCGGGCCACTTTGAGGATGCGATCGTGGGCGCGGGAACTCAGATTCAGATCACTCACGGCGTGTTTTAACACCGTCAGGGTCGTCTCGTCGAGGGACACGAACTGTTTCAATTCGCGAGTTGCCAGGCGGGCGGTGCAGGTGACCCGGCCGCCACCGAATCGGCGTAGCTGTTGTTCGCGCGCGCCGCGATCACTCGGAGCCGGACCGCCGCGCTGGCCTCGCCCGAAGTAGAAGCCATTGACCTGACCCTTTGCATTATCAGTAGTTCTCGGACGAAGGTGCTGCCGGAATCTTCACGTTCGCCAGTTGCCCCTTGAGCGTCGGGTCGAAGTCCGAGTGTGCCCGGTTCGTGCGCTCCACCGCTGGCCGGATGATTTCCGCGCGCGGGTCGATGTCGCGGCCCCACAATTCCCGCCAAAGGATCCGCGTATTCACCGTCATGTCTCCGCTCTGAGTCTCCTCGTCGAACTTGGGCCGGTATAGGTCAACTGCCTTTTGCAGGTGGCGCAGGAACTCCCCCTCGGTTGGGTGGCCCGTCTTCGCGACGACAAGGCGGAAGGCGTTCAGGTCTTTCTCTTCGAGCCGCTGCAGCTTGCTCACCAGCACATCCCACGGATGCACGAAACGGAATAGATGCCCATGCCGCTCGACCTCGATCGCCCTTACCCGCCAGTCAAAAGTGCTCTTGAACGCCAGAGGGTCGCAGACTTGGATGTAAAATTCGGTCTGTCCCTTGCCCCAAGCCTGCTCGGTCACGAATCGTTCCAAGAGGAGCCAGCCATCCTCCGTCGCGAACAGGTCCACATCTTCGCTGACGAAGGTCCTCTCGATGAACAACTGAAGCGGAGCCGACCCGAAGACGTTGATTTCGAGTCGGGGCGCGGAAGGCAGCTTCGCCACGAGCCGGTCAAGCAGCCGGCCTGCGTTCGTTTGCCAGTCGATATGCTCGGCCGCGAATACCATGGATTGCTTGGTCAATGAGCCGCGAAGTCACGCCCTTGTCCGCTGCGAGCAGTTCCGCCAGCCGCACGTCGCGCGTGGTCGTCTTGCCGGCCTCGTGCCGCAACAGGATGCGCGCCGCGATCCGCGACTTTCGCCAGGAGCGGTCCAAGGTACGGCTGCAGTTCTCCGACATGGACGCAGGATGCGGTGAAGGCGGCGGCGGGTCAAACCATCACTCTTCGCTTCAGCGGGCCCCAGTAGACAAAGCAGTAAACAAAGAGGTGCCTGGCGGGAACCAGGTGCCAGACCCTCTATTGGAGTGCGGTTTTATCGGGCGATTGCTCCAGAGTAGCCATCTCGCGGGTCCGCGCGCGGCTTCCGCTGCCGCCACCCTCCCCGTAGATCGAAACTTCGTGGCGGGCATCCTGGAGCGTCACCCTCGGCAAATCTGGCGATTGTCCCGCCATGCCGCTGGTAGTCTGCCGGCATTCACTCCATGTCCGAAGCCTTCTTCCGCTTGATCCATCATGCCGTGACCATCGAGGTAATGCTCCAGAATCCGGATTGACACCATCCATCTCTCCACTTGCCTCCTCGACGGTCCCACACTTTCATCCACCCTTGATGATGCGACTTCTCGGCCCGGCAATCTGCCCACTCGTCCTGACGGCCATTCAGTTCCTTGGGGCGATGTTCTCGGCTGTGGCGTTCATGCTCACCTACGGCTTCACGAGGACGATTTTGGGGCATTTGGAGTCCTTCGGACCGAAAATGATCCTCGAGCCGCCAGCGTCGGGATTTTTGACGCCCTTGGGCTGGGTGGTGGCCAGCATTGGTTGGTTCCTTTTCTGGTTCTGCGTGGCCACGTTGGTCAAATCGGCTTTTCGTCGAAGTGGTCGCCAGGCTCGCGGGTCATCCCCCCCGTGACACCTATAAGCGCCTAACTCACTCACGGTAGTGGATGCGATAGTGCCGTCAGTCGTAGGAGGGTGATTGTCGGAGAAGATTGAGCGCCCCGCCGATTCCAGCACCCCAGGCCGGACGGCCATGCAGTGGCGGAACATCCTCCCGTCAGAGGGTCAGGCACCTGGTTCACGTCAGGCACCTGGTTCACGTCAGGCACCTGGTTCACCGGGCACCTGGTTCACCTCCGGTATGATCCAAATCGAGTGAATCGAAGACAGGCTCGGAATCGGTTCAAAATCCTGTGAGATTGACTCGATTCCAAACGTCACACACTGTCTTACACCATGAGGGAGACACTGACCATCAGTCTGCCGGGCAAGCTTCGGAAAGAATTGGCCAAGTCCGCGAAAGCCCAGCATCTGACCCAGAGTGAATTCGTCCGCAAAGCTATTCAGGACAAACTCTGGGTGGACGCCGTGGAAGAGAGCGTCCGTTTGCTCGCACCAAAAGCTCGCGCGTTGGGCATTCACTCCGATGAAGACGTGTTCAAGCTCATCTCGTGAGGTTGGTGCTCGATACGAATGTTCTACTCGCGGCGGTCCTTGCTCCAGGTTTGTGCCGGGAGTTGGTTCGCAAACACATCCATCTCTACGAGATCGGTTGTTCGCCCGCGCTATTGGAGGAATTCGCCGAAAAGCTACATCACAAACTCGGCTTTCAACCCACAGACGTTCCCTTCTTCGTTGCCTATCGCCAGCGGGTCATTTTGGTCGAGGCACCGCCGCTGCCCATGCCTGTGTGTCGTGACCCCGATGACGATTTGGTACTCGCCACCGCCCTTATGGTGCGGGCAGATGTCATCATCACCGGAGACAAGGACCTGCTCGTTCTGAAAGAGCACCGCGGTGTCCGCATTCTCTCGCCCCGACAGTTTCTGGAAATCGTTGGAAGGTAGCCCCGACCCGGAATGTCGCGTCCGGCGAAAGCCCGACGATGTTGCAACATTTCTGCATCGCCCGACACGGCAGGTCCACGCCTCACAAGTCGATGCCCATTCCGGTGGGTACGCTGCACCCCAGTGCGCCCTTCACTTTCTGCCCGCAGGGTTCACCAAGATCGTGATGTTGCCGCGGTCGAGCGGGACTTCCGACTGCCCATCTGGGATGTCCGGCACGACGACCGGATGGCTCACGGCGCTCAGCTCACGGCGTAGAAGAACAGAGATCAGATGCCAGACCCTGTAACGGAAGGGAAGGATTCAAAAAAGCGGGTAGATGCAAAAAATATGTGCCGAATTTAACCCCTGTCCTTCGCCAGAACGAGCGATGGTGGAATCCGTACAGGTAGTAGTTATGCTGCACCCGGCTACGCCTCGTGGTTTTCTGGGATGGCACTCTAGAAGACTGTCGGGAGGTCTAGTATGCGCAAGCAGGCAGGTCAAACCGCCTCCTGGAAACCGAATTGCGAGCGTTGGGTTTGCCCTGGGCGACGTTCCAAGCCGCATAGCCGTCAGCGCGGCGCTACAGGGCCCAAAGCTCGTCAAGTTCCTCCCCGGTAAATTGAATCGTCTACTGAATCCAGACCCGGCTGGCGTTGGCGTCCGATATATCCATCAATCCGTCCCGCGGGTCGTAGGTGTAGCGGGTTCCCTGCCGGTCAGTGAGCACCTAGATGTCGGGATTCCACGGCAGCGGGAAGAAGAACAGCGCCGCCTCGCCCTCGGGCACGGAAAACATTAACAGGGCACCTGGATCGGAGGTGAACACGCTCGACACGCCGCACTCAGGAAGGAGGCTTCTCCGATTTCAAGTTGGATCGAGAACTCGATGCGTCGGCCGTCGGGAGGCCGTCATGTGTCGGCAGTTTTCTAGCGCGCCACTGACACCCGATAGCACCGCGGGTCCATTGCGGCAATTCGGTAGCTGCCATCGGCCTGGCATACCGCCGACGGCTCCGTCGGATGAAGTTGGCCTTCGTAGTCCAGGTCCACATACACGTCCAGCCGTCGAATGCCGGAGGCGTTTGGGTGGCTGAATCCCCGCGCTCAACCAAGTCCGTCAAAGCCCTCTGACAAACCTAGTGAGGATCAGATTTGCTCTGCCTGAGGAAGCGGGATGGGTTCGGTTTCGGGGGCGGCCGCCGGTTATCTTCCATCCACCACCGAGTGCACGTTTAGCGCGAGCTTGATCTGGCGGTAAAAGGTGTGGCTGTTGCGGTCACCTCTGGGCTTGCATTTTTGCAAGCGCTAAGGACGGTGCTTTTGTGGGTTTGGGAAGTGCATGTTGGGAGCAATGTTTTTCTACACGTTCCGACTTTGATCCAATTCCGCTGGCTGCCACCTCTCAAATCATCGGCTAATAAAAATCTCAGGAGCAAACCATGGGCACTGTTGAGAAGGCCTTTGAGACGCAGCTCAAGAACATTGAAACCCCGAGCGGGTAGAGCCTGAACGAGCTGGCGGAATTGGTTCAAAAGAGCGGCCTCAAGAAGCACGGGGAAATCCGCAACATGCTGAAGGACGCGCTAGGAATGGGGCACGGAGACGCCAATCGCGTCGCCCTTCATGTGTTGGATTCCCGTGCCCAGCCGCAGGCGGCAAGGATGTAGTGGATGGCATTTACGCGGGCCCCAAGGCGGCACTCCGCCCCATCCATGACGCGCTGATGGCGGCGCTAGGGAAGTTTGGGGAGTTCGAGGTTGCGCCCAAGGAGGGTTACCTGAGCCTCTGCCGCAAGAAACAATTTGCGATGGTGGGCCCCGGCACCAACACGCGAATTGACGTTGGAATCAACGTCAAGGATGAGCCCAGCGGAGCGCGGCTGAAGCAGCAGCCTCCCAAGAGCATGTGTACCTACAAAGTGGGAGTGCAGAGAGTGGCTGAAGTGGACCAAAAGCTGCTTTCCTGGCTGCGCCGCGCTTACCAAGAAGCGGCGTGAACCGCGGGTTGGCCGAAGCAGCTAAGGTTGGCGGCTGATCCGCCCATCCCAGCATGAGGTACCGACAAGAGAATTCACTGGTCCTATCAATATTAGCCCCCGAGTTCCCCGCAGTCATGATGGCGAGCTTTGACGCGCGCTTCCTGGAGATCGACTGCGCGACCTGTGCCGTCACGCCCTAACTCCTCATCCTCGCGGCGGATTCTTAGGGCGAGACCCGCGCCTCCCCGGAGCGGTCTGTCCAAGGCCCAGCCAACCCTCGCCACCGGCAAAAGACCCATCGCCCGGAGGGTTCTCGAAGAAAGGGCCCGCTGGCCTCGTCGCGCCTCGCCTGCAAAACCTTTCCGCGAAAACAGGACCGCTGGGAGTTTTTGGAAAGGTTCTTAGCCGGCTTTGCAATCTCGCCTTGGGCGCGGCCATTCTGGGTGAAAGGTCTGGTTCCCTCTTCTTCAGCGTGGAGCTAACTCAGTCGGGGGAGTCAACGACGCCATTTTCGCCCGATACCGCTCATCGGTCAGCGATTTAAGGAAGGCCACCAACGCCCGTTGGTCACCCTCGGTCAGCGGAACCCCTCCGTCTGGATGCTTGGCCAAATTCGGATCCAAGGTTGCACTCCGCTTCACACCAGTCGCGTAGTGTTGAATAACGTCTTCCAAGGTATTGAACCGTCCATCGTGCATGTAGGGCGCCGTGAGCGCCACATTGCGCAGCGACGGCGTCTTGAATTTCGCCACATCCGCCCGGTGCGTCGTCACCAAAAACCGGCCCAGATCGCGCCCGCCGCCCGCTACGTCCAGACCGTTGTTGTGAAAGGTCGAGTCGGTAAAGAGCGCACCGCCATGACAGTGAAAACAATCCGCACCATACTGACCATGCGCCGGGTCGTACTCAGTATGGAAAAGTTCAAAACCTCGTTGTTCCTCCGCGGTTAACTCCGCCGCCGCCCGCAGCGAACGGTCGAACTTCGAGTCGTGCGACACTCGTGTCAGTAGGAATTGCTCCAACGCTCGGGCGACCCGATCCGCCGAAATCTCAACTGAACCGAACGCCCGAGAAAAGTCCGGAGCATAATCGGCCGTTTCGAGTTGAGTGACGACCCGGGCCAACGACGCGTGCATCTCCAGGGGATTCTCAATCGGTTGGAGCACCTGCTCCCGCAGGGTCGAGGCCCGGCCATCCCAGAAAAACGCGGTCTGCCACGCGAGATTCTCCAGGGACATGGAATTCCGCGTGCCGCGTTGACCTACCGCACCCACGCTGACGCGTTGACCCGCATCGACGAAGGCCACCTCGGACTGATGACAAGCGGCACAGGACTGACGTCCGTTTCCGGAAAGACGCGAATCGTGAAAGAGCCGCCGCCCCAGTTCGACTCCCGGTTCAGTGAGCGGGTTGTCCGTCGGCAACTTTGGCTGCGGAAAAAAGCGGGAGAGTTTCAGCCGATAGGGGGTCGCCGTGGGAGCGACGTCGCGATGCTCAACGCGGGATTTCGGCACTCGGGTGAGCGAATCTTCGATCCCCGCGACGGTGAAGGCCCGGCTCACGTTCTCAGCCAAGTGTCCGGCCAGGGGATCATTCGTGCGGGAATGCGTGGAGCGCGTATCCGGCCCGATGCGAATCGGGTACTGACCCGCAAAAATTCGAGCGACATCCATAGTAAGCTGAAGTTCCCGGTCGGTTTTCAGATCCAGTGCCACCGGGAGCTCGACCGGAATCAGAACCGCATCGGTAGCCAGATGATACGAATAGCCACTGGCGGATTGGCCTGCATTGAGCCAGTCACCTTCGAGCGCCATAAACACGTACCCTCCCTGCCAATTCCAGTGGAGTCCATTGACGGTGGGATTCAGCGGATGTCCGGCGGGAACGGAGGCTGGGTCGCCGTGGTTCACGGTCGCGGGCAAACCCACTCGGAACCGGAGCACCGTGAAGGATCCGGCCGGCACTCCGGGCACTTCAAACCGCGTCCGTCCTGGAACACTCAGGTAAGCAAACCGATTGGCAAGCGACACGACCCACCCCTGCTCCGACACCAGTTCGAACTCGGACAAGAGATAATCCAGCCGAGTCACCGACAGCGCCTGACCCGCCGCGTTGGTTTGACTCACTTCCCCTAAGCGCAAGATCTCCCCGCCGAAGTGATGTTGCACGGTGATTCCGAGCGTCGCGGCCGGCGAACGAACGCCCCCGAGCACGACCCAAATCAACCTACAGAGCACCACCAGGCGAGGATTCATAAGCAAAGATACCGTTGAAGGTGGATCACCGAACCGTGAACCCATCGACGAGCGAGAACGTCACGGCGTCCATTCCGGGAGGTCCGGGGAACACGACGCGAACCGTCACTGCACCCGCGGCCGAATTCGCGGGAAGCACAAAGGTCGCAGTCACCACAGAACCGTTCCGCCGTAGATTGGTCCCCGTGATTCCGCCGAGGCTGGCGAAGGTCGGAGCGACATTCGCTGGTGGAACCACCCCGCCGACCGTGAGCGCCAGCGTTACCGTGGTGCCCCGCGTACCCTCGGGGGGCAGGACGCGCGCCAGCACTCCACCAACGGGTCCACCGCCGCCTCCTCCATTGCCCGCACCACCGCCGGTGGCGTCATATTCCGCCACCGTCGTCCGTGTCACGCGGTAGAAATTTTGCCCCGTGTGGGGCACGGGAGCATCGATGATCACCCCGGTTTGGGCGGATTGAGCCGCCGCTGGCGTTGCCGCCAGCACGGTCCACGACTCCAGATTCCCGCTGGATTCCACCCGGTAGGTTCCACCCTCCAAGCTGCTCCACACCACAGTTACCTCCCCGTTGTCGGGATTCACTTCCGTGACGGCCGCTTGTTCCACCAAATTCGTACCGCCGTCGAAATGGAGGGTTTCACTTCCAGTCAAGGTGGCGGCAACGCCCGTGGGAGCACCATGAAAGGCTCGTCCAATAATATAAGGAAAATACGGTGAACCAGCTTCATCATTGGTAATGAAGTAGGCGTAGACCCCTTCCGGAAACTCCGGTGTTACGCCAAACCGACCATTGTACTCATCCAGGTCAAAGTCGGTTCCCAGCACGTAAGCCGCACCAGTGGCCGCCTTAATCAAATCTCCTAGGTAGGCATTATCCTGCATGTACCGGCCGAGCGGATAGGTGACCGACACCGCCGGCCCGGTCTGCGCCGCAAACCTCAGCCGAGTGGCCCAGGCGGGAATCGCCACCCGGCCGGAGGTGGTCAGGTTATCCGCGCCGCGGGTGCCATTGCGCAATTGATAGCCGCTCCTAATTCGGCGCACGGCACTGTGCGAATCCAGTGCGCTGCCATAGCCATAAGGTCCATAAATCGGCGCACCATCCCGCATCCAACCCAGAATCGGGGAATGCTTCGTAATCGGGGCCGTGCTTTCGCGATAGAGCCGGGTCGTCGGGTCTAAGTCCACATGATCTCCCAGCAGATGCCGCAGCGCGAGGGGATTGGCGTGGTAATGGTAGGTTCCGGAATTTTCCTGGTGCGCTTGTGCCGGATCGAAGGTGACGCCTTCGTTGATCCACGCATCGCGTTCCCACGAACCCGTGCCCATCGGCGATTCACCGCTGCCGTTCCAGGTCTGTCCGTCACGTCCGTCAAACAGGGTGACGCCATCCACGAAGTAACCCAGACCACCGAGACCGGTGTTCGTCTTGGTCGCCGGAACCGAGGGCGTCGGCGCGTTTTTGAATCAATGACCCCAGAGGGCGGTTGATTACGCTACGAGGCAGGCGGTCAATGTTTGGTTGTTGTTGGTTTTTTGCACGCCGGATTTTTGCTTTTGATTTTGCTCCCGGCGCCGGCGGCGCTGGGAGGTGATTTTTGCCCGGCGTTCTTCCACGATCCGCTGCCGCAAACCCTGGTGGGCCTGCTGCGGGGT
>Ga0163144_10014442_pt1 | contig 16392 bp, 12 predicted proteins | sample OliLak19BULKMAT1_FD_123175 | JGI IMG/M metagenome (GOLD analysis project Ga0163144, IMG submission 123175) | Freshwater microbial mat bacterial communities from Lake Vanda, McMurdo Dry Valleys, Antarctica - Oligotrophic Lake LV.19.BULKMAT1 | ecosystem: Environmental > Aquatic > Freshwater >... | reverse complement strand
TGGGGTTATGGGGTTATAGGCTTATGGGTTGATGGGTTGACTTGTGCTGAGCGGAGCCGAAGCATGGGTTGATTATGGAAATACCTCCAACATCCCGGGGTTTCGTAAGTGTGAAGTTTCGCAGAAACAAACTACTGAAGAACACAGGGATCGTTTATCGGCGCAGCCGAAACAAACGAGGGCAAAACATTTGGGTTGATGGCTTATAGGCTTATAGGCTTATAGGCTTATGAGTTGATAGGTTGATAGGTTGATGTCGAAGTGTAGCGTAGATCTCGTACGGTACGAAGCCGCAAAGCGGAATGTTAATTGACTGATATCTGCTGTAGCAGCGTGTGCTTTGAGGCTTAGTGTTTAGAAAGATTAGGTTTTGGCCCGAACGGGCCATAAGTTTAGAAAGTTTAGAGACACAGCCATTTCGAAAAGGTAATTATCTAAAGACAGTATAGTGTACCGCTAAACTTTTTAATCAGTGGAGAAGTTAATAACCTAAAGGTATATTGCATCTGGTGTCTGGTGTCTGGCATCTGGCATCCCGCCGCAAATGCTACACATTTGGCGGGATCTTCGCTTAACCTAATTCCATTTTAGTTCACCCTCTTTTAGTGTTCGTATCTCTCAATTTACCCTTTGCCGAGAGCACATGTTCATTTCCCCATTCGCACATGGCCTGCATCAAAGGTTGTAGTGTCCTTCCTTTTTCACTCAAAGAATATTCAACCCGTGGTGGCGCTTCATTAAATTGTTTTCGAATGACCAATCCATTGGCTTCCAGGTCTCTCAATTGTTCAGTTAATATTTTTCGGCTTATGCCGGTAATGATAGCGTCTAACTGACCAAAACGTTTACTTCCATTTGATAAAGTGTAAATTAAAATTGGCTTCCATCTTCCTCCTATCACACTGAGCGTGGCAGTAACAGGGCATTGATATATTGTTGTTTTTGGCATGTCAGTTACATGTATGTTCCTACTTTTTTCAATTTTAGTTACTTTAAGTAACTCTTATTAGTATCTTTACAAAACTAATAAAAATTAATTAATCAAATAAAAACTAAATTATGATCGTCATCACAGGAGCAACCGGTAACATCGGTTCTAAAACAGTAGCTAATTTATTAGCAAAAGGAAAACAAGTAAAAGTCATTGGTCGTAACGATGAAAAGCTGGAAAGTCTAAAAAACCTTGGAGCCATCATTGAAAAAGGTGATTTACATGATGCTGCTTTTTTGAGTCATGCATTTAAAGGAGCAGAAGCGGTGTTACTTATTATTCCTCCAAACTTACAATCGGATAACATTGGAAAATATCAAGATGAAGTAGGTGAAGCGCAAATAACCGCTATTAAAGATGCGGGGGTTAAAAATGTGCTATTTATATCATCACAAGGCGCTCAGGATATTGAAAATACCGGAATCGTTGCAGGTTTGGGCAGGCAGGAATTACGCTTAAATAAATTGCCGGAAGAGGTAAACGTCATAAGCGTAAGGGCTTCTTACTTTATGGAGAATTTGTTTAACCAAATTGGGGTTATAAAAGGGATGGGTATGATGGGTTCACCTGTAAAATCTGATCTAAGCATGGGTATGATTGCCACCCAAGATATTGCAGAATATGCTGCCAATAAACTTGCAACGCTTAATTTCAAAGGCAAATCGTTTGTAGATCTATTAGGCGACAGACATTATAATCACAATGAGATTGCATCCATTGTGGGTAAAGCAATTAATAAACCTGGATTGCCCTATATTGAATTTCCATATGAAGATAATAAAAAAGCATTGATGGAATATGGAATTTCAGAAAGCGTTGCCGACTCATATAATGGAATGTATAAAGGAATAAATGATGGATTCTTTTCTGTTTCTAAGCGAACTGAAGAGTCAACAACTTCAACATCATTAGAGCATTTTGCTGAAAATGTTTTTAAATATGCTATAAACTAAAAAACGAAAAGGGGTTCAGCAGGTACCTGCAGAACTCTTCTATAATAATTTAATTCAGGAAACAATATGATTACAACTATAATCGGAACTGGCAGCGTGGGCAATGCATTCGCCCAAGGTTGAAGAACAAAAGTATTTCCTTTTTTTCCCACGCTCATCAGAAAATTAAGAAAATCAATATGCATAACACTGGTTTTGAGCAAACGCTAAGCAATTATGACATCAACCAAGATGCAGAAACCTCTTTAGACCACAAACTAAAACCAATTTCTGAACAGATAAATTTTGAATCAATGTCAGTTTCTTTGACACACCTGGGATTTGATATTGACTTGTGTAAAGAATTAAGCGAACACCAGCTACATCAAAAATTGCTCAACGATTCCTATTTTTCACAAAATTACTTTCATTTTGATATTAGCATTCCATTATTAGAAGCAGGGAAACGACTGCTCTTTGCGGTGATGGATAGCGAAGATAATTTCAACAAGCAAAAGGTAGTAACAGGCGGATATGTCATGGGGACAACATCAATTGGAGTATATAAAAGCCATATTTACGGACTAAAAAACGGGCGTTACGCTATGATTGCCTTGATTGATGAGAACAAGAACTCACAACTTGATTTTGACAGTCAAGGAAATCCAATTGAGAAGTATGCAACTTTTAGCGACTTTAAACCGAAATCAATGGAAGATGTTACCTTTAAAAATACTTCAACCTATTTTGACATAGACAATGCCAAACGTCTTGTAGAATGGAAATAAGAATGCCAGCCACCAATCGAGTAGGTGCTCCGCCTGTTGATATTAGCACCACCGGTCCTACCAGATCTGCACTCCTGCCCATCAAGAACATCTCTCCCCCAGATGAATGACACAAAAAAGACATCCAATGAAAAAATATCTTTTTACCTTCTTATGCTTTGTGTTCTTTGTTTCCAATAGCTTTGCATTGCATTTTTATGTCTCCCCTACAGCCACAGGAAAGGGCAATGGCAGTTTTGGAAACCCCTGGCAATTACAGCAGGCCCTAAATTCTCCGGTAGCCATTACTAACCCGATGGATACGATTTGGATATGGGTGAGGGCTGGAACCTATACGAATACGTTTGATACGCAAACTTCATTTAGCTGCTTTACAAATGGCTCAGCAAATGCCCCTGTCATTTTCAGAAATTACGACAACGAAAGAGTAACGATTGATGGACAATTGTCTTACACCTTGGTTTTTATCCTTGGCAATTGCAGTCATACATGGTTTTGGGGAATAGAATTTGTGAATACGGACACCTTCGACCGCGACCATTCAAATATCAACAGATTGGGAAATGTATATTGTACGGCAGCGCATATTAAATTCATTAACCTGATTGTTCATGATATGGGCAGCGGACTGGATTCATGGAAAACGGCAAGTAATACGGAGACATATGGTTGTATCATTTATAACATTGGAAACAATCTCCTCAATGGCGCAAATTGGGAAGGCCATGGTCATGGCATGTATTTACAAAATGATACGATCGGTATAAAAAAGATTCACAACAATATTGTTTTTAGCACCTATGGGTATGGTATGAAGGTGTGGCAAACTACGAATACCGATGCGCTTGGAAATTTCGATATTCAAAGAAATATTGTTTTTAATGGAGGGGCTGCCTCCGAAAACCTGGGCGGAGTCGGCAACAATTACAGAACGCATAATTTCTTTGTTGTTTCGAATGGTATAAATAACCCAATACGCCATGTGCTCTTTAAGCACAATTACACGTATGCCGGGTTAAATACGCCACGACCTCCAGTCAATGCATTCGGGCTGAATTATGGGGTAGATAACATGACTTTAGATAGCAACTATTTTACTTGCCAGACTCGTCTGGGCTTCAATAACACGCCTGTGTTTAACGCATCCGTTACCGGAAACAAAATAATGGCAGGCATACCTGTCGCTTACGGATATTATCTTTGGGGCTTTACGGATATAGATTATCCTCAAAACACGTATTTACCTACACAACCCACTTCCGGTTTGGAATACATTGTGTTCCCGAATAAATACGAACAAGGTCGCGCTCACATTGCCATTTATAATTGGGAGCGTGCTCCAACGGTGCAAATAAATATAGCAAACTCAGGATTGCAAGCAGGGGATATTTATGAATTAGTCAATGTGATGGATTATTACAATGACATCATAACCGACACAGTAAACACAACCGGAATGATAAGCGTGCCAATGGATGGACATACGTTTGCCCCTGTTATTGGGTCTACTAAATTGCCTGTGTCCCAATTCCCTCTATTCGGAGCATTTGTGATTCGCAAAGTTGGTCGTGCTGTTGTAACCAATATTGCTGAAATTCAAATCAATCATTCGCTGAATATATTTCCCAATCCGTCCAGTGGCATCTGTAATGCAAATTTCTCTATAACGCATCCAGGGAATTACAAACTTTTAGTAACGGATATTTCAGGAAAATCAATCGTACTCCAAAACACAATTTATTTTAATCAGGGCAAGCAGGAAGTTCAAATAGATATGAAAGACTTTGGGGGCGGTGTTTATATGCTTCAAATAAGCGGTGAGCTAGTATCAATGAATGGCCTACTAATGCTTAAGAATTGAACTAAATTAACCCTTCTCCAATTCGTAGACGGCTAATCATGTACGCCAAATCGAGTCCGCCCCACAAGGTATTACTACCGGGTACGCCACTCACCCTTCGTCTCTTTCCACGCTCAATTTGTAAACGCCCAGGATAGGCAATGCTGAGCGTTCGCGAGCTACGCCGCTGCCCTTCAAAAAAATCATCCTCTGATTAGGTTTTTTTTTACGTTCCCGGCGGTTTATCCAGTTAACGAGCATCTTAGATGAAATGATCCAGCAATGATTTATCTCTGCGCCGATTGAATCAATGAAGGGTAGGCTTAGTGCCAAGAATAAGATTTTGAACTTTTGATTCGACTCGCTTTGCCTAGCCCGCATCCCGCTCAACACAGGTAGCCCATGCATCTTTTACCTCGACCTGCTTTGCGCAGTCTCGTGCTATACATCAACTTATTCAGGGCAAGCCTTGCGACTTACTAATACGCTGGGATGAGATGCCCGTGTAGAAGGGACTTTCACTCTTTGGAAACTCTTTCGTTAAAGAACTATAATGACCATCCAAGGCATACACATGCGCTATACAAATATTTTTTATTTGAGGGCTTACCTGCAAACGAAAAATTTCGTGCCTACAAATCCCAATTAAAAAACATCGTGTAGCCCAGAACCGTTGTGCCTCATGCTTGGACAACCAACTAATTTGAACCTTAATGCAAAAAATGAAGTTGTACATTTGCACCTTAAACTTTTAAACAAAATACAATGAATAAGAATGGAGCCATTATCATCGTTGAAGATGACACTGATGACCAAGAGACGTTTAGTGAAGCATTTAAAGAACTCAATTATAAAAATAAAATTATATTTTTTAATGACGGACAAGAAGCTCTTTCTTATTTGACCTCAAAAACCACAGAGCCTTTCATTGTTTTTTCAGACATTAATATGCCAAAGTTAAATGGCATAGAGCTACGAAAGCAAATTCATGAAAACGAGGACATACGAATAAAAACCATCCCTTACTTATTTTTTACAACCAGCTCTAGACAAGAAGCTGTTATTGATGCTTACTCAAAATCTATTCAAGGATTTTTTGTCAAACCTTCGAGTTTTCAAGATTTAAAAAGTTTATTGAAGATAATAGTTGAGTATTGGCAAAAGTGTGAATCTCCAAATTATACTAAGTAATTGGAATATTGAAAAAGATAATTTATTGCTGAATTCTATTGCCCGTTTAAGGTATACTAATATGGCGCATCTTCGGGGTGAGCCTGGCACGAAAGAACAACACGGTTAACTGATGCACCACTTCACTCAAAAATAGACTTTAAGAGACAATTATTTGGCTCTCGTACTACATACAGCAGGTGGTGTTTTGAAATTCATATCCCGAAGTGTTCGGGAGCTGTTGGACTGTTGAGCTACTTTGAGTCCAACCAAGACAAGCGACCTGAAACATATGACGGGCTCATCGTGATCAATGAAAAGGGCAAAGTGACTTGGAAGGAAACCATAGGTGGAATCCATGGCCAAAATACTTTTGGATGAAAATAATCTCACGTTGTTTATACAGGCCACATCGACTCGTTCAGGCAATCTTACTGAACAGAGCAAAGGCGAATCGGATATATTAATAGTTCGTTTAAAAGAATAACGGTGGTGAAATAAAGAAAGGCTTATGAGCTTATGGGCTTTTAAGGTTTTGAGGTTATGAGGATATTTCGGATCGACAGGTTTGGTGTTTAGGAACCGGGTATGTGGGCTATTTGCTCCGTTGCCCCCCTCCGCCTTTTTTCCATGTATAAAAAGGCATCCGGAAACCAAATTCCCAGCCTATAGGCGCTATATAGTCTAAACCTCTGGCGGATACGCTTCCTGTGAGGAGAATCCGCTTGAAAACAGTATGTTCCACTGAAGCACGAATCAACCAGTAGACTGGTTCTGCCGTTTGATTCACCGCAGGATCATGCTGTTCAATGTAGGTGCCCAATCCTGCCTGAGCACGTAACCCGATGCCTTTCCATTGAAAATCATCCGGTCCGGATAAATATTCCATGGCGATGAATCCATTTACGCTCTCCCCGATATTCATCCTGAGCGTTGGGGCATAGAGTACTCTTACAACCTGTTGAATACTTCCGACATCAAATCGGTACGACCCGGAAAGCACGCTTCGCCACATTTTCCCGGGTTGATATACGGAAGGTTGTTCATTGGATGTACTATAGGTACCTGCATCGGTGATGCTGACACCAAATGCAAAAGCTTCATTCGGTGGCGGTACAAAAAACTGCACGGTATTGGATTGGCATCCCTGGATATCCACCAAATATACCGTGTGTATGCCTACGCCGAGCCCCAATAAAAAGAAATTGTTTTGACTAACCGTAAACGAGAACAAACCGTCAATATACACAGCGTAAGGAAGTTGCCCAGGTGTTATCACTTCTACAAAAGCAGATCCATCCATCGCACCTGGACTGGATGGAGGGAATATTTCTACGACCTCAATTTCTGGTAGAGGTGGCTGGTTGATCGTTACCGTAAAGGATTCTGAACAACCCGGACCTGCGGCCGGATCTGACACTTCAACGAAATATTCTCCAGGTACTGTTGTTACATAATCCGATAAACGTATCAACCCCGGTTCAATATCAAATTCACCAGCTCCAAAAGGATGTTCCACCAACATGGACAAACTATTCTGACTGGGGCTAAGCGCAATAAATTCAATATCACCATCTCCTTCGCAAGTTGGTTGTATCACTTCTATATCCTCAATATAATCTGCAGGCAGTCCCTCCAAAATGATAGTTGCCTCATAGGTGCAACCCAAATTGAGATCAGTAATGGTCACCGAGTACCCTCCGGGAGGAATATTTTGAATCGTAGGCCCTGTATCCCCATTGCTCCATTCATAATCATACTCACCAGGCCCAGTAACGATGACGGTTATTGTTCCATCTTCCAGCCCACAAGATGCAGGTGTACTTTCAAAATCCACTTCAATATCACATGGCACTTCATCCACTATAATGGTCACTATAGCAGTGCTTGTATTTCCACACGCATCGGTGACCGTATAGACAAAGGAGGCCTCCCCGCTAAATCCTATATCCGCGATAAAGGTAAAATCACCATTCGGCATAAAGGATACTGTGCCTCCATCCTCATTGTCCACCTGGGTCATTTGAATATTTAATCCTTCATCATTCTCCAGGGCATTTTCTTCCAAAGGTTGTGATCCTTCGGCCGTATAAAAATCATCCAATAAATCAATTGGAGGTGTAATATCTGTTATAGTCGCACTAACCGTTTCTGAACACAAAGGTCCTATCGACTGATCCGTAACGGTGATGGTGTAGAATCCGGGCACTACCGACATAAATGAGGAAAGATTGTAAACTCCAGAGCCCACTGTAAACGTATTCATTCCTCCTGGTCCTATTACTTCAATTACCAACGGACCTGCACCTGGTGTAGTGACTGTAAATCTGATATTACCTCCACCAATACACGTTCCCGGTGTGGTGCTGAGGATGTTAATGTATTCAGCGATGTCCTCTCCGATGGAAACAGAAAAGGCTTCCGTACATGCACCATCATCTGTAACCGTGACAGCATATGTACCCGGGCCAACCCCTTGCAGCTTATTGCCCGTCTGTTGATTGGACCACAGGTACGTATACTCTCCCGGTGGGCTCACGGTAATGATTGCTGATCCATTGGCCACTCCGCAATCTGCATTGACAGTGGTGAAGGTCGCTGTAAAGCCGCCGCCAGTTTGTCCTACAGTCACTGAGCCTGTAGTTGAACATGATGTTCCGGTAATCGTAACGGTCACCGCGTATACACCGGGTCCGACATTAGTAATTTGCATACCCGTGGAGCCGTTGGACCACAGGTAAGTGTATGAGCCTGGTGGCGTAACATTCACTACTGCAGATCCATTATTCAATCCACATCCAGACGGTGTAGAATTAAAAGAAAGGCTGAATGTAGGTGGCAACTGTTCGATAGTAGTGCTTACTATTTTTGAACATTGGGTACCTGCTATTGAAACCGTCAAGGTATATGCTCCTGCTAATACACCAGATAACTGGCTACCAGTTTGCCCATTTGACCATGCATAATCATAATTGCCCGGTGGAGTTACTGTAGCAGTAGCTGTGCCGTTATTTAATCCGCATCCTGCAGGTGTGGTGGTTACGCTTACAGTAAAAGTAGCTGGTATTTCTTCTACAGTTGTGGTTGCTACTTTCAAACAATTGGTTCCGGGGATCGTTACCGTCACCGTATATGTTCCGGCATTCACACCTGACAACTGGCTGCCGGTTTGACCATTTGACCATTGATAATTAAACTCACCTGGAGGTGTTAGAATTGCTGTTGCCGTTCCGTCGGATCCACCACATGATGAAGGTGTTGTGGTGAAGGATATATCTGAAGGAAATGGAGTGGATTGTACATTGATGCTGCCTTGCTGAGTACAATCCTCCCCTTGTAAAGTGACTGTTACTGTATAATTCCCTGGAACAAGACCTGCAATCTGAAAGCCTGATTGTCCATTTGACCACATATAAGTATAAACTCCCGGTGGATTAACTGTGGCCATTGCGGTTCCATCAGTCAGTCCGCAACCTGCCGGGGTGGCGGTCAAAGAAACTACAAATGAAGCTGGCGTTTCGGTTATCGTAACACTGGCCTCTTCTGAACATGAGGTTCCTGCAATAGAAACCGTAACCGTATATGATCCTTCTGCCAATCCTGATGCTAGTGGACCTGTTTGTCCATTCGACCAAATGAAATCATATGAACCCGGAAGATCAACAATTGCATTGGCGGTGCCATTTGATAATCCACATCCGGACATCGTCGATGAAATGGAAATCGAAAAAGAAGCGGATATGTCACCCACCAATACATTTGCTACATACGTACACGTAGTGCCAGGCTTTGATACGGTCACACTGTATGATCCCGCAGCCAAAGCTGATATACTCGATCCACTCTGCCCATTGGACCATGCATATGTATATTGATCTGGGGGATTAACTATAATAGTTGCAGTGCCATCAGATCCACCGCAGGTGGATGGGGTTGTATTAAAAGATACTGATGGTTCAAATGGTGCTGTCCCAATTTGAGCTGAAAGCAATTTTTCACATGTGCCTCCTGCACTAATCGTAACAGCATAATTTCCCGCAGGAAGATTAAATTGATTTTGTGTAGTAGCCCCATTCGACCAGAGATAAGTATAGGTCCCCGATGGTGACGGTGTGACGGTAACAGAACCATTTGGTTGATCACAATCTGTATCCTGGGCTGAAATGGTAGCATTAAAACTCTGATTATTATTAGTGACAGGAGCTTGGACAACCTGAGTACAAGTTGTACCAGCCCTGGTAACCGTCACTGAATAATTTCCGGCAGGTATGCTATTGAGTTCTTGACTCACTGCACCGTTTGACCATTGATACGAATAGGACCCCGGGGGAATGACATTAAGTATAATACCACCGTTCGAAAGCCCGCAGGTACTGCTAGTAGATATGACTGAGGCAGTAAATGCACAATCGATAGTATCAACCTCTTCCTTATCATCAATTAAAAAATAGACAAGGGTGCCCGCTGCTACTGCACCACCGATCACGGGTATCCATGGAAAGTTATTTAGACCTGTATTCGCATAATGATAACCGGGTTTCATTCGTTCATCGGTCAATTCAATTTTATCCCAGGGTGGCATTAACGTGCTTGTGGTACTCGTTGATCCAGCCGCATTTTTGTTTCCGTTCAGGACTTTGGCCTCGATGCTAACATTTATAAATGTATTCCAGAAAACATCTATTCCGCTCTCCAGTTTTTCCTTTTCTTCTTTGGACAAACTTTCTACCTCCGTATCGCTATTGTCTTCAAATTGCTTGATTACCTTTTCGCGGAATTGTTCTTTTTGATAATGCCTCCCTGTGATCCGGGCAGTATACATCCAAAAGGTTTGTTGAATGATGGCTTCTCTTTCTTTTTGCGGTTCACCACTGAAAGGAGTATTAACATCGCCCGCATGCTTCAGGTCATCATATGCTTTGGTAATCCTGTTTGCTGCTTCGACCAGTACAGGTGCAAAGGGCTTTGGATGCGCCCCTGGTTTAATCGTTCCTTCGAAAGGGATATTTGTTTTTGGCCAGGTCGTCATGATGGCTTGTGACGCATTGGTGGGCAATGGCGTATAGCCTGATGTTTGGACAAGACCTGGAATATCCTCGGGTTTAAATGCCGGCACTGCCGGTGTGGTCAGGATATTGGTGCCTCCTCTTGGGACATCTATTCCAGGTTGAATGACCGGAATCCAATCTGTAACGAGTGGCATGGGGTTGCCTTCCGGGACTGGATGGGCATACACATTTGCGCAATAACCCTCAACATGAAGATAGCTGGTTCCCGGAGGCACTGATGTACCTGGTATGGTGGCTACATAAGGTTGGTATTTTCCATCAGAAGGGATATAGCAAGTTTGTGTATTGATCCTGACCGTTGATCCCGTGGTATTTGTAATACTGAGATTGGCAATATGCCCCGTAGTTTGTCCAGTTCCGGTAGCAGTTATTTTTAGCGATTGGGCTTGTGCTTCGATGTATAGAGGTGGAAGCAACAGAAGGATGACAATAGCAATCATCTTTTCTATAATCACCTTCGGTATGTGGTATTGATTTCTCATAGGATAGGGTTTAAAGGGGAAAGATAAAAGGTTGTCTCAAATTAATTGTCCTGTGATGACCATGATACTGCGCCGGAAAATTACGATGTCCGTGTACCTGGAGTATATCTGTTAATGTGCTATTCATGCATATCCATAGTATCCAATCATATGCATGCTGACGCTAGGAATAGAACCAGGACGAGGGGAAAGAAATTGAAAAATACAAAAAAAATTATTATTGCATAATTATGGAGTCCGTGCGCTTAACCCCCTTTGCCCCCTAAGTGGGGTACCTACGCGAAAGATTTATCTCAGGGCCTACATGCTGAAATAGCGGCCGCAGGCCGCTGTAAAAAGACAAAGTTGAGCTTAAGTTGACTTAAGTGGTTGCTGAGTTGCAGCACGAGGATAAGCGAAAGGAGGTCGAAGTATTCACATACATCGAATCAAAAAAATCTTGCATCAGGTAATAACCTATGCAGACGTTTTTAACGTCAGGTTGGAATCTCATTCGTCGCTCCATACTCCAACTGACCCCCTGCCACCTAAAAGGGGGACCAGAATGATTGTCTTATAGCTAAAAAACAATGTTGAGCTTAAGGTGACTTAAGTGGTTGCTGAGCTGTCGCATTAAGATGCGCGGATGGAGGTCGAAGCACTCGCGTATGTTAAAGCACCCAAAGTTGAGCTTAAGTTGACTTAAGATCGCGTACGTTAAATCAAAAAAATCTGGCATCAGGTAGCAATCTGTGCAGACGTTTTCAACGTCAGGTAAGAATTAGCACTGTAATTGTATATTTCGGACCATTCCAGTCCAGTCTGTTCAAAAAATTGAAATACCTTCCCCCCACCAATCCATATTTCAAAACTGTGAAAATCCATTTTCATGAAAAGCTTCCTCACGCTCTCATTCACGCTTTGTATCATCTGTACCATCCAGAGTCAGCAAATGCCTGATAGCATAACCATTGTAAAAAAACAAGTGTCCCGCTTTTACTACCATGGCCAAAAGTTGAAACCAAATCAGATGGTAACACTCATGAAGCCCAACAAGGAGGCTTATAAGGAAATGCTCGTGGCGAAGCGTAAACATGGAACTGCCGGATTTTTCGGATTTGCCGGCGGCTTTATCATTGGCTGGCAGTTCTTTTCGACCATCCAGGAAAAATCTGCCCCATGGGAAGTTACCGCGATTGGTGCAGCATCACTCATAGCCTCCATTCCCTTTACAAGTAGCTACTCCCGGCATGCCTTGAAAGCTGCTAAGCTATACAACGGCAAGTTGAAGGATACCAGTCTTGAATATGAGAAATTGGAATTTGGGATTGCGGGGAGTGGGATGGGATTACGGTTTAATTTTTAAATTTTTGACAGTGGGCTTCAGGGATTTAATTCAGCTATTTCCCCCAGCCCAAAACAAGTCATCATCTTTTCAATCATTTCACCTTACATGTACGTCTAACCCTCATTAATTGAACCGACTCTAAGAACCATTTTAAATCTACCCTCACATACCATCTGCTTTTCATCATAGCATGCATCACCTTATCAACAGCCTGTAAAAAAGATTGCAATTCAAATCCCCTCGATGGGTGCTGTAATACACCCGCCATCAATGCCACGGTGGGCAATGGTCATGTCTATGTACCCAATGTGTTTACGCCCAATGGAGATGGTATCAATGATGTGCTTATAGTATCTGGTGATCAAAACATCAAATTTATCCGCAGTTTTCGCATCAGCGACAAAGAAGGCACAACGGTCTTTTATTTTGAAGATGGTTCACCCAATGACCCTGATAATTTATGGGATGGTACGGTCAATAACCAATATAAAAATCGCGTGTACTCCATTGTCATGGAGGTCGAAGCACTTGACGGTACCACCGCCACCCTGGAAGGAAAGGTTTGCAATTATCGTTGCCTGGACACGGGAGAGGAAGATCCGATCTCCGGGGCAGGATGCCAGTTTCCAACACAGGTCGAAGATGGGGTTAATAATCCAAGCATACCTTCATTCGAAGCTGCAGGTTGTTTTGAATAGATCGCCCAAGATGCTTAAGGCATGCATCAACTGGTTCGACCTTTCCTCTCTACCTCACCAGCGTCACATCCCCTTTGACTATTACCTCCTGCCCATCAGCCGATCTCAGCCGCCCGAGGTACGTAAAGACCGCCGGATTGAGCTGCTGGCCATTGAAAGTACCATCCCATCCATGAAAGGAGGCCAAATCAATTTCATTGGCGACATACACCATCGTACCCCAACGGTCAAAGATCATCAACTCCTCTATCCACACTTCATCACCACTAACGGAGATCAGCCAGGTATCATTGAAGCCATCATTGTTAGGCGAAAAGGTATTGGGGATGTAGATATGATCTTGCAGGGACGCATACAGGTTTACCACCACACTTAAGGTATACACACACCCATCGATGTCTGTGATGCTGACTGTAATCATTGTATCCGTAGGTGTGCCCAACCATGACGATGGACATGTAGTGCACTGAAATAATCCCGGAGGCTGCCACGCATAGACAAGGCCTGGTTCATGAATATCACCTTCTACCTGCACCACGATACTGTCGCCTACCGGAATCAGATAGTGATCCTCCAGCGAGAATGACAAGAGCTCACTAGCCACCACCTCAAACGTATCGGAAGCCATGCATTGATGAGCATCTGTGACATGAACGAAGTATGTGCCTTCGGGTAATTGGGAAACCAATGTATCTCCCGCGAGCTCCTCCCATTGGATAACCAGGGGCGGCGCACCTGTCGGATCAATTAGTATAGAACCAAACTCAATACAACTCCATGCCACCTCACCTGCAATGACCGGCGCAACATAATGCGTGATATACACATCGAGAACCGTATCACAAAGCGTCACCGGGTCGGTATGTGTAAAAGTATGCTGCCCTTCTTCCAATAACCATTCTCCATCATACAACAGCGTGTCACCGGGACAAATACTCTCCTGAATTATCTGCAGCACAGGTAGGCATTTATGTTCTACAAGGAATGCAATTGTGATTTGCCCGCATATGGTGTCTTCCAGTGATTGCTCATAATACAATACAGCCACTCCAAAAGGCATTTGCATAGTATCGATGATGACATTGTATGCCGAAGCTAGGTTAGGCATGAAGCAGTATAATCAAATTTGCGTAAATCATTTTTAAAATCCATCTGCGTTATCTGCGTTCCAAAAAATGCTTAGGAGGTTAGGAGCTCAGAAGATTAGACATTGTGCAGTACTATCAAATTAGCGCTAATCATTTTTAAAGTGCATCTGCGTTCATCCTCGTAGTGAGCGTAGCCGAACTATGTGTTCCCAAAAATGACATCAATATGAGGGGATCGCCTATTATCTTATTCCACCCACATGCCAAAACATCGACACACACACATCATCCGCCTGCACAACCATCAACTGATAAATACCTGACGGCAACGATGGTAATACAACATTCACTACCTCCTGCGATAGTGTATAAGATGCCGGAATACTTCTGCCTGCCATATCTGAGATGTTCAAAGATTGAATGTCAGGCGTAGAAAGAAAACGAATATTCAGTTGATCATCATTTAAAATCGTCTGGCAAGATTTGATCGTGCTTGTTATTTCTTTCGCAGCGGTGATCACCCCTTCACCCTCCCTGATCCTATACTTCTGATCGCCATTCAGATTTTGAATTTCTTCTACAACGCCTGATGGCCATTTGATAATTATTTTATCAACGACCACTTGATCCGCCAATCCAAAATGAATCCACCTTCCATTGTCAGCGGCCCAACCACTATTGCCAATCACCTGATCGTACTGGATACCGGCAGCAGTATACACTTCTATCTTCGCTCCGATCGCATCATGATTTGATTCGACCCCTTCCAGATGAAAGCTGATAAAATGTTTTACATCGCTGGTTGTATTCTGAAATAGTTGAACACCTGGTGCTCCGCTATTGGCCACCAGTATATCAAGCCGACCGTCATCATTCAGGTCTGCAGCCACTGTAGCATAACCAGCATAGGGACTTTCACACGGATCTCCTTCAGAAGCGATTTCAAATCCTGTGCCGGTGTTGCGATACAACACATTGTCATACGGCGAAAAATAATAGTCATTGACTACATAGATGTCCGGCAATCGGTCATTATCAAAATCACCCCATACATTGCCCCATCCCATGCCCGGATCATTGACGCCTAATGCTTCGCCTACATTTTCAAAAGTACCATCCCCCCTATTTTGATACAACACATTGTCATAAAGGTTGGTGATATAAAGGTCCATATACCCATCGAGGTTGAAATCACCTACATCCGCACCCATTCCGAAGCCCGCATAGTTGACATTGGCATCCGCTGAAATGTTTGTAAACGTTGCATCACCCATATTTTCAAAAAGGATGTACGGCACCTGTGCATCATGCGTCAGGTAGAGATCATCATCCCCATCGAGATCAAAATCAAAAAAAACTGAACCCATCGCCACCGCCTGATCACCAGCACCACTGGCCTGTGTATGATCGGTGAAGTACCCGCCGCCATTATTAATATAGAGCTTATTGGGATTATTAACATTCCCCAGGTAAAGATCAAGCCAGCCATCACGATTGATGTCTGCAAATAAAACAGATGAGGCCGGAAATGGATTGTAGATGCCCCGTAGGGCTCCTTCCTCTACAAACGTACCATCACCCTGGTTAATGTACAGGAGATCCAATTCGTCCCGGTTGCCCACATACAGATCTGCATCGCCATCATTGTCGATATCAGCCCAACTACTCACTTTGCTGGTACCAGCATAGTTAACACCGGCCTGGGTTGAAACTTCTTCAAATAAAAAGTTGCCAAGATTCCGGTATAGCCGGTTAGGTCCACCATTGAGGGCAGATACATACAGGTCTTCGCGACCGTCGCCATCATAATCACCGAGGGCCAGGCCATTGTTGAGGTGGCTCCCTCCGAGTCCGGCAAAGTTGGTTTTGTCGGTAAACGATATATTTGCCTGACCAAAGGCTACGGTCAGTATCATGAGATGCAAGAACAGTAGTATATGTTTTTTCATACCGTACATTTGTCGAATAAAGTTAACACGAAGATTGTGAAAATAGTCATATTCCTTT
>Ga0163144_10014441_pt1 | contig 16392 bp, 12 predicted proteins | sample OliLak19BULKMAT1_FD_123175 | JGI IMG/M metagenome (GOLD analysis project Ga0163144, IMG submission 123175) | Freshwater microbial mat bacterial communities from Lake Vanda, McMurdo Dry Valleys, Antarctica - Oligotrophic Lake LV.19.BULKMAT1 | ecosystem: Environmental > Aquatic > Freshwater >... | reverse complement strand
GCGTACTTGCTTCCGATGGAGACGATCGCCGTTGGTTTCCGAACCAACGGTCCTTCCAGGTTATCCTGAATCGGCGTGCCTTCGGCTACCGGAACCGCCACCAAGGTTTGGGACTGTTGTCACTCAACCCGTCAGGATCAATTCAGATACCGTCATGGAGCTCGTCCTTTCATGGATTTCGTTTTCGAGCCGCCGAACATGTATTCTACCGCGGGTCGCCCAGGCGTTGCACTGAACGTCTGGGTTCACAAGCGGAAACTCGATTGAGGCTTGATGCAGAGTTTCTTCCACTGGAACAGGGCCTCTTGTAAACCCAGACGCCCAAAGTGTCGTCACCTGCCCGGCGGGCGCGGGGAGCAACAACTCTGGGAAAAGCCTATGTGCCCCCGCCGTCTGCTGCAACTGCTGGTTCGGCGTTCTGTGCTGCCGGACGGCCTTCGGTCTGCACATGCTCGAAGAACGTGACCAGATTGTTGTCCGGGTCCGAGACGCCGAACTCCCGAGTGCCCCAAGGCATGTTCTCGATCTGGCCGTTGGGATGCACAATTCCAAGCGGCTGCACGGCCCGGTAGAGTTCGTCTACGCCCGTCATGCCGATCCGGCAACTGTGGGTGCCGGCGATGAACGACTCGGCCCCGGACACCACCGGACATGTCCCGTCACGTTTCCGCCGGCCCTCATCATTGGCGACCCAGAGGTGGACCTCCACCGCGTCGCGCTTGAGCTTGGTGAAGCCCTCGTTCTGAAAGGCCACGGTGAACCCGAGCTGGTCGCGGTAGAACGCCGTACTCCGCTCCTGGTCGCGGACCGGCAGCGCCGGAATGGCCTGCAACAGCTTCATCGGTTGCCTCACGGACGTGCCGTTCACGTTTGAAGTCCGCTTTCTGCCGCCGAACGACACAGCTCAGCGGCCGGAGGATGCTGAGGAGACAGAAATCCACGAAAAGCCGTCTTGCGCAGCCATCGCACCCTGGATGGGGTGAGATGGCGTCGTTGATCCGCATCTGTCCTGGGACTACTTGTGGGGGTTGTGGCAGGCTGCGCAGGACTTACCGATGGCGCCGAGGGCTTCGTTGACGGCCTTGGCGTCCTTCTTTTCCACCCCGGCGGCGACGGCGGCGGTGTTCTTCTTGTACTCGCCGGACAGCTTCTTCCACGAATCGGCTTCGCCTTTTTCCGGCTTGTTCTTGCCGAGATCTTCGCCGAACTGCTTGAGTTCCTTGGTGATCTTGGCGATGTCGTCCCACTTCTCGGCCTTCACGCCGTCCTTGATCTTGTTCAGGTAACTGGTCTTACCCTGGTGGCCCTTCTTCATGATCGTGCTGATGTCCGTCGGCTTGTCCTCGGCGGCGAAGACGCCGACCGTGAACACGCAGGCGAACCCGCACACCAAGCTGCCGACCGCGAGCCGACCCAATTTGCGAACCATCCGGGAATCCTCCGCCCAATGCCATGAAAAAAGTGTGAGTCGACGCCGCCTCGGAATTGCTCCGCTCGGCGTCGCGCGAAGCATACCGCGCCACTCGAAGCTGCGATAGTTAAAAATTCATCGTCTGCCGATCGTGGTCAGTCGTTCGTTGTCGATTCGCCCCTGCCGGCCGTTCGGGCACCCACAATCCGTTTCCGCGTTTTGGGTTTTCATTCCGCAGTCCGCATTCGAAAATCCGCATTGTGAGGCATTCCGCATTCCGCATTGCAGAACGACGTCCGTATCCTGACCCGAAGTCCCGAGAGTTGGCGGAGCCGCGTCCCCATGAATCCGATCCTGCGTGAATCCGTGGCCAAGGGCGTGTTCCTCGGGTTGTGGAGCTATCTGGCCCTTATCCAGCCGGACGGCGGAATCTTCCTGCGCGTGCTGCTTTGGGGTGTGGCGGGACTGGTGCTCGGCCTCGTCGGCGGTGCGATGCAGCAGTTTTCGCGCGGCTATCGCCCCGGCCGCAACGTTGTCGGCTTCCTGATGCTCACGGTGTTGGACAGCCCCTACTTCATCTATCTCGGCACCATCGGCGGCTTCGCGTTGGGCCTATTCACGCAGACGGATGCTCCGGCGGCGGCGATCGACCCCGACCTGCTCAGTGCGGTCGCGGGCGGGGCGGCCTACGTCGTCAACCCGCCGGGGCGGGAGTGGCTGGGCTATTGCGCCCTCGGTGGGGCGGTGCTCGGCTATGGCTTCCATCAGCTGCGCGAAGTGAAGGACTGGTTCACCCGGATTCTCCTCGGCGGCGTGGTAGCAGCACTGCTGATGTACCTGGCGGTGACCTACGTACCGCAGATTCCCGCCCTCGCGGGGTTCGGAGCGCAGCGGCAATTCGGGCTGTACCTGCTGGCGGGCTTGCCGTTCTTCTACCTGCTGACCTTCTGCGGCGAGTCCGAGGAAAGTGAAGTCGAGATCGGTGCAATCTGTGCCGCGGGCGGTATCGGGTTGTACCTCGTGCGGCTCGAATCGAACCTGCCGGAGACCTTCGACAAGTTGATCCTGCTTATCCCGCTGGCGTTCTATTACGTCTACAGCACGCGCTGGCTGCCGGGGCTGCGGGTGTTCAAGCACAACCTTCGCGGCTACGGGTTCCTGTCGCTGGGCCGCACCCGCGATTCGCTCCTGAGTTTTTCGCGCGCTTTGGTGCTCGACCGCAAAAACAGCCTGGCCGCAGACGGGTTGACCAAGCTGATCCGCGGGCTCGATGTGACCAAGGTGGACGAGCAGACGGCCAAACTGCTTCCCATTGAGTTCTGTCTGAATGCCGTCTCGCACAATCTCATCGGCGAACGCCCGCCGACGGAAGCGGAACGCACCGAAGCGCTGCGGATGCTCGACCTGCTCCGCACGCAGCGACCCGATGCCGCTCCGCGGATCGACTATCTGCGCGCCGTCGCCTTCACGCACGCGAAGGACTTCGACCGCGCCGCCGAGACGCTCTCCGGTGTGCTCGACCCGAACACCGAAACGCCCGAATCCGCCCGGCGCGGCGTGCTCGTACCTGCCTGGGACTTGGCGACGCGGCTGCATCCCGAGTTGGTGGCGCGATTGGGTGAAGCGGAACTGAACAAGCCCGGCCGGCGGCTCGATGCCATTGCCGCCGTCGAAGCGATCCTGGCCAAGGCCCCGACGGACCCGGTGGCCGTCGGCCTGAAGCGCGAACTTTATGCGAACCTGACCGAAGCTGAATTCATCGCCTCGACCGCCGGCACGGCCCCGGACAACGACCGCTTCCACTACGAGTACGTCGAACAACTCGGCCGCGCGTTGCTCGCCGACCCGGAGCCGGCACAGGTCGAGCGCGGCATGGCCTTCCTCCGACTGGCCGCCCGCGCCGACCCGATGCGGGCGATGCAGATCTTCAAGGACCTCACCGATACGGCCCTGAGCCAAAACCGCACGGAAGAAGCGGCGGGTTACCTGGGCCAGATCAAACGCATCGGCCTTGCCGTCGGCCCGACGCGACTCCCGGCGGACGCCAAGGCGGTCTATCTCGCCGCCCTCAAGAAGTTGGCCGACGATGCCGCGGCCCGCAAGGACTACGTCTCCGCCGTGGACGATTTCCGACTGCAGCTCGAAGCCGGGCAGGAAGACGCGACTTCGCTGCGCAAGCTCGCCGAGTGGTATGTCCTCGCCGGCGACCCGCTCAATGCTCTGCTCATCGTCGAACGCGGTTTGCTCTATGCGAAGACCGATGCCGACCTGCTCGCCAAGAAGGACAGTTATTATTTCTCGGTCGATCCCGAGCAGGTCGCCCGGGTGAAGGACAAGGTCTCCGGCTGGTTCGACGTCGCCTATCTGTTCCGGAAGTCGAAGCAGATCGTCGATCAGCGGGACGTGGATGTCGACACCGCCGATTACGGCCTGCATTTGGTCCGCCTCGGCCGGCTGTTCCAGCCGCAAAGCCAGGTCGGCATGGTGACCGAAGCCCGCCTGATGCTGCGCAAGGGCGAACGGGACAAGGGACTGAGCCTGCTCGAAGACCTACGCGAACTCCCCCGCGGCAGCGGCAACGACGAGGAGGACGCCTGGTTCCTCGCCGTCCGCATGCTGGGCGAAATGTACCTCGATGAACTGCAACGGCCCGACCTGGCGGTGAACTGCTTCACCCTCTACCGCGAATATCAGAAGAGCGGAGCGGACACGCTCTTCTCGCTGGGCCGCGCCCACGAAGCCGCCGGCAATATCCCCGCGGCCATCAAGGCCTACGAAGCCATCGACATGTACGCCAACCACCCCCGCCGCTGGGAAGCCGCCGATGCGGCCCGCCGGCTCAAGGGGGGGTGAGCGTGAAGTTTGCAGCGTTCCGTTCTCAGTGCCTCGCGGCCAGGCAAAGCCGCGGGCGGCGACATGAGGAGACTTGCTCCCAAGCAACGGCTACCAGGTCGAGATCGATTATCCGGAAGCTTGCGTGCCTCCTTATGAAACGCGGTGAAAGACTGAAACTGAACTAAAGATCGGTGCGGAAGCGGCCGGCGACGACGTAGCCGGAAGGGTCGGCGACGGCGCGGGTCAGGCGCGTCAGGAGTGCCCACGAGGAGACGGATTGCAGATCCGGGAAGACCGTGTAGACGTAGGCGGTATCGATCGGGTGGCGGCCGACGACGCACAGGCCGCCGGTGGAGAGATCGCGGGTGCGGGCCTGAACCGGTCGGCCGACGAAGCCGTCGCTGGTGAGGGGGAAGAGCAGCACATTCCAACGCGCTGCGACGCGAATCGAACGCCGACGATCGTCGGCGTTGCCGAGGATGCCTTTGACTTCGTCGAGCATCTGCGGCAGCAGTTCCTCGGCGGCCCGCATGAGTGCGGCGTCGCTCGGGCCGAACAGTTGGCCGGTGAGCATCGCATCGCCGATGATCTGTTGCGGGGTCGGCAGTTTGATGTGCACGATCAGGCCGGTCTTCTTGCCGGACCAGCGCTGCCACATGCCGCCGTCGTGATAGCGGCGGATCAGGAATTCCTCGGGTGCGACCTGTTCGATGTCCGCCTTCCAGCTTTCCCGAAGCAGTTCGAGCTTGATGCGCGACACGCCGCTGATCGTGCGGACGGGAAACGACGACGTCCAGGTGCCGTCCGTCTGACGGCTCGGCGTGCCGACGGTCTTGGGCAGGCGGCCGTCCGGCGTCGAGGAGAGGATCAGCGATTCGATGACGGCGATCGGATCCGGGGCGATGAAGTCGTTGGAGCCGTCTGCGGTCAGCTTCTCGATCGGCAGGATCGACCAGATGCGGGGCAACCGGACCTCGGCGGGTGCGGGGGTGGCGGACAGTGCGACCAACTCGACGGCTTCCTCCGCGGGCGGGGCGCCATACATCGATCGGCCGTTGAGGGTCGGCACCGGCTTCCGCGCGACGTTCAGTTGCGGCATGGGCCGCGTCTGAGTGGTCAGGCTCGGCTTGCCGACCGGCGGTTGCGTCATGCGGCCGGTCAAGGCCCCCGGTTCGATGCCGCAACCGGGCGGGGCGGCGGGCAACTCGAAACTGACCGAAACGCGCGGCAGCCGAGCCTGCCCGATCTCCGGCGTGGTCGTGCGGTATTGCTGCTTGCCGGACCACGTCTCCTGCGTGCCGTCGAAGGTGTCGTTTTCGCCCTGATCGACCCCGAGAATCAACGTGCGGATGAACTCGACGCAACCGCTGAAGCGGTCGGTCGGCGCCTTGGACATCGCCTTGCCGACGGCGAAGCGGTCGGCGTCCGGCAGGGGGCTGAGGTTCGGCGACGCCGAGACGTGCTGCAGCATCATCTGCTGCGCCGACCGGGCGTTGTAGGGAAACACACCGGTCAGCAGTTCCTGATACACCAGAGCGAGACAGTACTGATCCGAGCGCGGATCGACGCGGCCGTGCAGGATCTCCGGAGCGACGTACCGCGGCGTCAGACCACGATCGTTGTTGATTTCCGTCGGCGTCAGTTCGTGCCGACGCACCAGACCGAAGTCGCCGACCTTCACGCGATCGCACACCAGGAAGAGATTCGCGGGTTTGATGTCGAGGTGCTGGAGGCCGTGCTTCGAGCTGATGTAGTCGAGCATCTCGGCGGCATCGGCCAGATACCCGAGCAGTTCCTCGCGCGGGATGCCGGGGTAGCCTTGGCTGGTGTAGGAGCGGAAGCGGTCCTGGAGCTGCTGATCCGCCAGTTCCATCACCATGATCAGTTCCGTGCCGATCAACTCGACCCGTTCGAGGGTCAGCAGAAACGGATGGCGGATCTTCTTGATGTGCTGAAAGGCTTCGTACTCGACTTCGAGCGAGTTGCTGTTGCCGCCGTCCGCGGAGTTGATGACGAACTTGATGGCCTTGTGCATGCCGCCGGGGGCTTCGCACTTCCAGACTTCGCCGAAGCCGCCCTTACCGAGCGGCTCGAGCAGAACGTAGCCGGGCAACGGCTCGTCGCCGGCTTGTCGTCGGTACGTCGCAGCTGGGACCGGGGCAGAGCTTTGGTGCATCAACACGGGCGAACACCCCCGGCAAGGGATGCCTCGGACGGAACTTCGTGCTGAAACTTAGTTCAGGAAAAGCGCGTGTGCGCGCAACTTGCGCAAAAAACGCCGTCGCCCCGAGGGGTTCAGACCTCGGGGCGACGGTGGGCCAACGGATGTGGTGCGGGTGGGGCCGGCGGAGAAGCGCTCGCACGCTCCCGGGATGGACGGTCGTGCCGGCCCGTCATGTCGGCAACTCGGCGGCCGTGGTTCGCTCCGACCGGTGGGGGTACCGTTGTGTCGGAAGTCCTTTAGGCCCCGAAGTTTTGCGTGCCTTTCTTTCGAGAAGGGTTGCCCGTTCGCGATCGAGAGTCGAACTCTCGCCCGCCGTTGGCCTCGATCGCGGAACCAAAACTTCCGCGATCTTTCCGCATGTTAGCCGAGAGAGGAACTCTGCGGTGCCGGCAAAAGTCACTCGGCCGGACGATTTCCACAAACTTTTTCCGGACCGCACAGAGTCGGCAACACGATGTCAGAAAGGGATGACACTCGGCGGCACGTCTTTCGGTGCGGGCGGAACCGCCGGCCGCAGCCACCACAGCGACGCCAACACAAAAGCATCGCCCAAGAGATGAAACGGCAGCACCCAGATCGCCTCGGGCGCGTCGATGATGCCGGAGTACTCGAAGCGCGTCGTCAGGTCCGCGATGCGGCTCGGGTCGCTCTGTTCGAGTTTCCGCTTCAACTCCTCGGCGATGGCATGCCATTGTTTGAGGATGTAAAGCAGCCCGAGCAGATGCGTCCACGCGAAGAAGGCGAAGCCGACGGTGAAGATCCAATACACGCGTCGATCGTGCCTCAGGGATCGGACCGCCGCGAACAGCACGATCGTGCCGACGGCGATGAGCAGGTAGAAGTTCCACGCCGCGAGCAGCATTTCCCAACGGCGGAACCCGGCCTCGAAAAGCGTCTGTTCGTTCATGGAGCAAGTTTACGGAGACTTCAGTCCTCGGCGAGCGGCATGTGACAACCCGCCGAGTCTTTGCCGGTACTGAGACGCCGGTACGTCAGTTCCAGGCGAGCGGCATGTGGCAACCCGCCGAGTCTTTAGCGGATGAGACTCCGGTACGTCAGTTCCAGGCGAGCGGCGGGTGGCAACCCGCCGAGTCTTTGCCGGATGAGACTCCGGTACGTCAGTTCCAGGCGAGCGGCGGGTGGTAACCCGCCGAGTCTTTGCCGGATGAGACTCCGCCGGTTACCACCGGCGGCTCGCCGTAGCTCTGCAGCCGAGTCTTTGCCGGTACTGAGACTCCGCCGGTTACCACCGGCGGCTCGCCGTAGCTGTGCAGCCGAGTCTTTGCCGGATGAGACTCCGCCGGTTACCACCGGCGGCTCGCCGTAGCTCTGCAGCCGAGTCTTTGCCGGATGAGACTCCGCCGGTTACCCTCACAATGCCGGTACGCGGTAGCTCTGCAGCAGGTCGAGCACACTATCGGGAATCTGGTAGCCGCCGCTTTGGCGCCACGGGTAGCCGGCTTCGACTTCGCCGTCCCGGCTCGCGAGCAGGTTGCGGTAGTTGGCCCCGGCGCTGGTCTTGGCGGCGCGGTACCAATGCGAAACCAGTTCGACACTCGCGCGCTTCACGATGATCGGCACCTCATCCGCCGGGGTGGTGTAGCGGACTTGAAGCATGTCCGGGAAGTCGTCCGGTCGCGTGGGACGGCCGGCGCGGCTGACCAGAAACGGCCCGCTCAGGCAGGTCACCACCCCGCGGGCCGAGTTGACGGCGTACAGGCTCGCGGGGATTTCCGTATCCGGATCGAAGTCCCGATCGCGGTCGATGCGGACGCTCAGGACATTCAGCACCGGGAAGTTCTTCAAAAAGATCGACTTGGCCCCGGCGGCATGCGTCTCGATGAAGTTGCCGCCGGTGAAAGCCCGATCGCAGTAAATCTCGATGAACTGGTCGGCGGCCCGCTGCAGCTCGGCGAGCAGGGCATCGTCCGCATCGCCGACGGCGGGCAGTTGCAGCTTCAGATCGGCAAATGCGGTCAGGGTCATGGCAAGGCTCCAGGTTCGGGGAAATGAAAAAGCACGCCGGCAATGCCGGCGTGCTTGGGGATGATGTGCTCGGCGAGGTGGGCTACTGCACCAGCAGCTTATCGCACAGCACGAAGGAGGCGAGGTTGCGGGGGCCGGCGTCGATGTGCTGGATGCCGCGCAGGTAGGTCATGTCGTTCTGCAGGGCCGTGTCCCCTTGGTTGCCCGCGAGGAACTCCATCACCCCCATGCGGGCGACGATCCAATCCGGGAAGTACCCCAGCAGGGCGTAGGTGAGGTTGGTCGACGCGCCCTTGGTCCGCGTCGCGGAGACTTGGGACGACCGCACGACCGGGGTGCCGAAGAGTTGCTGCGGCCGGTTGGTGCCGGCGCCGCGGGCCGAGCCGAACACGAACGGTCCGGCTTCGTCGTCCTCGCTTATGGCGTCGGTGCGGCGGTTGACGATCGCGGCGAACAGGCTTTTGCGCATCAGCCACGCCGTCGGTTCCTCGACCGCGTCCGGCAGCGCCGCCTCCATCCGGGCCACGTCCTCCGGCCGGAAGAGGTTGCCGTCGTCGCCGACGATCGAAGCGATGTGCGTCGGCAGTCCGTTCATCGCCAGCAGGCCGCGGATCTGCACGCCGCCCGTGCCTTCGAGCATCGCCAAGTCCGCTTTCTGGGCAGCCGCGCGAGCCATGTCGTACCGCACCAAGGCCTCGGCGCTCGGGCTGGCGAACCGCAGCAGTTCGTTGTTCAGCTTGACGAAGACGCCGAGCTTCTTCGCCTGCAGTTCCAGGTTCCCGGTCGTCGGTTGGCTCTCGGTGATCGGATTGCCTTCGCCGACCCAGTAGGCCGTCGAACCGGCGGCGATCTTGGGGAAGACGATGCGGCCGTGGGCGGGCAGGGCGATCTCGCGTGCCCCGGCGGCGGCGAAGGCTTCGAGGTTCCGCTGCAGGTCGATCAACTCGCCGAGCGTGGGAAGCTGCAGGAAGCCGTCGGTATCCCCGGCAAGCGCGAGCGCCTTGCGATGCAGACCCGCGCGGCGACCGATCCAATCGACTTCGTCCGGGTCCGCCTGGCCGGCCGTCGCGGTCAGCTTCTGGCGAAGCTCGTCCTGCAGCCGCTTGCCCTGCGGCTCGAAGGCAGGCAGGTGGGCGGAGGCCAACGGTACGAGAAACGATTGCGACCCGTGATGCGGATGGAAGCCGTAGGCCGCATACAGACTGCGGAGCTGCTCGTGCGTGCGGATCTCCTCCTTCGCCTGCTCCGGGCCGACGTAGCCGAGGGCGTAAGCCGCGGCCTTGAGCATGCTGTAGCCCGCGGAGTCCCGCCCCACCGGCCCGCTCGTCGCCCACGGCACCCGCCGCTCGACCTTCGCCGGCGCGGCCTTGGCGACCGCCGTCGCCGTCTGATCCTCGATAAACTTCACGATCTCGTCGCGGGTCTGAAATACTTCCGTCATTCGTCGTCTCCGGAAAAGGGACAAGGAAAACAATCCAAGAACGGCTGCTCGCCGAGACTCAGCCCACCAACAACCCCCCGAGCACATCGCCGCGAAGCCAGTGCCGCAGCGCGGGATCGCGCACCATCCCCTTCTGCAGCGCGACCGTCAGTGCGGCGGGGTTCTCGGGGATCGGCACGGCGGAGTATTCGAGCAGGTCCCACTCGTGGACCCGCAGGCCCACGCGGTCGTCCGCATTGCGGCGGCGGTCGGCCTTGCGCGGCACGAAGCCGATCGACCAGCCCTTCAAAATGCCCTGCTCGTAAAGTCGGAACACGTCCTCAGCGAACGGAACCCCCTGGGCGAACCGCGTCTCGGCCACGATCCGCGTCGGCTGCACGTCGAGCCATTCGCACACGCCGATCGGTGGAAACCGCGTGCGGTTGTGCGCCCACAGCACAACCGGATTCAGCAGAAATTCCTCGGCGTTCCGCAGCCCCATCGGCATGACCACATCCCCGGCGCGGTCGGGGTCGATGGTGGTGATCACACTTCGGATCCGCATCTTCCCGGCATCGAGCGTCAGCGTGCACGCCGCCGGATGGGCGACCGAAAACGAACCGTTGGCCAGTTGCGCGAGCGGCATGGGGCACCTTAAGGAATTTCGGAATGCGGATTTCGGAATGCGGAATGAAGACAAGACAAGAAGTGGCGAGCGTGGGACGTCAGTCCCATGAGCACCACTCGGGTCGGTTGATCGCGGTCACGCTCGATGCGGCCGGCGGCAAGCAGTTCCTCATGGGACTAACGTCCCACGCTCGCCGACCTCAGACCGACGGCGCATCGTATTTCGCATCCGCATAGGGGAGCAGTCCGCGGCTGCGGCGGATTTCGTTGATCGTCCGCAGGCCGAGTTTCGCGTCGGTTTCGTCGTCCTTGCGGCGTTCGGCTTTGTTGTGCGGCGAGCAGTCGGGGAAGGCGATCGCGTGGTCCGGCCCGTAGCGGCGGGCGAGGTCGCGGGTCAGAATCTGGGCGATGAGTTCCAGCTTGGGCTGGATCGTCCCTTCGCAGAACATCGTCCGCGCCCCGGCCCAGATGTCCGCTCCGAGGCCCAGGTTTTCGACCAGCCCCGTCACCGGACCGGGCACGCGGAAGACCGCCAGGATTTCGTCCCGCGTCAGCTTCGCCGAATTCAGGTAATCCATCTCCACCGGGGTCAGCGTCCACGGTGACGCCTTCAGACCCTGTTCGAGCACCATCGGCCGATGCCAATTCTGCTTTCCGGAGAAGCGGGACTCGATCTTTTCCTCCAGCCGTCGCACGGTCTGTTCGGTCAGCGTCTGGTCGGTCTGAAGCATGACACCCGGCCGTTGCCCGCTTTGGAAGGTGCGGTAGCGGCTTTGCAGCAACTCCTGATTCGCGTCGATGGTCACCGCGTTCGCCTGCAGGGGGGACAGGCCGTAGTGCGGGTCGAGCGGATTCGGATACTTCAGGTGAATGATCTCATCCGGCGTGAAGTGCTCGACCGTTGTGCCGTTCGCGCTGACGTCGTAGCCGCGGAGGAAGGCCGCGGCATCCGGGCGGATCGTGACCCAGGGTGTGGGGATCATCCAGAGTTCCGCCGGTTCGTTCTCCAGACCGCGGGCGACGTGCCAGAAGCAGTTCCCCGTCAGCTCCAGATTCACGACCGTCAGATACCACAACTCCCACGGGGTGAGCCACGGGTTCGGGTTCTCGAGCAGCCGGCACAACGGATGCGTGTGCGGCAGCGGCGTCTGCTCGTGTTCGGCCTGACCGGTGTTGCGGTAGACGAAGGGCCGATGCCGGGCGACCTCCTGACCGATGGCGTTCACCGCCGCGTAGACCCACGACTGATACTGCCGCAACTGCTCGGCCGAGTCGTTCCGCCACCAGCCGGCGCTCGGCGAATACGCCGGGGCGAACAGACTGCCCAGGCGGGCCGGGGCCTCGGCGGGCGGACTCCGCAGAGCCTTCCAAAATCGAGCGAGCATCACGCCGCCTCCTCCGGGGATTCGAGTTCCGACGCCAGGGCCGCTTCGAGCGGGTAGAGCAGTTCGAGATCGAGTTCGATCGCCCGGCCGACCTTGCGGTAGCCGAGCGACCTCAGGATCGAGAGAATTTCGCGCCAACTCGGGTAACGGCGGCGCGTCCGGCGCTGAAAGCGCTCGACGGCCTTGAGGAAGACGAATTCCTCGGGCGTCACATCGGCGCCGGGGTGGTTTTCCTCGAAGGTCGAGACGTAGGTCTTCGAAAGCCGCTTGGCTTCGTAGGTCGTCAAGGCCACGTCCGCGTGCTGCGTCGCCACAGTCCGCCTCCCCTCTTCCCGTCCGCCGGCCGAATAGTGTACACGTGTTCATAGCAGGGTATACGCTCGCTTTCCCCACCGTCAAGCAACGTCGTCCGATTTAAGAGAAGTGGCGACGACGAGGGCGAGCGGTTGGGATGACGTCCATCAACGCGACGAGCACCGACTACAGTCGTCCTGGAGTTATCGTCGGAAGACTCACCCGCCCGCCGAGAGGCGGTCCAACACTTCGCTTTTCTTGCGTTGGCGGTAGTACTTCAAGCCCGGGACAAAGAAGGAGATGGCGGAGACGAGGCCGAAGATGAGGTGGCCGACGTTCGGGAATTGCGCCATCAGCATGGCCGTCACGAAGTAGGCGAATGCGGCGACGTAGAACTGCCCGGAGAGCGTGCCGGCCTTCACGAAGAAGACGACGCCGGCGATCAGCGGCAACACCGGCGACAGGGTCAGCGAGTCCTGCCCCTTCACGACTTCGATCAGAAACAGGCCCATGCTCGCAACCACCGAGCCGGCCCAAGCGTGCGCGATCTGACGTTCGACGAACATGACCGGCCCGCCGCGTCGCCGCAGCCGCCAGAAGATGCTGCCCCAGGCGATCAGCCCCGTGCCCCAGACGGCGAGATAGGCGCTGTGGCTTTCGATCTGCTCCCAAGCCATGATTTGGGTGAGCAGGCAGAGCAGGAAAATCATCAGGCTGTGCCACATCCACAGTATGCCCCAGTTCTCCAGCACCGCAGCGTGGTGCGTTTCGCGCAGCAACCGGGAGACGAAGGACCCGAGGCTGCCCGGCTCGACCGACATCGGCTCGCCGGCGAGGTAGGCATCGAGGTCGTCCGCCAATCGGGTCGCCGAGGAGTAACGGAGATCGATGGGCTTCTGCAGGCACTTCAGGCAAACCAGTTCCAGATCGCGATCGACGCTGGGCACGAGATCGCGCGGAGGAATCGGGTCCTGTTCCAGCACCATCAACATCGTGTCGACCGGGTGCGCGGCGCGAAACGGCGGCCGGGCGGTGAGCATCTCGTAGAGGACCGCACCGAGGGCATACACGTCCGCCGAGGTGGTTACGTCCTTGCGGCCGCCGGCCTGCTCCGGCGCCATGTAGCTCGGGGTCCCGACGACGGCACCGGTGCGGGTGAGGGACTCGTCGCGATCTTTGACCTTGGCCAATCCGAAATCGGTGATGAGCGCAGCGGGTTGCGTTCCCGAGTCGTTGGGATCAGCCCTGGTCAGCAGAATGTTGGAGGGCTTGAGATCGCGGTGAAGAATCCCGTGATCGTGGGCATGCTGGACGGCGCGGGCGACGGTCGTCAGCAGTCGCGCCGCCTCGCGGCCGTTGAGCGGCCCCTCGCGGTGAACCCGCTCGGACAGCGTCTCCCCGGCGATGTACTCCATCGAGAGGTAGGCCTGTTCGTCGAACGTACCGACCTCGAAGACGGTGACGATGTTCGGATGATGCAGCCGGGCAGCCGCCTCGGCTTCGCCGCGGAAGCGGGCGCGATCGCCGGGTGCGGCCAGATGGGCTTCGCGAACCATCTTCAGGGCGACGACACGGTTGAGCGACTTTTGCCGAGCGCGGTAGACGACACCCATGCCGCCGCGGCCGAGTTCCTCGAGCAGCACGAAGTCGCCGAACTCTCGGGGCAGGGCAGTCGCGGCGGGAAGCCCGGCCGGCCGCGGCGCGGACGGGCCGGACTTTGGGGTGGGTACGTTGCGGACGAGCTGCGCGAACTGGGCCACGGCCCACAACTCGCGCAGTTCGGACGCCAACTCGGGATAAGCCCGCGCGGGAATCTCGACGTTCGCAGTGCCCCGCGTCCGCATCTCTTCGGTCAGTTGGGCGATCAGCCCGGCCAAGCGTTCATCCGTATCGACATCCGCCGTCATGCTCGTCGCTCTCCGGGTACCGCCCATTGTAGCGGCGACGCCCGCGGGGGCGGCGGGGGTTTCCCCCGGGACACCCCCTCCACCGGGCGAGCGCGCCGGTCAGCTTCGGAAATACTCGACGGCGTTGCGGAAGAGCTGCAGGCCAACCCCTTCGGTCTGGAGACCCTCGCGGGTCCAGCGCGGGTGCTGTGTGCCGTGGATGTGCCGCTCCGGATGGGGCATGAGACCCAGGACGCGACCCGAAGGATCGCACAGCCCGGCGACGTTGCCTTGACTGCCGTTCGGGTTGTGCGGGAAGGCGGCATCGAGTCGGCCGGCCGGATCGACGTAGCGCAGCACCACTTGGCCGGCCTGGTGCAGACCATCAAGGATCCAGTCTTTGCGGACGCGGAAGTTCCCTTCGCCGTGTGCGACCGGGACGAACATCCGGGTCATGTCCTTGAGAAACGGACACTTGCCGGACGCGACTTCGAGGTGAATCCAGCGGTCCTCGTAGCGGCCTTGGGCGTTGTCGGTCAGGGTCATCAGCGGGCCGTCCTCGTCCGCGGGCAGCAGCAGGCCCGCCTTCACGAGAGTCTGAAAGCCGTTGCAGATGCCGAGGACGAGCTTCTCTGCGGAGCGGAACTCGCGCACGGCATCGGCGAGGAAGTGCTGCAGCTCCACCGCCAGAATCTTGCCCGCGCCGGCGTCGTCCCCATAGGAGAAACCGCCGGGCAGCACGAGCAGCTGGAAGCGCTGCAGCAGTTCGGGGGTGCGGCGGAGTTCGCGGATGTGGACGAGGTGCGTCTTGGCGCCGACGCGGTCGAGGGCGTGCTCGACGTCCCGATCGCAGTTGGTGCCGGGAGCACGCAGGATAAGTGCGTGAGGGGCGATCATGTGAAAGTCCAATGTCTGTGACGGTTTTTTGTTGACGGCGCCCGGCGCAGTTGCAAACATTCGTTGTAGCGAGGGCTACGAGGCTCAACCAGTCGGGGTGAAGAGAAGAGCATCGCGCAGATCAGGTTCGACGCTCTCGCTCCCGGCAACTCGGGGGTCGGGGTTTTTTTTCGATTCCGTTCCGCGCACCCGTTGACAGGTCATCTGACCCCGTTAATATGTGAATGTCGGTGGCAATCACCGGCACTGAAACGAGATGGGAAACGGAACCGCAAGGGGATGTTGACTGACTCGGATCGAAGTCGATCTTTGACAATTTGGTAGTGAAAGAGCCTTACCGAGACGTGAGGATATGCCGGGCAATCGGTATGATCCAAAGTCTCGAAGGATGCGGGAAACCGCATCGTCCGAGTATGGTGGTTTATACCGAACAACGGCAAGGACGGACCACAAAAGGCATCGGGCGAGTGAAAGCTTGGCCGTGCGTAATACACTTTTGAAGGGTTTGATCCTGGCTCAGAACGAACGTTGGCGGCGTGGATTAGGCATGCAAGTCGTGGGAATGCCCGCAAGGGTGGAACCGGCGTAAGGGGCAGTAAGGCATGGCTAACTTACCCTGGGATTTGGCATAGCCCGTAGAAATACGGGGTAATTCCGAGCGATGTGATGATGGGGCTTCCCGTCGTCACCAAAGGTCCGCCGTCCTGGGAGAGGGCCATGTGATATTAGCTAGTTGGTGAGGTAACGGCTCACCAAGGCGAAGATGTCTAGCGGGTGTGAGAGCACGACCCGCGCCACTGGCACTGAGACACTGGCCAGACACCTACGGGTGGCTGCAGTCGAGGATCTTCGGCAATGAGCGCAAGCTTGACCGAGCGACGCCGCGTGGATGATGAAGGCCTTCGGGTTGTAAAATCCTGTCGAGGGGGAGAAAGGGAAACTTGATCTATCCCTGGAGGAAGCACGGGCTAAGTTCGTGCCAGCAGCCGCGGTAAGACGAACCGTGCGAACGTTGTTCGGAATCATTGGGCTTAAAGGGCGCGTAGGCGGTCTTTCAAGTCCGGGTTGAAATACTCCAGCTCAACTGGAGAACTGGCCCGGATACTGAGGGTCTCGAGGAAGGTAGGGGCATGCGGAACTAATGGTGGAGCGGTGAAATGCGTTGATATCATTAGGAACTCCGGTGGCGAAGGCGGCGTGCTGGACCTTTTCTGACGCTGAGGCGCGAAAGCCAGGGGAGCGAACGGGATTAGATACCCCGGTAGTCCTGGCCCTAAACGATGAGAACTAGGTAGTAGACTAACATGGGTTTACTGCCGAAGCCAAAGTGCTAAGTTCTCCGCCTGGGGAGTATGGTCGCAAGGCTGAAACTCAAAGGAATTGACGGGGGCTCACACAAGCGGTGGAGCATGTGGCTTAATTCGAGG